>OFMD01000357.1_pt1 | contig 38113 bp, 31 predicted proteins | sample 1541211 | NCBI WGS metagenome assembly OFMD01 (sample SAMN04209231, study PRJEB22552) | human gut metagenome | biome: gut; material: feces | host: Homo sapiens | place: USA: Oklahoma | reverse complement strand
CGGGAATCCCGCCGGCTGTTGTCCTCATCCGAATCGATAAAGCCCGCTTCCACTAAAAGAGCCGGCGCGCTGGTTCTTTTCAAGTCTCCCCTCAAGGGGGGGAGGACTTTCAATGACGGCGCTCCCGTTCATGAACTGCATGTCCGTCCCCCACCCGCAAATAAGAAAAGACGCTGCCGGAGGCAGCGTCTTTTTTATGCATGCTTTTCTCATCCCTTCGCGCGCTCGAGGTACTCACCCACGCGGGTGTCGACGCGGATACGGTCGCCGGGGTTGATGAACAGCGGCACCTTGATCTCGGCGCCGGTCTCCAGCGTGGCGGGCTTGGTGGCGTTGGTGGCGGTGTTGCCGGCAAAGCCCGGATCGGTCTCGGCCACTTCGAGCTCGACGAACGTGGGCGGCTCGACCTGGAACACCTTGCCCTTGTAGGAGCTGATGGTGCACTCCATGTTTTCCTTCACGAAGCGGAAGTTGCTGCCGAGGGCGCTCTCGTCGATGGGGACGAGATCATAGGTCTCGGGATCCATGAAGTAGTAGAGGTTGCCGTCGTTGTAGCTGTATTCCATCGTCTTGCGGTCGATGGTGGCGCTCTCGAACTTGGCGGTGGGGTTGAAGGACGTCTCGGTCACGGCGCCGGTGATGACGTTTTTCATCTTCGTGCGCACAAAGGCCGCGCCCTTGCCGGGCTTGACGTGCTGGAACTCGACGACCTGCATGACCTGGCCGTCCATCTCGAAAGTAACACCGTTGCGGAAATCACCTGCTGTAATCATATAGGAATCCTCCTCAAGAATAATTAGAATCAAAATCTTATATAGTTTACACGATATTGTCTGGTTTGACAAGCGGATATTTACAGAATGATCAGATTTTTCGGGCTTCGCGTGAGAATTTCCGCCCCATCGGTCGTCAGATGCAGCACATCCTCGATGCGCACGCCGAATTTGCCGGGCAGATAGATGCCGGGCTCTGCGGAGATGACGGTGTGCTCCGGCAGCTTTGCGTGCGCGCCGGGCGCGGCGATGGGGTGCTCGTGGATGTCGAGCCCGAGGCTGTGTCCGAAGCTGTGACCGAAGCAGTCCCCGTAGCCCGCATCGGTGATGACCTTGCGCGCGGCGGCGTCCACACGCTCGCCGGTCACGCCGGCCTTTGCCGCGGCAATGCCGGCCAGCTGCGCGTCGAGCACGGTCTGGTATACGGTGCGCATCTCGTCGCTCGGCATGCCGACGGCGACGGTGCGCGTCATGTCTGAGCAGTAGCCGTTTTTGCGGCAGCCGAAGTCCATCGTCACAAAGTCGCCCTCTGCCACGCGCCGGTCGCCGGGCACGCCGTGCGGCATGCTCGTGTCCGGTCCGGTGAGCACGATGGGGTCAAAGCTCGTGCCCTCCGCGCCGAGGCGCAGCATGCGGTAAATGAGCTCGGCCGCGATCTCCCGTTCGGTCATGCCGGGGCGGATGACGGTGCAGATCTGTGCAAACGTCTCGTCCGTGATCTGCTGCGCCTGATACATCATCGCCAGCTCCTCCGGCTGCTTGGATGCGCGCAGGGTGCGCAGGATGCTCTGAGCCGGCTGGAGCCTGAGCCCAAGCAGCTGCTCATAGGCCGTGAATTCGGCGTAACTCGTCGTCTGCTCCTCACCGCCGAGCAGCTGCACGTTTGCCTCGCGCAAAATGCCCTGCACGAGCGTGCGCATCGGCGCCTCGTGCGAACACAGCAGTACCTGTGCGATACCGGCCAGCGCGGCGCGTGCGGCCTCGATGTAGCGGGAGTCGGTGATGAAAAATGCCTGATGCACCGTCACGATCACCGTGCCGTCCGAGGACGGGAAGCCGGTGGCGAACCGGCGGTCGTTTTCGTTGGTGAGCAGGATGGCGTCCAGATGCGCCTGTCTCAGCGCGCGCTGGATGCGGGCAATGTTGTTGAGCATGGGATATCCACCTCCATGGAATGTCGGTTATGGTGTGTCTGTGGCGGGGTCTGTCAGGGCAAGCTCGTCGGCGGTCGTCGGCGCGTGCAGCACGTCGCCGTCCGCTTCGGCAAGGCCGACGGCCGTCACGCCGTCGAGCGCCGTGCACGTCAGCACCAGACAGGCCAGCGCCTGTGTGCGCGTGATGCCGCTCGCCGTCTCCGTTGCCGTCACCGTCAGCCAGAGCGTACCGTCATCGTCTACGCGGCTGCCGTCGATCGTCAGCCAGTCGCGCACGGGGTTCGTGCACGTGCTGTCGCCCGGTTTTGCGCCGAGCGCATCGAGCGCGACCTGCACCGGGTCTGTGCCGCCGGGCACGGTGACCGTCTCCGGGTGCAGCAGGGCCGTTCCGCCGGTCTCAATGCGGTATACCGTCACGGTCTGCCGTTTTGTGCAGCCCGCGCAGCCGAGCGCAAGCATCGCCGCCAGCAGCAGGGGGAGCCATCGCCTCATGTCTCCGGCACCTCCTTTTGCGCCTCGGGCGCATCATCTGCCGCCGCGCGCGGGAACGTCACGGTAAAGCGCGTGCCGTGCGGCTCCACGCCGTCCACGGTCACGGTACCGCCGTAGAGCGCGGCCGCATCGTGCACGATCGACAGGCCGAGGCCGCTGCCGCCGTGCTCGCGCGAGCGCGCTTTGTCCACGCGGTAAAAGCGGTTGAAGATGTTCGGCCGGTCGGCCTCCGGGATACCGATGCCGGTATCGGCCACGGACAGGATGCTCTGCTCGCCGCGCGCCTCGACGCGCACGGTCACGCTTCCGCCCGGAAGATTATACTTGATGGCGTTTTCCACGAGGTTAAAGACGATGTGGTAAATGTCGTCCTCCGATGCGCGCACGGTCACGCCGTCGCTCATGAGACACGTGAGCGTCACGTCGCTCTTGGCCGCCAGCGGGCGCAGCAGATGCAGCGTCCCGTGCACGGCCTGCTGCAGGTCGACGACCGTCACGTCCGACTGCACGCCGTCGTCGCGGCGCGACAGGTCGAGCAGCTTCTCAGTCGTGCGCTGCAGGCGCTCGGCCTCACTGCCGATGTCGGTCACGAATTCGCGCATCGTCTCGCTGTCCATGTCCGCGCTCTGCGAGATGCTGTCTGACAGCAGACGGATCGACGCCAGCGGCGTCTTGAGCTCGTGCGATGCGTCGGATACGAACCGGCGGCGCTGCGCCTCGGTCGTCTCGAGGCGCTCGGTGAGGTTATTGAATTCGCGCCCGAGCTCGGTCAGCTCGTCGTCGCCCGCGAGCGTCAGGCGAAAGCTGTAGTCGCCGCGCTGCACGGTGCGCACGCCGTCAGCAAGCTGCGTGATGCGCCGCGTGAGCATCTTGATCGAAAACCACAGCACCACGAGCGCGGCCGCGCCGATGCCGATCGTGATGGTTGCGAGGCGGCGCTGGATGCTGCCGATGAGCGCCGCGCGCTCGCTGTCGCTCTCGCACACGTACACCGCGCCGACGGTCTTGCCGCTGCTCATGACGGGCATGGCCGCGCGGCTGAGAAACGCCTCGTTCGTGTAGTGCGAGTAGAATACGGCCTGTCCGTCGAGCGCGCGCACGAGCTCGGGATAGAGCGTGTACTTGCCGCGGATGTTGTTTTCGGCCGCGGAGTCATACACGGCCAGCCCCGTGCTGTCGGTCACGACGATGCGCGTCAGGTCGCGCAGATCGAGCAGCGCGAGCACCTGCCGGGTGTTGTCCGGCGTGAGGTTGTCGAGCAGCGACAGGGAGGAGGACACGACGGCGGCGCGGTTGGTGAGCGCGCTCTGCTTTTCGGCGAACACGATGTCGCGCGAGGCGCGCGTGGGGTAGGTGTTGATGAGCGTGAGCAGGATCGCCACGAGCACCGTGAACGTCACGGCGAAGCGAAACTGCACGCTCGATACCAGCTTGCGCGGCAGCCGGATGCGAAACGGATGCCCTTTCATCCGTCAGGCCTCGGCGAAGTAGTAGCCCACGCCCCACTTCGTGATGATGTATTCGGGGGCGGCGGGGTTGCGCTCGAGCTTTTCGCGCAGGCGGCGGATGTGCACGTCCACGGTGCGGATATCGCCCTGATAGTCGTAGCCCCACACGAGGTCGAGCAGCTGCTCGCGCGAGTAGACCTTGCCGGGGTTGCGCATGAGCAGCTCGATGAGGTCAAACTCCTTGAGCGTCAGCTCCACGTTCTGGCCGAAGCGGTGTGCGCTGCGGCGCTCGGGGTCGATCTCGATGTGGCCGCGCACGAGCTTGCCGCTGTCCGGCTCGGCGGGCGCTGCGGGCGCCATGCTCGAGCGGCGGATGAGCGCGCGGATGCGCGCCTTGAGCTCGAGAATGTTGAAGGGCTTGGTGATGTAGTCGTCCGCGCCGGATTCAAAGCCGATGAGCTTGTCCGCATCCTCGCTGCGGGCGGTGAGCATGATGATCGGCACGGTGGAAAACTGCCGGATCTGCTGGCACGCGCCGAGTCCGTCGAGCTTCGGCATCATGAGATCGAGCAGGATCACGGCGTATTCGCCGTGGCGCGCCATGTCCACGGCGGTCTCGCCGTCGTAGCACACGTCGACCTGATAGCCCTCGTTTTCGAGGTTGAATTTGATGCCCTTGACGATGGTCTTTTCGTCGTCCACAACCAGAATTTTCATCGCAGCTCCTCCGTTTCGAGTCTTTTCGCGGAAATGGTTTGCTTTTCGCCGCCGGAATTATTATAATGAATCCAGATATCGCTTTTGTTCCGGACGTGCGGCTGTGCCGTCTCCGGCCGGATGTTTCATTATATCATAGTTCTATGGAGAAAGATATGAAAAAATATCGCATTTTGCCGCTGCTGCTCATCGTCTGCCTGCTGCTGACGGCGGCCTTTCCGGCGTTTGCCGCCAACAGCTCCGCTTCGACTGCGGAGCAATCCCCCGAACCCACTGCAAACGCCGCGTCCGACGGCGTGCCGCAGAGCATGGTGCAGGCGCAGGAGGGCAGCTATGTCCTCGGCAGCGATGCGGTCAAGACCGCGCTCGATGAAAAGCTGCAGGCCAACTGTGTCATGCTCGTCGACGAGGACAGCGGCCAGTATTACTATACCCGCAACATTGATGCCAAGGCTTATCCCGCGAGCCTGACGAAGATCATGACGCTCCTGCTCGCGGTCGAGGCTGTGGAGCGCGGCGATGTGCATTTGGATGACACCGTCACCGCCTATGCCGACTGCAATGCCGACATGGTCGATGGCGCGAGCAATGCCGACATCAAGGTCGGCGAGACCATGACGTTTGAGGACTTTCTCTACTGCGCCATGATCTCCTCGGCGAACGAGGCGTGCAACGTCGTCGCGGAGTATGTCTGCGGCAGCATCTCGGCGTTCGTGGAGCGCATGAACACGCGCGCGCAGGAGCTCGGCTGCACCGGCACGCACTTTGCCAATCCCCATGGCCTGCCGAAGGACGATCACTATACCACGGCGCACGATCTTTACCGCATCACGAAGGAAGCGCTCAGCCATGAGCTCTTTGCCACGATCTGCAACACGGTCAAGCATACCGTCCCGGCCACGAATATGTCCGAGGAGCGCACGCTCTCGAACACGAACGGCCTCATCAATCCCGATTCCCCGATGTACCGCGGCTATTACTATGAATATGCCAAGGGCGTCAAGACCGGCCACACGGATGCCGCGGGCTACTGCCTCATTTCCACGGCGGAGAAGGACGGCGTGCGTCTGCTGTGCATCGTGCTCGGCGGCAAGGGCACGGCCCGCGCCAACGGCACGACGGATTTCGGCAGCTTTTCCGATACGCTCACGGCCTACCGCTGGGTGTTCTCCCACTATGGCTGGCGGGCGATCGTGAGCGCGAGCGATCTGATCTGTGAAGTGCCCGTGCGCTACGGGCGCGACGGCGACAGCGTCACCGTCCGTCCGGCGCAGACCGTCTCGGCCGTGCTGCCCGCCGCCGGCAGTGACGGCGCGCCGCAGTTTGAGCAGCAGGTCACGATCTACTCCGAGCGCGACGGCAAGCCGCTTGAAGCCCCCATCAAGGCGGGGGACGAGGTCGGCGAGCTCACGGTGAGCTATAACGGCACGGTCTACGGCACGGTCAAGCTCGTCGCCGCGGTCGATGTCGCCGTGTCCAAGGGCGCATATATCGCGGGGCATGTGGCCGCGTTTTTCACCAATCCCATCGTGCTCGTCATTCTGCTGGCGATCGTGCTGGCACTGGTCGGCTACGTTCTGTGGCTGGTGCGCCGCCGCAAGCAGATCGAGGCCGAGCGCCGTCGTCGCCGCCGCGCGCAGATGGAGGCGGAGGAGGCGCGCCGCCGTGCGCTGGCGCACGAGACCCTGCGCGAATTTGACCGCGATCCTGCCGGCAGCCGCCGGCGCTGAGCGCATGCCGCAACTGCACAGCCCGCCCGGTACGCCGGACGGGCTGTTTTGCATGTCCGGACTTTGACGCACGATTCTTTATCATTTGTTTACAATTGCGCCCCTCAGGGCGCTCCGGACACATTGACCATTGCGGCACTTGATGCTATAATACACTGTCTAAGTATCACCATTCCGGCGCACACTGGAACTGCGCGTTCCTGCCGCCGGACAAGAGGAGCAGCTATGTGGATTTCGGATTCTTGGCAGGACTTTGAGGTGCTCGACTGTTCGCGCGGCGAAAAGCTCGAGCGCTGGGGCAAGTATACCCTTGTGCGCCCGGACCCCCAGGCCATCTGGGACACGCCGCGCACCGACCCGCGCTGGCGCACGGCCGACGGGCGTTACAGCCGCAGCCATACCGGCGGCGGCAGCTGGGATAAACGTACCCTCCCGCAGAGCTGGGACATCCGTTATCGGGAGCTGACCTTCCGCGTCAAGCCCATGAACTTCAAGCACACGGGCATCTTCCCCGAGCAGGCCGCCAACTGGGACTACGCCATGGCGAAGATCCGCGCGGCCGGCCGCCCGATCTCGGTGCTCAACCTCTTCGGCTACACGGGCGCGGCCACGGTCGCGTGCGCGGCCGCCGGGGCGAGCGTGTGCCATGTGGACGCGGCGAAGGGTATGGTCGCCTGGGGCAAGGAAAATGCCGCTGCCTCCGGCGTGGCCGACCGGCCGATCCGCTGGATCGTGGACGACTGCGGCAAATTCGTCGAGCGGGAGATCCGCCGCGGCCGCCGCTATGACGCCATCATCATGGACCCGCCGAGCTATGGGCGCGGTCCGGGCGGCGAGGTCTGGAAGCTCGAGACGAACCTCTGGCCGTTTGTGGAGCTGGTGTCCGGCGTGCTGTCGGACGATCCGCTCTTTGTCATCATCAATTCCTACACCACGGGCCTGAGCCCGTCGGTGCTCACGTATCTCTCAGAAAGTATCTTCACCCGGCGCTTCGGCGGCCGCAGCGAATCGCAGGAGCTGGGCCTGCCGGTCACGGCGTCCGGTCTCGCGTTGCCGTGCGGGGCGACCTGCCGCTGGGAGCGCTGAGCGGAAAGGAACACCATGGAACCGATCTTACGAACCGAACATCTGACCTTTACCTATCCCGGCGAGGAGCATCCCTCGCTCGGCGACCTCTCGCTCGAGATCGCGCGCGGCTCGTTCGTGGCCATCCTCGGGCACAACGGCTCGGGCAAGAGCACACTGGCCAAGCTCTTCAATGCCATCCTGCTGCCGACCGGCGGCAAGGTGTATGTTGACGGCATGGACACGGCGGACGAAAATAACCTTCTGTCCGTGCGCGCCACGGTGGGCATGGTCTTTCAAAACCCCGATAACCAGATCGTCGCAAACGTCGTAGAGGACGATGTGGCCTTCGCACCCGAGAACCTCGGCGTGCCGCCGCAGGAGATCCGCGCGCGCGTGGACGCGGCCCTCAGGCAGGTCGGCATGTATGACTTCCGCCTGCACGCGCCGCACCTGCTCTCCGGCGGACAAAAGCAGCGCGTCGCCATCGCGGGCGTCATCGCCATGCAGCCCAAGTGCATCGTGCTCGACGAGCCGACGGCCATGCTCGACCCGTCCGGACGGCGCGAGGTGATCGACACGGCGACAAAGCTCTGCCGGGAGCAGGGCATCACGGTCGTGCTCATCACGCACCATATGGAGGAGTGCGTCGGCGCCGACCGCGTGATCGTGCTCTCCAACGGCGCTGTCGTTGCCGACGGTGCGCCGAAGCAGGTCTTTTCGCAGGTCGACCTGCTGCAAAAAGAGGGGCTCACCGCGCCGGTCACGGTGCGGCTGCTCGACGCGCTGCGTGCCCACGGCATGGATGTGCCGATCGACGCGCTCACGGTCTCGGACTGCGCCGATGCCGTCGCCGCCGCCCTGAAAAAGTAACTACCGATCTTCACCGATAAAGGAAACGAAATTATGACGCCAATCATCCGGGTGGATCACCTTCGGCACGTCTACAGTGCCGGGACACCTTTTGAAAAAGTCGCCATCGACGATATTGATCTTGACATTCCCGCCGGACAGTTCGTGGGCATCATCGGCCACACGGGCTCCGGCAAAAGCACGTTCATCCAGCACCTCAACGGGCTGCTCGCGCCGACATCCGGCACCGTGTTTTTCGACGGGGAGGACATTCACCGCAGCAAGGAGGCCACGCGCGACGTGCGCTTTCAGGTCGGTCTTGTCTTTCAGTACCCCGAGCACCAGCTCTTTGAGGAGACGGTGTACCGGGACATCGCCTTCGGCCCGAAAAATGCCCGCCTCTCCACCGAGGAGGTCGATGCGCGCGTGCGTGAGGCGGCGCGCTTTGTGGGCGTCGACGAGGCGCTCTTTGAGCGCTCGCCGCTCGAGCTTTCCGGCGGCCAGAAGCGCCGCATCGCCATCGCGGGCGTGATCGCCATGCGTCCCAAGGTGCTCATTCTCGACGAGCCCACCGCAGGCCTCGATCCCGCAGGCTGCCGCGGCGTGCTTGAAAACATCGCGGCCTACCGGCGCGAGACCGGCTCGGCCGTGCTGCTCGTCACGCACAGCATGGACGATGCCGCGCGCATCGCCGACCGCCTCATCGTCTTTCACGACGGGCACGTCGCCTTTGACGGCACACCGGCGGAGGTCTTTGCCCACACGCAGGCGCTGCTCGACATCGGCCTTGACGTGCCGCAGAGCGCGCGCATCGCGCAGGCGCTGCGCGACCGGGGCGTTGCGCTCCCGCCGTCGATCTACACGCTCGAGCAGCTCACAGATGCGCTGCTCACCGTCGGGAAGGAGGCGGGCGTATGCTGAAAGACGTCACCCTCGGTCAGTTTTTCCCCGGCACGAGCATCGTGCACCGGCTCGACCCGCGCTGCAAGCTGCTGATGACGGTCGTCTATATCGCGGCGCTGTTCACGGCGGAGAACTATGTGTCCTACGCTGCCATGCTCGTCGTCACGGGCGTGTGCATTGCGCTCTCGCGCATCCCGCTCAAGGTCATTCTTCGCGGTCTCAAGCCGCTGTGGATCATCATTGCGCTCACGGCCGTGCTCAATATGTTCTTCACGCCCGGCCGGGAGCTCGTGTCCTTCTGGAAGATCACGATCACCTATGAGGGTCTCGTGCGCGCCGTGTTCATGGTGCTGCGCATCACGATGCTCATCGCGGGCACGTTCCTGCTGACTTATACCACATCGCCCATCGCCCTCACGGATGCGATGGAGATCCTCTTCGGACCGCTCAAAAAGCTCAAAGTGCCTGTGCACGAGATGAGCATGATGATGTCCATGGCGCTGCGCTTTATCCCCACACTCATCGAGGAGACGGACAAGATCATGTCCGCGCAGAAAGCGCGCGGCGCGGATTTTGAGACCGGCAACCTCATCCAGCGCGCCAAGGCGCTGCTGCCGCTGCTCGTGCCGCTGTTCGTGTCGGCGTTCCGCCGCGCGGACGAGCTGGCCGTGGCCATGGAGTGCCGCTGCTATCACGGCGATCAGGGGCGCACGCGCATGAAGCAGCTCGAGTGGCGCATGCGCGATACGCTCGCCCTGCTCTGGGGCGCGCTCGTGCTCGCCGGCATGATCGTGCTCTCGAGGTTCGGGCTGTGAGGCGCAACATTGCCCTGCGCCTGCAGTATGACGGCACGGCCTATCACGGCTGGCAGGTGCAGAAGACGGACGTCACCGTCGCCGAAACGCTTGAGCGCGCGCTCACGAAGGTCTGCGGCGAGCCGATCAAGGTCGTCGGCTGCGGCCGCACGGACGCGGGCGTGCACGCTAAGCGCTACTGTGCCAATTTCCGCACCGACTGCACGATCCCGATCGACCGGGTGCCCCTCGCGGTCAATGCCCGCCTCCCGGCGGACATCGCCGTGGTCGACGCTGTCGCCGCGCCGGAGGACTTCAACGCCATCGGCTCGTGCATTCAGAAGGAGTACGTCTATCAGATCTACAATTCCCGCATCCGCGATGCGTTTCTGGAGCACCGCGTCTGCTTTTATCCTCAGCCGCTGGATTTTGCGCGGCTCGAGCGCGCCGGCCGCGCCTTTGAGGGCACGCACGACTTTGCCGCCGTGCGCTCCGTCGGCACCGAGACGCGCACGACTGTGCGCACGGTGCACTGGTGCCGTGCCGAGCGCGACGGGGCGATGATCTCTATCGCCGTGTGCGCCGACGGCTTTTTGTACAACATGGTGCGTGCCATTGTCGGCACGATGGTCTATGCGTCCTACGGCAAGATCGAGCCGGAGGATATCCCGGCGCTGCTGGCCACGCGCGACCGGCGGCTCACCGGACCGACCATGCCCCCGCAGGGGCTGTATCTCAACCGCGTGTGGTACGACGGCGTCGTCGGCGATATGATGAATCAGGCCTGACGCTGCGTCCGCCGGGCGCGGACAGGGGAGGAATGTCCATGAACGATCGTGCAAAACCAAATCCCAGACTGCGTCAGGCGCTCATCGTCGCGGTGTGCGTGCTGGCCGTGCTGCTGTTTTTGTACTTGCTGCTGCGCGACCGGCCCGGCTCGGCGAACGACTATCTGGACGACAGCGCGCCCTATACCTTTGACTCCAGCGCCAACCGCACCTTCCGCACGGTGGACAGCCGCCTTGCGGTCGTATCCTCCAGCGGCCTGCAGCTGCTCGATGACAGCGGCAAGACCGTCCTGCACGAGATCTTCACGCTCGCGCAGCCGGGCATCTCCGTCGGCGGTGAGCGCGTGTGCGCCTATGACATCGGCGGCACGACGCTGTGCGTGGCGGATTTCAAGGGCAACAAGACCGATATCACTCCCTCCGGGGAGATCATCAGCGCCGATCTGAGTGAGAGCGGCTATCTCGCCGTCTGCACGGAGGCCGCGGGCTATAAGGGCGCCGTCACGGTGTATGACGCCTCCGGCAAGGCTGTCTACGTCTGGTATTCCGGCACGGGCTACCTCGTGCGCGCCGCCGTGAGCCCGGACGGGAAGTATCTTGCCGCACTCTGCCTTCAGGATACCGGCAGCGCCGTGCATACCTTCACCCTCACGAGCGCCGATGAGCGCGGCAGCACCGTGTGCGCCGATGAGCTCTTTGCCGACCTCTTCTGGCGCGGCGGCAGGATCTGCTGCGTGTCGCAGTCGCGTCTCGCGTTTTTTGACGACAGCGCCAAGCTCGCCGACGAGTATCCGTTCGGCGACCTGTATCTGTATGACTACGCCGCCGAGGGTGACGGGTTTGTCACCCTTGCGCTCAGCCGCTACCGCTCGGGCAGCGCGGCGCAGCTTGTCACGGTCAATTCCGGCGGCAATGTCCTCGGCGAGTGCACACCCACCGGCAGCGTCACGAGCCTGTCTGTCAACGGCAAGCAGGTGCTTGTGCAGTACAGCGACCGGCTCACGCTCTATAACCAGCAGCTTGATGAGATCAAGTCCGTCGAGCAGAATCTGCTCGGCGTCCGCCGCTCGGTGCTGCTGCGCCGGGGCGCGGCGCTGCTCGTGAGCGGCTCGAGCGCCGCGGTGCTCGCCTTCTGACCCCCGCAGCTTAGAGAGAAAGAACAGGGATACGCCTATGAAGATCGTCTTGACAGTGGTGCTCGCCGCCATCATTCTGGCCGCCGTCTGGAGCGGCTACCGCCGCGGCCTGATCCTCAGCGCCGCGCAGCTTGCCGCCATCGTCGTCGCGTTTTACGGCGCGGCGCTGCTCGCGGGGCAGGTTTCCGACCGCCTCCTGCCGGTGGCGGAGCCGTTTGCCGGCGGATATTTTGAGGGACAGCTCGACGTTGTCGCAGCCGGTCTCCCGGATAACGACGCCGGCCTCTCGGGGGAGGATTGGGTGGCCGCGCACCCCGACACCGCGCAGGAATACGCTGAGCAGTGCTTCGCCGCCGCCGGTGTTTCCGGCCGGGCTGGGCAGCGCATGGCGCGGCAGGCGCTCGCGCTGCGCGACGCGCACGAGCTTTCTCTGCGCACGGCCATGACGCAGCTTTACTGCGCGCGGTTGTGCTACGTGCTTGTCACGGCGGTCGGTTTTCTGCTTTTGATGCTGATCCTTTCCGCAATCGGAAATTTACCGAATCTTACCTTCCGCATCCCGAACCGGGAGCGGCTCAACGACTTTGGCGGTGCCGCCATCGGCGCGGTCAACGGCGTGTGCTTTGGCATCCTGCTGTGCTGGGCATTGCAGTTTGCCGGGCCCGTCATCGGCTGCGACACGCTTGCGCACACCGCTCTGGCAAAAGCGCTGCAGGCCATCGACGTGCTCACGCTCGGCGCGAGCGTGTGACCTGCGCGCACGGAATCTATCGAACAGGAGAACCAGTCTATGCAGCCTACACTCTGCTCCCGCTGCAAGAAAAATGTAGCGGTGATCTTTATCACACGAATCGAAAACGGCGAGTCCCACAATGAGGGGCTGTGCCTGCGCTGCGCGCGCGAGCTGCACATCAAGCCCGTCGATGAGATGATGGAAAAGCTCGGCATCTCGGACGCCGACCTCGACAATCTCACCGGCGACGTGGCGGAGATGCTCGGCAGCATGGGTATGCTCGGCGGCGACGCGGACACGGACTCCGACGCCCCTGACGCCGACACGGACGAGGACGACGGCAAGACCGCGACGTTCCCGTTTTTGAACCGCCTCTTTAACCAGAACCCGCCCTCTGCGCCCGACGCGGAGACGCCGGAGCAGCCGCGGCAGGATGCCGCCGCTGCCGACAAGCGCGGCAGTGCGCCGCGCAAGCTGAAGTTTCTCACGAACTACTGCATCGATCTCACGCAGCGCGCCCGCGACGGCAAGCTCGATGCCATGATTGGCAGGGCAGAGGAGCTTGAGCGCGTCATCCAGATCCTCAACCGCCGCCAGAAGAACAATCCCTGTCTCATCGGCGAGCCCGGCGTCGGCAAGACGGCCATCGCCGAGGGGCTTGCCCAGCGCATCGCCGAGGGGAACGTGCCCTATAAGCTGCGCGACAAGCAGGTCTATCTGCTCGACCTCACGGCGCTCGTGGCAGGCACGCAGTTCCGCGGTCAGTTCGAGAGCCGCATGAAGGGTCTCATCGAGGAGATCCGCCGCGTCGGCAACATCATCCTCGTTATCGACGAGGTGCACAACATCGTCGGCGCGGGTGACGCTGAGGGCAGCATGAACGCCGCCAACATCCTCAAGCCCGCCCTCTCGCGCGGTGAGATCCAGGTCATCGGCGCGACGACGTTTGCCGAGTACCGCAAGCACATCGAAAAAGACGCGGCACTCGAGCGCCGCTTCCAGCCCGTCACGGTGGCCGAGCCGGGCATCGATGACAGCGTCGAGATCCTCAAGGGCGTGCGCCGCTATTATGAGGACTTTCACGGCGTCATCATCCCGGACGCCATGTGCCGCCTTGCCGTCGTGCTCAGCGAACGCTATATCACCGACCGCTTCCTGCCCGACAAGGCCATCGACCTCATTGACGAGGCCTGTTCGGACGTGAACCTGAAAAATGCCGACCTCATCCGTGCCGACGAGGTCGAAAAGGAGATCGGTGACTATGCGCGCGAGCGCGAGCTGCTGGCCTCCGCGCCGCCGAAGAGCGGCGACGCGTATGACGATCAGGAGCTCGAGCACCGCTATGCGCGCATTGCCGAGCTGCGCAGCCGCGAGATGCAGCTGCAGACCGAGCTCGACGCGCTGCGCGCCAAGGGCCGCCCGGAGCTTACGGCGGATAACCTCGCGCGCATCATCGAGCTCTGGACGAAGATCCCGGCCGCGAGCATCCGCGCCGATGAGTTCGAGCAGCTCGCCGGTCTCGGCGACCGCCTGCGCGCGCACATCGTCGGGCAGGACGCGGCGATCGATACCGTCTGCGCCGCCATCCGCCGCAATCGCGTCGGCCTGCAGGCCAAGCGCAAGCCCGTGAGCTTCCTGTTCGTCGGCGGCACCGGCGTCGGCAAGACGGAGCTTGTCAAGCGCCTCGCCGACGAGCTCTTCCACGCGCCCGAGTCGCTCATCCGGCTCGATATGTCGGAGTTTATGGAGAAGTTTTCCGTCTCGCGCATGATCGGCTCGCCTCCGGGCTATGTCGGCTATGACGAGGCCGGCCAGCTCACGGAGAAGATCCGCCGCCGGCCGTACTCCGTCGTCCTCTTCGACGAGATCGAAAAGGCGCACCCGGACGTCATGAACCTGCTGCTGCAGATCCTGGACGACGGCCGCATCACGGACGCACAGGGGCGCACCGTGAACTTTGAGAACACCGTCATCATCCTGACCACGAACGCCGGCAGCAACACGCGCACCGGCACGCTCGGCTTCGGTCTGAGCGCGGACGATCAGAGCCGTGAGCGTGCGCAGCGCGCCCTCAACGAGTTCCTGCGGCCGGAGTTTCTCAACCGCCTCGACGAGATCGTCTACTTCAACCACCTCACGGAGGAGAACTTCCGTGCCATCGCATCCCTCATGCTCGGCGAGGTGCGCACCGCCATGGCCGAGCGCGGCATGACCCTGCACTGGACGCCTGCCGTCGTGGACTATCTGGTTCAAAAGGGCTACAGCGAGACGTATGGCGCACGCAACCTGCGCCGCACCATCCAGCGCGACGTGGAGGATGCCATCGCCTCTGCCGTCGTCGCGCAGCGCAAGGCCGCCGGAGACGTTGTTATCGACGCGCAGAACGACCGCATCGTTGTCACCATCGACGGTAAGGAGGTAACTGCATGAACCGTTTTGAGATCATTCAGGGCAACATCACGAAATCTGATGTCGACGCCATCGTCAACGCCGCCAACTGCTCACTGCTCGGCGGCGGCGGGGTAGACGGCGCCATCCACATGGCCGCCGGGACCGGTCTGCTCAATGAGTGCCGCGGTCTTAACGGCTGCCGTACCGGCGAGGCGAAGATCACCCGCGGCTATCGCCTGCCGGCGCGCCACGTCATCCACACGCCTGGTCCGCGCTGGCGCGACGGGCAGCACGGTGAGCCGGAGCTGCTGGCCAATTGCTACCGCAACAGCCTGCGCCTTGCGAGCGAAAACGACTGTCATACGGTCGATTTCCCGTCCATCAGCACGGGCGTCTACCGCTTCCCGCTTGATCAGGCGGCACAGATCGCCGTGCGCGAGATCACGCGCTATCTTGCCGACCATCCCGAAATGACGCGCGTGCGTATGGTCTGCTTTGACAGCCGCACCTACGCCGCATACGCCGCCGCGCTGGCCGCGCAGGAATGCGCCGGCTGACGCTCACCGTCACGCCGGAGCAGGCAGGCCGCACGGTCAAGAGCCTGCTCCGGCGTGAGCTGCATATGGCCGACGGTGCGATCGCCCGCGTCAAGACCGTGCCGGACGGCATCTGTCTCAACGGCGTGCACGCCCGCACCGTTGACCGCGTCGCCGCGGGGGATGTGCTCACCGTGCGCATCGATGATAAGCGCTCCGGCGGCAAGTTCACACCCGTGGCCGTGCCGCTGGACATTTTGTATGAAGATGCCGACCTGCTCGCGCTCAACAAGCCCGCGGGCATGGCCGTGCACGGCGGATATGACCGCGGCGAGCCCACGGTCGCAAACGCCCTTGCTGCCTATCTCGGACCGGACGCTGTGTTTCACCCCGTCAACCGGCTTGACCGCGGCACGTCAGGCGTCATGCTCGTCGCCCGCAGCGGTTACGTGCACGACCGGCTGCGCCGCGTGCTGCATACCGGTGATTTCCGGCGCACCTATCTCGCCGTCGCCTGCGGCACGGGGCTGCCGCCGCGCGGCACGATCGATCTGCCCATCGCCCGCGCGGACGACGGTTCGACCCGGCGCATCCCTGCGCCCGGCGGCCAGCCGTCCGTCACGGACTATACCGTGCTTGCCGAGCGGGATGGCTGCACGCTCCTGCGCGTCGCGCCGCGCACCGGGCGCACGCATCAGATCCGCGTGCACTTTGCCGCCCTCGGCCATCCGCTGCTCGGCGACGCGCTCTACGGCGGCGAAATGTCCCGGCTCACGCGCCCCGCGCTGCACTCCGCCGCAGCCGACTTTGCGCAGCCCGTCACCGGGCAGAGCCTGCATATTACTGCGCCGATCCCGCGTGATCTGCGCGCGTTTGATTTTGAGAGGTACTTATGAAGAAACGCTCCATCACGATCCTGTATAATTCGCCCGTCATCCTCACATTTGCGCTGCTGAGCCTGCTCGCGCTCGGCCTCGGCAAGCTCACCGACGGCTGGACGACGCAGAACCTTTTTTGCGTCTACCGCTCATCGCTGACGGACTGGCTGACCTACCCGCGCTTTTTCCTGCATGTGCTCGGCCATCCGGACTTCGCCGCCTATTGCAGCAACATCGTGATCCTGCTCGTCGTTGGCCCGATGGCGGAGGAGCGCTTCGGCGGCAAGCGCATCCTGCTTGCCATCGCGCTCACGGCGCTCGTGACGGGGCTGGTGCTCTGGTTCTTTTTCCCGAACGGCGCGCTCATGGGCGCTTCCGGCGTCGTGTTCATGCTCATCGTGCTCGCGTCGTTCGCCGGCATGCGCACCGGCACCATCCCGCTCACGCTCATCCTCGTGCTCATCCTCTACCTCGGCGGTGAGATCTTTCAGGCCGTCACCGGCTCTGCCGGTCTCGCGCAGCTCACGCACATCGCAGGCGGCGTGCTCGGCATGATCTTCGGCTTCACGTGGAGCCGCGGAAAGCGCGGTGGACGATGAAACTGCTCGTCAGTGCATGTCTGCTCGGCGTCGCCTGCCGGTATGACGGCGCGTCCAAGGGGCTCTCTGAGGATGTTCTGCGCGCGCTGATGGCGCGGCACACGCTCGTGCCCGTCTGCCCGGAGCAGCTCGGCGGACTGCCGACGCCGCGCGACGCGTCCGAGCGGCAGGGCAGCCGCGTCGTCATGCGTTCCGGCCGGGACGTTACAGACGCCTATGCGCGCGGCGCGCAGCAGGCGCTCGCCCTTGCGCAGCGCTTCGGCTGCACGGCCGCCCTGCTCAAGCAGCGCAGCCCCTCGTGCGGCCACGGGGAGATCTATGACGGCACGTTTACCGGCACGCGTGTTGCCGGCGACGGCGTCACCGCAGCGCTCCTCGGCGCGCACGGCATCCGCGTCTATGGGGAGGACGACATCGCGGAGCTCTTGAACGAATAATTATGTAAACCAAAAGTCCGAAAACAGAATCCTTTTCCGGCAGTCTTAAGCGCAGTCTTGTGAGGCTGCGCTTAAGACTGTCAAAAAAGCACTGCTTTTTTGACAAAGGGGTCTGCGGCCTGACTGCAGCGCACGCGCCGCCCGCTTTCTGCGGACGGCGCGCACGTTTGCAGGCCGAGAAGTATTTTCTTCGCCGCACATGTCGCCGAAGAAAATGATTGAACTGTCTTTGCGCCTGCGGGCGCAAACTCTACGAGGTTCTTTGACAAGCTGAGCAGCGCAGTCTTGTGAGGCTGCGCTGCTTTTTTTGCGCCGATGGCACAAAAGACTTAAATAATTTGAAATCTCTGCGAAAACCGTTGAAAAATCACAGCCTTCCGTTATAATGAAAACAGTCGAAATCCGCAGAAAACAATGGAGGAGAAAACCATGCGCAAACGCTTTTTGTCCCTGCTGCTCGTGCTTGTCTGCGTGCTGACGCTGGCCGCCGCGCCGGTCGCCGCTGCAGAACCGGACGCTGTGCAGTCCCCGACATCTACGACAGAGCCTGCCGTCCCCACGACGGAGCCGACAGCCCCGGTCGAACCCAGCACCGAACCCAGCCCGGAGCCCAGCCCCGAGCCCAGCCCGGAGCCCACACCTACCGGCCCGTGGTATCAGGCGGCGATGGAATTTGCCTGTGCGCACGGCATCCTGCTCGGTGACGAGCACGGTGATCTGCTGCCGATGGGCAATGCCTCGCGCGCGCAGATGGCCGCCATGCTCGTGCGCGTGTTCGGCTGCACGGCAGGGAAGGACATTGCGTTCTTTTCCGATGTGAACCGGGATGCCTGGTACTATCCGGAGCTGAGCACCGCCGTCCAGATGAATATCCTCAGCGGCTACGGTGACGGCACGATCGGCCCGAACCGCAGCATCACGCGCCAGGAGGCGATGTCCGTCTTCGCGCGCGCCTTTGCAGTCTCTGACGGCACGGCTGCAGACCTTCAGGCTTTCCCGGACGCCTCCGGTGTCAGCGGCTGGGCGGTCGCCTCCGTGGCCGGTCTGGTCAGGGCCGGCATCGTCAACGGCGATGATACCGGCCATCTGAACCCCACGGCCAGCATCACCCGCGCCGAGATCGCGCAGATGCTCTATGAGCTCGGCCTGCAGTTTTGCAGCGATGCCGACGCGCTGCCCGATTCCGGCCGCGTGATCTATACCGGCGCCGCGCCCCTGACGGCGGACGCCTTTACCGGCACGCTCTACCTCGGCGGTGCCGCCGGGCGCGACCTCGGCGCTCTGAACATCACCGGTACGCTGGTCGTGCGCACCGATCCGAACGGCACGGTCACCGTCGGCGGCGCGGTCGATGCGCTCACCGTTGCAGCCGAGGGCACGACGGTCGCGGGCAGCGGCCATGCCGGCCTTGTGCGCGTGCTTATGCGCGGCTGCACGGTCACGCTCGCAGCCGATAAGACCAGTCAGGAATATGACATCATGCTTCAGGGTGTCGGCACGGTCGTGACCGATCCCGTGCCCGCGCTCTCGCCGGAGTGCCGCGCCATCGACCTGTACGTGACCTATCGCTATTTCCCCGCGGAATACAAAGCCGCCCCCGGCAAGGCGACGCTCGTCTGGTATGTTGACGGCGTGCAGCAGCCGACGCGCAGCTACACGCTCGACGGCAGCTCCATTACGCCGGGCTTCCACATTGCCGAGTCGGTCTGGAAGCGCGATATGCCCACGCAGCACACGGTGGAGATCCTGTTCTTGTGCGGCACGGATGCGATCCGCACGACGTTTGTCGTCCCGGTCAACAACTATTCGGACGCGGAGTATCAAAGCCTGCAGAGCGCGCAGTACCCGTATCAGCTCGAGGTCGTGCGCAACCAGTGCACGGTGCTGGTCTATGGTCTGGATAAGAGCGGAGAATACTCCATCCTCCATCACGCCTTCGTCTGCGGCCCCGGCCAGACCACGCCGATCGGCACGTTCCGCACGCCGTTCAAGGCGGCCTGGCATCCGCTGCAGGGCTGCTGGGGGCAGTACTGCACGCAGATCGTCGGCAACTATCTCTTCCACTCCTCGCCGTATAACAGCCCGAACAAGAATGACCTGTCCTACCGGCTGTATAACCAGCTTGGCACGGTCTGCTCGCACGGCTGCGTGCGCCTGACGGTGGCGGACGCGAAGTGGATCTACGACAATTGCCCGCTCGGTACGACGGTGAAGATCTACAATGCCTCGTCCCTGCCCGTGCCGAAGCCGTCGGCTCCGTGGCTGGACATCACGAGCCCGAACCGCGGCTGGGATCCGACCGATCCCGACCCGGCGAACCCGTGGAGACAATAAAACGATTCCCCGGAGCGATCAGCTCCGGGGAATTTCTGTTCAGGTCTCAAAGCGGACGTCAGGTCTCAAAGCGGACGATCGTGCACAGCGTGTCCGCACTGTACAGACACACAAACGCGCCGTCGTCTGCGGCGGTATACTTGAGTGTGACGGTCTTCGTGTCCTTGACAGCCTTCGGATAGACGATGCGAAAGCCGCGAAACGCGTCGCAGCGCATGGTTTCCGGCAGTGCCTCAAGCGCGAACTCGAGGTATCTCGTGTTGTGCACATGACCGTTAAAATCGATGTCGCAGCGTCGCAGCGGCAGCACCGTCTGCGTGTCAAAGGCATCGGGCGCGCGCAGCCGCGGCGCAGTGTCGGGGAAGACACTGCGTGCCTCCGGCCGGTAGGACGCGAAGCGCTCGCGGTCGATGCGTACGATCTTTTCCGTGCGCAGGTCGAACAGGATCAGCCGTGATTCGGCGCGCACGAGCTCCGTTCCGCTCGTGTCTGTGATCGTGTAATCGCGGAAAACGCGTCCCACGGGGGCATTGTCGCGCACCCAAGTCGCGACCTGCAGGGGGGCTTTGCTCTGCGGTCGGCGCACGATCTCGACGCGCCAGTCGGTCAGCACCCATGTGATGCCGCGGCGGCTGCCGTCGATCACATCGTCGCCGGAGGAATCGGAGTGGCGGCTTGCGGTGTTTTCCAGAATGCGCAGGATCGCCTCATAGGCGAGCTTGCCGTCGCGGTCAAAATCGGCGACGCCGGGGCAGTAGGTCTCGGTGTAAAACATGGCGCACCTCCCTCAGACTTCCGGCAGACAGCCGTTTGCGAACATCCAGCTGTATGCCAGCGCCCACGAGCCGAACAGGTCCGTCTCGTGCAGGGCGCGCACCTGTGCGCGCGTGTACCAGCCGGATTCGATCTCCTCCATGGGGTCACTGCTCGGGCGGAACGTCCCCTCGGCGATGCCGAACAGGCACACCGTGCGCTCGTCGCCGATGCCGACCGTGCACGCCGCCGGTGGCAGCACGTGCGTGATGGCGACCAGCCGCAGCCCCGTTTCCTCGCCCAGCTCGCGGCGCGCGGCCTCCTCGGGCGTTTCGCCCGGCTCGATGAGCCCGCCGGGCAGCCCGTAGATGCGTTGGCCGAGCTCCATGCGAAACTCGTGGTTGAGCGCCATGTGCTCGCGCTTTGCGTCTGTGAGCACCATGACGACCGCGTCCGTGCGGTGCTGCTGCAGGTGCGCGAGCGAGTCGATGTTCCGGTCACGGCTGACCATCTCATAGGTGCGCGGGCAGCCGGTGCGGTCAATATAATGCAGGTCATAGCGGTGCAGGTATGCGCCGCCGTCTTTTTTTTCAATGTCAACGAATTGCATGGGCTTCTCCTCTTTGCAGGTGATAGTCTAGCATACCACGTTTTGCGCCGCCCGACAACAAAAAAGATCAGAGCGGCGCCGGAAGCAGCGGCTGCTCTGATCTTTTTTGGAGGAAGAAAGAAGGGGCATCTCTGACGCGAACGGTCATCACGTCCCAATGGCTGTAGCACAGCTTTCTTAAAATGTTGTGAGAGATCAGCCGCTTTCCGGCATGTCCGCAATGCCGTGCGCGAGCTTGAGCTGCAAAATACGCAGCACGCTCTGATCGAGCGCCGCGCGCGAGAGCGTCCCGTCGTCGAGCGCCTTTTCGATGGCCGCGACCGTGCCGGGTACGTCGCTGATCTCGAGCAGCATATCGTTTCCGGCGGCAAGGGCGAGCACGGCCTTCTCCCCGTCGGTGTACTGCGCGAGCGCCTGCATCTGCAGCCCGTCCGTGACGATCACGCCGCGAAAGCCGAGGTCGTAGCGCAGCAGATTCGTGACGATCTTGCGCGACACAGAGGCGGGCACATCGTCCATCGTCGGCACGGTCAGATGCCCGACCATGACCATGTCCGCTCCGGCGGCGATGCCGGAGACGAACGGCTTGAGATCCTCCTGCCGCAGCTGCGGCAGCGTCTTGTCGACCGTGGCGGCGCCATTGTGCGAGTCGGTTTCTGTGCTGCCGTGGCCGGGGAAGTGCTTCAGGCAGCAGATGACGCCCCCGTCGTGAAAGCCCTTGACGGCGGCGGCGACAAGCTCTGCCGCCTCATCATAGTCGTCGCTGTAGGCGCGGTCGCCGATGGCGTTGCTGCGCTTGTTCGTCCAGACGTCGGCCACGGGCGCAAAGTCCGTGTTGAAGCCGTAGGCCGCGATGTCGCGCGCGATGGTCTGCGCATTGTCGTGCGCGCCCTGCGTACCCTGTGCGCGGTAGCTGTACATACTGCCGAGCTTCGTCGTGCCGACGGTGTTCATCAGCCGCGCGACGCGGCCGCCCTCCTCGTCGACCGAGATGAGCGGCGCCGTTTTGCACCCGTTCGAAAGCGCAGCGGTGAGCGCTGCAAGCTGTTCGCCGGAGGTCATGTTTCCCGCCGAGAGCAGCACGCCGCCGACGGGGTAGGCACGCAGCGCAGCGGCGAGTTCGTCCGTCATGCCCGTGACGGTGCCGCCGCCGGTGAGCGCCTCCGGGTGTACGATCAGCAGCTGGCAGATCTTTTCCTGCGTGGTCATGCCGTCGAGCAGCGTCTGCGCCGCATCCTTGCGCACCTCGGCCGAGGTGCGCGGCGTGGGCGAGGGCTGCGCGGCATCCTGTCCGCGCTGGACGCATATGACCACGAGCACGACCGCCAGCACCGTGAGCACGAGCAGGTAGACGAGTGCGCGCCAATTTTGTTTTGCAGTTATCCAAAAATCATTTCGTTTCATGCCTCCATTTTACCGCACCGGCGGCAAAAACGCAACGCCGTCTCCTCGACGCGCCGGACTTGTTTCGTTCACAATTATGTGCTATAATCATAGTCAAAATTTTGGGGGCGCGTGCTCCCGGACAGGAAGTGCTTTCTTTTATGACAAAAATTGATATTTTCTCCGGTTTTCTCGGCGCCGGCAAGACCACGCTGATCAAAAAGCTGATCGCCGAGGCGTACACGGGTGAAAAGATCGTGCTGATCGAAAACGAGTTCGGCGAGATCGCCATCGACGGCGGCTTTCTCAAGGACTCCGGCGTGCAGATCAACGAGATGAACTCCGGCTGCATCTGCTGCAGCCTCGTGGGTGACTTTGCCGACGCGCTGCAGAAGGTGCTTGCGCAGTTCCATCCCGACCGCATCCTCATCGAGCCCTCGGGTGTCGGCAAGCTCAGCGACGTCATCCGCGCGGTGCAGGGCGTGCAGTCCGATGAGCTGATGCTCAACGGCTTCACGACTGTGGTCGATGCCAACAAGTGCAGGATGTATATGAAAAACTTCGGTGAGTTCTTCAACAACCAGGTCGAGAACGCGAGCGCCATCATCCTCTCGCGCACCGAGGGCATCCGCCCCGAGAAGCTCGACGCCGCCGTGGCGCTGCTGCGTGAGAAGAACCCGACCGCGACCATCGTGACAACGCCCTGGACGGAGCTCGACGGCAAGCAGATCCTCCAGACGATGGAGCGCCGCGACACGCTCTCGGCCGAGCTCGCACACCTGCAGGCCGAGGCTGCCGAGGACGAGCATGAGCATGAGCACCATCATCATGACCATGACGAAGATGATGACGATGAGCATGAGCATCATCATGACCACGATGACCATGACCACGACCACTGCTGCGATCACGACCATGATCATCACGACCACGACCACTGCTGCGGCCACGATCATGACCACCATCATCACCACGCCGACGAGGTGTTCACGAGCTGGGGCACGGAGACGCCGCGCAAGTACACCGATGACGAGATCCGCACCGCACTCGACGCGCTCATCAACGAGCACCGCTACGGCGTCGTCTTGCGCGCCAAGGGCATCGTGCCCGCGACCGACGGCGGCTGGATCCACTTTGACTATGTGCCCGGCGAGTCCGATGTCCGCCGCGGCAGCGCACAGGTCACCGGCCGCGTGTGCGTGATCGGTTCGCATCTGGCGGAGGATGCGCTGAAGGAGCTGTTCCACATTGGCTGATAAAAAACAGCAGGCGCCGGACGTCCCGGTCTACCTCTTCACCGGCTTCCTCGAGGCCGGCAAGACAAAGTTCATTCAGGAGACGCTCGAGGACAACCGCTTCCACAAGGGTGAGCGCACGCTGCTGCTGCTGTGCGAGGACGGCGAGGAGGTCTACGAGCCGGACAGGTTCTGCGCCGGAAATGTCTACGTGCGCAACATTGACGAGGAGTCCGACCTCACGCGCGACTATCTGCTCGCGCTGCAGGACGAGCTGCACCCCGAGCGCGTGCTCGTGGAGTATAACGGCATGTGGATGCTCGACTCGCTCTATGGCAGCCTGCCGGAAAACTGGGCGGTTGCGCAGGAGTTTCTCTTCTGCGATGCGACGACGTTCGTGAGCTACAATGCGAATATGCGCCAGCTCACGGTCGACAAGCTCAAGAGCGCCGAGCTTGTCGTGCTCAACCGCTACAACGACAGCATGGACCGCATGGAGATGCACCGCATCATCCGCGCCATCTCCCGCCGCTGCGACATTGCCTATGAATATACCGACGGGAAGGTCGTCTATGACGACATCGAAGACCCGCTGCCGTTTGACGTCGATGCACCGGTCATCGAGATCGAGGACCGCGACTTCGCCCTCTGGTACCGCGACATGTCCGAGGAACCGAAGAAATACGACGGCAAGACCGTCGAGGTCAAGTGCCGCTGCCTCGTGCGCAAGAACGTGCCGAAGGGCTGCTTCATCGCCGGCCGCCACATCATGACCTGCTGCGTGCAGGACATTCAGTTCGCGGGCGTCGTGTGTGTGTGGGATCGCGCCGATGAGATCCGCAACGACGAGTGGGCGATCATCACGGCCCGGCTGGACTACAAGTTCCACCGCGCCTACGGCCGCAAGGGCCCCGTGTTCACGGTGCTGTCCGTGCAGGAGGTCGAAAAGCCGGAGGAACCGGTGGCCACGTTCTATTAAGTGCATAAACACAAAAAATCAGCCGCCCGCAGGGCGGCTGATTTTTCTTTTCCGGAATTCAGTTTTCCGTGCCTTCTGCCGTGGACAGCAGGACGCGGTCGTTGTCAAACGCCGTGCCCGCCTGAGCGGCAAAGGCATCGATGAGTCCCTGCACGGTCATGTCCGCGCGCTGCGCACCGGAGACGTCGAGCACGATGCGCCCGGCGTCCATCATGAGCGTGCGCGAGCCGAGCTCGAGCGCCTGGTGCATATTGTGCGTGATCATGAGGCAGGAGATGCTGCGCTCGGAGACGATGCTGCGCGTGAGCGCGAGCACCTTGTCGGCCGTCACGGGGTCGAGCGCGGCCGTGTGCTCATCGAGCAGCAGCAGCTCGGGCGTGACCATGGTGGCCATGAGCAGCGTCAGCGCCTGCCGCTGACCGCCGGAGAGCAGGCCGACGGGCGTGTTCATGCGCTCCTCGAGCCCCATGTCGAGCTGGGCGAGCGCATCGCGGAAGAATTCCCGGTCCTTGCGGCTGACGCGGCGCAGCTGTTTGTGCTTTTCCGGCGCGCGCAGATACGCCACGGCGAGATTTTCCTCAATGGTCATGTGCGGCGCGGTGCCCTTGAGCGGGTCCTGAAACAGGTGGCCGATGCGGCGGCTGCGCTTGTGCGGCGGCAGGAACGTGATGTCCCGACCATCGAGCCGGAGGATGCCGTCATCGACATAGAACATACCGGCGATGGTGTTGAAGAGCGTGCTCTTGCCCGCGCCGTTCGAGCCGACGATGGTGGCAAATTCACCGTCGGCGAGCGTGAGCGACAGGTCGCACAGGGCGCGCTTTTCGTTCACCGTTCCGGCGTTGAATGTCTTGCTGACGTGGGAAAGCTCAAGCATCGGTCTCATCCCCCTTTCCGGACAGGGCGCGCAGCTTGCGCGCGTTGGAGCGGATCTTTGCCAGATGGACATAGTCCTTCATATTCGGCGCGGCAATGGCGACGGCGACGATGACGGCGGAGACGAGCTTGAAGTACTCGGCCGAGATGTTCAGCCGCAGCGCCAGCGCGATGATCAGGCGGTAGACGATGCTGCCGAGCACGACGCAGACGACGCGCTTTCCGACACCGCCGCGGCGGCCGGCAAAGACCTCGCCGATGATCAGACTCGCCAGCGCGATCGTGACCATGCCGGTGCCGAGGTTGATGTCGCAGAACTTGTTGTACTCACCGATCAGGCAGCCGGCGAGCGCCGTGAGAGCGTTTGCGAGGCACAGACCGATCGTGATGGTGGCCTTAGGGTTGATGGAGGAGGCGCTGACCATGTCGAGACTGTCGCCCGTCGCGCGGATGGAAAGTCCGAGCGACGTGCCGAAAAACCGGATGAGCACGACCGCGATCACGCCCAGCAGCAGCGCGAGCAGCACCAGCGTGCTCCACTGGCTGCCGCCGGTGAGTGCCTTAAAGAGCGAAAAGACCGTGGCGCGCCCCGTGATGGACACGTTGGACGAAAAGCCCATGACCGCGAGGTTGATCGTATACAGGCCGGTGTTCGAGATGATGCCGGCGAGGATGCTCTCCACGCCGAGGCGCGTCTGCAAAAAGGCGGTGATGAAGCCCGAGAGCACACCCGCGGCCATGGCCGCAGGCAGCGCCAGAAGCGGATGCCCCGCGATGGTGAGCATCGCGCCCACGGCGCAGCCGAGCGTAAAGCAGCCGTCGGTCGAGAGGTCTGCAATGTTCAGGATGGAAAAGCTGATGAACAGCGCCAGCGCGACGAGGCCGTAAATCAGGCCGACCTCAAGCGCGGTCTTCAACACTGTCAGCATAAACGCCCCTCCTTCGGGATGTCAGATATCAGTCAAAATTCTGCTGCGTGGTCGTCTCGAGCACGGCGCTGCACTTGCCGTCAAACGCCTGCTTGACAGCCGCGAGATCGTAGCCGAGCGCGGTGCAGCTGTCCGTATTGATCATGGCGATGCCGTTGTCGAAGGTCGCGACCGGCAGCGTGGCGGGGCTCTTGCCGTCGACCAGCACCTGCACGACCATGTCGGCCGTCATCTTGCCGAGCGCGGTGTAATCCACACCGTAGCCGACGAATGCGCCGTTGAGCGCGAAGGAGTCAGCGCCGCAGTACTGCGGGATCTTGGCGTTGAGGAACTTCTCGTAGATGGCAAGCTCTGCGGTCATGACGGTGTTGTCGGTCGGAGTAAAGACGGCGTCGACCTTTTCGGCGATGAGCGCGTCGACGGCGGAGGTGATCTCGTCGGTGGTCGTGCCGGTCTTCTCTACGCAGCGGATGCCTTTGCCCTCAAGGTAGGCCTTCGCGTCCGCGATCGGCTGCTTGGACGAGTCCTCGCTCTTGGAGTAGAGCAGGCCGACGGTCTTGGTGTCCGGGTTCTGGGCGAGCATCAGATCGAGCAGGCCCTTGGTGTTGAGCGCGTCGCTCGTGCCGGTGATGCGGCCGCCGGGCGCGTCGAGTGCATCGACGATGCCGCTGCCGACGGGGTCAGACACGGCGGAGAACACGATGGGGATCTCGGTGTCCTCGGTGGCGGACTGCATGATCTTCACGGCCGGGGTCGCGATCGGTACAATCAGATCCACGCCCTTGCCGACGAGCTCTGCGCCGATCTGGTTGAGGGTCGTGGCGTCGCCCTGACCGTTGTAGAGCGTGTAATCGAAGGTCACGCCCAGCTCCGCAGCCTTGGCGTCGAGCTCGGCCTCGATGGCCGCCTCGATCTGGTTGAGGGACGCATCATCCACAAACTGCACGATGCCGACCTTGTAGGTCTTACCCTCGGCCTTGTCGCCTTCGGTCTTGCTGCCGCAGGCAGCCAGGCCCATGAGTGCGGTGACGGCGAGCGCGCCGCCGACGATCTTTCGGAACGTTTTATTCATAGCAAATTCTCCTTATATTTTATGAAACGGTTGGTTTGTGATGTCCGGATACGGTCTGACGCGGCAAAAGTTCTCCGGCCGCCACGCCATCGTCTGGTTATCCGCGTCATATGCATCCCTCCTGCGGTGATTTGAGCAATAAAAAAAGCCTCGTCCATAAAACGGTTCCTTCCGTTTTATGGGACAAGACTGTAACTCCTGCGGTGCCACCCATGTTGGCGCTCATGCGCCCACTTTGCACGTACGATCATACGCTCCGCCGGATAACGGCCGCGGCCACCGTCGCCCCTCATGCTGCTGCAATCGGTTTGCCCTCGCGAGTCCATTCGCCATTCGTCCGCTGCAGCGCTTCCACCGTCCGCTGCTCTCTGAAAGCTTCGCAAATGGGTACTCCTCTCGGTCATCGGTTTCTCGATGGTGTTACTCTACCACGTCCGGGAGCGGATTGCAAGCCCCATTTTCACGAAACTGCGCGGCCACGGCAAAAAAAGATTTGTGCAAGGCAAACAAACGTCCCTGACCGGCGGTCAGGGACGTTTCGGATTCCGTTAATTTCCGGCGTAGACGAAGGCGTTCGGCAGCGTCCGCCCGGCGGTGAGCGCGGGGTTGGAGCTGCGCATGATGTACTTGCCCTTGTACCAGATCATGGCGCTGGTGCCGCCGTCGAGGTTCATGGCCTGCATACAGTCGTGCTTGGCCATGATGGCCGCGCAGTCCGGCACGCTGATGCCGACCGACGTCGTGAGCCGGCCCTCGACAAGCAGGGCGATGATCTCGCCGTACTTCGACTGCCCGAGACAGGCGCGCGGCTGCAGGTCGGAGAAGCCGCTGCGGGCATTGACGACCGTCTCCCCGTCAATGATCATGGCGGGGGAGAACTCGACCGCGTCCGTCGTGTCGGACGAGACGGGGGAGGTGCTGTCACGGATGTAGATGCGGTTGTCCGCATGCAGCTCGAGCCGCTTGTAGCCATAGCCCATGTGGTCGCCGTAGGCCCTGCCGTTGCACATGGCGTAGCCCGCGAGCGTGCCGCCGTTGCCGGTGCCGCCCGGATCGATGAAGCCCGAGCCAGTCATGCCGATGACGCCGCCGTGCGCCTGCGCGATCTGGCCGCAGTACTGGCCGATGCTGCCGAGCGTGGTCGCAGCGTGCAGACTCAGGCGCGACGGATCCTTCATCACGACAAGTACGCCGCGATAGGTGCTGCCCTTTTCGCGCACGATGAGGATCTCGTTTTGCGCATCGATCGCGAGCACCTGCTCACCCTGGATGGTGCGGATGCTGGTGCCGTTATCCGTGAGCGCGGAGTGGTCGATGTTGATGCGGCTCCACCCGGCGGCGAGCGCGTCGGGATGCTCCTTGACATACGCCTGCATGCTCGGCACGTCTACCTCCCAGAAGAGGTTGTAAAACGTGATCTCTTCCTTGCTCATGCCCTTGGTGTCGGTGAGCGTCGGGTTGCGGGACTCGATCTCTCCCTCGTCCCACTCACTGTTGACGCCGATCTGCGCCTCTCGCGCGGCCTCCATTTCGGCGACAACCTTGTCGATGACGCTGCGCGGTATGAAAGCCGTTGCCAGCCACTGGTGGCTGAGCGTGTTCATAGCCGTCTGGATATAGGCCGTGCGCCACTTGGCGATGAACGGAATGTCAGAATAGACCGCCGTCAGATACAGCCCGGCGAGAATGGCCAGCACGAGAAAGAGAATGAGCAGCCTGCGGCCGACGCTTTTTTTCTTCTTCGGCTTTTTGGCTTTTTTGGCCTTGCGGCCGTGCTTGCCGGTCGGGGATGGGGCAGTCTGCTGCACACGCCGGCGGTCGTCCGGCGCGCTGCGGCGCGGCTGCGCGGCGGCATTCTCCGTCCACATGTCGGCGCTCTGCGGCTTCCGCTGCCGGGCAGGCCGCTGCTGAGCGGGCTGCTGCCGGGCGGGTTGCTGCTGCGCCGGCCGCTGCCGGGCGGGTTGTTGCTGCGCCGGCCGCTGCTGAGCGGGTTGCTGCTGCGCCGGCCGCTGCTGAGCGGGTTGCTGCTGCGCCGGCCGCTGTTGAGCCGGCCGCTGCTGAGCGGGTCGCTGCTGAGCGGGTCGCTGCTGCATGTTATCGGTAGCCGGCCGCTGGGTACCCGTTGGACGCGGCGGCGAGGAAAACAGCTTCAAGGGGCAATTCCTCCTTTATGTGCGGGAGATTACGAAGGGCTTGACGTCCGGGCGCGGAAAAAGTTCCGCATCTGCCGGAAAAACGGGAAGGCTCGTACTGCGAGCCTTCCCGAACGTGTGCGGGATCGCTCAGCAGAGCTGTGCGCCGGCGGGCACACTGTCATCGAGCATGAGCAGATGCGGCTTGCCGTCCTTCTCTGCCGAGAGGAGCATGCCGTTGGAGGGCATACCCATCATCTTGCGCGGCGGCAGGTTCAGGATGGCGACGACCGTCTTGCCCACGAGCTCCTCGGGGCGGTAGAATTTGGCGATGCCGGAGAGGATCTGCCGGTCGGTGCCGCTGCCGTCGTTGAGCGTGAAGCACAGGAGCTTGTCGGACTTTTTCACCGGCTCGCACTTGAGCACCTTGCACACGCGCATGTCACACTTGGCAAATTCGTCGATCGTCACATCCGGCAGCACGGGCGCGGACTTCGGCGCGGCGGCAGCCGCGTGTGCGGCCTTGAGCGCCTCGAGCTCGGCGATCTCCTTGGCCATGTCGATGCGCGGGAAGAGCGTCTCGCCCTTGTGCACGGTGACATCTGCCGGCAGCACGCCCCAGACGGCGGCGTTATCCCATGTGGTCTGCTCCGGAGCGGCGCCGATCTGCGCGAAGGCCTTCTCGCAGCTGTCGGGAATGAACGGCAGCAGGAGCGTCACGGTGATGCGCAGTGTCTCAAGCAGGTTATACAGCACCGTGGCCAGGCGTGCGCGCTTGCTCTCATCCTTGGCGAGCACCCAGGGGGCGGTCTCGTCGATATACTTGTTGGCGCGGGAGATGACCTTGAACACCTCAATGAGCGCCTGCTGCGTGCCGAAGTTATCCATATAGCCGGCGTACGTTTCGCGCAGGGCGGATGCCATGGCGATGAGCTCGTCATCGAGCGCATCATGCTCGCGCTCTGCCGGCAGCGTGCCGCCGAAGTACTTGATGACCATGGCGACGGTGCGGCTCAGGAGGTTGCCGAGGTCGTTGGCAAGGTCGGTGTTGATGCGGGAGATGAGCAGCTCATTGGAGAAGTTGCCGTCGCTGCCGAGCGGGAACTCGCGCAGGAGGTAGTAGCGCAGCGCGTCCACACCGTAGCGCTCGGCGAGCACGACGGGGTCGACGACGTTGCCCTTCGACTTCGACATCTTGCCGCCGCCGAGCAGCAGCCAGCCATGGCCGAAGACCTTCTTCGGCAGGGGCATACCCATGCTCATGAGCATGGCCGGCCAGATGATGGAGTGGAAGCGCACGATCTCCTTGCCGACCATGTGCACGTCGGCGGGCCAGAACTGGTCGTAATCGTTGTACTTGTCGTTCAGGAAGCCGAGCGCCGTGCAGTAGTTGAACAGCGCGTCGACCCAGACGTAGACGACGTGACCGGGGTCAAAGTCGACCGGGATGCCCCAGGTGAAGCTCGTGCGCGACACGCACAGATCCTCCAGACCGGGGTCGATGAAGTTTTTGATCATCTCGTTGACGCGGCTGGCCGGCTCCAGGAACGTGCCGCTGAGCAGCAGCTCGCGCACCGGCTCGGCATATTTCGACAGGCGGAAGAAGTACGCTTCCTCCTCGGCATAGTGCACCTCGCGGCCGCAGTCCGGGCACTTGCCGTCGACGAGCTGGCTCTCGGTCCAGAAGCTCTCGCACGGCGTGCAGTACATGCCGGAGTACTTGCCCTTGTAGATGTCGCCCTTATCGTACATCTTCTTGAAGATGCGCTGCACGGCCTTGACATGGTAGTCGTCCGTCGTGCGGATGAAGCGGTCGTTGGAGATGTTCATCAGCTTCCACAGCGCGCGCACGCCGCCGGGACCCTCGACGATGTTGTCCACGAACTGCTTGGGCGTGACGCCGGCGGCCTCGGCCTTTTCCTCGATCTTCTGACCGTGCTCGTCCGTTCCGGTCAGGAACATCACGTCATAGCCGCACAGACGCTTATAGCGCGCGATCGCATCGGTTGCGACCGTGCAGTAGGTGTGGCCGATGTGCAGTTTGTCCGAAGGGTAATAGATCGGCGTTGTGATATAAAACTTTCCTTTGCTCATACTGCATTCTCCTCTGTATTAGTCTTCACCGGCGTCACCGGGGTCGTAGACCGACGGGTAGGGCGTCGGCTGCGGCTTCGGCGTGGGGGTGGGGGTTGGCGTCGCGCTGGGCGTCGGGGTGGGCTTCGGCGTGGTGTCGTGGGAGTGATAGGTGCTGTTGGCCTCGACGGTGCGGCTGATCTCGTTGCCGTCCTTGTCATAGACGGTGCGGTAGGTCGTGGCGCGCAGGCCGTTGGCGGTGTAGCTCATCTTGACGTAGCTGCCGTCCACATCCGTGCCCCAGATCTCGACCGTGATGCTGTTCTTTTCCACATAGGCCTTGATCTCGATGGGGTATTCGCGGCTGTTGGTGAACTTGAATTCCGGGCCGCCCCAGCTGACTGTGGCGTCCATGCCGGGCTCGATATAGGCCACGGGGAAGTAGTGGCAGGTGCGGGTGTTGATCTTGAGGTTGGAGACCATGGCGCAGTAGTACAGCGTGGACGACACCTGACAGATGCCGCCGCCGACCTCCTGCACGACCTGGCCGCCGGAGTAAGCGCCGGCCTCCTTGAAGCCGTTGGCCTTCGTGCGCTGGCCGACCACATCGTTATAAGAAAACGTCTGACCGGGCTGGAGGATCACGCCGTTGATCTTCTCGGCGGCGAGCTTGACGTTCGTGATGCGGTTGCTGCTGCTGCCGGAGAGGGAAGTGGTCTTGGTGGCGAGCTTGTCGGCCAGCAGATGCTTTTGCAGACGCTCCTGCGTCATCTCCGGCTGCGTGAGCGTGGCCGGAATGGTGACAGTGTCGCCGGTGGAGGCCGCGTCCCACAGGGGCTGCGCCTCGGCCACGTCAAACGCGATGCCGACCTTGCTCTCCGTGGCGGACTGGGTCTCCGGGTCGTAGCCCGCGTTGACCGGGTCGCCGCAGATGGCGTCGTGCAGCTCCTGCAGCGTCATCTTATCGTCGCCGCTCATATCGACCGGGTAGGCCGACGTGCCGAACTTGCCGCTGCGGATGTCGCTGAGCATCCGCTCGGCGACGGCGGCGGGGTCGAGCGTGATCATGCTCGCGCCCTTGACGACGCGGATGGTGCTGTGCTCCTCGTCGATCTCGACGCTGCCGCCCGAGAGCTTGACGTTGATCTCGGCGGCCTCGCGCTCGATGCGTGTGCGCAGGGCGTCGGTGTCCATGTCGGCGAGGTTATCGGCCGCCACATCGTGCCCCTTGAGCGCGCAGCGCAGCCACGTGAAGAAGTTTGTGAACGCATTTCCGCTGCGTCCGTAGGCGTAGGCTGCCTCGGCTGCGGCGTCGGGCGTCGCCTCAAAGCCGATCTCCGTCGCGGTGACGGTGATGGTCCGGTCGCCAGGGAAGGTCATCGTGAGCACCGGTGCGCTCGTATCGTCCCAGCCGGCGGCGCGGATGGCGTCTGCCGCCTCGATCTGCGTCATGCCGCCGACGTCGGTGCCGCAGACGGAGACGTTCGGGAAGATGGCATCCTTTTTCGCCACGAGCACCATGCCGACGGCGCCGGCCGCGATGATGACGGCCAGCACGATGAGTGCAGCGCGCAGGGCGATCTTGCCGCCGCGGCCGCGGGGTTTTCTGGCTTTCGGCTGCGGCGTGCCCTGTGCAGGGTCTGCCTGCCGGGATACGGGCTGGCGCTGCGCCGTCTGCTTCGGCGCGGCGGCGCGGCGGGCGGCCGCCTCACTCTGTGCCGAGCGGTTGGAGGCGCTGCGGTGCGCCGAGCGCTCCTGCGCGGCGAAGTCCGCCGCCTCGCGCTTTGCGGCTGCGCTGCGTTTGGAAGTGTTGCCGTTAAGTTTCATGATTTTGGCTCCTGTCTGTCCGCGTCAAAATCGGATTATTTAAATAAGTATCGCGGAAAGCCTCCGCCTCACCGGGCGGGAGCTTGGTGCGCGGCTGCTTTTCGATCTGCGGCTTCATCCACGGGTTGTGCTCGGCCTTGCGGTCGGTCTGTGCCTCGAGCAGCTTGCCGATGAGCACGTTCGATAAGAGGAACCCCGAGGGCGTGAAGTGCCAGCGCTCGCCGTCCGCGACGGCCCAGCCGCGGCGGACGAACTCCTCGAGCTGCTGCGCGATGCCGGAAAAATCACTGCGGTAGAGCCGCTCATACTCCGCGCGCGACACACCGTGTACGGTGCGCATGCCGAGCATGAGATATTCGGCCGCGCGCTCAAAGTCGCCGATCGTCTCGTATTCGTCGATCATGTCCTCACCGTGGAGGACGCCCGCAAGATAGCGGTCAAGGTCGCGCACATAGCTGTAGCGCGTGCGGCCGATACACGAGTGCGCGCCCGGGCCGAAGCCCATATAGTCATCGAGCTGCCAATACTTCAGGTTGTGCCGGGACTCATAGCCCGGGATGCTGAAGTTGGAGATCTCGTACTGTTCGTAGCCATAGTGCCGCAGCTCCTCGACCATGCACAGGTACATATCCGCCTGCTCGTCGTCCGACGGGATGAGGGGCGAGTCCTTCAGGGCGTACATGGGCGTACCCTCCTCGAGCTTGAGCCCGTAGCCGGAGATGTGCTCCGGACGCAGGGCAAGCGCCTTGGCGAGCGTGTCCGCCCAGTCGCTGCGGGTCTGGCTGGGAAGACCGTAGATGAGGTCGAGGCTGATGTTGTCAAACCCGGCGGTGCGGGCATTTTCAACGGCCATCTCCACCTGCCGGTAGCTGTGGCGGCGGCCGATCATTTTCAGGATATCGTTGTTGGCCGACTGCATACCGATGCTCAGACGGTTGAAGCCCGCCTTACGCAGGGCACGCAGGTCGTGCAGGCGGACGCTGTCCGGGTTGACCTCGACGGTCACCTCCGCGCGCTTGAGCAGGCGGCCGGTGGCCTTGACGGCGTCGAGCAGCTCAATGAGCCGCGCCGCGCCGTAAAAGCTCGGCGTGCCGCCGCCGAAATAGACCGTGTCGATGTACGCCGGCGCGATGCGCCCGGCGCTCTCTTCAATGTGCTCGAGCAGCGCCTGCTGATACTCCGCCATGCGCTCGGCAGCGCCGGCGCAGGAATAGAAGTCACAGTAGCCGCACTTGCTCGCGCAAAACGGGATGTGGATATAGATACCGAGACGCGGTTGCATAGACAGCTCCTTACTTGGGGTGCCCTGACCGCCGGGATGCGGCGGTCAGGGTTCAGATCAGATCGGTTCTCAGATAAGCGTGCACACGAGCTCCGAATACGCAGCCGGATCCTCGAGCGGCTCACCCGCGATGAGCAGCGCCTGCGCGTGCAGGATCTTGGCGATGCGTGCGGCCTTGTCCTTGTCGCCGGCGGTGAAGGCCTCCTTCATGGTCTGGTAGGCGTGGTGGTTGGCGTTGAGCTCCAGCACGCGCACGGCGCGGATGTCGGTCGGTGCGCCGGGCATGCTCCGGAAGTAGCGCTCCATCTCGAGCGTGACGCCGCCCTCGGTGCTCAGGCACACGGCGCTGGACACAAGCTTATTGGACAGGCGCACGGATGCGACCTGCTCGCCGAGCGTCTCCTTGACGAAGTCGAGCAGCTCCTTGTCCTCGGCCTGCTTTGCCTCGGTCTCCTTCTTCTCTTCCTCGCTCTCGAGGCCGAGATCGTCGGTCGCAATGTTGCAAAACGGCTTGTCGTCGTAGCTCTTCATGGTGTCGACGAAATACTCGTCGATCTGCGAGGTCATGCACAGGACGTCAAAGCCCTTGTCGCGCAGCTGCTCCGCCTGCGGCAGGCTCAGCAGACGCTTGACGTTGTCGCCGCACGCGAAGTAGATCTTCGTCTGCTCAGCGGGCATGGCGTCGACATATTCCTTGAGGGAGACGAGCTTGGTCTCACTTGTGTGGTAGAGCAGCAGGTCCTTGATCTCGTCGACCTTGTCGCCGGTCTCGGTGACGGCGCCGGCGCGCAGCACCATGCCGAAGGCGGCGTGGAACTGCTCGTACTTCTCGCGGTCGTTGGTCATGAGCTTCGTGAGCTCAGACTTGATCTTCTTGCCGAGGTTTGCGGCGATGAGCTTGAGCTGGCGGTCATGCTGCAGCATCTCACGCGAGATGTTCAGCGACAGGTCGGGGGAGTCGACCACGCCGCGCGCGAACGCGTAGCACGGCGGCAGAAGGTCGGTGCATCTGTCCATGATCATGACGCCGGAGCTGTAGAGCTCGAGACCGGGATCGGCGTCGCGCGTGTACATATTTGCCGGGACCTTGGACGGGACGAACAGCAGCGCGCGGTAGGAGATCAGGCCCTCGGCGTTGACGCGGATGACGGCCAGCGGGTCGTCATTGTCGTGGAACTTTTCCTTGTAAAACGCGATGCACTCCTCATCGGTCGCCTCTTTGCGGCTGCGCTGCCAGATGGGGATCATGCTGTTGACGGTCTGCTCCTCGGTCTTGGTGACCATCTCCATCTTCGGCTCGCCGTTTTCGTCCTTCTCGCCGGAGTCGACCCAGTCGCTCTGCTCGACGTCCATGACGATCGGCCAGCGGACATAGTCGGAGTACTTGCGGATGAGCATCATGAGCTTCCAGTTTTCGAGGTAGGTGGAGTATTTCTCGCCCGTCTCGTCGGCCTTGATGTGCATGATGACGTCGGTGCCGACGGTGTCCTTCTGCGCCTCGGTGATGGTGTAGCCGTCCGCGCCGGTGCTGACCCACTGATAGGCGGTGTCGCTGCCGTAGGCGCGGGTGATGACCGTGACCTTATCGGCGACCATAAACGCGGAGTAGAAGCCGACGCCGAACTGACCGATGATGTCGATGGCGGCATCCTCCTGCGCGCTCTCGCCGAGATCGTCCTTGAACTTCAGCGAGCCGCTGCGCGCGATGACGCCGAGGTTGCTGTCGAGCTCCTCCTTGGTCATGCCGATGCCGTTGTCGGACACGGTGATCGTGCGCGCTTCCTTGTCGGGGATGACGCGGATCTTGAAGTCGCTGCGCGCCATGCCCACGTTTTCATCCGTGAGCGACTGGTAGCAGAGCTTGTCGATCGCGTCCGAGGCGTTCGAGATGATCTCGCGCAGGAAGATTTCCTTGTGCGTGTAGATCGAATTGATCATCATGTCGAGCAGCTTTTTGGATTCTGCTTTGAACTGTTTCTTTGCCATATCTATGCCTCCAAAATTTTAATTACACCTTTGGGTCCGTACCCGGCCTGCACGCAATAGCGGCCCACGGTACAGATTTTAATATTATAGCACATCGACCGTTTTTTTCAACACCCGCCGCCGGAATAATTGGGTTGTGCGGCGCGTTTTTTGTGGTATAATGAGACGTTAAGAAAAAAATAAGATTCTGTGAGGTGGCACCCATGAACGATCTGAAAGACCTGCTCCATGCGCGCCTGTTCCTGCTGGATATGGACGGCACGCTCTACCTTGGGGACGATGTGTTTCCCGGTGCAGTCGACTTCATCCATACGCTGGCCGATACCGGACGGCAGTACATTTATCTGACCAACAACTCCTCGCGCGCCGGCACGGACTACATCACGCGCCTGCGGCGCCTCGGCTTCCCGTGCGAGGCGGAGAACGTGTTCACGTCCGGCATGGCGACGGCGCTGTATCTCAACCAGCACTACGCGGGCAAGCCCGTGTATCTGGTCGGCACGCAGGCGTTCCGCCGCGAGCTGCTCAGCTACGGCATCCCGCTCGTCGAAGAGGGCGCGGAGATTGTCGTCGCCGGCTTTGACACCGAGCTCGTGTATGAGAAGCTCGACCGCGCCGTGCACTATCTGCGCCGCGGCGCGACTTTCATCGCCGCCAACCCCGACTGGGTCTGCCCCATGCCGGCCGGCGAGGTGCTGCCCGACTGCGGGAGCATCTGCGCGCTGCTGACCGCCGCCTCCGGCGTCAAGCCGACCTACATCGGCAAGCCGAACCGCAACATGGTTGACGTCATCTCGGCGCAGACCGGCGTGCCGAACGAGCAGATCTGCTGCGTGGGCGACCGGCTGTATACCGACATTGCCGTGGCCGTGAATGCGGGCGCGCAGAGCGTGCTCGTCATGTCCGGTGAGACGGACGAGGCGATGCTCAGGGCGTCCGACGTGCAGCCGAAATACGTCCTGCGTGACGTGGCCGAGCTTGCGCAGATCCTGCGCGACGGCACTGTGTGAGAAAAAATCCAGAATTTTTTAAAAAGCGCTTGACAAACACGGACACAACTGTTAGGATATGTTCAGTAAGCATCGTTTTGTGTGAATGATGTTTACGCCCCCCTCGTTTGTGTTCTCTCTTCCATTTCAGCGTCCGGGTCTGCATCCGCCGCGGACGCGCAGCACAGCAATCAACAGCCAACAGCCGAGCCGGCATTTGCCGGCTC
>OFMD01000355.1_pt1 | contig 38267 bp, 38 predicted proteins | sample 1541211 | NCBI WGS metagenome assembly OFMD01 (sample SAMN04209231, study PRJEB22552) | human gut metagenome | biome: gut; material: feces | host: Homo sapiens | place: USA: Oklahoma | reverse complement strand
AGGTAAAGTAAATGGCTACTAAAAAAGTTTTTGTGGCCGGCTTCGGCGGCCAGGGTGTGCTTTTGATCGGCCAGATGCTGGCCTACGCTGCAATGTACGAGGGCAAAGAGGCCACTTGGATGCCCTCTTACGGCCCCGAGATGCGCGGCGGTACGGCTAACTGCACTGTCTGCATTTCCGATAAGCCCATTGCCTCTCCCTTGGTCACTACCTGTGATGTTCTGGTGGCTATGAATGGTCCTTCTCTGGACAAATTCGAGGATATGCTGGTTCCCGGCGGCCACCTGTTTGTGAACGCTTCTGTTATCAATTATAAGGCTCGCCGCACCGATGTAAATGTTCACTATGTGGACTGCACTCATATTGCCGAGCACGAAGTGGGCAATGGCAAGACCGCCAATATGGTCATGCTGGGCGCCATCATCCGCGCTTCCGGCGTGGTGAGCCTGGACATCATGGACAAGGTCCTGGCCAAGACCATGACCGGCAAGAAGGCCGCCCTTATCCCCGCCAACAAGACAGCTCTGTCTGCTTGGAAAGAGTAAGAAAGAAGAATTGCCTTGAAACGAATTACGCTTATAGTAGGCCATTATGGCAGCGGCAAAACAGAGTTTTCCGTGAACCATGTCATCAACCTGAAGAAGCAGTACGATAAAGTAGCCATCCTGGATATGGACATTGCCAACCCCTACTTCCGCAGCAGAGAGCGGCAGGAGTTTTTGGAGGATATGGGCATCACCATTCACTTCAATTCCTTTGGCTACGACATCACCGAGGATCTACCGGCCATTTCCGCCTGCATGAAAGCTCCGCTGGAAAACAAAGACTATATGGTGGTGGCCGATGTGGGCGGCGATAACGCCGGCGCACGGGTGCTGAACCAGTTCAAGAAGTACTTTGTGGATGAGTCAGACTGCGAAATGCTTATCGTGGTGAATGCCAACCGACCGGAAACGGACACCCTGGAGGGCGCACTGTATCACATTCAGACCATCCAGGCCGAGACCGGGCTGAAGGTGAAGGGCCTTATCAGCAACACACACCTGCTTCGTGAGACTAAGGTGGAGGATATTCTGAAGGGTTATCAGCTCTGCCGGGACATCTCCCGGGAGACAGGTATTCCCATCACCTATACCACCTGCGTTGAGAAGCTGGTGCCGGAGTTGGAAAAGGCCAAGGCCGAGCAGGGCCTGGACGATATGGTCATTTATCCCATCAAGCTCTATATGCGGCCCACATGGCTGGATAGAAAGTAAACGAATTCGTGGGAGCCTCTGCCTGTAAGGGCAGGGGCTCCTTTTTCGTGTGCTTTTTCATTGACAAATGTGAAATATAGGCCTATCATAGACCCAGAAAAAGGGGGAATATCCCGTAAGTCAATCCGAGTAGACAGCGCTGCTCTGGATTCTTTCGGACCGGAGTGTGCTGCTGGGAACGCTTTTAGGCAGTAAAATTGCAAAGAAAAGAGATATTAAGGAGGAAATTGACCATGAAAAAGCTGTATAAATCCGATAACAAGATATTAGCCGGTGTTTGTGCGGGTATCGCGGAGTATTTTTCTGTTGACCCAACTCTGATTCGACTGGCCTGGGTGCTGTTCTGCGCTTTGGGCGGCAGTGGCGTCCTGGCTTATATTATTTGCGCCCTTATTATCCCCAATAAACCTATGGATGAATAAATGGGACACACTCTATACGCTTAACAGCAACATCTGCGACGGCTATCAGGAATGGTAGCCGCCACTATCTTTTAACCGACAGAACCGTTTCGTATGCCCCGCTTTAAGTGCAATACTCAAAAACTGTTGACGAATAAACGGTTTATGTGCTATATTATAGGTGCATAGGCGGATATTTTGCCATTGTGATATTTGCTAATGAATTGTATTATATTGACAGAGTAAGGGCTGTTTTTCGGCCGTCTTTGGAACTGGCCCTGTAATAATTACAGGGCTGATTTTTTTCTTTTGGAGGAAATGAAATGGACTATTATGCTCACATTTCAGACGATGGCCGCCGACAGATGATAGCAGAGCATCTGTCGGGAACCGCTGCGCTATGCCGCTCATTCGCAGGCGAGTTCGGAGCAGAGGCAGAGGGAGAGCTGATGGGTCTTGCCCATGATATTGGCAAATGCACCGATGGCTTCCAGAAGCGCTTACTGGAGGGCGGTCCCATTGTGGATCACGCCACCGCCGGTGCAGTGGCCTGCGCACGGCTTTTACGCACATGTGCTGCTGCCTGTGTAGCGGGGCATCATAGTGGACTTCCTGATTTCGGAAACCCACGAACCGATCAGGCAGGGGATGCAACCCTCTACGGACGACTCAAAAAGGGCTTGGAGGAGCGGTATTTGGATCGCTGCGGTGAGTGCGGTGCAGCGCTGCCGAAGATTCCGCCGGAAACGCCGGAGCGGGATCTGTGGAAATTGTCATTCCGGACACGAATGCTCTATTCCTGCTTGGTGGACGCGGATTTTTTGGACACGGAGCGGTTTATGAACGGAGAGCCGGGCCGTGGCGGTTACGACGACCTGCCGACGCTGCTCAAGCGGTTGGAGGCCTATATCGCACTGTGGCAAAATCCGAAAACGGAACTGAACCATCTCCGATGCAAAATGCTGAATACCTGCATAGAGGCGGGGTGTAAACCGAAAGGCATTTACACGCTTACCGTGCCGACCGGCGGCGGAAAAACGGTTACATCGCTGGCGTTTGCCCTGCATCACGCAGTAACGCACGGCATGAAGCGAGTGATCTACATCATTCCCTACACCTCTATCATCGAGCAGAATGCGGAGGTGTTTCGGAATATTCTAGGCAGCGGCAATGTGCTGGAGCACCACTCCGGCATGGAGTTCGACCTCTCCGATGGTGCGTCGCCCGAGGAGATACGCCGGGCGCTGGCATCGGAAAATTGGGATATGCCGGTGGTGGTGACAACGGCGGCGCGGTTTTTCGATTCCTTATACGCCAACCGCTCCTCCAAATGCCGCAAGCTTCACAACCTTGCAAACAGCGTCATCATTTTTGATGAAGTGCAAATGCTGCCCCTGTGCCACCTGCGGCCCTGTGTGGCGGCAATGGCATCGCTGGCAGAGTATGTCGGCTCCACCCTGGTGCTGTGTACCGCTACGCAGCCGTCCCTGAGTGATTTACTGCGTACCTACGCACCGGGGCATACCGTGATGGAGCTGTGCCCCCAAACAGAGGAGATATATGATCGCTTTCGCCGTGTGACCTTCCGGCAGGCCGGGGTTTTGGAGGATGATGCGCTGACGGAGCGGTTGAGCAACCACAGACAGGTGCTCTGCGTGGTCAACAGCCGCAGGGCGGCGCAGCAGATTTTTGACCGCCTGCCCAAAGAGGGATGTTTCCATCTTTCTACCCTGATGATCCCTACGCAGCGACAGGCGATTTTAGAGGAAATTCGGCAGAGATTGAAGGACGGCGAACCATGCCGTGTGGTGTCTACATCTCTTATTGAGGCGGGTGTAGATGTGGATTTTCCTACAGTCTACCGTGAGCTGGCTGGACTGGATTCCATTCTGCAGGCGGCGGGGCGCTGCAACCGGGAGGGAAAGCGGGCGGCAGATGAGAGTATCGTAACGGTCTTCGAGCGGACGGAGCTTCCGCCGCTTTTGTTCCGCACGGCTGTGGGCGCAACGCGCCATGCACTGGATGGCGGGCGTGACCCTGCCGCACAGGAGACCATGCAGCGCTATTTTCGTGAACTGCGGACCTTGAGCGGGGAAACGCTTGACAAGTATGGCGTTGTCAAAGCCTTTGAAATGGGCATCAGCGGCTGCAGTCTGCCGTTGCGCACCGTGGCAGAGCATTTTCACTTCATCGATGAAAATACATATACGGTCTATGTGCCCGTTGGCGAGGGTGCAGCGCTCATTGAGCAACTAAGGGAAGGGAAATGCTCCAAGAGCCTCTATCGCAAGCTGGGCCGGTATGCCGTTTCCGTATATGAACAGCATTTCAGGGCGCTGTATGCCGCCGGTGCGCTGCTGACTGCGCGGGACATTCCTGCTCTGGACGAGGACAGCGCCATTCTCGCCGATCTGACATTATATGACGAGCGTACGGGACTTGCGCTGGAGCCGGAGACAGGAAGAGCTGATTTAATATGAGGTGTCCTATAGGATACAGTACCACCTATACTGATATTAAAACCATGGTAAGAGGGAAGAGAGGAGTGATCCAATGCCAATCCAAGTGGAGGTCTGGGGTGACTACGCATGCTTCACGCGGCCAGAGATGAAGACGGAGCGCGTCAGCTATGATGTGATGACGCCTTCGGCGGCGCGAGGGCTGATGGAGAGCATTTACTGGCACCCTGGTCTCAGATGGGTGATCGACCGCATCCATGTGTGCAGTCCCATCCGCTTCACCAATATCCGCCGTAACGAGGTGAAGGACATCATCAGCGCTAATAAAGTGAAAGCAGTGATGAACGGCGGGGTGGGAGAACTGTATCTGGCCACCCCGGAGAGCATCCAGCAACGGGCGGCTATGGTGCTGCGGGATGTCCATTATGTCATCGATGCCCACTTTGAGATGACGCCTGCCGCCGCACCGGGGGACAACCACGGAAAATTTCAGGACATTATCAAGCGGCGGTTGGAACGAGGACAGTGTTACAGTATGCCCTACCTCGGTACACGGGAATTTCCCGCCCATTTCCGCCGCTGTGCCGCTCTGCCGCCCTGTCCCGACGAGCTGAAGGGTGCAAAGGATTTGGGGTGGATACTCTGGGATATGGACTATCGTGACCCCGAAAACATCACGCCTATATTCTTCCGGGCGGAGTTGGTCAACGGCGTGATGACGGTTCCGCCACCGGATAGCGGGGAGGTGAGGAGATGATTCTGCAGGCACTGACGCGGTATTATGAGGATCTGCTTGCACAGGGAAAGATCGACGCTCCCGGCTGGGCCCCTGCGAAGATTAGCTTTGCACTGTATCTGGATGAAAACGGCGGACTGACGCAGGTCGTTCCCACAATGGAGGATGTGACGAAGGGAAAGAAAACCGTCCAACAGCCGCAGTCTATGGCGCTGCCTGCGGCTGTGAAGCGCACGGTGGGTATCGCCGCGAATTTTTTGTGGGACAACTCCTCCTATCTGCTCGGTATCGACCAAAAAGGTAAGCCCGAGCGCAGCCGAAACTGTTTCGCCGCAGCGGCGAAGCTGCACCACGCGGTTCTGGACGGTGTTGATTCCCCTGTGGCCCACTCGATTCTGGCATTTTTCGACAACTGGAAACCGGAAAATACGGCGGAGCACCCGGCCCTTGCCAGGCAGCTTGATGAGGTAATATCAGGCGGAAATCTCCTGTTCCGCGCTGCCGGGATCTACCCGCAGGAGGACGCCGCCATCCGAGAGGCGTGGCAGCGGTATCGGGAGAGCGGCGGTACGGACGCGGTGCGAATGCAGTGCCTTGTAACAGGCAGGGAGGATGAGATCACCGCCGTACATCCGTCGGTGAAGGGTGTTCGGGATGCGCAGTCCAGCGGCGCGGCGCTTGTATCCTTCAATGCTCCAGCGTTCTGTTCCTACGGACACGAGCAGAGCTTCAACGCCCCGGTGGGGAAATACGCCGCCTTTGCCTATACCGCCGCACTGAACCATCTGCTTGCCGATAAGGAAAATGTGCAGACCATCGGCGATACCACCGTAGTCTGCTGGGCGGAGGGTGCGGAGGACATCTACCAGACCTTCGGCGTGGCAGCGCTGTTCGGCGGTGGAAAAGAGGGGCTGTCGGACGATGACCTTCGGGCAGCCCTCAAGCGCTTAGCAAACGGTTTACCCTGTGACGACCTGGGCATTGACCCCAACCGCCCGTTCTATATTTTGGGGCTGGCTCCCAACGCGGCCCGGCTCTCCGTCCGCTTTTTCCTACGGGACAGCTTCGGAGCGCTGATGAAGAATGTCAACGACCACTATGATCGTATGGAGATCGTCCGTCCTTCCTATGAAAAATTCACTTATCTGCCGTTGTGGGCGCTGCTGCGGGAGACGGTGAACTTGAATTCCCGCGATAAAGCGCCCTCTCCCATTATGGCCGGCGCGACGGCCCGGGCCATTTTTTCCGGCGGACGCTATCCCGCCTCTCTGTTGGAGGCAACGATGCTCCGTATCCGGGCGGAGCGCCATATCACATGGGGACGGGCGGCGATCATCAAGGCCTATTATCTGAAAAATCCACACGAGGACTGTCCGAAGGAGGTTTTGACCGTGAGTCTCAATGAAGCAAGTACCAATACTGCCTACACGCTGGGCCGCCTGTTTTCCGTCTACGAGGCGGTACAGCAGACCGCGAATCCCGGTATCAATGCGACCATCAAGGATAAGTATTTCAACTCCGCGGCAGCGATGCCCGCCAGCATTTTCCCAGTGCTGAACAACCTGTACCAGAAGCATCTGCGCAAGCTGGAGGGAGGACAGCGTGTTTACTATGACAAGCAGGTCATGGCGCTCAAGGGCATTTTAGGTGAAAGCTTCCCCGCCCGCATGACGCTGGCACAGCAGGGGGCTTTTGACCTCGGTTACTATCATCAAACACAGAAGCGTTTTACAAAAAAGGAGGAAGCGAACAATGTCTGAACCCATCAAGAACCGGTATGAATTTGTGGTGCTGTTCGATGTGGAGAACGGCAATCCAAACGGCGACCCTGATGCGGGGCAATATGCCCCGCGTGGACCCCGAGACCGGCTACGGCCTTGTGACGGATGTGTGCCTCAAGCGCAAGATCCGCAACTATGTGGAGACCGCCAAGGAGGGGGAGAGCGGCTATCGCATCTATATCAAGGACGGCGTTCCTCTGAACACCAGCGACAAGGAAGCCTGCGCCTATGTAGGGGTTGATCCGGACAAGCTGAAGGATGCAAAGAAAAAGGACGAGCATCTGGATGAAAAGCTCCGGGACTTCATGTGCTCCAACTTCTACGATATTCGTACCTTCGGCGCGGTGATGACCACCTTTGTGAAGGGGGCCCTCAACTGCGGTCAGGTGCGGGGACCGGTGCAGCTGGGCTTTGCCCGCAGCGTCGATCCTATTTTGCCGCAGGAGGTGACCATCACCCGCGTGGCCATCACTACCGAGGCGGACGCGGAGAAGAAGGGCACGGAGATGGGCCGCAAGTACATCATACCCTACGGCCTGTATCGCGTGGAGGGTTATGTTTCCGCCAACCTCGCCCGTAAGACCACCGGCTTTTCTCAGGAGGATCTTGACCTGCTGTGGACTGCCATTTTGAATATGTTTGAAAATGACCACTCCGCCGCGCGGGGCAAGATGGCCGTCCGGGAACTGATCGTTTTCAAGCATGACTGTGAGCTGGGTTGTGCCCCTGCCCATAAGCTCTTTGAACTGGTGAAGGCGGCACGAAAGGACGGTGTGACTACGCCCAGATGCTATGACGATTATGCCGTCACCGTGGACGAAGAGAAACTGCCGGAGGGCGTAACCTGCACACGGATGGGGTGATTTATCCCGAGGAGGATTTCCTCCAACTCTCCGGTTTGCAGCACTTCAAGTTCTGCCGCCGCCAGTGGGCGCTTATCTATATCGAGAACCAGTGGGCGGAAAATTTCCGCACCACCGACGGAGCGATCCTTCACGAAAACGCCCACAACGGTGGATTTACCGAGAGCCGGGGAGACCTCCTCGTCACCCGGGATATGCGCATTTTTTCCCGGACACTGGGTGTGTCCGGCGCCTGCGATGTGTTGGAATTCCGCCGGGGAAAAACGGGCATCCCACAAGGGGTGCGTGGATTGAAATGGATGCACTGTCAGTGATCTGCTGGGTGAGGAGCCGTCGCACCCCGTAAGGGGTGCGTGGATTGAAATGAGACCAGGAACCGCAAGAAGTTCTGCTCCCGCAGTCGCACCCCGCGAGGGGTGCGTGGATTGAAATAGCCAATTAACACCAGTAACGATAACGGACAGAGACGTCGCACCCCGCAAGGGGTGCGTGGATTGAAATGATGGCCCTGCCTGCTACTGCATCGAGCCGGCTGGTCGCACCCCGCAAGGGGGGCGTGGATTGAAATCGCAACATGCAATCTTTCGGTGGTACGGCCAAATGGCGTCGCACCCCGCGAGGGGTGCATGGATTGAAATGACGCGGCGGTAGGCAATGTGCCGTTCGGGAATTGTCGTCGCACCCCGCAAGGGGTGCGTGGATTGAAATATGAAGTGCCGCTATCTTGATGAACTGACCGGAGGTCGCACCCCGTAAGGGGTGCGTGGATTGAAATGGGCTCGGGAACACCCAAGCGCGCCCCGCCTGCAAAAAATAAAGCTTGACAATTTCAAAACCTATTTTCTATAATAGTATTATAGTCCGTTCACCTATGAACGAAGCAAGCGCTTTTTTGGAGGTTTTTGCAATGGGAATGGAAAAAGAACTCTTCCAAATTACGGAGGCTGCCCGGGCCTGCGGTCTCTCCCGCAGCACGCTTCTGCGCATGGAAGAAAAGGGCCTATTGACCCCAGCTTACATCGCTCCCGACAGCGGCCGCCGCTACTACGACAATCATAATGTGGCCCGTATCATGCAAATAGAGAAGTTCAAGTCCATGGGCGCAAATAATGAGGAGGTTATTGATTACTTCGTTCGGGGTGGAGAAGCCGCCGATATGCTCGCAGCTTTAGAGGACCGTCTGCACGAACTTCAGCGCAGCATAGAGGAGCTGCGTCTTCGGGTGCAGGAAAAGGCCGGTATGTCCGTACAAGTAATAACGCTGCCTGCTGTTACCTGCATCATGCGTCGCTACTGGGGACACACCAGCCAGGAAAAGTACAACGCCATGTACGCCCTGTACCATGAGTGTATACGAAAGGGCTATATACTGGCAGATGATCCGCTTTTTACTATCTCAGACCGAAAAGATTTTTTGGAGGGGTATATCGGCAAGGATCCCTTTTCCTTTGATGTCTGCGTTCCGCTGCGGGCGGATAAAGTCCCGGCCGAGGCTGTGGTGTTACCGGAGTGCCGGGCGCTCTCGGTACTCTACTACGGCGAATACGGCGGCATGGACGAGGCGTGGCTGACCCTGGGCAGAGAGGTAAAGGCTCGGGGTCTGAAGCCCGATGCCCCGCCCCGTGTACTGGGCATTGTAGCTCCCTACACAGGCCGGGAGATCAATGCCCAACGCTACTGCTCCCGTCTTGTCTTGCCGGTGGAGGAGGAATAAAAAGCTATAATAATGCAGCCGCAGATCGGACAAACCTCGGTCTGCGGCTGATTTTATTTACTTGTCAAAGGCAGGGTTGGTGAAGTACACATTCTTTTGGTCCATTTTCTCTCGAGCAAGGCGGAGTCCTTCTCCGAATCTCTGGAAGTGGACAACCTCCCGGGCCCGCAGAAACTTAATGACATCATTCACATCCGGGTCATCGGAGAGCCGCAGGATGTTGTCGTAGGTTACCCGGGCTTTCTGTTCGGCGCTCAGATCCTCGGTTAGGTCTGCGATCACATCTCCCGTTACGGCTATAGATGCGGCGTTCCAGGGAAAGCCGGAGGCTGCCGTCGGATATACGCCTGTGGTGTGATCCACGAAGTAGGCGTCAAAGCCTGCCGTTTTGATGTCCTTTTCTGAAAGATTCCGTGTGAGCTGGTGAACAATGGTGCCAATCATCTCCAGGTGACCCAGCTCCTCCGTTCCGATGTCCGTCAGTAAGCCCTTTAGCTCAGCATAAGGCATGGCGTACCTCTGACTTAAATACCGCAGGGATGCGCCTAATTCGCCGTCCGGGCCACCATACTGACTGATAATCACCGCCGCCAGCTTCGGGTTAGGGTTGGCGATGCGTACGGGATATTGCAGTTTTTTTTCATATACAAACATCAGCTATTTCCTCCTTCGTCCCAAGGCCACGGATCATTGAGCCAGCGGTAGCCGTCGGGTGTGGTGTCAGTCTGCAGAATCGGGCCGTAGGTCTCCTGGTAGCGCTTGCGTCCCTCCTGAGCCAGGGCAATATAGCTCCAGTACAGCTCCAAAGCCTCCCGGTCATCCGCATGGGTGGTCAGATAAAGCCCCAGTTCATCCACGGCGAAGTCCAGGGCCATCAGTTCGGATAGAGCGCTGTTCACGGCCGGAAAGCGACTTTTCAGCTCTTTTTGAAAGGGCAGGTCCAACCCCGGAAATAGCGTTCCCTGCTGTAGCGCCTCCCGGCGGTCATACTGTTTAGGGTTCTTGCACTGCATGGGAATATAAGGAAAAGCCAGCGGTGCGCATACGCCGGGCAGTGAGCCCTGCTGTGTGGGGCAGGACGCCGACTCCATGCCCGCGGCAGATTTTTCCGTATACAATTTCATTTCCTCCTCATAGGGTTTTGTTCCGCACGGAACACTCCATTTTATGCAGCGGAAAAAGAAAAGGGGACAGGGGATTTTCATTTGCGGTAAAATGTGATAGAATGAATCAGGAATACGGCGCATACAATGACCCGAAAGGGGAGAGACGTCGTGATGGTGTTGCTGAAAAAAAGGACTCTGCTGTCGGTCTGCGGAGCCATAATCTTAGCTCTTGGGGCGGTGTGTGCCCTGTATATTTCCCGGGACAAGCCGGCTATGTCCACCGTATGGTCGCTGCCCTCCGCAGAGATTCTGGTCCTGGATGCCGGACACGGTGGGGAGGACGGCGGAGCGGTCTCCGCAGCCGGAGTGCCGGAAAGTCATATCAATTTGCAGATCGTGCAAAAGATGGAGCAGCTTTTCACCTTTGTAGGGGAGAGCACTACCCTCACGCGCACCGGTCCGGACGCCATCTATTCCGGCGATGCCAAAACCCTTCGGGAGAAAAAAATTTCCGATCTGAATAACCGCGTGGAGATGATAAATCAAACACCCTGTGGCTTTCTGATCAGCATCCATCAAAATAGTCTCCCGGGCACCAAGGCCCGGGGCGCCCAGGTGTTTTATAACGCCGTAGCCCCCGCTAAAGACGCCGCTGTCTCCGTGCAGCAGGCGCTTAACAGCGGCATAAACGGTAACAACCGAAAAAATGCCAAGCAAATCGATGAATCCATCTTTTTAATGAATAATATTCAGCGCCCGGGCATCCTTGTGGAGTGTGGATTTCTGTCCCACGCAGAAGAAGCGGAGATTCTTCAGACGGACAGCCACCAGCTTCGTCTGTCTACTGCCATCGTGTCCGGGTATCTACAAAGCAGAACGGAGAACGAATAGCCATGAAAGCCAAAACTTTATTCTATTGTACCCAGTGCGGCAACGAAACACCTAAGTGGGCGGGGCGCTGCCCTTCCTGCGGCGCCTGGAACACCGTCGTGGAGCAGCCGGAGATAAGGGCGTCTGTTAAAAAGGGCACTCGTTCATCTATTAAAGGACCTGTAAAGGCGAGCACCATTACAGATATGTCCACCGATCAGGAGATCCGATTTTCCACCGGTATGGGTGAGCTGGATCGGGTTTTAGGCGGCGGTGCGGTGAAAGGCTCTCTGGTGCTGGTGGGTGGTGCTCCCGGCATCGGTAAGTCCACCCTCATGCTGCAAATCTGTAAAAGACTGGGTGAGCAGTTCCGGGTTCTCTATGTCTCCGGCGAAGAATCCGTCCACCAACTCAAGCTCCGGGCGCAGCGTTTGCACGCAGAAAGTGAAAATCTTTTCGTCCTCTCGGAGACGAATTTGGGCGATGTGCTGGAGTGCGTTCAGACCGAACAGCCGGACATTCTCATTGTGGACTCCATTCAGACCCTGTATAACGAGGAGATCAATTCTCCCGCCGGCGGTATCGGTCAGGTTAAGGACTGCACCATGAAGCTTATGCAGCTGGCTAAAGAGGGAAATATCACCATTTTTGTCATCGGCCATGTGAATAAAGAGGGCTTTATAGCCGGGCCAAAGGTCCTGGAACACATGGTGGACTGCGTGCTCTACTTTGAGGGCGATCAGCACATGACTTACCGCATCCTGCGCGCCGCCAAAAACCGCTTCGGAGCTACCAACGAGATCGGCGTATTTGAGATGCTGGACAGTGGCCTGCGGGAGGTGGAGAATCCCTCCGAGATGCTTCTCTCCGGCCGTCCGGAGGATGCCCCCGGTTCCTGCGTTACCTGTGTGATGGAGGGTGCCCGCCCGGTCCTGGCCGAGGTGCAGGCCCTGGTAGCCCCGTCCAACGCCAATTATCCCCGCCGCACCTGCAATGGTCTGGATTCTAACCGCGCCGCCATGCTCTTGGCGGTGCTGGAAAAGCGCGGCGGCCTGAAGGTCTCCCAGTGCGACGCCTATTTTAACATCATCGGCGGCCTGACTCTGGATGAACCTGCCTCCGATCTGGCCGTTCTGACCGCCATTGCCTCCAGCTATTTGGATAAGCCTGTCCCCACCAAGCTGGCCGCCGTAGGGGAGGTGGGCCTCTCCGGTGAGCTACGCAGCATCAACCATATTGAGCAGCGTTTAGCCGAGGTGCAGCGCCTGGGCTTCACCCAGTGTGTCGTCCCGTCCCAGCAGGCCCATAAGCTCCGCGCTCCCGGTGACCTGCGCCTCCTACCCGTTAAAAACATCGGACAAGTCCTGCGCCTTCTGGCTCACGATGACCTTTAATATCAAAAAAGTCCTCCGTTTTGCACGGAGGACTTTTCCTTTACTTTTTCTCTTTCAAATTTTGATCCAGCGGTTTTTTTCCGGCCACAGCCCGATAGTGGTTGACCTTGTCCAGCCGCCGCTGCTGCTTCAGAGCTTTTGCCTTGTCCTTGGCCTTTTTTTCGCGCAGCTGCTGATCCTTTTTCTTTTTCTCCCAGTATTCGCTCTTTTCATCGTTTTCCAGGTCCTTATATTTTTCCGGATGCCGGGCCCAGTCGATGCGGTAATAAAGCAGTCCCACAAACAGCAGTGCGCCTACAGCGCATACCGCATAAAAAAGAATCGTCCAAAACATACCCCATACCTCCACAAATAGTAACTCCAGTATACCGCATAGCGCCGCCAATTACAAGGCAAATCTTAAAACCCGCGAAAAGGGAAGAATTCCTGTTGTTTTTGCTGAAAATAGGGCGTATAATATAGCCGTATCAAACCTGCATACAGGGAGGAATAAGTATGTTTACAACCTTTAAGGAAATCGAGTCCTATGTTCTCTCACAGAATATGAAAAAGCGCATCGCTCTGGCCAACGCCCATGACGAGCCCGCCCTCAGCGCCGTGGTAAACGCCAAGCGCAGGGGTGTGGTGGAGGGCACCCTCATCGGGAAAAAGGCCGAGATCGTTCAGATGCTCCACGACATGGGTGAGAGTGAGGCTGACTATGAGATCATCGACTTCGATGGCGAGGAGCTGGAGTCCGCTAAAATCGCCATTAAGCTGGTGAAGGAAGGGAAGGCCGACATACCCATGAAGGGCATCCTGCAGACATCCAACTTCGCCCGCGCCATTCTTAACCGTGAGACCGGCCTCGTCCCCGCCAGTGGCCGCCGACTGGTGAGCCAGTGCGGCATTTTCGAGTATGAAGGCCGCTTTGTCATGATCACTGACGCCGCCATCAATATCAATCCCGATGTGGACACCCAGATCGGCATCGTCGAAAATGCCCTGCCTGTAGCAAAGGCCCTGGGTAACGACTGCCCCAAGGTGGCCGTTCTTTCCGCTGTGGAGAATGTCACCGAGAAGATGGCCAGCACCGTTACCGCTGCCGAGATTGCCCGCCGCGGCGTTCCGGGCTGCATCATCTCCGGCCCCCTGGCTTTGGACGGCGCTATTTCCATGGAGTCTGTGAAGCATAAGGCCATCCACGACCCCGTAGCCGGTCAGGCCGACATCCTGCTGGTCCCCTTCATCGAGATCGGCAATGTGCTTTATAAGGCCTGTACCTATATCGCCGGTAAGACCATGGCCAGCACCATCTGCGGTGCCTCCTGCCCGGTGGTCATCACCAGCCGTGCCGATACCCCGGACAGCAAGTATTATTCCATCCTCATGGCTGTCCTCCGCTGCATCAAGGGCTGCTGAATTTGAGATGAAAATACCGGGAGGCAAGCCGCTTCCCGGTATTTTTGCGCCAAAAGGGGAGAAGTCCCATTCGCGTCAGGGCAATTTTTCTGCAGGCACATCGTTCCAGCCGAAAATCTGAACCAATCGTTGGTTGGTATAATAGTAGGCGCTGGCCGGAAAGTTTTCAAGATTCGATGTGTTAGAGCACAGCAGATAATCCACCGTCCTGCCGTCACCGTCTTTTACAACATCGCAAATAATCGTGGCGTGATTGGTCGGGCTGTCAATGCCCATCAAAATAAGATCCCCCGGCTGCCCGGAATAATAGTTTGCGTTTACATCGCAAAGCAGCTTGTCGGGCGAAGCCGATGTGGCATAGGCTGTAAACCCATCCACATTGATCCACGACCTGTAAAATCTCTTTGGACTTTCAAAAAACCAACCATCCGTTTGCTGGATCCCACCCGCGTGCAGCACCTGGGACGCAAAATTCATGCAATTACCACCGAGCGCGTCATATGCCTTGTAGTTCGGATTTCTTGCGTTTACCCACTGATGGGCATACTCCACTGCGGCGGCTCTGTTGTACGGATGATCGCAGGCCGGTTCCTCCTTGATTTCGCCGCCATATTGTGCATTCCGCATTTTAATGTTGCTTAAAACAGTGCCGATTTTAACATCGGAGTTACTGCTCGCATCATATTTGAATACATAAAAGGGGTTACACTCAGATTTGTGGTTGCTGATCCGCCAAATGGAGTCATCCCCAAGCTCCAGGGTAAAGTGATGCTCAATATCAAACTCTTTGGATAGCACAGACAGTCCCGCATATTGCTGATCGCAGCTTTCCCAAACTTCAACCTCGACCTTTGAGGGAGAGATAGTACGAATGCCCGCTATCCTTAAACTGAAATTGTAATAATTTATATGTAAGTCAATGAGAGATCTTTCGCGAACAGCGATCATGCTATTCCAAATTGTCGTTTCTAACTTCTCAATACTGTCTGAAGCAAATAAGTCGGGCTTTACGCTAACACTAAAGTCACCGATAGAGGAATAAAACGAATCAAGATAATCTGTAATTTTGCTATACTGATTTTCAGTCAAGCCGTCGCTTCTTTTGGCGGAGGTGTCTTTAGGCATTGGCTTGCTTTGTGGTTTTGAAGTCTCAATAATCTTGGTTTCCTGTTGAGGCTCAGAAGCGGGTGCGGATGTAGGTACCCCGGCAGCGCTGTCGGAGCGGTCAACATCCTCCTTGTCCTCGTGCGCCGGCTCGTCTGCGGATGTGTTTTCGACGATTTCCTCGGAGATAAATGTTTCGCTGGAAGTGGCGGGATTTGTTTCATTTTCCGATCCGCAAGCCAGCAGTGAAAGCGCCATAAGCGCAGCCATGAGAAACGCTGCTATTTTTCTCAGTCTCATGATTTTTGATCCTTTCCTCTGTCAAAATTTGCCATTTTTCGCACTGTCCTATACAATTATACCAATTTGCGGGTTATAATGCAAGCTTTTTTGAATCATTTGCCAGGTTGGAGTTTACTATGCTGCCTATTGAACCCACCAAGAGCTCGTTGAGGGGGGAGGAAAAAGAGGTGCCTTTTGCGCAGTCTGAGTGCGGTAAGGAAAACCAGCGTGTGTGTACACAGGCACACACGGTGGTTTCAATAGAATCTGACCATCAATGCGTAACTACTGCGGTAGACCCACGGAGTTCGTAGGCCACCATAAATAACAAACTCAACAAGAACAATTATTTTGTTTAGTTGACGCTTGGGAAGCTGCATGGTAGAATTGAATCCAGCCGGGGGAGCCACAGCAGCCCCCATTTCTTTTCACGCTGTCAATTAAACAAAATAAAAATTTTGTTTAATTGAGTGGACGGATTTTGCCGTCCGCAGCTATAAATACCTCTCCGCCCCCATTTCTGCTCTTGCGAATCCTTTTGATATGCGATATATTTGAATTTATAAGTGAGGTGCTATATCATGGCCATGAATTACCGAGCGGACTCGCCGAAGATCCTGTTGGAGTTTCTGTCTTACCACGAAACGGTGAAAGCCCATTCTCAAAAAACCGTTGATGAATATTATCTGGACTTGCGCAATTTCTTCCGCTATATGAAGCAGCTCCGAGATCCGGCTCTTGCGGATTGTCCTCTGGATGAGATTGACATACGCGACATTGGCATCGAGTTCATCGGCTCCATCACCCTTACGGATGTCTACAGCTACTTGGCCTACCTCAGTCGAGATCGTCTAAACCGGCCTAACAGCGATCATTCCGACAAAGGGCTTTCTGCCTCTACCCGGGCCCGAAAAGTGGCTACACTTCGTTCTTTTTTTAACTATCTTTGCAACAAGGTCCATCTGCTGCCTGATAATCCCATTAAGGATATCGACTCACCCAAAATCAAGAAAACTCTGCCCCGGTACCTGACGCTGGATGAGAGTGTCCGTCTCCTGCAAGGTGTCGGCGGCCCTAACCGCGAGCGCGATCTCTGTATTTTGACCCTGTTTCTCAACTGCGGTCTGCGCATCTCCGAGCTCATCGGACTTAACCGCTCCGACATTCAGGATGATGCCCTCCGTATTCTGGGCAAAGGCAATAAGGTTCGTATTGTCTACCTGAATCAAGCCTGTAAGGACACCTTAGACCGCTATTTACAGGTTCGTCCGGTGGTGGGTGGCAAAGATCAGGATGCGCTGTTTGTCTCCCGCAACCGCCAGCGTATCAGCCGCGCCACGGTCCATAATCTTGTAAAAAAACACCTGTCCGATGCCGGTCTGGACAGCACAAAATACTCCGCCCACAAGCTGCGCCATACAGCCGCCACCCTTATGCTGCAAAACGGTGTGGATGTAAAGGCCGTCCAGGAGGTTTTGGGCCACGAGCATTTGAATACTACCGAAATTTATACGCATATTGATAACGAATCTCTGCGTGTAGCTGCAAAGGCAAATCCCTTGTCAAAGGTTAAAATACAAGGGAAAATTGAGGATTGATCCCGGTATTTCTTTTCAGTCCTCCTCCCTGCTCCCTTCCCTGCCCGTTTGCCTGATTTTCGTAGTCCAAATCCCTGTCGATTCTTGACTTTATGTACCAAATGATGTACGATAAAGACTGTGTATTTCACTAAATGGAGGTCTCATATGAATACAGCCGAACTTTCCAAAATCTGTCGCCAGGTTCGCCGTGACATCATCAACATGACGGCCAATGCCGGCAGTGGCCACCCCGGCGGCTCCCTGTCAGCCGTGGAGCTTATGACCAGCGTTTTCCATAATCATATGCGCCTGGACCCTAAAAATCCTAAATGGGAGGATCGGGACCGTTTTGTCCTGAGCAAGGGCCACAGCGCTCCTTGCTACTATGCTGTCCTCGCCAGTCTTGGCTTCATCGACCGCAGCGAGTACGCTAACTTCCGTCAGCTTCACAGCATTCTCCAGGGTCACCCGGACTGCAAGAAGGTCCCCGGCGTGGACGCCTCCACCGGCTCCCTGGGCCAGGGTTGCTCCATTGCCGTAGGTATGGCTCTGGGTGCTAAGAAACTGGGCAAGGATACGCAGGTGTTCACGCTCCTGGGCGATGGCGAATGTCAGGAGGGGCAGATTTGGGAGGCTTTCATGTCTGCCGCCCACTATCACTTGGATAATCTCACTGTTATTATCGACAACAACGGCCTGCAGATCGATGGAACCAACGATGAGGTCATGTCTTTGGGTGATCTGTCCGCCAAGGTAAGGGCTTTCGGCTTCGACCTGTATGAGATCAACGGCCATGACCTGGACGCCATCGAAAAAGCTCTGGCCGCGCCCCACACCCCCGGCGTGCCCAAGTGTATTTTGGCCCACACCGTCAAGGGCAAGGGCGTTTCCTTTATGGAGAATCAAGTGGGCTGGCACGGCAAGGCGCCCAACGCCGAGCAGCGTCAGCAGGCTTTGCAGGAATTGGAGGACTGAGACCATGAGTGAAAAAATTGCGACTCGCGAGGCATACGGCAAGGCTCTGGTAGAGCTGGGTGCCGCCAATGATAAGGTTGTGGTGCTGGATGCTGACCTGGCCGGTGCCACAATGACCAAGCATTTCAAAGCCGCTTATCCTGACCGCTTCTTTGACTGCGGTATTGCCGAGTGCAACATGATGGATATCGGCGCCGGCCTTTCCACCATGGGCCTTATTCCCTTCTGCTCCACCTTTGCCATGTTCGGCGCAGGCCGTGCCTATGAGCAGATCCGCAACTCTATCGCCTATCCCAAGTTCAATGTGAAGATCTGCTGCTCCCACGCCGGCGTATCCGTGGGTGAAGACGGCGGCAGTCACCAGTGCCTGGAGGATATCGGCCTCATGCGCCTGATTCCCGGCATGACGGTCATTGTCCCCGCCGATGCCAAGGAAGCCCGCAAGGCCACCTTGGCCCTGGCTGAGTTCCGGGGCCCCGCCTATATGCGCACCGCCCGCCTGGCCACCCCTGTGTTCGAGGAGGATTACCCCTTCGAGATCGGCAAGGCCAATGTACTCCGGGAGGGTAAGGATGTGGCTGTGTTTGCCTGCGGCCTGATGGTTGCCGAGGCCCTGGAGGCCGCCAAGCTTCTGGCCGCCGACGGAATCGACGCCGCTGTCATCAATGTACACACCATCAAGCCTATTGACGCTGCTTGCGTCACCGAGTACGCCCGGAAGTGCGGCAAGGTGGTCACTGTGGAGGAGCACAGTGTCATCGGCGGCCTGGGCGACGCCGTAGCGGAGGTGCTCATGGGCAAGGTCGATTGCAAGTTCAAGAAGATCGGTGTGAACGATCAGTTCGGCCAGTCCGGCAAGGCACAGGATGTCCTCAGGGAATACGGCCTCACCTTCGATCAGATCGCGGCCTCTATCAAAGCCGCGCTGTAACGCCTATTCATTAAAAATCAAATCCCGGCGGAGCTTTTCCGTCGGGATTTTTGTATATAAAAAAGTATTTTTATGCACGAGGATGGGCCTTTTGGTAAACATCCTTCAGTTGCTTTTTTACAATATGTGTGTAGATCTGTGTGGAGGAAATGTCTGCGTGGCCCAGCATCTCCTGAATAGAGTGCAGGTCTGCCCCGTTTTCCAGCAAATGCGCAGCAAAGGAGTGGCGCAGCATATGGGGCGTAATGTCCTTTTTGATTTCTGCCTTCTCCTGATAATACTTTATGATTTTCCAAAAGCCTTGCCGCGTCATGCGCTCTCCGTTCATGTTCACAAACAGCGCCTTTTCCTCGTCGCTGGTTACGATCCGTTCCCGGATGTGCGCGACATAATCCTGGAGTGCCTTCACCGCACCGGGATATAGCGGGATACTCCGCTCCTTACCCTTGCTGCGGCAGACCACCAGCCCGGCAGGCAAATTCAGGTCGTCCACATCCAGGCTGATAAGCTCCGAGACGCGGATGCCTGTGGCATACAGCAATTCCAGCATAGCGTGGTCCCGGAATCCCTTCTCATCCACGCACTTAGGCTGCTCCAAAAACAATTCTACTTCCTTGTTGGTGAGGATCTCCGGGTACTTTCGCTGCACCTTTTTCGCTTTCAGGGCAGCGGTGGGATTTGTTTTTATGTAACCCTTGGCAAACATATAGGCGTAGAAGGACTTGGATGACGCCATAAACCGGCTCATGGTAGCCTGCGATTTTCCCAGCTGCTCCAGTCTTGTCAAATACTCCTGCAGCATTGCATTTTTCGCCCGTCTCAGGTCTGATTTCTTCTGCTGCAGCCACTGCTGGTACTGGGTCAGATCCCGCATATAGGAGCTGATGGTGTTAGCGGACACATGCTTTTCCGTTGTCAAATAGCTGCAGTACAGCGCCAGATAATCCGTCACACCCTCACTCCTTTCCGATAATCATACAATGAATTTCAGTGCCAGTGCCGTCAGCTTCGGTACAAAGGTCAACTCACACAGCCCACCCAAAGCCAGCAGCGCCGGGATCAAAAATAAGAATCGGCCTACCCGACCCGGCCGCAGAGACAGCTGCTTGATCGCCCGCCGTCCGGCAATTCCCGGCGCAGACCTTCGCCTCTGCAAAGCTAAAAACAGCGATACCGGGAGGACGAACATTGCCCGAATCCCCAGCGTACACAGGGAAATCAAAACTCCCTGCTGCCCCAGCGCACCGGAAAAGCACGCGACGGCGTAGGACAGCAGAAAGCCCTCCAGTAAAAATATCCCGCAAAAGAAATAATTTGCATTGCGTAAAAAGCTGCAGAAAAAAACAGCGCACGGCATCCGATAGTATGCCATAGCCACGCCCAAAAGGGATGCCGCCGTCACGGTGCTGCCGGACTCAAGAGCCTGGGCATATGCAGCTAAATAGGTGCGGATCTCCGCATCTGCTCCGGCGGCCCGCCCGATAAAGTGCCCGGCGGTCAGCCCCAGCCCATATGCCACACTGAGTAGCAGCAGCTCCGGGGCAAGCCGTCCCCTCGTCCGGCCGACTCGTTTTGCTAAGCGGTTCTCTCTCATGTAGCGCTCACCTCTCTCTATACCTATGAGACAAGCGTACCTTTTAGAAGAAAACATCTATACTATAAGCCAAAAAAGCAAAAAGAGCAAGGCTTTTGCGGCATTTTCTCTTTTTTCTCCATTTATGCTAAAAAGTTATGTAAACTGTATTATGTAAACAAACGAAACCGGACAAAAAACCGCCTCTCTCGCACCCGCTTCCATCCAAATATGGACGCACCTCCATCCCGTCGGCACAACATCTTGCGCCGCCAATCGAAGTCCGTCGAATAACGGCTCCCTCTTTAAAAATAATCGGCCTAAGCGTATTTTTGGAGGATTTGTCTATTGACGGCCCTTCCTGCTCCTGTGTTTTCCGGCCGTCCTGCTTCTTCTTTTCTTTTTCTTTCCCTCCGGCAGTATGGCAGAGACCCCCACGCCGCCCCATATACAGGCTGTAATATACCACCCGTTCGTTCTAAATTGCAAATCGGTTCCGGCGGCCAGCGCTCCGCACCACACTGCAAGATACAGCAGCGCGCCCTGCACGGCGATGTGAGCCAGCCTCCCCTCCGTATTTTGCAGAGAAAAGCGGCAGCCTGCGAAGGCCGCCAAGGCCCAGGTGACGCACATCCACACACCTTCCTGGCTCTCCTGCAATATTTCCTTACTCTCCAGCAGGGCCCCCAGTGCCGCACCCACCACGCACAGCAACACACTGAGCAGCAGGCCCAGCCCTACCCTCTTGTTGATCCATGTCCCGATGCGCATAAAAAAACCTCCCCCAACTCATGCTGTTTCAGCATATTGGGAGAGGTTTTAATTTATGTTTGAAGCTACTTCAAAGTTTCAAAAACTTAGGCAGCAAGGCGAAAAGAATTTTTCGACACGCTGGGATTATTCCTTGTTTTCCTCGGCGGGAGCAGCTTCCTCAGCGGTCGTCTCCTCTTCGGCAGGTGCTTCCACTTCAGCGGCGGGAGCCTCCTCCTCCACGTTCTCAGCGGCCTTCTTACCGCGGCGGGGAGCGGCGGCAGCGGCAGCCTGCTCATCCAGGGTACCCACGGAACCGATGGCGGACTTCAAAAACTCTACACGAACCCGATCCTCACTGGTCTCAATGACGACAGTGCGGTCCGTGATGGTGACCACGCGGCCATACACACCGCCAATGGTAGTGATCCAGTCGCCCTTCTTCAGGGAGCTGCGCATTTCCTCAGCCTGCTTTTTGCGCTTATTCTCGGGACGGATCAGCAGGAAATAGAAAATGGCCAGCATGACAACGATCATCAGGATGGAAGTCATTCCGCTACCACCGGCGGCGGTACCGGAACTGGACGCATATGCGATTTCAAACATGGGACATAATCTCCTTTTTTACAATATGACTGTATTATACAGAATCACCGGGAATTTTGCAAGACCTTTTCGGTCTGTTCACGGATTCTTTTCATATCTTTTGTGAAAGCTTTTCGCTGTACTCCGCTCGGAATGCCGCAAACCGTCCCTCATCCAGTGCATCCCGGATTTTTTGGGTCAGCTTGTTATAAAAATACAGGTTATGCATTACCGCCAGACGCATGGCCAGTATCTCCTCCGCTGCAAACAGATGCCGAACATAAGCCCGGCTAAACCGCCTGCACACCGGGCAGTCACACTGCGGGTCAATGGGGCCGTCGTCCAGCTTGTACTTGGCGTTTTTGATGTTCAGCGTCCCCTGCCAGGTAAAGAGCTTTCCGTGTCGAGCGTTTCGAGCCGGCATCACGCAGTCAAAGAAATCTACTCCCCTTGCCACACCCTCAATGATGTTGCTGGGCGTGCCCACACCCATAAGATAGCGGGGCTTGTCTGCGGGCATATATGGCTCCACCGCCTCAATGATCTTGTACATAGTCTCCGTAGGCTCGCCAACAGCCAGACCCCCGATTGCATAGCCGTCGCAGTCCAGCTTTGCGATCTCCTGCATATGCCAAATGCGCAGGTCCGGGAAGGTAGCCCCCTGGTTAATGCCGAATAGCATCTGCCCCGGATTCACGGTGCCCGGCAGCCCGTTGAGACGGTCATGCTCTTTTTTGCACCGCTCCAGCCACCGCAGCGTCCGCTCACAGCTGGCCTTGGCATACTCGTAGGTCGCCGGATTTTCCACGCACTCGTCAAAAGCCATAGCGATATCCGAGCCCAGGTTGGACTGGATCTGCATACTCTCCTCCGGTCCCATAAAAATGCGATGTCCGTCCAGATGGGAGGCAAAGGTCACGCCCTCCTCCTTGATTTTGCGCAGGCTGGCCAGGGAAAACACCTGAAACCCGCCGGAATCTGTCAGGATGGGTCCGTCCCACCGCATAAACCGGTGCAGTCCGCCCATCTGTCTCACCACATCGTCCCCGGGCCGCAGGTGCAGATGATAGGTGTTGGACAGCTCGATTTGGCAGCCGATGTCCTTGAGATCAAAGGCACTGAGCCCTCCCTTGATAGCCGCCTGGGTGCCTACATTCATAAAAACCGGCGTCTGTACCATACCCCCGTGGGCGCACTGAAACTCGCCCCGCCGGGCACTTCCCTCTTTTTTAATGACCTTAAACATGGAATAAACTCCTTGATTCAGAATTCAGTGAATAAACATCGCATCGCCGAAGGAGAAAAACCGATACCTCTCCCGTACGGCCTCTTCATAAGCCCGCAATACATTTTCGCGGCCCGCCAGAGCCGATACCAGCATAATAAGTGTAGATTCCGGCAAATGAAAATTGGTAATAAGTGCATCCAAGACCTTGAACTTATATCCCGGATAGATGAAAATATTGGTCCATCCTGCCGAGGCACGCATGGTACCGTCCTCTCCGGCCCAGGATTCCACCGTTCGGCAGGAGGTGGTTCCTACACAGATAACCCTGCCTCCATTTTTCTTCGTCTCATTGATCAGATCCGCAGTTTCCTGGGGAATCACGCAGTATTCGCTATGCATCAGGTGGTCTGTAATGTCATCTTCCTTTACAGGCCGAAAGGTACCCAGCCCCACATGAAGCGTTACATATCCCACCTTCACGCCCATCTTCTGCACCTTTTGCAGCAGTTCCTCCGTAAAGTGCAGCCCCGCCGTAGGTGCCGCCGCCGAGCCGACTACCTTAGAGTATACTGTCTGATACCGCTCCCGGTCCTGGAGCTCTTCCTTGATGTAAGGCGGCAAGGGCATTTTCCCCAGCCGGTCCAGCACCTCCAGAAAGATCCCCTCATAGTTAAACTTCACCAGCCGGTTTCCGCCCTCCAAAACCTCGGTCACTTCCGCTGTCAGCTCTCCGTCACCGAAGCTGAGCCTGGCTCCCCGGCGCAGATGCTTCCCAGGCCGAACCAAGCATTCCCAGGTCTTATCACCTCGGTCAATAAGCAGCAGCACCTCGCAGGCGCCGCCTCCCGGCAGTCGCTGCCCGAGAAGCCGTGCCGGAAGCACACGGGAGTCGTTCAAAATCAGGCAGTCTCCCTTGTGCAGATAATCCGGCAGATCATAAAAATGCCGATGCTCCCAAGCACCGCTGTTTTTATCCAGCACCAGTAGCCGAGATGCATCCCGCTTTTCAATAGGCGTCTGTGCAATCAACTCCTGGGGCAGTTCAAAATTAAAATCACTTGTTTTCATATTGTTTCATCCCGGTTCCTCATATGGAATTCATTCCATGCCATTATACTATATCCTGTGTTCAATTTCAAGGAAAAAGGGCTCCCCGCCGCGGCGAAGAGCCCGATTTAGCCAAAGCTCAGATAAATGCTCTATGGAACACTTTCTTTCCCTTTTTGATGATAACGCCGTCACCGCTGAGAGCCTCTGCGTCAAAGGTTGCATCGATGGACTCCACCTTTGCCTCGTCCACGCTGATTCCTCCCTGCTGCACCAAGCGCCGGGCCTCGCTGTTGGACGCGCACAGTCCGCACTCCACCAGCAGTGCCATAATGCCGATCTTGCCGTCTGCCAGCTTCTCTGCCGCGATTTGGGTAGCCGGCATATGCGTGGCGTCCCCCTTGCCGGAGAACAGTGCCCGAGACGCCTCCCGGGCCTTGTCTGCCTCCTCCTGGCTGTGTACCAGCTTCGTCAGCTCGTAGGCCAGAATATCCTTGGCCTCGTTGAGCTTGGCATCCTTCCAGTCGGCCATAGCGTCAATCTCCTCCAGCGGCAGGAAAGTCAGCATCCGCAGGCACTTAATAACATCCGCGTCATCCACATTCCGCCAGTACTGATAGAACTCAAAGGGGCTGGTCTTGTTAGGATCCAGCCACACGGCGCCGGAGGCGGTCTTGCCCATCTTCTTGCCCTCGGAGTTCAGCAAGAGGTTAATGGTCATGGCGTGGGCGTCCTTACCCAGCTTACGGCGAATCAGCTCTGTGCCGCCCAGCATATTAGACCACTGGTCGTTTCCGCCGAACTGCATATTGCACCCATAGTGCTGGAACATATAGTAGAAGTCGTAGCTTTGCATGATCATGTAGTTGAACTCCAGGAAGCTCAAGCCCTTCTCCATGCGCTGCTTGTAGCACTCCGCCCGCAGCATATTGTTCACAGAGAAGCACGCGCCTACCTCCCGCAGCAACTCAATGTAGTTCAGCGGCATCAACCACTCGGAGTTATACAGCATCAGTGCCTTGTCATCGGAGAAATCGATAAACTTCTCCATCTGCCGCTTAAAGCACTCGGCGTTGTGTACAATGTCCTCTCTCGTCAGCATCTTGCGCATATCCGTCCGACCGGAGGGGTCACCGATCATGGTGGTGCCGTCGCCGATCAAGGCGATGGGCTTGTTTCCGGCCATCTGCAGCCGCTTCATCAGGCACAGGGCCATAAAATGCCCCACATGCAGCGAATCCGCCGTGCAGTCAAATCCAATGTAGAAGGTTGCCTTTCCGTTGTTCACCATTTCACGGATCTCGTCTTCGTTGGTCACTTGAGCTATGAGCCCCCGGCCAACCAATTCCTCATAAATACCCATGTCTCTTTGTTCCTTTCTTCTGTGAATTTTGTTCCGACAGGAGAAAAAACGCCCCCTGTCTCCATAGACAGAGGGCGATGTAAAAATCGCGGTACCACCTCATATTCGCCGCAGCCTCACGGTCAGCGGCCTCACTGGGTGTCAGACACCCACACGCTGTAACGGGCGCACCCGACACATTCCTACTGAGATCTCCGTCCGTTTGGAAGGCAGCTCCGGGATGTATTCGCCGCTTCTCCCCTCTCCTCCTCGCACCGCCCGGAGTCTCTCTTGGCAGGGGTCAAAAAGCGCTACTTCTTCCCATCAGCACTGTGGTATATGAAATTATTTACCATTATATTAAACGGTTTCGCATTTGTCAACCGTTTCTCACACGGTTTTTTTGAACTTCTCCGCCGCTGCCAGCAACTCCTCGGCCCCGTCCAGCATGGTCTGGGAGAGCTGCTCGCCGCCGGTGAGCCTTGCCAGCTCCTCCCGGCGCTGCTGCCGGGAAAGCTCCTGCACCTTTGTAAAGGTACGCCCATCGCTTACCCCCTTCTCCACGGAGAAATGGGTGTCGGCCATGGCCGCGATCTGAGGCAGGTGGGTCACGCACAGCACTTGCTTTTCCCGGGAGATGCGCGCCATTTTCTCCGCCACCTTTTGGGCCGCCCGGCCGGAAACGCCGGTGTCCACCTCGTCGAATACCATGGTTCCGATGCGCTCCTGACTGGAAAAAACATTCTTCATAGCCAGCATGATCCGGGCCAGTTCACCGCCGGAGGCGATCTTTTGAATGGGACGCAGGTCCTCACCCACATTGGCCGACATCAAAAACCGCACCTCGTCTATGCCGCTGGCATCCGGCTTCTTCTCCTCAAAGGCCACCTCAAACCGGATGGAACCCATGTTCAGCTCCCGCAGCTCCGTTAAGATCCGCTGCTCCAGCTCCTTAGCTACGGCCTTTCGCTGTCGGGACAGCTCACCGGCCGCCGCCATGACCTCCTTCCGGGCCTTTTCCTCCTGTTTTTTAAGGTGCGCCAGGGTGTCGTCGGCGCAGGTCATCTCGTCCAGCTCCTGCCGACACTTATCCAAGTATTCCAGCATCTGCTCCACTGTGGCGCCGTATTTCTTTTTCAGCCGGTACAGCAGGTCGCATCGGCCCTCCACGGCATCCAGCTCCCCGGGCGTGAACTCAAATTCGTCCTTTTTATCCTGTACCGTGTAGGCAATGTCATACAGGTCACTGTAAATTCCCTCCAGGCGGTCGTGAAGCTCCGAAAAGCTATCACTCAGGTTCCGCACCGAGGCCAGATGCTCCTGCGCCTGTCGCAGCAGCGACAGGGCTCCTGCATCGTTGTCTCCGCCATTCAGGCAAAAGTCAGCCCCCTGTAAGGCGGAGATGAATTTCTCACTGTTGCGCAGCAGATTTCGCCGCTCACTGAGCTCCTCGTCCTCACCCGGCTGCAATTTAGCCCGTTCCAGCTCGGCAATTTGAAACCGCAGCGAGTCCATCCGCCGCTCCTTCTCCGCCTCATTCATCTCCAGGTCGGATATCTTCCTTCGGATGTCCTGCAGCACGGAAAACTGCGCAGAATAAGCCAACTGTAAAGGCTCATACCTTCCGTATTGATCCAGGTATACAATATGCTGCGTTTCGTCCAAAAGCTGCTGCCCATCGTGCTGACCGTGGATGTTCAGCAAGCGGCTTCCCAGGGTGCGCAGTTGGGTCACGGTCATGGGCCGCCCGTTGCAGCGGCAGACATTTTTTCCGTCTGTGTAAATCTCACGCTGCAATAGCCACTCCTGGGCGTCCGCTACGCCCAGGTCCTCTCCCAACCCCTCGGGGATATGGGAAAACACTGCGCTCACAAAGGCATGGTCCGCCCCGGTGCGGATTAGCTCCCGGGATGCTCTCTGCCCCAAAACAGCGCTGAGGGCGTCAATGACAATGGACTTGCCTGCGCCCGTCTCACCCGTCAGGGCGTTGAATCCGGGCCGAAAGGCGATGTCCGCCTGCTCAATGATGGCAATATTCTCAATATGCAGCAGATCAAGCATATTGTGCTCCCTTCGTCTCAGTGCAGCATCGTTCGGATACTGGTGGCCAGCTCCGCGGCGCTCTCATTGTCGCGCATAATGATCAGCACCGTGTCGTCTCCGGCCAGGGTACCGATAAGCTGGTCGATCTCCATGCCGTCCAGGGCAGCCGCCGCCCCGTTAGCCAGGCCCGACATGGTGTGGATGACCACCAGGTTTTGCGCGTAATCCACATTTACAATGCTCTCTCGGAAAATGGTCTGCAATTTATCCGCCACATGGATTTTTGACCCATGGTCGGATACCGCATAGCGGTACTTCCCCTGCCCTGCCGGAGCCTTGACAAGGTGGAGCTGCTTAATATCCCGGGAAATCGTTGCCTGGGTTGCCACAATGCCCCGTTCCAGCAGCAGCGACAGAAGCTGCTCCTGGGTCTCCACCGTTTCCTCGGCAATGATGGAAAGAATCGTTTTTTGACGGTCATTTTTCATATTTTGCAGCCTCCATAGCCATTTTTTTATCCAGGATCTCGCAGAAGCTCTTTTTTGACAGGCGCACCAGCTTCATAGAGTGGCTGGAGAGCTTTGCCTGCACCGTGTCGTTGTTTTTCAGAGAAAAGGCCTTGCCGCCATCAGAGGAAAGGTATACGAATTTCCTGTTGGCATCCGGGGCCTTCACATGAATCACATGGGACGGGTCCAGCACATAGCTGCTGGAACGGGTGGAATGCGGGCAAATGGGACTGATGAGAATGTTCCGGGCCGTAGGCTCCACAATGGGGCCGCCGGTGGCCATGGAGTAGCCGGTGGAGCCGGTAGGCGTAGAGATCACGACACCGTCGCCTCCCACCCAGGTCAGAAAGCCCTCCTCCGTGTAAATCTCCAGCCGCACCACCCGGGCGATGGAGCCCTTAGAGATGACCGCGTCGTTCAGGGCAATGGTATTATACACCGTACGACCGTCCCGCACCACGGATACATCCAGCATCATGCGGTTCTCAATGGAGAGATCCCAGTTTTTCAGGTCTCTTAGCCGCTCCAATTCGTCCGGCTCCAGCTCAGACATAAAGCCCAGGCTTCCCAGGTTGATGCCCAGCACCGGCACCCGGTTCATGGCCAGCGTTTTGGCCAGGTGCAGAATGGTCCCGTCGCCGCCGAAGGCAATGAGCAGGTCTGCCCTCTTAATTTCCCGGTCCAGCTGCTGGATGGGAACGCCCAGCTCCGCGCCATACCCCTCCTTTTGAAAGGGCAGGCACACCACGGTCTCAAAGCCCTCCTGGTCCAGAATTTCCTTAGACCGGGCGGCCACCGTCATATCCTTGTCCCTGTAAGGATTGGGGCACAGGATGATTTTCTTCGGCTTACTCATGTTCGTTTACTCCTTCAGGGCTGTGTGAGATGCCTCCACGATGGCCTGCAGATCCACCGCCGCATCCGGCTCCTCACTTTTGCGCAAAAAGCCCAGGTATTCGATGTTTCCCTCGGGCCCGCGTATGGGAGAATAAGTAATTCCAAGCACTGTAAAGTGATTTTCCTTTGCATGGATCAGAAAGTGCTCCAGCACCTCCAAATGCACGGCGGGGTCTCGGACAACACCCTTTTTTCCCACCTTTTCCCGGCCGGCCTCAAACTGCGGCTTTATCAGGCAGGCGATTTCGCCCCCCTCCCGCAAAAGCCCATACAGCGCGGGAAAAATCAGCTTCAGGGAGATAAAGGATACATCAACAGAGGCAAAGTCCAGTTCCTCCGGAATCTCCTCATGGGTCAGGTATCGGGCGTTGGTCCGCTCCATGCATACCACCCGCGCATCATTGCGCAGCTTCCAATCCAGCTGCCCGTAGCCCACATCCACGGCATATACCTTCTTTGCGCCGTTTTGCAGCATACAATCCGTAAAGCCGCCGGTAGAAGCACCGATGTCGGCGCAGATCTTGCCTGTAAGGGTCAGCGGAAAGGTCTGCATAGCCTTTTCCAGCTTCAGACCGCCCCGGCTCACATAGGGTAAGGTGGTGCCGCGAATCTCGATCAGGGCGTCATTGGAAACCGCCGTACCTACCTTGTCCACTCTCTGTCCATTCACGAACACGATGCCGCTCATGATGGTGGCCTGCGCCTTCTGCCGGGAATCCAGCAGTCCCCTCTCCGTCAGCAAAACATCCAGCCGAGTCTTATTGCTCATGCAGCGCCTCCTCAATAGACGCGGCCACACCGACCCCGTCCAGCTTCCGTGAGCTGTACAGCTGCTCTACGCTGCCCTCGGTGGGCAGAGTCGAGCCGCAGTTTCTCAAAATCAGCTTCTCCAGCTTTACCCCGGCCTCCAGGGCCAGAGCCGCAACTCGCTGCCCAACGCACCCGGCGTCAAGGCAGTCCTCCAGCACCAAAAGCCGGGTGGTTCCCTTCAGCATAGCGGAAACTTCATCCGCCGAAAGGGGCACAATGCGGTTGAGCTTCAGTACCCGCACGGAGATTCCGGATTTTTCCAAAATATCCGCCGCCTTCAGTGCCTCATTTACCAAAATGCCATAGGTCAAAACCGTAAAATCCGAACCCTCCCGGAGCGGTGTAAATTGCATCGGCAAACTGCACCCTTTGTACACCGATTCTGCACCGCGAGGGTACCTAATTGTCACCGGTCCTGTCACCGAAAATAGGGCAAAATGCAGCATTTCCTTTAGCTCACTAAAGCTTGAGGGGCATAAAACCGTCATTCCCGGTACCTGGGAGAGAAACGCCGGGTCAAAGCAGCCATGGTGTGTTTGCCCGTCTGCACCGACCAAACCGGCCCGGTCCACGCAGAAAACCGCGTGGAGATTATCCAGGGAAATATCGTGGATGAGCATATCGAAGCCCCGCTGCAAAAAGCTGGAATACACAGCAAAAACCGGGATCAGACCCTGCTTGGCCATGCCGCCCGCCATAGCCACCGCATGGCCCTCTGCGATACCCACATCGAAAAAACGATCGGGAAATTCCTTGGCAAATCGGGACAGACCCGTGCCGGAGGTCATGGCTGCGGTAATAGCGCAAATGCGGTTATCCTCCCGGGCCAGCTCCACAAGAGCTTCGCCGAAAACCGAGGAAAAAGAGGGCTTGCTCTGACGCAGCGGCTCGCCTGTCGCCGGGTCAAAGGGCGGCGTGCCGTGGAACCGCTCCGGGTCCTGCCGGGCGTAGGAGTAGCCACGACCCTTTTCTGTAAGCACATGGAGCAGCACGGGCCCGTTTTTCTCCTTGGCCCAGGTGAGCATCTGGGTCAGCTTCTGCACATCGTGGCCGTTTACAGGGCCCATGTAGGAAAAGCCCATTTTTTCAAACATAGTGCTTTCGGGCAGGAGATTGCTCTTAAGCCAGTGCTTCACATGGGAGCTGGCATTGTACAGATGCTTTTTGGCGGGAGAGTCTCCCTGAAGCTTATCCTTATACCATCGTTTGAAATTATTGTACCCCTCCTCGGAGCGGAGGCGGGACAGGTGGCGGCTGAGACCGCCCACATTGGCGTCGATAGACATACCGTTGTCATTGAGAATAACGATCATGGGCTCCCCGGAGGCGCCGGCATCGTTGAGCCCCTCGAAGCTGAGGCCGCCGGTCATGGCACCGTCACCGATCAGGGCGATAACGCTGTAATCCTCGTGGAGCAAGGTTCGGGCGTGGGCCATACCCAAGGCCACAGAAACGGAGTTGGAGGCGTGGCCCGCGACGAAAGCATCATGCTCGCTCTCATAGGGCTTGGGAAAGCCCGAAAGACCGCCCAACTGCCGCAATGTATGAAACAGCGACTGTCGCCCGGTCAAAATCTTATGGCAGTAGCACTGGTGTCCCACATCAAAAACCAGACGGTCCTTGGAGGTGTCAAACACCCGATGGATAGCCACCGTCAGCTCCACGACGCCCAGGTTGGAGGCCAAATGACCACCGGTTTTCGACACATTTTCCACCAGAAAGTCCCGAAGCTCCCGGCAAAGCCGGTCTACCTGGGCACTATTCAATAGTTTTATATCTTCCGGATCACGGATCTTTTCTAAAATCAAGGCTAATTACCCCCGTTAACGGAACAGATGCAGCGCATGCATAATGCGTGCCACACGGTATACGACCTTGGTGCTGTCGTTGATGGCGATGGGCTTGCAGGCGGCCTTGCCGCCGATGGTGAGACCCGAAATCAGCGCCGTGACACCAATGGAGACGAGAATGCTGCGGAGGTTAAAGCTCTGCTGCAGCTCTACCACGATCACCGCCGCCGTAGAACCGCTGACGATGCCGCAGATATCACCCACCACATCGTTACAGAGGGAGGAGACACGGTTGGACATATTCAGCAGGCGGATGGCTTCCCGTCCACCCTTCTCCCCGTGGGCTGCCATGGAGTGGAAGGGCTTGGGATCCGCCGCCGTGACGGCTACGCCGATCATATCAAAAACAATACCGAGAAGAATGAAAATGACAAGAACCAGAATGGGAATCCAGAGGCCGCTGTCCTCCAATACCGCCGAGGAGCAAAAGCTCATAACGGCAGAAAGGGCCACCGCGATCAGAAAAACGCGCAGGGGCCACCGGTCCTTGGACTTTTTGTTTTTATTTGGGTCAGCCAAAAATATCCCTCACTTATTAAGAATAAAAAGCTGAATGACGGTAGCACCAATGGTAAATCTTACGGCTTAGGTACGGGTTGGATTTCCCCGCGGCTTACCTCTCGTTGCCGATTAGGCGGTTTCCCATTAAACTCCGCGCTGCGGTGTTACCCTCCGCAGGACCCGACTGCCACTTAGTCCGCACTGCAACCCCACTGGTGCCCTTTATGGGACAGCCTAGGTGATTTCCACTGCAGTCAAACCGTCTCTTAGCCTCTTTTGCAGAGGGGGTTTCAGAGGAATATCGGACAGCATCCCTGGCCGGGGACGCTTCCGCTTGGCTCCCTCATTCACCCACTCCACGCAAGGCAGGCTACTCTGCACACAGCGTTCACAGCACGAGGGCTGGGTAGCACCGCATTGCAGGTTCTCAATCTGCTTCGTACACAGGTCGCTTACCACCAGGGGAGTACGCCTATGCACAAGAGCAGGTCTCCACGAAAGCAGGGTCGGGACTTCCATGCCATTGGAAGGCGCCCTGAATCCGCAGGTGTGGTATTTGGCCACACCTCCCTCCAGCACCCACCCCAAACTGGGCGTAAGAAGCAAGCACCAGAGACTTCACAGTTGTGCCCTTAAAGGGATTTTTAGGCCCCTCTTACAAGGCGGCAGATCTGACTAGGATACTGCACCGTCATTCAGTGATTTATTATTTTACCACACTTTATTCATGTTTTCAATAGAAATATACAAATTGAACAGAAACAGAACGGAGAGGACAAGTGGAAAGGCGGGCGTAGGAGACGGAGGGAGGGCACCCCGCCCTGCGGACGCATTATTGGTAGTGCGATGGGCAGGCCGATGTGGGGAGCGAACTGAGCGCTGCCAGTGGCAGAGGAAGCGAGCCGGTTTCGAGGAAGTGCCCCGATTGGCGGACACGACAGTGACCGGAAATCGGTTGGCACGACGGTGGGCAACCGCCGGCCCCTACGGAAGCGTTACAAGGGGTGCAATGGGCGGGCGACCGCAAGGGTCGCCCCTACGGAGGATTACAAGAGGGCGCGGTACGGCGGGCCGATGTAGGCGTTCGCCCCTACGGGATCATTTTGGCTTTATTTACATAGAAAAATTTATATTTCCGGGGCAAAAGAGGAATATTTATGAATACATTATTTGAAAAATCCATACGGACGCTGGAGCTGCCGGTGGTTTTGGAGATGCTGGCTTCCTTGGCGGTGAGTGACGCGGCCAAGGAGAAGTGTCGGGGGCTTTCGCCGGTTTGCGATCTGGAGGAGGCTGTGCGGCTCCAGGAGGAGACCCAGAGCGCCCGGGAACGGCTGGGGCTTTACGGCAGTCCCAGCTTTTCGGGGGTGAAGGATGTGTCCCGGGCACTGAACCGGGCTGACCACGGCGGGGTGCTGAACACAAGGGAGCTTTTGGATGTGGCGGACCTGCTGACGGCCTCCCGCCGGGTTGCGGAATACGACCGGGACCGGCAAGGGGAGAAAACCGTGCTGGACCACCTGTTCTCCGCCCTGCACACCAACAAATTTTTAGAGGACAAAATTCGCGGGGCTATTCTGGACGAGGAGACCATTGCCGACTCCGCCAGTCCGGAGCTTGCCGACATTCGCCGCAAGATGCGCCTGGCGGCCAGCAAGGGCCGACAGATTTTACAGCGGATCATTTCCTCGCCCTCCTATGCCAAGGTTTTGCAGGAGGCCCTCATCACCCAGCGGGACGGGCGGTTTGTGGTGCCGGTGAAGGCCGAGTGCAAGGGGAGCATCCCGGGACTGGTACACGACATCTCCTCCTCCGGGGCGACGCTGTTTGTGGAGCCTATGGGCGTGGTGCAGGCCAACAATGAGCTGAAGGAGCTGCAGGCCCGGGAGGAGAAGGAGATCGACCGCATTTTGCGCATCCTCTCCGGGGAGTGCGCGGCCCAGATGATGAACATTCTCTACGACTATGACATTCTGGTGCATCTGGATGTGATCTTTGCAAGGGGACAGCTGAGCTATCGGATGAACGCAGCCAAGCCTATTTTGGCCCGGAGGGGCGGCATTGTGCTGCGCCGGGCAAGGCATCCGCTGCTGGACCAGGCCAAGGCGGTGCCTATCTCCCTGGAGCTGGGCAATTCCTATGATACCCTGGTTATTACGGGCCCCAACACCGGCGGCAAAACCGTGACGCTGAAAACCATCGGGCTGCTGACGCTGATGGCCCAGTGCGGGCTGCAGATCCCCGCCGACGACGGGTGCAGGCTGCGGGTCTTTGACCGGGTGCTGGCGGATGTGGGGGATGAGCAGAGCATTGAGCAGAGCCTGTCCACCTTCTCGGCGCATATGTCCAACACCGTGGAAATTCTGCGTCAGGCGGACGAGAACAGCCTCCTGCTCTTTGACGAGCTGGGGGCGGGCACCGACCCGGTGGAGGGGGCGGCCTTGGCCATTGCCATCATTCAAAACGGGCGCAGCAAGGGATCGCTCATCGCCGCCACCACCCATTACGCGGAGATGAAAACCTTTGCCATGACCACCGCCGGGGTGGAAAACGCCAGCTGCGAGTTCGATGTGGCCACCCTGCGGCCCACCTATCGGCTGCTCATCGGCATTCCCGGTAAGTCCAACGCCTTTGCTATTTCCCGGCGACTGGGCCTGGACGAGGAGGTCATTGCCGCCGCTAAGGCCCAGATGGACAGCGAATCCATCCGCTTTGAGGATGTGCTGACCCAGCTGGAGGAGAAGCGGCAGCGACTGGAAAAGGCCCAGGCTGAGGCGGACCGACTGTGGCAGCAGAGCCAGGAGGACGCCCGGAAAGCCCGGACCTTCCGGGAGCAAATGGAAAAGGCCAAGGAAAACGCCCGGAGCAAGGGCGAAAACGAGGCGCGCCGCATTGTGCGGCAGGCCCAGCAGCAGGTGGACGAGATATTCGCGGAGCTGGACGAGCTGCGCAGGAAAATGCAGCAGCAGGCGGATTTCCAGGCTATCAACGACGCAAAGGTGTCGGCGAGGAAGCACATGAACGCCGCTCAGGAGGCCCTGCATCTGCGGGAGGAGACCCCGGAGCCGGAGACCCCGTCCCGGCCCATTGCAGCCGGAGACCGGGTGGAGCTGCCCGGTGTGCGCACCGCTGCCACGGTGGTGCAGGTAAACGGCGACGGAAGTCTTGTTTTACAGGCGGGAAAGATGAAGATGACCGCAAAGCCCGGACAGGTGCGGCTCATAGAGGGGCAGCCCCAGGTAAAAAAACAGGCGGCTGCGCCTAAGACGGGGCCTGCGCCTACGCTGCACCTGGAGCGGCGGGCGTCCTCGGAGCTGGATATTCGGGGCTACGAGACCCTGGAGGCCGAGAGCGTGGTGGAGAACTATCTGGATGCCGCCGTTATGGCCAAGCTGGAGACGGTGACCATTATCCACGGCAAGGGGACCGGAGCTCTGCGTAAGGCGGTGCATGAGATACTCAGGCGCAGCAAGGCGGTCAAGAGCTTCCGCCTGGGCCGCTACGGTGAGGGCGAGGCCGGCGTGACGGTGGTGGAGCTGAAGTGAGTGCAAGGGCGCGAAGGAAGGCAGGACACCCCGGCAGGGACGGAGTTTTACAGGGGTCAGGACGATTTTTGGGAAACAGAATGGGCTTATTTTGCGGGAAAAGTAGATTTTTTACAGGGTTTGGACAGGTTTTGCCACTTTTTTTGTGGGTTTTACCATTGCATTTCCGGACTCTTTCCGTATAATTATAGGTGGTTGAGAATCTTTTTTTCACCTACTTGCAGTGTACAGAGGAGAAGAGCATATGTATACACAGGAAGTCACCGTGAACAATGAGGTGGGCCTGCACGCCAGACCTGCTACTTATTTCATTCAGAAGGCCAATGAGTTCAAGTGCGGCATCTGGGTGGAAAAGGACGAGCGCCGCGTAAACGCCAAGAGCCTGCTGGGCGTTCTGAGCCTGGGCATCGTGGGCGGCACCACCATCACCCTGATTGCCGACGGCTCCGATGAAAAAGAGGCTGTGGAGGCCCTGGCGGAGCTGATTAACGGCAACTTCGGCGAATAAGAACAAGCGAAAAAACGAAGCGGCTTCGGTCGCTTCGTTTTTTGTTGAGGCGGTAAGGCGGGCCGATGTGGGGAGAGAATCGAGCGCCGCCGGTGGCGGATGAAGCGAGATGAGCGAGTGGCTGCGGTCAAAATTTTAAGCGGCAGCCGTAAGGCAGCACAAAAATTTTGGGCACCGCAACAGGATCATCGTCCCCTACGGCGCTTCAACAAGAGGCGCGGGGCATTTTATCTTATTTTACTTTATAAAAAGGGCTTGCATTGCGGGGCGGGATATGCTATAGTATAGGCAGTAAGGTATGTGTTTCGCAGAGTGGACTTCCCGGTCCGCTCTTTTTGTTGGCTAAAATCCAAACCTTAAAATTGCGGAAATGCGAGGGTTTTCGATGAAAAAAGTGACCGAGATCGTGGCGGAGCTGGCTGCGCCCGTAGTGGAGGAGTTCGGATGCCGGCTTTGGGACACGGAGTATGTGCGGGAGGCCGGGCAGTGGTATCTGCGGCTGTACCTGGATAAGGACGGCGGTGTGGACATCCTGGACTGCGAAAATGTCAGCCGGAAGGTCAGCGACCTGCTGGATGCGGCGGACCCCATCGAGGGCAGCTACATCTTTGAGGTTTCCTCCGCCGGGGCCGAGCGGCAGCTGAAGCGGCCCGGGGACTTTGAGGAGTTTATGGGCAGCCCCGTGCTGCTGAAAACCTATCAAAACCGCGACGGACGCAAGGAGTTCGCCGGGGTGCTGAAGGGGTATGAAGACGGCGCGGTGGTGCTGGAAATGGGCACGAAGGAGCTGCGGTTTGAGAAAAACGAGGTCGCTATGGTGCGGCTGCGGGTTGTATTCTGACCTGGCGAAAAACCCTGTCTTTCTGCGCCTGCGGGCGCAAACTCTGCGAGGCTTTTTTAATGTACACTACTTTTTAATAGTATAATTTTGTTATTAAAGATTTTTCTAATACAGAACAGGAGATTCAGCTATGAAATGTGACGAGATCTTTGCCGCGCTGGCGCTGCTGGAGAAGGAGCGGGGCATCCCCCAGGACTTTATGATGGAAAAGATCGTGCAGGCCCTTGTTACCGCCTACAAGCGTGACCACGAGGATGTGGAAAATGTGGTGGTGGATGTGAACGAGGAGAAGCGCGACCTGAAGATGTTCGTGGAAAAGACCGTGGTGGAGGAGGTGGAGAACCCCGCCGCCGAGATCTCCGCCGAGGAGGCCAAGGCTATCTCCGCCAAGTACCATGTGGGCGACACCGTGCGCTTCCCGGTGAAGAATGTGGACTTCGGCCGCATCGCCGCCGGAAACGGCAAGCAGGTGATCATCCAGGGCCTGCGGGAGGCCGAGCATGGCATGATCTATGACGAGTACAACTCCAAGCAGCATGAGATCCTCACCGGCACCGTGGTGCGGGTGGACCCCCGGACCGGCAATGCCACCGTCCGCCTGGGCACCGGCGCAGACGCCTCCGACGCGGTGCTGCTGCTGGGCGAGCAGGTCAGCGGCGAGGAGTACTACGAGGGTCAGAAGCTGAAGGTTTACCTGGTGGAGGTCCGCCGGGGCACCCGGGGGCCCCAGATGCTCATTTCCCGGACCCATCCGGGGCTGGTGAAGCGGCTGTTTGAGCTGGAGGTGCCGGAGATTTTCGACGGCACGGTGGAGATCCGCTCCATCGCCCGGGAGGCGGGCAGCCGCACGAAGATGGCGGTATGGTCCTCCGATGAGAATGTGGACCCCATCGGCGCCTGCGTTGGTCCCCGGGGCCAGCGGGTGAACGCCATTGTGGAGGAGCTCCACGGGGAGAAGATCGACATCGTGCCCTTTAGCGAGGACCGGGCGGAATTCGTGGCCGCGGCTCTGGCTCCGGCGGATGTGATCAGCGTGACCATGTCCGAGGACGACAAGGCCTGCCGGGCCATCGTACCCGACGACCAGCTGAGCCTGGCCATCGGTAAGGAGGGGCAGAACGCCCGCCTGGCCGCCCGGCTCACCGGCTGCAAGATCGACATCAAGCCTGCGTCCTATCACGAGGAAGAAGCAGCTGAGTAAGCATCGCAGATTTTGCCGCCCGCAGGTGGTGGAATTTGAATTTTTGGAACGGATTGCCACAGCCAGTGTGCGCACTGGCTTCGCAATGACAGGCTATAAGAAATACGGCGGGCGGGCCGATGTAGGCATCGGCCCCTACGCACCGTTTACCGATAGAACTCCGTAGGGAAGGCGTCCTCGCAGG
>OFMD01000352.1_pt1 | contig 38608 bp, 66 predicted proteins | sample 1541211 | NCBI WGS metagenome assembly OFMD01 (sample SAMN04209231, study PRJEB22552) | human gut metagenome | biome: gut; material: feces | host: Homo sapiens | place: USA: Oklahoma | reverse complement strand
GGTTTCCGGCAACACATGGGTTTCCGGCAATGCATGGGTTTCCAGCGATGCAAAGGTTTCCGGCAATGCATGGGTTTTTGGCGATGCAAAGGTTTCCGGCAATGCAAGGGTTTCCGGCGATGCAAAGGTTTCCGGCAATGCAAAGGTTTTTGGCGATGCAAAGGTTTCCGGCAATGCAGATTATGCATTAGTACAGGGATTCGGGACAGAATTCCGCTGCACAACTTTTTATAGGGGCAAAAATAAAAAAATAATGGTTAATTGCGGATGCTTCCATGGGGATTTAGAAGAATTTAGAAAACAGGTAAAAGAAACACGAAGCGGAAAAATAGCAAAAGAATACCTAATGATTGCTGGTTTAATGGAATATCATTTCGCAAGCGAGGATTCTAGCAATGAATAGCGTACTACAATCAAAAAAAGAGTGTTTTTTCTGCAAAGCAACCCAAAATTTACATAGACATCATGTCTTATATGGCAGTAGCAACAGAAAACAAGCCGAAAAGTATGGTTTTACAGTTTATTTGTGTTTAAATCACCATACCAACGGTGGTGAGGCAGTGCATCGCAATCCCAACGGACCGCTAGACAGGTACCTCAAGGAGCTAGCGCAGAAGTATTGGGAGGAGAACAACGGAACGAGGGAAGAATTTATCAAAACATTTGGGAGGAATTACCTGTGAACAAATTTAGAAATAAAAAGATTTTTACGAAAGATGGGAAGTTTGATAGCAAGAGAGAAATGCATCGTTATTTAGAATTGGCGGCGATGCAAGAGGCAGGGGAAATTACAGGATTAGAGCGACAGCCGAGATACATACTTGTGGGCAGCCAAAAGCGAGAAGACGGCACTACAGAGCGCCCCGTATCATATACAGCAGATTTCCGATATACAGACAAAGAAGGCAAGATTATTGTCGAGGATGTAAAATCCCCGCGCACAAGAAAAAATCCGGAATACATCATCAAGAGAAAGCTGATGCTTGAACGGTATGGCATCACGATCAGGGAGGTGGCGTAATGAAAAAAACAGGAGACTCAGAAGCAAGAAAAGCGGCGAAAATACTCAAGAAGTACTGCAACGAGCATAAATATTGCCGAAATTGCCTTTTTGCGGTAGGAAAGGAGGGCGCGGCTTGCCTGCTAGTAAATAAATTGCCGTTTGACTGGGTAAGATATTAAAGCTGGACACCCTCCGGGGTTAAGGATAGATACACACTACAGTAACTTGTTAACCGCTTCATGATACAACACGGAGCTATATGCCATTGATTCCTCCGGATTTATTCCGGAGGGGAAAGGAACGAAAATGCCATACGGTCTGAAAGATGAAGATTTTGATAAAATAAAAAACAAAATAGTGAGAAAACTATACGAAATACCAAGCCTTGACCGAGCCGCATTTCTGGTGGGATGCACAGAACAAGAGTTAAGGGAAGCAATGACCGAACTACGCAAAACACCCAAATCGAGGGGGAAAATTGAAGCCGTAGAAAGGGAGTTGAGAAACAGAGGAAACAAAAACAAAAAAACAAAGTTTTTCCCAAGCGACTTGGCGGAAAAGAGATTTGCGAGGGAGTGGGCGAAAGCGTGCGGAAAGATAAGGGGGAATGAAAGATGTTAAACGACAAACGATATATTTGCGAAATTTGCGGTACAGTATATGAAAGTAGCCATGACTGCAATAAATGCAAAAAAAGCCACCGCAATCCTGTGGGCATTGTAGCTATAGGATACTATCGTGCAGCGGATAAATACCCATCGACTATATACATAAGAATGGACGACGGCGAAAATGTAAAATACGAGCGTGGCAAGAAATGTTAAAAGATTCTTTGGAGGAGGTAGGTGGATGAAAGAATATATAAAGTGCCCGGAATGCCCAAGATGTAAACCACAGCCCGGCAAAAGAGACGGGGTCAAATGGGGAATATGCCATAATGGTGGAAATATGGTCTATCTAGAACCACGAAAAATAAAAAGAGCCAGAGGAAGTGGATATATATAAACCGATATCTAGTTGTGGAGTGTTCTTTTGAGAATCACCCATACTGCGATTGGGGATATAAAAGCGAAATTGTTACAAAGGAAAGAGCAAGAGAAATTATTCAGAAGCTTATTGATACAGATGGAGAGGTATTTTGGGAAAAATGATGGAAGAAAAATGTTTAGATTGTAAATGGTGCGAAGTGATCGAAGAATCTGGAAATGGCTTTATTGGAGAATCTATTTTTAGATGCAAAATTTCAGAAGAAGAAACAGAAAATAAAAATGAATGTTTTAAAAGCAAATGAAAACCGCATTTCAAAAAAAGAATGGAGAAAATAGATATTGTGCAACATAGAAAAAAAAGGCAGGTGAGAAAGAATGAAACCTTTTAGATTTTCCAAAGAATTGCGTAAAGATGCCCTGAATCGTTTGGAAGGAAGTTAAAGATGAGTGAGAAATACAGAATAACAGGAGAATAAGTGATGAATATGTATGTGAGTGCCCGATTTGCCATGGTTTAACAGACATACCGAAAGAAGTAGCGATTCAGAGTGTTCAATACTGTTCTTAGTGCGGTCAGAAATTAGAGAGGAGGCATAAATGAGCGATAATACAATCGAACCGGATACATATATGGGTTTATCACAGCAATACATAAAAGATGAAATAAGTGATGAGGAGTTTACGAAGCGGTGTAACCGACTGAAAAGGATACCAATAAACACCTACGTGAGCATATCGGAAAAATTTATGCAGGGTGAAATAAGCGAGGACGAATTTGTGGAGCGGTATAACCGATTAATTGAGTAGGAGGCTGAAAAACACTGGGAACCGGTCGAGCCACATGAGCATATATAAAGGAGTGATGAAACTATATGAAACAGCTTAGCCTCGAAGATATCAATCTTGATATAATTCCGATTAATGTACTGCAAGATGTTGACAAGCGAATAGCTGACTGGAGAGCAGCCGGAGGCAAAGACTCTGATGCATACATCCAGAATCAGTTGAGATATTTAAAACGAGTCGAGTTGATGGCGAACAACGTTGCAGGTACGCTCACATATTTTTAAACAGGAGGAACAAAAATGGACAGAAAAGAAATGATGAACGCATTAGAAACAATCAGAAAAGCCTGCACAGGAAGATGTGAGGAGTGTAAGTTTGGAACAATAGAAGGAATGTGCAAGCTAAAAGAAACAAATCCGGATGAGTGGACACCTGAAGCTATGGGATTTAGGTGTAGAGACTGCGAGTATAAAGCATCTGAATACTGCGAGAGGTGCGGTGTTCTTGTCCGTCCCGACGTTGTTATAGGGGTTGGCTACAAAACTATTGATGGGATACCAAGCAAAGAGCCTTACGAGGTAGTTGTAAGGCTGACAAATGGAAATACGGTTACGTATCAGAGAGCAAACTAAAACAAAAAGGATAAGAAAGAAAATGAGTATATTCAAAAGGAGGAAGAAAGATGTTAACTGCTGTATATGATACAGAGCGTTCTACCGACATAATGGAAATCCAGAAGGATGCTCAATATTTGAAAGAAGAAATGACTGGTTGTATATACAGGCACTTCAAAGGAGGATTATATATCGTAACGGACGTTGTAGTAAATTCCGAGTCTCTTAAGATAGAAGTAATATACAAAGACTTTACACCTTCCCAGCTTACATGGAGTAGAGATTTAAAACAATTTTTTTCGGGAGTCAATACAACAAAGTACCCTGACGCACTACAAAGAGTGAGGTTTAAAAAAGTTGGAAGAAACGAGGAGATAGAACGATGAGCAACCCCAAACACGATTGGTACGGGCACGCAGTAAAGCAGGTAAAAAAATACCCAGACAAATTAATTGCAGAAAATACAGCTCAGTCAGCCCTGTGGATGTACGCTATTAACAAGGCAATAAAACAGACCGAGAGCATGGACAATGGCGAGGACAGAATGAAAGCCGTGCAGCTGGTATATTTTGAGGATAGATACACGATAGCAGGGGCGGCGGATAAGCTCGGATACGCAGAAATGACTATACGCAGATGGCTTAGTGCTTTCGCCAATTTAGCCGGGAAATATGCGGGATATTAGAGGGGGAGAATTATCTCCCTCTCTTTTTTATGTTTGTCTAACATGGCTTAAAAAATGCCATACAATACACTTGTACGGACGAGTACGGTAACTTTTTGTGAGACATAGCCTCCTCTATCTTGTGGTAAAAAAGTGCTCTCACCCGCGTAAAAGAGAGCACACAAGACACCTATCCCACGGTGCCTTGTGTCCCATACGGGTTGCGGGATTTACAAGTGTTTAGAGACCAGCCGCTTTATTAGTCTTACCCCGGCGGCTGTTAAGGTGCAATTCCTTATACTTGTACTTAGTTGCGTTATGCAACTGGTGTAAACGATTTTTTTCATATTTTCTTTCCTTTCATATAACCCCGTAATGGATTGCTTACGGGGTTATGGTTGTATTTAGGAGGTGACCCCAAAATGGGATAAGTAAATACCAGGAGTGGCTGACCCAAGAAGGGTTGCTAAAAATAGAGGGATGGGCGCGGGATGGATGCACAGACAAAGAGATTGCGGCAAACATCGGCATCAACCCAGATACCTTGTATACATGGAAGAAAAAATTTCCAATTTTAGCCGATACCTTAAAAAAGGGGAAAGATGTTGTGGATAGGCAGGTAGAAAAAAGCCTGTTACAACGGGCACTAGGGTACAGCTACGAAGAGACAAGCGAAAAGTACGAAGGCGGAGTAATGACGGAGCGAAAAGTAACAAAGAAGCACATTCCGCCGGATACAACAGCACAGATATTTTGGTTAAAGAATAGGAAGCCAGAACAGTGGCGCGATAAGCCACAGTCAGAGAGCGCAAGCGATAAAGCGCTGGCAAAAGCTATTGAAATCCTTGGGGGTGTCGATAGTGCCATTGACTAGCAAGCAGGCAAAATACCTGCAAGGCTGCAACCATCGTTGGAACGTAAAGACCGGGGCGACAGGCTCCGGGAAATCCTTTGTCGACTACGCAATCGTAATTCCTCAACGTCTGACACATCTAAAGGGATTAGGGCTCGCTGTGATGTTGGGAAACACCAGAGGTACGCTACAACGTAACATACTTGACCCCATGCGAGAGATATGGGGCGAGGAGTTAGTTGGCGAGATACGGAGCGACAACACAGTACAGCTATTTGGCAAAAAGGTATATGCGCTAGGCGCTGATAACAAAAAGCACGTTGCAAGGATACAGGGAGCAACGATTGAGTATGCTTATGGCGACGAAGTGACGACATGGAATCAAGAAGTGTTTGAGATGTTAAAATCTCGTCTCAGAACGTCACACAGTCATTTTGATGGCACTTGCAACCCGGCGGGACCAAAGCACTGGTTTAAAGGCTTTCTAGATTCCGATGCAGATATATTCCAACAGGCGTACAACATACACGATGGCTGCCTGCCTCCGGCGGTAGTAGACGAACTGATAAAAGAGTACTCCGGGACACACAGGTATCAACGCTACATACTGGGCAAGTGGGCAGCGGCAGAAGGACTTGTGTACGATATGTTTTCGGAGGCAAGACACGTCTGCAAAGCAGAGACCAGCGGAGAGATAATTGTTAGCTCCGATTTTGGTATGCAGAACGCCACCGTCTTTCTCATCTGGCAGAAACGAGTAGATACCGGTAACTGGCACTGCATAAAAGAGTACTACTATTCAGGCCGGGAGAACAACCGCATGAAACCAGTCGGTAAACTGGTAAAAGGACTAGAGGATACACTAAACGGGCAGAAAGATGATTTAGTTATTGTTGACCCATCCGCCGCCGCTCTCATCGTGGAGTTGCGTAGCAAAGGGCATAAGGTCAAAAAGGCAGATAACACTGTTAACGATGGGATAGCAGACGTTGAAACAATGTTGACACAAGACAAATTATCGTTTGACCCGTCTTGCACACACACGATTGAGGAGTTTGGTATCTATGCATGGGACCCAACAGCGGCTGACAAGGGAAGGGACGAAGTTATAAAACAGTCAGATCACGCGATGGATGCTACCAGGTATTTTGTAAAAACAAAAAAACTCGTCAAGCGCAGTCAATCAAGACAATACAAATCAATTCTAGGGTGATAACAATGTATCTATCATATCAAGATTTCATTGCCGCAAAAGACAAAGGGCAATTTATAAATCAGTTTATAAAATTCCACGAGAGTACAGGAGCATATAAAGAGGCATTAAAGGCGGACAAGTATGACGCACAGGAAAACGAGACCATCTTGCAATTTCAGCGTGTTTATTACACTCTGCTAGGTCAAAAAAAGATAGATAATTTTTCGTCTAACGCACAGATATGCTCCAATTTCTTTCATAAATTAAATACACAACGCTGTTCATACAGTCTGGGAAACGGCGTCTTTTTTAATGACATGAGTGTCAAGGATAAACTGGGCAAAAAGTTTGACACAAGAATTAAAGAGGCAGCATACGATGCGTTAATTCATGGTCAGTCCTTCTTGTTCTGGAATGTGGACCACGTGCACGAATTTCCCCTTACGCAGTTCGCCCCGATGTGGGATGAGGACACGGGAGCACTGATGGCAGGCATAAGATTCTGGCAGTTGGACGAGCAGAAACCGTTTAAGGTCGTGCTGTACGAGGTGGATGGCTACACAACCTACAGCGCAGAAAGTAAATTTGGAGAATTAAAAGAGACCGCTCCCAAGCGGGCGTACAGGCAAAGAGTTGAGGTTGCGAACAATCTGGAGCCCGAAATTATCGGAGAAGAAAACTATAGCAGCCTCCCCATTGTACCAATGTTTGGCAACAAGCGGCACATAAGCACCCTGAGGGGGATGCAGTCGAAGATTGATGCCTACGACGCGGTACAAAGTGGTTTTGCTAATGATTTAGACGACTGTGCACAGATGTATTGGCTCATTTCCAACGCTGACGGTATGACAGACGACGAGCTGGCAGAGTTTAGAGACCGCCTAAAGTTTCAGCACATCGCAAAGGCTGAGGAGGGTCAGGTACAGGCATACACACAAGAGCCGCCATATACGGCCAGAAAAGAGTTCCTCACACAAATGCGGTCGGAAATTTACGAGGGCTTCGGGGCATTGGATGTACACGCCATAGCCGCCGGGGCAACAAACGACCATATCGACGCGGCATACCAACCGCTAGACGACAATGCAGATGATTTTGAGTACTTCGTAGGCGATGCGATTGAGAAAATTCTGGAGCTTGCAGGAATTGATGACGAACCGCAATTTAAGCGGAACAGAATCAGTAACGAGAAGGAACGAACAGACATGATTCTTGAGGCAGCAAATTATCTGGATGAAGAAACCATCCTGAAAAAATTACCATTTGTTGCACCGGAGGAAGTACCGGACATTTTGGCAAAGTTGGACGAAGAATCATATAACCGCTACACAGAACCGATTGAACCCGATACGCCGGAAGATAACCCGGAAGGGGATGAATAACCATGTATCCATCCGACAAGTGGACAGAGCAGGAGTTACAAAAGTTAGAAAAGCGGTTAGCAGATGTATATAAACAAGCCGGAAAGGAACTTGACGGCAAAGCGAGAAACTATTTTAAACAGTTTTCCCACCGGTACGCCAAAGAATATGCGGCATACCAGGCAGGGAAATACACCAAGAAAGAATTTGAAGCATGGTTGATGAATCAGTATGGCAGAGGGCAGAGGTGGGAGGCGCTGCGCGAGGACATGGCGCGGCGGCTGACAGAATCAAACCAGATTGCCGCGGCATACATCAACGAGAAAACCCCTCTTATTATCGCCCTCAATCGTAATTTTGAGGCATACATGATTAAATCTCTTGTACCTGATAAACAGATAAAGGAGATTGGAGATATTGCATTTAATTTGGTTGACGAGCATACAGTTAAGCGGCTGACGGTCAGAAAACAAAAGATTCTTCCACCTCGAAGGGTACTAAAAAGCAAGGATGTGCATTGGAACAAAAAGAAATTGCAAAATGCACTATTGCAAGGAATTTTACAGGGTGACAGCATAGGAAAGCTCGCAGGTCGATTCCAAGACGTTACAGGTATGAATCATACTGCCGCAATTAGAAACGCCCGCACAGCGTTCACAGGGGCGCAGAATGGGGGCAGGCAGGCGGCATACGAGGAAGCCTACCAGATGGGAATTGATGTAGTTAAGCATTGGACAGCGACAAAGGATTTGAGGACACGAGATAGTCACAGAGCGTTAGACGGTGAGGAAGTACCGTTTAACATGGCGTACTCAAACGGTCTTATGTATCCGGGAGACCCAAGCGGAATCCCGGCGGAAGTTTATAACTGTCGATGCACGCAACGAACTGCGCTGCCCGCCGAACTGGCACAACCGCGAATGATACGCGTTAGAAACCCAGAGACAGGCAGAAACGAAGTCGTAGAAGACATGACCTACTACGAATGGTTAGCAACGCAAAGGGGGCGAATATAATGGCGGATATTGATGTTGTAAGTCATGTAGACGAAGTAATTTTAAAGACCACCATGGCACTTGCGAGGGCATTAGAACAGGCAGGAGCCGCCGCAGAGGGGCACGCAAAAGACCTTTGCCCAGTCGATACGGGCGCATTGAGAAACAGTATTACGCACCAGACCGACTTAGAGAATCTCACAGAGACAATAGGCAGTAACGAAGAATATGCCGCCTATGTGGAACTGGGAACTGGCGTGTATTACAAGGGAGGGCGAAAGACCCCGTGGACTTATCGGGACGATAAAGGACAGTGGCATATTACAAACGGTCAGAGAGCGCAGCCGTATTTAAAACCGGCGGCGGCAAATTACACAAAAGAATACACAGCAATCATTGCAGATGAATTAAAAGGAGCGATGGGATAATGGACAGATTGTCTTTGCTCGTCAAGGCAAGAGAAACAGCAGAGTATTTTGTTGATAAAAAGTTTAAATACTCGCAGAATGTGGCGAATAGCTGGGCAGGCGCAAAGAAGAAAAAGGTAAGTAATTGTGCATCGTATGTATGCTATTGCCTACAGCAATTAGGTATCCTTAAACCGGGACAACTGTTTTATTGCAACAGGAACGGAACAGTTGTCTATAAGGGCGCAGGAACAAAAGCGGCTATATCAAAACGATATAGATTGATAAAAGTAAATAAATTACCCCGGGATTATAAAAACAAATTAAAACCGGGAGACATTTGCTTTTACCGCCTGCACACCAATATTTTCGCAGGAATAAACGAGAGCAATAAAATGGTGTGGTGGGATGCCGGAAAGGCTAGCACAAATACTAAAAAAGCAGGCGGTATTTATAAAAAGATACACAGGATCATTAACAGCAAACAGAAAATTTTGTACGTGCTGAGATGGAAAGGGTGAGGAAATGACGCAGAGGAAAATTATTGACGTGTCGGTATACAATGGCACAATCGACTGGAAAAAAGTAAAGAAATACGGTTGTGATGGTGCGATCATTAAGATTATCCGCAAGGATTTAGGCAAGGATAAAAAGTTTGAGGAGAACTATAAAAAGTGTGAGAAATTAGGTATCCCATGGGGCGTGTATAACTATACATACGCTACCACAGTAGCGAAAGCTAAGTCAGACATGGAGCTTGTGTGCGATATCCTCGACAAAGTCAGCAAAAAGCATTTTAAATACGGCGTCTGGTTTGATATCGAGGACAAAGTGCAGGCAAGGCTGAGCAAAACAAAGATTGCTGAGATTATTAATACGGCACAGACTGTCGTTGAGTCAAGAGGCTATAAATTTGGCGTTTACACTGGGATGTCGTATTTTTCGGAGCATATTGATAAAAGCAAAGTTAACTGTAAAAACTGGTGGATTGCACGTTATTACAAAGGCTATAACCGCGTGGCATTTAAAGCGACACCGAACAAATCTTATAAGCCTGCAAACGTGCCTGATCTCATGGCATGGCAGTATACTAGCTCTGGCGTGTTTCCGACCAAGGTTTCAACCGGCAACGGCGGAAAGTTTGATTTAAATATTTTATATCATGGCTTCCCAGCGGTGGCACAGAAGGAAGAAACAACAAAAAAGGTTAAATACACCGGGAAACTCCCCAAATTGCCGCCACGAGGCTATTACACGTTTTTAGACGGTATTACAGTGTTAAAAGGCGCAAGAGGGGAAATTGAAAAATTGCAGAAGTTTTTAAACTGGGCTATCGGCTCAAAATTAGAAATTGACGGCAAATACGGAGAAAAGACGGAAGATGCGGTTAGTATTTTCCAGTCGAAATGTAAATTAAAAATTGACGGCAAATTTGGAACAAAATCCCTCAAAGCCGCAAAAACATTTAGAAAGTAATCGCGAAGTACTGCGATTTACACATAAAGTCATTTAGGGAAAGAAATCCCTCGAAGAAAAGGAGTAATCAAATGGCATTAACAAGAGCTTTTTTAAAGAGCATGACACTTACAGACGAACAAATTTCCGCGATCATCGAAGAACACTCTGCAACCGTTACGGGTCTTAAGAGTGAGATTAGTAAATATAAAGAGGATGCGGAGAAAGTCTTAGACCTCCAGAAGAAATTGGAGGACTACGAAAAGGATGATTGGAAAGGCAAGTACGAGAAGGAACACGCAGATTTTGAAGGCTACAAGGCCGAACAGGACAAGAAGGCATCGTACAATGCGAAAGAAGCCGCATACAAAAAGATGCTTGAAGATTCCGGCGTGTCTAGTAAAGTAATTAGCCTTGCCCTGAAAGCGTCAAAAGAGACTATTGATAATTTAAAAATCGGAGCTGACGGCAAACTTGAGAACGCAACAGAGGTAGAAAAAGGCATCAAGGAAGCGTATGCCGACTATATTACAACCGAAACGACTCAAGGCGCTAATGTATCAAACCCACCGGGAGGAGAACCAGGGAAAATGACCAAGAAAGAAATCATGGAAATTAAAGATGCGGGCGAACGTCAGAAAGCGATTGCGGAAAATCACGAACTTTTTGGTTTTTGAAAGGAGTAGATAATGGCAGGAGTAACCACTAGCACTGTATTAAATACAGATAGCGCTCTCAAAGCGAGAGAAATTGATTTTGTAACAAGATTTGACAAAAATTGGGATGCATTAAGAACTATCTTAGGAATCTTTAAACCTATCAGAAAAGAGCCGGGCACTAGCTTAGTGACTTATGAAGCGCAGATGAAGGATGAAGCCTTACAGGGCGGCGCAAGTGTGGGTGAGGGAGAGGCAATCCCTTTTACACAGTTTAAGGTCGTAGAAAGCAAAAGAGAAGATATTGTCGTAGAAAAATACGCTAAATCTTTATCTCTTGAATCTGTGTCAAAATGGGGCGCAACAGTCGCAATTGAAAAGACAGATGATGCCTTTATGGTCGAGCTGCAGAACAAGGTTTTAAAAGACTTTTACACGTTTTTAAAAACAGGAACATTAAAAGGAACACAGAAAAAATGGCAGAAAGCGCTTGCAATCGCAAAAGGTGCTGTACTCAATAAATTCGCAGGGATGAACAGAAACGTAACCGAAGTCGTAGGATTTGCAAACGTAATGGATTTTTACGACTGGTTAGGTGATAAAGAGATTACCGTACAGACAATGTTTGGATTGCAGTATATCAAAGATTTCTTTGGCTTCTCTACACTGTTCCTCCTCCCTGACGACTACATCCCGGCAAAAACCGTCATCGCAACACCGGTGGAAAATATTGATTTATATTATATTGATCCCGGTGACAGCGATTTCAAAAAGCTTGGCCTGGACTACACAACATCTGGCGAAACAAATCTGATTGGATTCCACGCAGGCGGCAACTATACAAACGCCACAGGCGAAACATACGCCATTATGGGGATGAAACTGTGGGCAGAATACCTTGACGGTGTTTGCGTAGTTACTGTCGGAACTACAGAAACTATCCCAGAAGTATCAAGTTTAAGCGGAAAATAAAAGGGGTTGATTGAGTGCTTTATGAAATCATGAATCACATACACAATTTCTTCCCAGTCAAAGGGGCGGCAATTACGGGCAAAATAACAATCGGGGAATGGATTTTTGACACGCGCATAGATGCAACAGCAAGTGCCGAAGACCTGCGTTATTCTGCTACCGCGATTCGCCTCCCACTACAAGACGGGCAATATTATTTAATTAGTGGCTCTATCTTTAATGACGGGGTTTATCAGTATAACAAAGGCGGTACTGCCCCGTTACAAGAGGAGACGTTTGATGGCGTAGTGGTTCCACTGGCTATCCCTAAACCGTTCTTGTCGCTAGTGGACGAAATCAACGAGTGGCAGGCGAAGAACGGCAATTTAGGAGCGTATCAGTCGGAGTCATTTGGCGGCTATTCGTACAGCAGGGCAACAAACAGTAAAGGCGAGACCTACACGTGGCAAGATGCCTTTAGGGCACGCCTGAACCCATGGAGGAAAATGGCATGAGTTTAATCAATGATTTTTTACAAGATTGCATACTCATGGATAAAAAGCGTACTTCTGACGGCGAGGGTGGATTTATCACCGAGTGGGTCGAGGGCGCTAAAATACAGGCGGCAATAGTCCGTGACACCTCCATGTCTGCCAGAGTGGCGGAAAAAGAGGGTGTAACAGCAACATATACAATTACTACAGCTAAAACAGTAAAGCTGAGCTATCATGATGTATTAAAAACAAAAGACGGAAAAATTTTTAGAGTTACATCAAATGCAGGAGAAAAAGAAACCCCTGCGTCGTCTAATTTAGACATAGCACAGGTCATGGCGGAGAAGTGGGAGTTAACGTCATGACTCCAACAGCGGCACTGTATCAATTTTGGTCGTCTTTCGGCATAACTGCATATCCGTCTAACAGGGTGCCGGAAGATACCGCATTTCCTTTTATCACATACGAACCAATTATAGCAAATTGGTGGACAGGTGCGGCCGCCGCTAGCACTGTAAACGTATGGTACCACACAGAATCAGAGGCAATTCCAAACAAAAAGGCAAAAGAAATCAGCGGCAGGTTGCAAGGGGGTACTACGGTCAAGTGCGATGATGGAATCATTTTTCTGTCGCAAGACCAGCCTTGGACTCCTTTAGTCGATGAAGCTGACTCGTCAATAGTACGCAGATACACAGTAATAACTATGCAATTTATAACTATTTAATGAGGTGAGCAAATGAAGTATACGCAGGTACCTTCTGACCTTTTCAAAAAAATACAGATTAACGCCGGTATTATTGTATCAGCTTTTGAGCCGGAAACGGGTGCCATAACAGCAACTAACATCCTCATGGCAACCAGCGGCGGTTGTAGCTTTAGCGCGGAGCCATCCTTTACGGATTTCGGGGAAGACATTGATAATGTGCCTAAAAACACGATGGAACTCAAGGAAATCGAATCTATCGAAGTAAAATTATCAGGCACAGCCGTTACAATGGATACCGCACAGGCTAAAAGTTTTATGGCGGCGGCAGACGTAGCGGGAAACAAAGTAACACCAAGAGCAGATTTAAAGGCAGAAGATTTTAAGGATATTTGGTGGATAGGTGACTATTCGGATGAAAATTCCGGGGATTCTGCCGGATTTATCGCGATTAAAATTATGAACGCCCTCTCAACGGGCGGATTTAAAATTAAATCAGATGATAAATCCAAAGGAAATTTTGATTTCGAATACACAGGACATTACAGCATTAAGAACGCAGAGACAGTACCTTACGAAGTCTATATCAAAACAGGCGAAGCAGTGTAGGAGGTAAAGCATGAAATTATCAGAATTAACAGCAGAACAGGGTTTAGAAGCGATTGCAAATTCCCTCGAGCATATCGGTAACATTGCAGATGATGATGATGCGCTCAGCCTGTGCCAGAAGCTTGTACCGCAGGAAGGGGAGAAATATATCAAAGTCTTTGCTAGGGGTGCTAAAACAGCTCCTAGGCTGTTAAAAACACACAAAGATGATGTAATTGGAATCTTAGCAGCGTTTGAATTGCAGAGTGTTGAGGAATACAAGAAAAAGCATAAATTAATGGACGTTATCAAAGGCATGGTTGACCTCATCAATGAGCCGGAGGTACGTCAGCTTTTTTTCTCAGCGCCAACAAGCGCAGCAGAAGAACCCTCTGGCGATGCGCAGGAGAATACAGAGGAAGAAGCGTAAAGGGATTCTTGCTGTACGTCAAGGCTAAGATTTTAGACGACACAGAGGAATTAATTTACAAACGATACATGGCCGATGGGCTGAAATATGTAACCGAAAGCATTTCGCAGGCGTTCGGTGGGAAATATCTCTATGTATCATTTTTTGATTTAATTAATAGCGATAAAAAGCAAACAGTAACAAAGACTGGCGAAGAAATAGCCGCGGACGTCATTAAAAAAGCCGGATTGGTGGTGATGAGTGATTGAATGTGATGGAATTGTTTGTCACTCTGGCAATCAAAGACACCGCATATAAGCAGGGGCTGAAAGACGCAGAAGGTAACGCCAGCTCGTCCACATCAAAAATTGGCGGGGCATTTAAAGCGGTCGGGAAAGTAGCTAAAACAGCTATGGTGGCCGGCTCTGCTGCCGCCGTTGCATTTACAAAAACATCAATAGATGCCGGAATGAATTTTGATACTGCAATGTCTCAGGTAGCAGCTACCATGGGAACAACCGTAGACAAAATAGGGAACGTCAAAGCCAAGGCTGAGGAAATGGGGCGCACAACAAAGTACACCGCAACGGAAGCGGCGGAAGGAATGAATATCCTTGCTCAGGCTGGCTTGTCGGCGGATGAGCAGATTAGCGGTATCGGAACGGTACTTAACCTTGCCTCTGCCGGTGCTATGAGTCTGGAAGAATCGGCATCATATACTGCCGGAGCTGTAAAAGGCTTTGGTGACTCGATGAGTAACGCATCTTACTATGCCGATTTGATGGCAAAGGGTGCTACTCTTGCTAATACGGACGTAAGAGGCCTTGGAGAGGCTTTTTCCGGTTCTGCTGCCACAGCGAAAAACTACGGTCAAGCGGCGGACAGTGTCACGCTTTCCTTGCTTCGCTTGGCAGAGCAGAACGTGACAGGCTCCGAGGCATCTACGGCATTAAATAGGGCAATGGCGGACTTATATACTCCGACTGATGATGCATCAAAAGCTTTAGATCAGTTAGGTGTATCCGCCTATAAGTCAAACGGCGAGGCAAAAGATTTTAACGACCTCGTAGACGAGCTTAATGGCTCTTTGCAGGGTATGACAGCGGAACAAAAAAACAATGCTCTTGCAACGATTTTTACAACGCAAGGCTTACAGGCGTTTAATAAAATGACCGCATCGAGTGATGCGACTGTGCAAAAATTTTGGAAAGGAATACAGGATTCTTCCGGCTCCGCAGCACAACAGGCGGCTACGCAGTTAGATAACTTGCAGGGCGACATAACCTTGCTATCTAGCGCCACAGAAGGCCTGCAACTTGCTTTTTATAATACATTTTCGGGTACTATCCGTGGTGCCATCAAAGGTATAACAAGCGAGGTTAGTGGATTAGCTGAGGCGATGGAATCCGGCGGCATAAGTGGTGCTCTTTCCAAACTGGCGCAAGATGCGATTAATTTTAGTGGTCAGTTGCCGGGGCTGACAAAAATCGGCGGTGACCTCATAAACGGTTTAATTTCGAGCGTTACTCAAAATTCTGGCAGCATTACAACTGCTGTCGGCCAGCTACTAAACAATCTCGCCTCTACGATTTCCACGGGGTTAAATGTATTTACTTCGGTCGGTGTTAATTTACTGACGACTATCGCCAGTGGTATGACTCAAGGCATCCCAACCTTTTTGGGGCAGGCGTTGCCGATGCTAACGCAATTTACGGAATCACTGAGAAGCAACGCGGGAAAACTAATAAATGCAGGCCTGACACTTATTCAGAATATCGCTCAGGGATTGATTAATTCCATACCTGTACTGATTGCATATGTACCTACAATCATAACAAATTTAGCCGGTATCATTAACGACAATGCACCGAAAATCCTTGCAACAGGAGTAACAATCATAACAAATTTAGCGATTGGCTTAGTTCGTGCGATTCCGTTGTTAATTGTTAATTTGCCTAAAATTATTACAGCCATTGTAAGTGTATTTACAGCGTTTAACTGGTTTTCGCTTGGCAAAAATATTGTTACCGGAATAATAAAAGGGGTCAAAAATCTCCCATCGCTCTTGAAGACTGCTGCTAAAAATGCCGTAAACGGATTCAAAGGGGCATTTAGGGGCAACGGCATATTATCCGCTGTTAAAGGGGCGTTTACTAAGATACCGTCAGCTGTAAAAAGTATCTTTACTAAGGCAGTATCCCTTGTAAAAAGCTTTCCTGGACGGTTTAAGAGTGCCTTAAAGTTTAGCTGGTCTCTTCCACACCTAAACCTACCGCATCTGAGTGTTTCCGGCGGAAAGGCTCCATTTGGTATTGGCGGAAAGGGATCTCTGCCATCATTCCACATTAGCTGGTATAAAAAGGCTATGGAAAGCCCATATGTATTTTCTGATGCCACCTTGTTTGGAGCAGGAGAAGCAGGAGACGAGATGCTGTACGGTCGTAGCAGACTGATGAGTGATATCAAAGAGGCAACACGGGGAACAAAAAACGATGTAACTATTAATGTAACTGTAAACGGTGCAGATAACCCAGAAGAATGGGGAAGAAGGATGGCAAGCGAGCTTAGAAGGCAGGTGAAAATGGCATAATGGCAAAGAAAAAGAAAAAGTCTGCTGCTCCCAGCGGTCTGTCTATATCGAGAGACAATTTGAAATTTACAATATCTTGGAAAATACCGGCGAAAAAATATGAGGATGGACAGTGGCTATGGTATCGTCTACATACAAAAAACGCCGGTGCTTCTAAATGGGATTGGACAGAGTGGAAGAAAATAGATGTGGGAAAATCAGCAACAAAAAGAACGGTAGCACTTGATGCAAAAAAATATTATCCTGTCTCATCAAAATTATTAAATGCGATAGAGTTTAAGGTAAAGGGCAAAACAAAAAGTGATAAAAAGCATACCTATACAGCCACACATTCCACAAAAACATTTACCATATATGCACCAAACGCCCCTTCTGTTTCCTATTCCCTTGACGATACTGGCGCAAATAAAGGTGCCTTTACCTGGAATACCTCATACGAGGCGAATGATGCGAGACATTTCGCAAAAACACAGGTACAGACTGCATTAATGACAAACTATAAGGGTGCTATTGCAAACGCTCGCTTTGCCAATTCGGCTTATACAGGGGCTTCTGGTACATGGGAAATAACAGAGGATGGTTCCCCAACACAGAGTATGACATTTTGCCGTATTGTAAGGGTAAAGTCGAGAGGATGTGCCGGGGATTCCGGTTGGGGCTATGCATACCATTATTACAGCATCCCAGAACGTCCAAACATACAGAGCACAGGGAGCAAAGAGATAGGCTCCTCTAGCCGCTATGTATGGGCAAACTGGGTGCAGGCATCGCCGCAGGACCGCCCTGTGGATTCCATGGAGCTACAATACGCTATAGATACGCCAGAAAGCGGGGAGAGGTACACTGGCATGTCATGGAGTACAGGGGTAACTGTTGCGTACCATGATTATACAGTGTCAGCAGATTTTAACACAGACGATGGCATAGCAGAAGACCAGATCATGTGGACAAGGGTGCAAAGTACGCACGATAAAAAATATGCATACTCTGAGCCACGAGTAGCGGCGCGAGGGGCTTTGAAATCCCCGTCATTTGATACGGTATCGGCAACAGGAACAACACTTACCATCAATAGCATTGAGCGAAAGACAGGAGTTCCTGACGCCAAAACAGCAATCTGGATGAAAATAGACAACGAGGAAAAAGGCGTTATCGCGATCACTGACAAGGAGGGCACAATCACAGTTACGTGTCCGGACGTTTCCGGCGGCACTGAATACCAGATTGCCCTCAAGAATTTTACCGGAACTTCTACACCTCAAAACGGAGCATCTGGCATCACCTACAAACTTAGCCCCCTCATGCAGTCAGGGTGGATTTACTCAGAGGCAAGAAAAATTGCAGTCCCACCGAAAAATATAACTGCAGTGGCGGTGGCATCTGATACCGTAGAATTAACGTGGGATTGGTCGTGGAAAAATGCAGATGCGGCTACCATATCGTGGGCAGACCATGAGGATGCATGGATTAGCACGGATGCCCCAACCAGTTATGACGTGGAGGACAGGGAAACAACGTGGCACATCGGGTCCCTGGAATCGGCAAAAACATATTATTTCCGCGTAAGATTGCGGGATACGTCCGGGGACGAGGAAGTACTGTCTCCTTGGTCTGATACGGTTTCCGTATCGCTGAGCGAGACCCCAACGACTCCTACGCTTGCAACAACGGAAAATTATCTTGCCATGGACGATACAGTTATTTGCAGTGTTGGCTACACCGGAAACAGCAAGGCGAGCATAAAAATAGCGGAAGCGGTTAACGATGAACCGGTCAAAGGTAACGATGGAAACGTTGTGGTTTTAATGATGTCTTCCGGCATGGAGACATTATCGGAAACGATTGAAAACATTAATAAAATCTATACTGCAAGTGGTCTTTTGAGCAATCTGTGGAATGTAGGAGAAATCCATTATTTAAAAGCAATGGTTACAGCACAGGGAGGTAAAGAGGGGGCATGGTCAGATTCTGTGGCTGTCGAAATTGTTGCAAAACCTGCAATAGACAGCGTTTCAACAAATCTTGTTTCGGAAGCAACTACATATAATTCTGGCGATGTTACCACAGAAGCAAGTGACCAGACAGTACCAGAATCATCGGAAGGCACAACAAACTACCTAGGGCAGCTACCACTAACAATAGCCCCTTCCTTCGGGGATTCTGCTGGCACAGCAAAAGTAATGGTTGTCAGAGACGAGGATTATTATATTCTACGCCCGGACGGATTAAAGGAACAGCATTTTGCCGGCGAAATTATTGCCAGTTTTACCGGTAGTGAAACAGATAACTACAGTATTGCCTTGGGCGACCTGATCGGGCAGATGGATGACGGTGCAAGGTACAGTATACAGATTGCATTTACAGATATTTATGACCATGTGGCAGAAAAAAAGATACCGTTTGTTGTGCGGTGGAAACATCAGCCGGAAGTGCCAACGGCCACTGTAAATACGATTGCAGACAATAAAACAGCAAGTATTGTTGTTACTAAACCAACTACATATGCTGATGGGGATACGTTTGATTTGTACCGGATGAGCGTAGACAGAGCAGAATTGATTCTGGAGAACGGAATCTATGGCCAGAAATATGTTGACCCATACCCTGCGCTAAACGAATACGGAGGCATATTGGTTGTAAATAAAACCGCCAACGGCGACTATATAACAGTAGATAGCTCGTTTGCATGGTTATACAACGAATTTTCGATAGCCCACGAAAAGGCAATCATTGATTTTGACAGTGAATCTATCGAAATCCAGTATAACCTTGATTTAGATAACTCATGGGATAAAGATTTTGAGAGGACAGTATACCTTGGTGGCTCTGTACAAGGTGACTGGAACCCTGCAGTCACTCGTGATTTAAAAATTGATGCAGTAAGTATCTCGCTAACAGAACCAACGATGATTGAGCAAATGAGACGCCTCGCAACGTATCCCGGAATATGTCACGTTAGGACGCCGGACGGTTCGTCTTTTTCCTGCGATATACAGGTATCAGAGAAAAAAGACCACGATAATAAAATGAGGGCAGATTTCTCACTAACGATTAAAAAAGTGGATTCGGAAGAACTGGACGCTGTGCCGGAAGAACAGTGGAGCGCAGAGCATCCTAACGAGGTGATGTGATGGATTGGAGCAAAGGATTTTCAGCAAGATATATTTTGACAACGGTTGACCCCAAGACGTGGACAGACCAGCAGGAATTTGAATTTACTGAGGGCAGTATTGACCGGGACAGCACGTCAGATTTAAGAGAATCTGCCTCTGTCACAATGACAGAAAAGATAACAGACAGTGAGTGCTGGGTACGCATTTACTTGCAGGCTAAACAGGGAGGGTCAGGAGCAAAAGTAGCACTGTTCACTGGCCTGACCGCCTTCCCAGAAAGAAAACTTGATGGTGTGAGAGAGACTTACAGTATTGACTGCTATTCCGTTCTCAAGCCAGCAGATGATGTGATTCTGCCGCGTGGTTATTATGCACCAGCCGGTAGCGGAGCAAAACAGATTAAAAATCTGCTCAATGATTGTATCCCTGCCCTTGTGTATGTCGAGGGAACATCGCCGATAACTACAGATAATATCGTTGCGGAAGATGGGGAAACAAGGCTCACAATGGCACTACACATATTAGATGCCATTGGTTGGCGCATACGAATACTTGGCGATGGAAGTATTGTTATCTGCGCAAACGATAACAATAGCAGTCTTACAGTGGGAATTAACGCAAATGACATCATAGAGTGTGACGTAACAGACACATTTAATTGGTATGACACACCAAATTGTTTCATGGCAATACATGACGATTACGGCGCAGCCATCGCGCGGGACGACAGCCCGGACAGTTATTTATCAACCGTCAGCCGGGGCAGGGAAGTGTGGAAATCAGAAACAGGCGTTGAATTATCCTCTGGGGAAAACATAGCAGCATACGCTGTTAGAAAGCTAAAGGAATTGCAGAACCCTGCTAGAACGATACAGTACAGCCGCCGATTTTTTGAGGACGTTCTTCTGGGCGATGTGGTCTTTTTGAATTATCCTAGGCATAATCTTACCGGGAAATTTAGAATAACGTCACAATCGCTGTCGCTAGAACATGGTTGCCGCACAAAGGAAGAGGTGGAAAGCGTTGAATGAGTTTGTAAAAGAGATTGCCTCGGCGATGAAGCAAAGCAAAACAAAAGCATACGATACAGTTGCAAAAGTCCTTCGGGTTGACGAAAAAACAGCATATGTCCACATTGACGGCGGAGCAGATGAAACCCCTGCGCAGATGGCTATTAACTGCAAATCTGGGGATACGGTAAAAATACGTGTCTCCGGTGGAAAAGCATGGCTTACTGGGAATCTTACATCTCCACCAACAGATGATACAGCCGCAGAAAAAGTAAAACAATCGCATGAAAGATTTAAAAAAAGAACCGTTAAAAATTTTGGGTTACAGAACGAAAAAATTATTAATGCAGCTAAAACTGCAACAAATTTTATTGATTATATAGATGGTGTCGGACTGATAGTTGGCGACATGAGAGGGAACACCCTTAAACAAAATACTTTACTTGATGCATATGGTATGGCTGTACGAAAAGGAAATAGTGAAATTGTAAGGTTTGGTACAGCACCTATCGTGATCACCAACACGGACGGCGATAAAACTTATGAGGGCTCCGGCTCCGTGATGCAATCCGACCGCAACATTGTTGTTTCCACCCAGCAGACAAACCCAGACGACATCCATGGCGGCGGCAAGGCGGCTCTGGAATTGTATTACGATAAAATCAAGGACACCACAGGACTTTCATTAACCGTCAAAGAGGGCTCGACATATGGCGACCTGTACGAATCTATGGGAACCGGGATATATGTCGATAACAACCACATACAATTTGTATCTAATGACGTAGAGTGCATCTTAGGTAAAAATAACATCCTGTGGGATGCTAACACTATAGGATATTGGATGCTTGCAGGGCATAAATTTACACTAAATGAGCCAATATCAATGCAACCGACCGGTGCAGTATTTGTCTGGAGTCACTATAGTAATGGAGCTTGTGATAATTGGTGGTGGACGTCGTTTTTCGTGCCTAAACAGCATGTTGCCTGGCGGCCGGGCGATGGTATGTTAATGAGCAATCCATATTACGGATTAAATAAATACTTATATATCGGTGATACATTTATACAGGGCACTGACAATAATAAATCTAATAACGCACAAAACGGAATAGCCGTTAACAATCAAGGGTTTGTACTAAGATATGTGTTAGGAGTGTAATTATGGAAGAATATTATATTGGATACGTATTTGATGGTTTATACCCACCAAAAGCTGCGCAGTGGTGCAACGAAAATGGTACGTGTCATATCGAGGCAAATGAGGAAGGAAAGTATGAAATCGTTGAGAACATTGACCGAGAAGAACCGGAACACTTATTTAACGATAACACACCATCCATATCGGAACTGAATAAAAAAATAGAAGAACTTACAAAACAAAATGAGATGCTCACAAATTACTTGCTAGAGCTGTCTGATAGATTTATGCATAAGGAGGCGAAAGTATGATAGCTAGTGGGACAATAATTATTGACGGGCAGACGTACCGCAAAGGAGATGTTATACACGATTTAGGCGGCTGGGATTGCAGTGACCTTGAGCGATGGAAACGGTAAAACGCAAACTCTCATCCTACCAACCCCCAACGGCTTACCCGGCGTCCCTGTCGCCTCTGGCGGCAACTACACTGACCAAAACGGCCAGCAATGGATTTGCGACGAGGTAGACTTGGAGAGAGGGGTGAAGGTGCAGAGGGTAAAGAGTGTCGACATATCCTCGCTGGACAAATCTTTTTGGGGATTTCGTAATGACATTGACGCTAATGTATCTGCGACGAGATATTCAAACAAAGCGGTCATAATAGATTTCAGAGCTAGCGCACCTGCTATGAGTAACATACTCCCAGCGGGCGTAGGCAATGATGTAAATACATTTAGGCTTGTGGCTACTCCCCTATATTTATATCAATTCAATCTGGACTCTTCTAAATTTCCTACCGTTAAATCATGGGTTGAATACTTGGAAGCTAATACTGTGCTCATTATATATGCTCCCGCCACTCCCATCGAAACTCCGCTCACCCCTGCCGAAATTGCCGCCTACAAAGCCATCACCGCTTATGCACCCGACACCGTGGTGCAAGCGAGTGACGGCGCAGGCATCAAGCTGGACTACCAGCGGGACGTAAATCTCGTCGTCAAAAATCTTGAGGACGCCATTGCGTCCATGACTACCACTTAAAGGAGGTATACATTATGGCTATCAAAAGTAAAGCACGACACGACCTGACATTGCGCAGCATCAAGCGCGAAATTACTGCAGGCAGAGATGTGGCCTATTGGCTTGACAAGGCTTACAGTCATCTGGACAATGGATTGCTGACTGAAGAGGACATTGCCGAGGTGGAAGCCTTGGCACAGGCGTATTATGATGCGCTGGATGCCGAGGATAGCAAAGAAGAGGCCACAGATGATACAGAGACAGTCAGCTAAAGAGGGCTTTAATTAATTTATAAAAACAAAAGAAAAATAATTTTTTAAGGAGGAATGGAGATGGTAGATATTATGTTACCCTTAATAACTTGTATTTTTATAGTTTTTGATTTGGCTAGCGGCGGAGTAGCCGCCTGTGCCAACCACAAGTGGAAATCCTCAGAAATGAGGAAAGGATTGTATCATAAATTTGGCTCAATTATGCTTGTAGTGCTTGCGTATCTTATCGACTACGCGCAGAGATATGTGGACTTAGGCTTTCAAGTTCCTATTGCCGCAGGCGTGTGCGTATACATTATTTTGATGGAGCTTGGTTCCATCGTGGAAAACATTGGCAAAATTAACCCTGATTTGCTCCCAGACAAGGTTAGAGCGATTTTAGGACTGGACAAAACGAAATAAATTTACGTAATTTTTGCGTGTTTGAGGTGATACAGTGAACAGAAGTTTGATAAAAAAACTCTGGAAATTAGGCGATAAACAATTTATTGACTACGCCTTGTCGTGTGCCCGCTTAACTTTGCGGGAGCGCGAAACTGTACAGTACTTGCTTTTTGACGGATTAACGCAGGAGCAAGCCGCCGAGAAAATGGATATAAGCACGAGAGGATTACAAGGGCTGTGGAGTTGCGCCGTGGAAAAAATTTTGTTAGTTCCCGGCACGATCCCATACATAAACAGCCTTTAAAAAAACTAAAGATGATTTAAAAATTGCGCAGAAATAAGCACACTGTCTTCGTGGTGGTGTGCTTATTTTTTTGCGATAATAAAACTATAAGGAGGGCAGAGAGATGTATCAATATTGGAATCCTAACCCAGCGGCGGCAAAAGTGGGAGACTGTACCGTGCGTGCTATCTCAAAGGCTATGGGTCAGACGTGGGAAGAAACATATATACAGCTTGCGCTGTATGGCTTGATGCTGTCAGATATGCCCTCGGCTAACGCAGTGTGGGGTGCATACCTCAAAGACAATGGATTTAGCCGTTATATAATCCCGGACGAATATATGACCTGCACTGTCTCGGAATTTGCAAACAATCACCCAGAAGGGGCTTATATATTAGCACTGTCAGGGCACGTTATAGCAGTAATTGACGGCAATTACTACGATACGTGGGACAGTGGAGCAATGACACCTATCTACTATTGGAGGGAAGGAGGAAAATAAATGTTCGGTTATCCACAATATCCACAACAATATCCACAGTACCCGCAATACCCACAACCGGATTATCTTGACCAGCTCAACCGACTAAAACAACAACAGACACCACCCCAACAAATGCAACAGCAGGCCAACCCCGATGAACGGATTTGGGTACAAGGGCAGGGCGCGGCGGAGGCGTATTTAGTAGCACCAAACTCTTTTGTCCGCCTGTGGGACAGCCAAGCACCGATTTTTTACGAAAAAAGAGCAGACCAGACGGGCAGACCGTTTTTAGAGGTGTTCGAGTATAAACGTAAAGGCAAAGATTCGCCCACAGCGGAGCTTTCACAATCTAGCCAGCCAATCAACTACGAGGAACGCTTAAATGCCTTAGAAAGGCAAATGGAGACGTTAAGAAGGAGGGTATTGAATGAATCTCAATCCAATGCAGATGATACAACAGTTTCAACAGTTCAGGCAGCAGTTTCAAGGGGACCCGAAGCAGGAAGTGCAGAATTTGCTAAATAGCGGGCAAATGAGCCAGCAACAGTACAACCAGTTGCAAGGGATGGCAACACAGTTTCAAAACCTTTTAAAGGGTTTTAAATAAATAAAAAAGGAGTGATTTCATGGGATTAACAACAGACGGAATGAGCCCGGCGGATTTGGCGGCAGTCACAGGCAACAATAACGGCGCATTTGGCGAAGGTAATGGTGTTTGGTGGATTATCATTCTTTTTCTCTTTATCTTCTGTGGATGGGGAAACGGAAATGGATGGAATAACGGCGGCGGAGGCGCGGTAGATAACTATGTATTAGCTTCCGACTTTGCAACCTTACAGCGCCAGATTGATAGCGGCATTTCCTCCCTTGAGCGCAAGGGTGATGCCATCAACAGCGGTATTTGTGACGGATTTTATGCGATGAATACCTCTCTGCTCAGCGGATTTGCAGGAACAAATAGCACGATTCAGCAGAACGGCTACGATACACGAAACGCAATCCAGCAGGGACAGATTGCAGACATGCAGAGTTTTAATGCTTTACAGGCACAGTTAGCACAGTGCTGTTGTGATAACAAACAGGCTATCGCAGGCGTTAACTACAATATGGCGATGAACGCCAATGCAATCCAGCAGGAAGTTACAAACGGCTTCTGCCAGACAAATTTTAACAATGCAAACAACACAAGGGATATTATCGACAACCAGAACAACAACGCCAGAGCTATCCTCGATGCCCTCACAGCGCAGAGAATCGAAGCCAAGGACGCTAAGATTGCCGAGCAGAATCAGCAGTTATTTGCGGCACAGTTAGCGGCTTCTCAGGCATCACAGAATGAAACCTTAAAGGCGTATATGCAGGGACAGTTTACTTACTACAACCCTAGACCGGTGCCGGCTTTTCCGGTTTCCGCACCATATCAGTACGGTAACTGTGGATGTAATACCGGTTGCGGATGCTAAAATTTTATAATTAGCAGCTTCCTGCGTTGACGGGATTGTTCGGCTTGTGCCGATGATGCTTATAGCGGCGGGGCGATCGTTCCGCCGTTTATTATTAAAAAAAGGAGTGATATAACGTGGCAGAATTTACCAATAGTAATATTGTAACCGTAGTGGCGGGGCAGAATTTACCGCTCACAGAGACAGCCGTAAAGTGCGGTAGCTGTATTACACACCGGGAGGGGGCAGGAATTGTGACCCTTAGAGGCCTTACAAACCAGTGCAGGGCGCGCTATAAGGTCAGCTTTGGAGCCAATATCGCTATACCCGCCGGTGGAACTGTGACACCTATTTCTATTGCCCTGGCAATCGCGGGAGAACCATTAAATAGTGCGACAGCAATCGTAACACCTGCGGCGGTGGGCGAATATTTTAATGTATTTACGGCGGCGTTCATTGATGTGCCACGCGGATGTTGCATAACGATCGCAGTCGAAAATACATCTACGCAGGCAATTAATATAGCCAATAGCAATTTAATCGCCGAGAGAGTAGCGTAAAGGAGGGCGTAAAATGGAATCATTACACAAATTAAAAAAGATGATGTGCAGAGAGCTGGACGAGATTTCCAACAAAGGCGACATGAGCGCCGGGGATTTGGAGGCAGTCCACAAACTGACAGACACAATTAAAAATATCGACAAGATTATGTATCTGGAAGGTGGTAGCGAATACAGCCGTGGCGGCGACTGGGACACGTCAGGAAGATACAGTCGCGGGCGTTATCCTGACATGGATTACGGCGACTATAGCAATGCCCGTAGAGGTCAGCACTATGTGAGAGGCCATTACTCTTACAACGATGCAAAAATGCAGGTAAAAGAGACCATTAAAGACATGATGCATGACAGTAATCTGTCTAGCACAGATCAGGCGGCTCTGGGCAGGGCGTTAGCAGAATTAGACCGATAAAGGGAAGGGGTGCCGCAATGATTAATATGAGCGAAATTAATGCCGAAATTGCGGCATTGGAGGCAGGAAAAACAACCTACGCCACTTGCGAACGGCTTTCAATTTTATACAATGTACGCAATAATCTGGATCCAGATAAGGCACCAAACCAACTAACACCCAAAACAGCATATTATTCTTATGCATCCGAACCAGAATCTGAGTTTAAAGAGGTAGCCCGGAAAGCAGACTTTGAGCACTTATTGCGCGTGCTTGACGAACACATGAAAGCCATAGAAGCAATGTATCCGCGAGAATATCGTTCGGTTTTGCGAAAAATAAAAGAGGGCGCTTGAAACGTCCTCTTTCTTTCTGTATAATGTAAGTGTATCTCCTTTATTTTTAATATTTTGTTATACAGTAACTGGTTTTAACCCGGTGGTTACGGCTAGTTACTGCATAACAAAAACTAAAAAAATATAATATCCTCCACGTAAGTGTCGGGGGATATTTTTATTTCTTTTACAATGCTTTTCCAAAACACCTGCTTGCCTTGTTCGTCTAACTGCATATACATATCTTTCCAACCGTCAGGAAATCTGCTTTGTATTTTTTTCTTAGTTTCCAACTCTTCCGTTGCGGCGGTCTGGGATAGTTCTTTTAATTCCTTTGATATAGCCTCATATCTTTCGTCATAGTATTCTTCTGTTATCCTGCCTTTTTCAAACATCTTGTTGATTCTTCCCAACTCACTGGATAATTTTTTCTTTCTTTTTTCCACATCGTTTCCGGCTGCCTTCACACGACCTTCTGCCCTTAATACGTCTGACTGTATTTTTTCTTCGATGTGGTTAAGCATATATGTTTCTAATTTTGGTTCAGATCGCGTGTATGTTTTATGCTTTTTCGCGGCAGATCGAGGGCATTGATACACTTTATACCTCTTTTCTTTCTTGGCCATCGTGCGCCCAGAAAATTTATAACCGCAAATCGGGCAACGTATCAGCCCAGAGAAAATATAAATCCGCCTTTTGCAATCTACCCAACTTTTTTGGCTGGATACCTCTTTAATTCTTTGCGCCTGTTCCTCTGTTATATATGGTTCGCAGTAGTTCTTTACGCCGTACATTTCCCCATGGTACGCCGGACTGGACATAATTTTGACTATCCTATTTCTGGTCCTTATAAAATCAGGATATTTGCTCAAAATATAGTCGGCGGTGCCCCATTTGGAAAACGTCTGGAAATAATGCTCAAACATATCCTCAATTATTCCTCGCATCTTCTCGTCTTTTACAATCTTTTTCCCTTCTACGCGATAACCTACCGGCACTTTTCCACCTATATACTCTTTGTTCTGGCGTTTAAACTCCATAACAGACCGTATTTTTTCGCTATCCCTGTCAGCCTCTGCCTGCGCTACAGATAACATGATGTTAACTTTAAAAATTCCCTGACTTGTTTCTGTCTCGTAATCCTCCCAGATAGCCCGCCAAGGCACTTTACACGCATCAAGGACACTTTGTACCTCGTAGTACCCCGCAACGGCTCTAAACCACCTGTCAAGGCGTGTAAAGAGTATTATATCAATTTCATGTTTCTTGCAATCCTCAAGTAACTGTAAGAGGGCAGGGCGTTTTGTGTATTTTTTACGTGCAGATATGCCGGCATCGTTATAAACGCCAGCAACCGTATAACCCTGCTCCTCACAATATTTTTCAAGCGCGTCTATCTGCGAATCAACGGACAATCCACTGTTCTTCTGCTCTTGCGTGCTTACTCGCACGTACAAAGCGGCTCTTTTCATTTATTTCCCTTCCTGCCTTCGTACCTCCGGGGCGGGTGCTGCTAATTTTCACTAGCTTTCTCCTGTGCAACCTTTTCTCTGTACTGATTGCGATCATCTATATATTTTTGCAAATCTCTGCTTTTCCCACGCTTAATATCTGCTATGCATAGCTGTATCTTTTTTTCTCCTTTTCTGCAATAATCGGAGCAATACAAATGGGATGCTAATTTCATCCCGGATAATACGACCGGGGCAAAAGGGCGTTTACAGTACTGACAAACATATAATTGATTTGCCCTCATTTCTGCCTTTTTTCTCTTTTTTTGCTCAATATTCTCCTTTCTTCGTTTATTGTAACTGTCTAACCCTATTAACCTACATTTTGCACTGCAATATTTTTGCAAGCCCCCCTCAACAACATACTCTTTCCCACAAACAATACACCTGTCTGTGCTTCCGAGGGGACGTTCTGCCCCATAGTATTTATTAGCTTGCTTTCTTCTATCGTCTATTTTCCTCTGACAGTCAGGGCACCTAAAAGATTTAGGTCCGCCTATAAATGAGCGGCCACAATCTTCACAAATTTTCTCTTGCCTTGTGCGCTCTGCCCTCAATTTTTTAGAGCAATCATCGCAAAAGTATTTATCTGCCAGCCCCCAGAACGGTTTTCCGCAATTCTGGCATATTTTTTCGTGAGTCCTTCTTGGCATTAGCACTTCCTCCTAAAAGATATATAAAATCTCTGCATCCTCCATGATGATGTCACCATCGTTGATGTCATATTCTACGCGATCGGAACCGAGAACAACAAATTTTTCCTCCGGAAGGCAGCAAGGATATTCTTTTTTAAATCTTTCAATGGCCTTCTCGATAATCTCAAGATTTTCCTCATCACTGTCCATGTCGTCAAAAAGTATGGCTCTTGCGGACGTTCCGTCCATCTCCTCTGGCTCTGTCTGATATGATGATAAATCGTTCTCAACGTCCCAGTAAAAGGAGTTGCGTGCGATGTCACCGACTTTATAATTTTCATCGGCACAGGTTCTTCTAATTCCAAAACTATCATAGCTGTTATTTTTGATTGTTTCTAAAACTTTTTCGTACATTTTTCTTTCTCCTTCTTAGTAAACTACACACTCTTTAGCTACAACTGCTCTGAGATTTTTAAGGGTAGATACCCATACTTTTTTAGCTGAGTCCCATTTTGCAGCGAAGATGTATTTGATGTGCTTTCTCGCTTCGTAAGTTTCTCCGGAGATTTCTCCGTTTTCAAGGTTGATTGTTAAGTCATGACCGCTAAACATAACGTCAACTACTTCTGGCATTTCCTTAGCCAATACTGCCTGCTTAGCTTCTCTCCATGCATCTCTTAAGCAAGCGCTGAAGCTCATTCTAGGATATCTTTTCTTTGTTTCCCATGCGTTTTTCATAATGTTTGATAAGTTGTATCTTTTAACTGTTTTTTTCATTTCTTTGTATCTCCTCTCTTGATTTAATCTTATTGTACACGATAATGTCTATTATGTCAAGAGAAAAATACACGAAAATGTATTTATTTTTTATATTCCACGATGTCGCACACCTGACAGTCTAATTTCTCGCACAAATACATAATTGTATCTATGTTCACGTTTCTATCGTGTCGCAGCTTATTGACCAGCGCCGGGGAAAGATTAAAACTTTCCTTATCTAATAGATTGGAACGCTTTAGCCCTCTGCGTTCTAGCGTGTCCCATAAATTACTATATGAGATACTACCTTTATATATGTTACTTCTTTTTCTTGCTCGTGTTTCCATTTTGAAGCCTCCTTTAATCGTTATAAATATATAGTACATTATTTTGAAATAAATATCAAGAAAAAAATAATATATTTTCGTGTATTTTTCTCTTGACATAATAGTCACTATCGTGTATAATATGAGTAAATCAAGAGAGGAGATAAAAGGAAATGAAAAAATACAATTTATCAAAAATCATGAAAAGAGCGTGGGAGTTAGTTAAAAAGGCAGGTCTTTGCATCTCCGAAGGATTAAAATTAGCATGGAAGGAAGCAAAGGAAGCAAGAGAAATGATGAAATTTGAACGCGGACAGATATATCAGAACGGAGAAGATAACATATTTATTAAGTCCGCGTATGGTAGTACAGTCAAATTCATTGAAGGATATTCACCGGAAGCACTTCACGATATGCAGGAGTTACCAGTAGAAAGCTTAGTGGAGCACATAAAGAAATATGGTTATAAAAGAGAATCCCCGGAAATAGAAGCGTTCGTAAATGGCTGGGCGTAACCAGCCGAAAACAATAAGCAATTAAAGAAGGAGAGAAGAAAAATGAAGAAATGGAATATTTACAAAGCCACACGAGAGATTAAAGAGAGAGACATTTCAGAAATAGTGCAGGGGTGTACATTTTTTTGCGATGGTGTTTCTGAAGAATTAATAAAATCTTGTGATACGCTAGAAGAATCAAAAGAAGTCTTGGCGAAATATAAGACAGACATTACGGCTTATGATGGCTGCTATCTGGTTACGGAATACTGTATTTTGCCAGAAATCTATGACGAAGACGGCGAGATCGTGGAGTCCGGCGACACCGAAGAAATTACAGAAATGAAAATCAGTGTCGAGGACGAAGAGTGGAACGTTGTAAAAACATTTGACAATCTGAAAGAAGCGGACGATTTTTTACACAATGACGAAAGAGAATTGACACTGGCGTATTAGATCGGGGCGAAAGCACTTGCTTTAGCAGGTGCTTTTTTATTATTTTGAGAAAAAAAGAAAAGAAGGAAGAACTGATTCTTCCCTCTTGTTGGTTGTCCTATTAGTGGGCTAATTATTTTAAATTAATAGTTATCTTCTTGTCTGTCCAGAACGAAGCACTATATTCTAAAATCACTTTCTTTGCATCTTTTGGCACTTCATAATATGCTGTAAAGCTTACATTCTTTCCTGGAGACAAATTAGTGTTAACAAAATCACTGTCTCCTATGTATTGCTGCTCGCAAGCTGAATTATCTGCATAGCATTCGCAATCAGATACAGATACATATTTGTCACCTTTTTCTGCAACATTTTCACAAGTAAAGTCTACGGCTACATATTCACATCCATCTTTTGGAGTAAAGTACTCTCCGCCATCATATCCAAATTCAGCCTTTTTAGCAGTTACTTTTAAACCGTCATTCTCAAAAGATTCGCCAACCTTTACGCTGTCTTTCTCTTTTGTTTCTTCCTTTTTAGCAGTTTCTTTCTTAGCTGCTGTGGTACTCTTGGTCTGAGAATCAGTGGAAGAACTGTCATCGTCACCACCACCCATTGCCATGCCTAAAACAGCCAGAACGATGATAATGATAATTACCCATTTTAACTTGCCGCCCTGTTTCTTCCGGCAATGAGGACACACTTTAGCTTTTGCATCAATTTCTTCTTTGCAATGCTTGCAAACTTTAGTTTTTTCCTTACTCATATTTTCTGCTCCTTTTTTTATTATTACTATATTAATAATTTAGGTAAAATTATACAGGATATTGAATAAAATATCAAGGGATTTGCTGAAAATAATGTCCAAAATGAATAAATGAGATACGTGCATCATATAATGCAGTAAAGATTTGATAACGGGAGGGGTTGCATGGATTACAAGAAAGAAATTATTAAAATGCTTGATATGGCAGATGAGCGTTGTTTGCGGCTCATCTACGTACACATCAAGGCTTTACTGGGGCTGAAATAATCAGCCCTTTTTGTTTTCCTGCATTAGCTCCACCATTTTCTGTAGAACTTCCCAGTCGGATTCATCTAACGCCGAAAGCATCGAAATAAATTTCTTTTTAAAAGAATCTTCCTCGCTTTTCAGTACATCACCGACAAAGTTTTCTATCTGTTCATCTCTTGTTAATTCGATAAACATTTCACCGTTTCCAGTTCGTAGCCAGTCTTCGTTGACGTTAAATTTAGTACACATGTCCTGTATTGTTCTTTCACTAGGCTGTTTAACCCCTGAACATAATTGTGATACAAAAGCCTGTGATACATTAAGCTTTTCAGCAAAAGCTGTTTTTTTCATCCCAAGACTCTTTATCAGATAATCAATTCTTTCGTTAAGACGATTCATTTTTGACACCTCCTTTCTAATTAGTATAGTACACCATGGTAATTACAAAGTCAACAAAAAATATAACTGAGTTATAAAAAACTATTGACAATTTACCTGAGTTATGATAAAGTATAACTAAGCTAAGAAACACAAAACAACCACACAGGAGGGAAACAAAATGAAATTCTACGATATTTTAATAGTAATCAACAATAATGCATTGATTAGAACAGCAGTAACAATGTTTGGTATGAAGTTCAAAACAGAGCACCGTGCGGATTACTTTTTGGGTTGTGGAACGGATGAGCTTTTAGGCAAAAGAGTTGCTGATATGAGAGTGACAGAAAAAAATGTGCTTGAAATTATTTTAGAAAATGAATAGCCGAAACGGTCAGAAATGACCGTCTACCGGAGACGACCGCCCGGTACTGATGATGGCAGGTCGAGAAAATCAAAGCAAGCAGGAAAGATCGGGTGAAGCGATAAGGCTGCACACAAGTGACATGGTGGTCAGGCTGAAAATCAGACAGAGTGTGTGAATGATAAACATGACCCGGCAAAACAGTTGAAGAAAGCAGGAACAGCAGGACAAGAAAGCACAGTGTTTATACTTTGGAAGAAAATAAACAGTCCGATGCCAGTCGGAACTTTACTCCTATACCAAGAAGCTGTTAAGCGGAAGAATCAACGAGCGAGAGGACACAGCACTTTGATTTTCCAAAGCCATAGAAAGTGAGGTGTTGAAAAATGTCAGAAAAAGAAAAACAGATTCTTGAAGCTATAACAAAAGCTATTCCTAATATGTCTGAATTTAATAAAGGCTACTTACTTGGTATGGGTGAAGCAATGGCAAGCAATAAGAAGCAGGAACGTGAAGAACAGAAAGAAGGCGACTAGATGAAAAATATTCAAATCTTCGAAAACAATGAGTTCGGTTCAATTCGGACTCAGATAATTAATGACGAACCGTACTTCTGCTTAGCGGATGTTTGCCACGCATTGGACCTTGAGCAACCTAGTAGAGTCAAATCAAGATTAAAACCCGATGGGGTTACTACTGGTATGGTCATAGACAGCGTAGGCAGGAGACAAAATGCAAACTTTGTGAACGAACTTAATCTTTACAAAGTAATCTTCCAGAGCCGCAAAGAAAGTGCAGAACGCTTTACCGACTGGGTAGCCGGAGAAGTTCTTCCATCCATCAGAAAGACAGGTGGTTATCAGAAACCTGCAACAATAGCGGAGCAGATAGGCTTACTCGCCACAGGCTATGGAGACCACGAAGACCGCATAAAGAATCTTGAGAGCAACATGGTAATTGACTATGGACAACAGCAAACACTGCGACAGCACGTCAATAAAGCTGTTTTAAATGCATTAGGTGGCAAGGACACAGAAGCATATGCATACATCAGCAAAGTTGTATTCGCAGAGTGTAACAGGGATTTACAAGACCGGTTCAAAGTCAACAGCCGGAACAATATCCCTCGCAAACGCTATGAGGAAGCTATTGACTATGTAGACAACTGGGAACCGAAAACAAACACAAAGTTGAGAATTGACGAATATAACCGTCAACAGAGATTTGAGGTATAGGAGGTAAAAATGAAGGTTATGTACAATTTATTGACCATCGTGTCAGTAGCGTTGGTTATCTGGATCTCGTCCAGTTGGGTTGGTGTGGTAACACATACCGCCGGAAAAGATTATAGCAATTATAATTTCTTCGTGATGTTAGGAGGTGAATAAAAAAATGAATGAGCCTCCAAGAAAAGAGTATGTTATTAGATTACTCTACACCCTCTTAGGACGACAACAAGGTGTAGAGTATGACAAAGTGTTTTACACCGATAAAGACGGCGTAGAACACGAAGTGAAAAAGGAAGAGCCCTACCATTAAGCTCTTGCCAAATAAAACATAACTAGATTTTACAAAAGACTTGGCGATTTGTCAAGATAGGAGGTAGACATGGCAGTAATGAGAATAAATAAAACGACAGACTACACCGTTATGTCGAATTATCATTTTAGAGAAAAGGATATGTCCTTGAAAGCAAAAGGTTTACTGAGTCTTATGCTCAGCTTGCCGGAAGACTGGGATTTTACAGTTAAAGGACTAGCAAATTTGAACAAAGACGGCGTAGACGGCGTGAGAGCCGCACTAGAAGAATTAAAATCGTTCGGATACCTGAAAGTGACTCGTGAGAGAAACGAGAAAGGACAAGTAAGTGGTACAGTTTACGACATTTACGAAAAACCAACGCAGGAAAAACCTGTATTGGAAGAACCTAAAGAGGAAAAGCCTATATTGGAAAAACCAATACAGGAAAAACCTATACAGGAAAATCCAACGCAATTAAATACTAAAGGAATAAAATACTTAAATAATAAAATACTTAAGGAATCAAGTACTAAAGGAATAAAAGAGAGTGCGCGTGCGAAGAAAGAACCGGAACAGTATTTCGAGGATGAAGAACTTAACTGTAAGTTTTTGGAATTCCTTGCTATGCGTAAGAAAATCAGAAAACCAGTAAGAACAGACAGAGCCTTGAAAGCTTTACTCAAAAAATTACATGAGCTGTCTGGCGGAGATTTGGGAACGATGAAAAAAATCATAGACCAGTCATTGGACAAGGAGTGGTTAGGATTCTTTGAGCTGAAAACAGGTAACGACAGTACAAAGAGTATTAACGAGCGATTGTACGGAGATATACAGCACTGGGCAGCACAGAAAGAACAGGAGGGAGGCGAAATGTATGACGATTTCGGAGTTTTCTAAAATCGTAGCCGCACTAAAAACCGTTTACACGGCTCCGGGATTTGTTCCGAACGAACAGGCGTTAGATATGTGGTACCGCCTGGTAGGCAAGAACAACGACTACCAGACAGTAAGTGTGGCGGCACAGATGTACATGACAACAGGCAAGTTCCCGCCAACACCGGCAGATATTTTGGAGTGTGCCAGCAAACTCAAGGCAGAAAGCAGCTACCTGAGCGAGCAGGAAGCATGGGCAACAGTTACAAAGGCGTGCAGTAATGGGATTTACGGTTACAGAGAGGAGTTTAATAAACTGCCTCCTACGTTGCAAAAGGCAGTAGGAACGCCACAGACGCTCCATGACTGGGCGGTAGTAGATTCAGCGGACTTTCAGACAGTCATACAGTCAAATTTTCTCAGAAGCTACAGAGCGGCGTTAGAAGCGCAAAAGGAGATGGACAAGTACCCGCCGAAACTCCAAGAGATGATAAGAGCGGCGGGAGCGATAGAGCGAAAAGAAACAGTACCAGAACTACCCACACTGGGAGAAATAGTTGGGCGGTTAGAGCAGGATAATAAAAATTATACCCCAGAACAATGCGAGGGAGCATTAGGTGACTGGATAGCAGGAAAGAAAGAGAGGTTAGGCTATGGATGCGATGATTAATGCGACGTGGTTCCAGGCGAAGGAATATGACGATAAAGTGATGGGGAAAGGAGTAATCCCGGCAGAAGTCACGATCACTGTCAAAGACAAAGAGGTGGCACAGGGACTGCTTGAGTTGTTTAGACTGGGCGTTGAAAGAAGCAACGATATGAAAAAGATAGAGGCATACGCCAGAGGCTACAACGAACTGAGCAAGGCTATTAAAGAGGCATGGGGGACAGGAAATGGAACGAGGATTTGACCCGGCTAGAGAGTACTTAAAAACACAGCACCTTGAGGCGGAATATGAGCGCAGAACAGCACACAAAGCAATCAAACGCGGCGCAGTGAGTTACGGTGAGTATGAGCAAGGATATGAGGAGGGAGAAGAATGAACGTAACCCCTTTTTTGAAAGAAAATCTTAACGCTCACAAAGATACAATTTACGACGTGATAAAAATAGAACAACAAGGCATATGGTATATCGTTACAACTTGCGACGGAGAAGTAGAGTGGATAGACTCGGACGAATACCAGCTTGTGATATGGGAGGAATAAGAATGACGTTGTACGAGATTGACAGTGCAATTATGGATTGCGTAGACGAGGAGACAGGAGAAATTATTGACCTTGAAAAACTTGAGACCCTCAACATTGAGAGAGACAAAAAGGTGGAGGGAATCGCGCTGGCGGTGAAGAATTATGCCGCAGAAGCAAAGGCAATCAAAGAGGAGGAAGAAAAGCTTGCGAAACGCCGTAGAAGTTGCGAGAACGCCGCACAGAGGTGCAAGGACTATCTGTCTCATGCTCTTGGCGGCGAAAAGCTCAAGACGGCAAGAGTCAGCGTATTCTACAAGAGCAGCGAGTCTGTGACCATTGACGACTTAGGTAGTCTGTCAGAGGAATACATCAGAATTCCAGAGCCACAGGCGGACAAGACAGCGATTAAAAAGGCGATTAAAGCGGGGAAAGAGGTCGCAGGGGCACATCTCGAGACCTCGAAAAGTGTGATTGTGAGGTAAGGGAAAATGGGAGAAATTCACAAAAAGTTGCAGAAAATTCAGCATCAGCTTAAAGTGCCTAAGTCTCGATGGAATAAATTCGGAAAATTCTGGTACAGAAGCTTAGAGGATATTTACGAGGCAGTAAAGCCGTTATTGGACGAACAGGGATTAATACTAACTGTGCATGACGAAATAATCATGATGGGCAATAGGTTTTACATAAAGGCAACAGCAAAATTAACTGACATAGAGGACGAAAAAAATATTGTATGCAGCGCATATGCCAGGGAAGAAGAAACCAGGAAGGGAGTGGATTCCTCGCAAATCACAGGAGCAACGTCAAGCTACGCGAGGAAATACGCGTTAAACAGCTTATTTCTCCTGGACGACAGCAAAGATGCGGATACGGACGAATACAAAAGCAATGAGACCGTGTCAGAAAAAGAAGCAAGAAATTTATGCAGCCTAATGCGAAAGAAAGGCATGACAGAACAGGAAATCACAGAATGGGGAAACAACATGGGGCTGAAATCGTTTTACGAGATTACACGCGGACAGTACGTTGAAACCTTGAAAGTACTGGGATTGGAATAGCATGGATTTAACTGGAAAAATAAAAAACTTAGCAGTGGATTATTTTAGCAAAAAGATAACAGTTACCCTGGAAATCAACGAGGCGGAGCGGTTTATAAAGGGCGTGGACGAGCTGAAAAAGCTGGAAAAGCTGTCCGTGATAATTAAACCGTTTCGCAAGAAAAGAAGCTTGTCGGCAAACGCCTATTTCCACGTCCTGGTCACCAAAATAGCGGAGAAAGTCGGCACGAGCAAGGCGGAAGTCAAAAATTTGATGATAGGCAGATACGGACAGCCGGAGCTGATAAAAGGGGACATAGCAGTTTTAAAAACTAACGTCCCAACCGACATCATGTATAAAAAAGAGGACGTTCACACGGTTGCGATAGGACGGCGGCTAGAAAAAGGCAAAGAGGTAGTATTTTACAGGCTCATGAGAGGCTCACATACATACGACAGCCGGGAAATGAGTGAGCTAATCAAAGGCACGATACAGGAAGCAGAAGACTTAGGAATTGAAACGCTAACACCAAGAGAATTGGAACAAATACTAGGAAAATGGAAGCCAAGAAAGGAAGAAGAGAAATGAAAAAATTTGAATTAACAACAGAATCTATCACAAATGCGGTTGGAAAAAAGTTATTTAGAATTAAGGCGCTGATTGACTTCGGAGACGTGAAAGCCGGAGAACTTGGAGGATATGTGGAGAAAGAGGGAAATGTATCACAAGACGGCGATGCATGGGTTACCGGAAATGCAGAGGTTTTCGGCGATGCAAGGGTTTCCGGCAATGCAAGGGTTTCCGGCAACACAAGGGTTTCCGGCAATGCATGGGTTTCCAGCGATGCAAAGGTTTCCGGCGATGCAGAGGTTTTCGGCGATGCAAGGGTTTCCGGCAATGCAAGGGTTTCCGGCAA
>OFMD01000347.1_pt1:0-37500 | contig 39224 bp, 42 predicted proteins | sample 1541211 | NCBI WGS metagenome assembly OFMD01 (sample SAMN04209231, study PRJEB22552) | human gut metagenome | biome: gut; material: feces | host: Homo sapiens | place: USA: Oklahoma | reverse complement strand
TTATTAAAGTATTTACAATATTGCTTCTCACTTTGCTTAATCTTTATTCAGTTTTCAGGGCGCTGTCAAAGCGACTGTGAAATGCACCATTAGCTCAGTTGGTAGAGCACCTGACTCTTAATCAGGGTGTCCCGGGTTCGAGCCCCTGATGGTGCACCAAAAAGGTAACAGGGGCTAATGAAAAGAAGACCATTAGCCTTTGTTACAAACAGATGGCTCGTTGGTCAAGCGGTTAAGACTCCGGCCTCTCACGCCGGCAACGCGGGTTCGATTCCCGCACGAGTCACCATGAAGATGGTATAAACTTCTCAAATAAGGGAAGAATAAATACAAGAGAATAGTTGGTGTTGATGACGCTGAGGGTCCACCTGTTCCCATACCGAACACAGAAGTTAAGCTCAGTGGTGCCGAAAATACTTGGCTGGTGACGGCCTGGAAAGATAGGGAGATGCCAACACAGGCAAAACACCTAATCGGGTGTTTTGCACTATATTCCTCCATAGCTCAGTCGGTAGTGCGAGTGTACAGAAATGTACCGAAAACTATTGATTAGTTTGAGGAATCACCCAAATATGTTGTTTAAGTTCACCACCGGAGGCTTAAATAACAAAAAAGATTGCTCTTTGTGCAGTCTTGACAAAAATCTTTGAGCAAAATCAAAGAAAATTGTATATTCCTCCATAGCTCAGTCGGTAGTGCGTGTGTACAGAAATGTACCGGAAACTATTACTTAGCCTGAGGAACAACTAAATATGTTGTTTAAATCCGCTACCGGGGATTTAAGTAACAAAAAAGATTGCTCTTTATGCAATCTGAACAAAAATCTTTGAGTAAAATCAAAGAAAATTGTATAATCCTCCATAGCTCAGTCGGTAGAGCGCATGACTGTTAATCATGATGTCACTGGTTCGAGCCCAGTTGGGGGAGCCAACGAGAGGCTCATAGTTTTTCTATGAGCCTCAATTACTTATATATAAAATTTATTTCCGGTAGAAGTGATAATTGTTTTATCGGAAAGGAAAAGATATGGAGTTCGAAAATATGACAGACAAACAATTTGATGTTCTTATGAACTCAATTATCCAAATAGTGAAGGATTCTGAAACTAAAGATGAAGCTGTTGAAAAGCTACAAAATTTAGTTAAAGGTAAAGAAAACTGATTACTTTCGCTAATCTGCTTAATTTAATATTATCAAATATATGAGTCAATCATCATATTTCTTATTTTAGAGATATAGTAATTGGCTCTTTTTTTATTTGGCAATCGTTTTAATTTTTTTGATTAGAACGGTTGCCTTTTTTATTTGCAAAAAATTTGAAAGGAATGATTTTAAATGTATTTTACCGACACACCTGAACTCAGAAAGTTTGAAAGAGAGATGCTTCAGAAACCTAATTTTGACAGGCGTAATGATGATTGCTATGAAAATAATCAGGCACATTTCTCTGATAACAAAAATCTCAACACAAATAAAAAGAAAGAATGAGGTTGATTTTATGACTATAAAAATCAGGAGTCCTACTAATGGATATTGCTTGAATCAAAACTAAAAAAATAGGTGATGTATAACTTGAACGAATATGAAAGACAGCGCAGAATAGCTGAAAGCACAAAGAAATTGTATCTGCCGGGAACAAGAATTGAGCTTATCCATATGAATGACCCACACGCACCTGTTCCGGCAGGCACAAGAGGAACAGTTAAATTTGTTGATTCAATGGGAACAATATTCCCTGAGTGGGATAACAATCGAACCATTGGTATCGTTCCAGGTGAGGACTCATTCAGAAAGCTCACACAGGAAGAAATCGAAACGGAAAACCAATCCGAATCACAAGTTGATGATGAAGTTCCTTATGAGGATAACGGAATGACAATGGGAATGTGAGGTGTTTTTAATCTATAAATCTTCGGTGAGCTGAAGATTTATGACCATCAGATATTTTGATATGTTTGCAGGTATTGGCGGTTTCCGTTCCGGACTTGAAGCCATAGGCGGCTTTGAGTGCGTCGGATACTGTGAAATCGATAAGTATGCAAAGCAGGCATATGAAGCAATGTACGATACAGGAGATGAACTTTACTTTGATGACGCAAGAAAAATTGTACTCGAACAGTTACCCGATTTCGACCTTCTTGTGGGAGGATTTCCCTGTCAGTCCTTCTCAATCGCAGGAGCGAGAAAAGGATTTGACGATACAAGAGGAACGCTGTTTTTTGAGATTGCTCGAATTGCTTCCGTTAAAAAACCTAAGTATCTCTTCCTCGAAAATGTTCCCGGTCTGCTTAACCACAACCAAGGCAGGACATTTGAAACAATCCTCCGTACGGGGTCCCCGAAAAGCTGTAAGCTTTTTGGGGAGAGGAGGCACAGCATAGCGGACGAGCTTTTGACCGCTTGCGGTCGAAACGAGTAAGCAGAGCTTGTGCCGACGAGGGGTATGATGTATGCTGGCAGGTACTTAACAGCAAAAATTTCGGAGTTCCCCAGTCACGAAATCGAGTGTTCATTATCGGATATCTTAGAGGACAATGTGCCGGAGAAGTATTATCTTTCACGCAAACAAGCGGAAAAGCTCTTATACAAAGAAAAGCCAACGCAAGGTGAACGAATCTACTCATCAAAAGGACTAAGCTGTACACTTACAAGCGGTTCGGGCGGTTTCGGCGGTCATTCGGGACTTTATCTCATTGAAAATACCGAAAATTTTGGTCTGCCGATAAAATCTAAAACCAAAGACGGTTATCAGATCGCATATCCCGGTGACAGCATTGATACTGCTTTTTCGGGACAGAACTCAAGACGAGGTCGAGTAGGAAGTCAGATAGCGCATACTTTGACAACTTCTGCAACGCAGGCTGTATTCTATCTTTTACCTGAAAGGGAAAATGATAGAATTAGCCATCGACCGTTGACACAAAGTGTCAAACCAGTCGGGCGAAATGAATCTAATGAAATGGACACTCGTGTCCATTTCATCGACCTGAACCCCGATCCGAAGCTGACAGAAATTGCAAGGTGCATAACTGCAAGACACGATTCGGGAATCAGTAACCGAAAGGGTGAGCATTCAGGTGTATTCGTTGAAAGCACGAATTTTACAGATGATGAAAAATTCGCAGTTGCTTTTGTTGATCCAAACGGCGAAGTCCATATCGGCAGAATCAGAAAGCTTACTCCGAGGGAGTGCTGGAGATTACAAGGCTTCACGGACGATCAGTTCGACAAGGCAAAAGCGACTGGACTATCCGACAGCAGGCTTTACAAGATGGCAGGAAATGCGGTGACAGTAAATGTAATCTCTGAAATCGGGAAGATTATCAAAAAAGTAAACGATAAAAATTAAATAATAACAACTAATATCAATCGTTCCGAACGACTGATATTTGTTTTCATATATACAGCCGTTGGTTGAGTTAAAGACTTAATCAACGGCTTTTTGTCGTTTCAGGGGCGATTGGTATTCCGAAATGGAGTGATGAATATCAAAACCCCTGTGAGTTGGATGGGAAATAAAACTTCCATCCTTCATATTTTGTACGCCCTGTTTCCTCTGAATTACGAAAGGTATATTGAGCCGTTCGGAGGCTCAGGAGCTGTACTTTTAGGCAAGAAAAAGCCTGATAAGTTCGAAGTTTACAATGACTATAACCATAATCTTGTAAACCTCTTTCGCTGTATGCGTGACAGACCTATGGCATTCATAAAAGAGCTCGGATTTTATCCGCTTAATTCAAGGGATGATTTCAATGTAATAAAGAAATTTTTTAAACAGGAAAAGTTTGAGGACAAATACCTTGATGAAGAATTGGAATTGACGAAGATTATTCTTCCCGACTTGAAAGCAGAAGAAATCATAGAATTGTATATAAAAATGAAACAAGACTACGACTTGCGCAGAGCAGTAATGTTTCTTAAACTTCTACGATACAGCTATTCAAGCAGTGGAAAGTCATTTGCCTGTCAGCCCTTTTCAGTAGTGAGCCTGTTTCAACTGATAGAGCAAGTCGGCAAAAGACTTGAAAATACTGTGATTGAAAATCAGGATTTTGAAGTCCTGATAAAGCATTACGACCGAGATAATGCCTTTTTCTACTGCGATCCGCCTTACTATTCAAGCGAGTATGTTTATCAGTGCGGTTTCACTTGGGATGACCACTTGAGGCTGAAAAACGCACTTGCAAAAGCAAAAGGCAAATGGCTTGTATCATATAACGATTGTGAAGAAATCCGCAATTTATATGACGGTTATTCATTCTTTGATTTCACAAGGTTACACAATATGAAACAGCGAATCAACGCAGGCGAGCAATTTCCCGAACTGCTAATCAGCAACTACGATATGTATGAAAGGCAGAGAAATAAACCGTTGCAGTTGAGTTTGCTTGACTTAACAACCGAACAACAAATTGATTTAGAACAAATTTTGAAGGAGTGTATTATTAACAATGGAAAATAGAATTTATGTAAGCATACCGCTTGACGCACTTATTGTATCAGGAATCACATCCGACTGTGCTGTGCAGATTTCAGCTGTGGAAGGAGCAATTCTGATTGCGAAAATTTTGATGACAAGTGTAATTGTAGCAACTGTATCTGCGATGAGTGCAGAGCAGAGCTTGCGGAAAGCGAGGACGAGTAGTGCTTAAAATTTACAGAGCTCTCGGTAAAAAAGGAAGAATTACAATTCCCTATGAAATCCGTCAGCAAATCGGATTCAAATACAACGATGTTTTATCATTCACACAGCAGGATGATGGCTCGGTTGTTGTCAGGAGAGAAAAAATCTGCGATAGCTGTAATGAATTTGCTGATGAATTCGAGGAAAATTTCACCCTTGAAGACTTCCTCGACAGCTTGTCAGATGAAGAACAGAGAGAAGCACTTATACATCTTTCACTGCTGTGGGCTGAGAAGCTGAAACACTAAATCGGAGGTAAATTCATATGGCACAGAATACAAATTTCAAAGGAAACAAAAACAACAATCAGAAAAGAAAACTGCCGTATATCAAGGCGAGAATTGATAAGCTCGTTGATGTAGATGATTGCAACACAAAGGCATTTGCAAGCGTTACTGTCAGCGGTGCTGTGGCAATTCACGGAATCAGAGTGATGAACTCAAGAAAAGGCTTATTTGTTGCAATGCCTGCAAGTAACTATGTTGACGAAAACGGCGAAACGAAGTTCAGCGAGATTGCTCACCCGATTTCAAAGGAGTCAAGAGATATGCTAAACAGCAAGGTTATGGAAGTGTATCATCAGGCACTTGATGAACAGCAGAGCGAAGATGAATCGGAAAACTTTACACAGAGTATGTAAATTCAGTTGACCGTTGCTTTGGAGTAATGTATAATATCTGTATTATAAATCGCAATTTGTTAAGTTATTTCTATTACGGAAGTCTTCGATGTACGATGACATGATGAGACGATATATATTGGAGGGCTATTATTGGACAATTGGAAAAAGCAATTACTTGAATTATCAGAAAAAATAGGCAAGACAATGATATCTGTTAATAAAGCATTGTCTGAATTCATGAGAACAGATACTTTTAAAAATCTTGTAGATTTTTTTAGCAATTTACCTGATGACATCCAAGATACAGAATTATTCCATCATATAACGCAGTTAGAAAAGTCAGAGATCACTTATGCAGAAATCGAATGGATACAAGAATTATTTGGGTATACATCATTTGATATGAACGTACAAACTCTTCATAACAAGGGAAATAAGTCGAAATTAGATCAATATGTCTTATCAATAATTGAATCAAATACCATGTTGCCAAGAGAAAAAATAGTTGTACTATTGGCTCATTTTGAAGCACTAGTATTTCAAACTGCAAATTATGAAAGAAAAGCTAAGGATAAAGTGAAAAAAATTATATCTGATAATGCATATGGCGTACATGAGATGGAGCTTGAGAATTATCGAAAAATTCTTCTAGCAGGAATTGTATTTATTGTATTTTCCAATACAGACAACTATAAAAATGAAATCAGTATGAGGATTCCGTTTAGAAATAATATATTGCATAGAGGCACAATGGCTTATTCAGATGATGACATCAATGAGGCTTATGAAATTCTTGTGTATTTTATTGCAGAGCTTACAATGATGGAAGATTAAGATCTTATCAATGTAAAGATTGATGTGTTCCAGTCTGTATTCCCCAAAAAACTCTGGACATTTGAAATTCTTTGGATATACTTATTGCTTGAAAGGACGGCGATAGTATGAAAAAGAAAATCGCAATAATGCTGACATTGATTTTAGCAGCAGGAACATTTACGGCTTGTACTGCAGAAGAAAAAGTGAATAACAGTTCTTTATCACCCACGGTTTCAACTTCCGTGGGTGTTTCTGCATCTGGGAAAAGTTCTGAAATGGCAACAACCGAAACAACAACCACCGCCGAAAAAACCACCGTTTCAAAAGAAACAGAGCCTTCGGGACAGAATGCCAAAACCGAAGAAAAAGCCGACAGTGGACAAAATTCGGCGGTTGTTTCGGCAACGGCTCCGATTCAAGAAACACAATCCGAGGTTCAGAACAACAGCAAGAATACAGTGAAAGGTAATCAGCAAAAATTGGATTCGACTGCGAAAAAGAAAACCGAAACTCCTACTCAAAAGCCTGTGCAGAAGCCTACAGAAAAGCCGACGCAGAAACCTACGGAAAAGCCTACGCAACCGCCTACAAAGGCAAAAACGGTTGATGTTCAGTATGTGGTGAGTGCCTGCATAGCCTACGGTCAGCAGCTCGGAATGAAATATGATTCCTCACTAAACAAGGGCAACGCAAGCTGGTTCTCGCCCACAAACGCATCATATTATGATGATACGCAAAGCCTGACAGCAGATTGCTATGGTGATGTTGAGTATGTAGCCTACTACTACCAAAGCAGTGGCATAGCTCCGAGCGACTTATCATTCAATGTAATCACAGAAAACAACAAAATATATGTAGTTTATTGCTAAGTCAAGTTTAGACAGCACTCTTAATCGGGTGCTGTTATTTTTTTGAAAGGAATGATCTCAATGAAAATCAATAATATTACACTCTCTGACCTCCGCCGTATGAACGGCAAGGAAGGACTCATCCTGCAGGGATGCGGAGGTGAAACACAGGAATGGGTGGACGGCATCAATAAAATGCTCACGGACAAGGGAATACTTCTTGACGACACAAAGTTTGAGAATGTCTCTGTATTTCAAAATGACGGCGTTACCTGTATTCTCTATCCCTTTGCCGATGTCCATCTTGACATCGGCAAGCTTGCAATGTGGCGGTTGCAGTCATACACAGCCTTTGCAGGAATGTGGCTGTCCGACTATGTGGACAACAGGCTCGGAGGTTTTGAACCTGAGCAGAACAAAGTGGAAAAGGTCAAACCCGACTGTGCATTAATAGGCTGTGATTCCAACATATTCAATCTTATGGGCATTGCAAGTCACACTCTTAAGCAAAACGGTATGGGCGATGAGGCAGAAATGATGTGTGCTCGAATAAGGGGTGCAGAAAACTACTGTGAAGCACTGAACATTATCGGCGAGTATGTAAATATCGCAGACGGCAGTGAGCAGTCTGATGATATAGATGAAGATTACAATGAAGGGCAGGCGATGAAATTATGATTGTATTTAAAACAGAATAAGGCATCAATCGGGGCAAGGGTAAAATCTTGCCCCATATTTTTTATGAAAGGATTTTTAAAATGACTAAGTTAATCAGAAATAAGAAATTCACAAGAATAACGGCACTTTTACTTGCGGTGTCAGTAATATTCGGAACAATGTTTGCACTCCACGTAAGTGCGGCAAGCGGTGATACGGTTACAATCACCTTCGATTATTGTTATGACAGCGCAGGCAACATAATCAAATTTCAGCAGACAACGGTCAGTGACGGCTACACAGTCGGCACTCCCGGTGAGGAGCTGTGCAAGATTTTTGCAGACGGCAAAGAAGCCTATTGCATTGAACCCGGTCATACCCTCTACTCAGGCAATACGCTGACCGAGGACGGATCAACCGTCTGGAAGAATTTAGGCTCTGCGAAGCAGAAAGCGATCAATCTTGCTCTGCTCTACGGCAAACCCGGTTCGGGAAAAAGCTTAAGCGGAACAGAGGATCAGAAATGGATAGCAACACAGCTGATTGTATGGGAATTTGTTTCTGGTTGCAGAAGTACTGCTGACGGGTACAAGTGTACGAATACAAAGTTCATTGACGGTATCTGTGCGGACGGAGCAAACCCCAGAGTCAAGTCGGTTTACAATGCAATCTCAAAAAGCCTTGCAAATTATTCAATTGTTCCAAGCTTTGCATCTGCAATCGCCTCAAAGGCTGAAACCTATGAGATGGAATACTCGGACGGAAAGTACACATTAATGCTTACCGACAGCAACAATATTCTCTCGGATTTCGGTTTCAAAACTACAGGTGGAATTTCCGTTTCAAAATCCGGCAACAAGCTGACCTTGACTTCAAGTTCCCCCGTCAACGATGCAGTAACATTCAACTCTGCAAAATCAATGCCCGATGTCGGCAAAACTGTGCTTGTTCCCTATGGAGATGCTACTTTGCAGGATGTAATCAGCGGTGTTGAAAATGACGCTGACCCGATAAGAGCATATTTCAAGGTCAAGACAAGCTCGGGCAATCTCAAACTTGTTAAAACCTCCGAGGATGGCAATGTTGCAAATATTGAGTTTACTGTCAAAGACGATGGTTACAGCAAAACAGTTAAGACAAACTCAAAAGGCGAATTTGAATTAACCGACCTTGTTCCCGGAAATTACACCGTTACTGAAATTACAGACAGTAAGTACGAAACGCAAAAGTCACAGAATGTTAAGGTTGAAAGCGGTAAAACTGCAACGGTTACTTTTGAAAATGTCCTCAAGAAAGGCAGTCTTGAAGTTGTAAAAACAAGTGAGGATAATTTCAACGAGGGAGTTGAATTCCACCTTTACGGAACTTCACTCAGTGGTGCAAGCATTGATTTGTATGCAACAACAAACGCTGACGGTGTTGCAAAATTTGAAAATGTCCTTGTAAGTAGTGACAAACCATATACGCTTGAAGAAGTCAATACAGCCGACAGATATGTTATTCCGAAAAAGCAGACTGCACCGATTGAGTGGAACAAGGTAACACAGAGAAGTTTTGAAAATGTTTTGAAGAAGTGGAATTTAACCGTAACAAAGGTTGATTCAGAAACAAAAACCGCACAGGGCGATGCTTCCCTTGCAGGAGCAGTTTACGGCATCTACAACGATGGTAAGCTCATAGATAAATACACCACAGATAAGAACGGCGGTTTTACAACTTCAAACTATGTATGCGGAGATAACTGGACTTTGAAAGAAATTGAGCCGAGCGAGGGTTATCTGCTTGACGAAACCGAATATCATATCGGTGCAGAGGCGAAAAAATATACGCTTGAAAACAACAGCATCTCAATAGGTGTTACCGAAGATATACTGAAAGGAAAAATTGCAATTATCAAGCACACCGATGACGGCAGTACAAAAATTGAAACTCCCGAAAAAGGTGCAGAATTTCAGGTGTATCTGAAATCGGCAGGTAGTTACAACAAGGCAAAGGAAACTGAAAGAGATACTCTTGTATGTGATGAATACGGCTTTGCAGAAACAAAGAATTTGCCCTACGGAACATACACGGTTCATCAGACCAAAGGTTGGAACGGAACGGAGTTTATAGCCGATTTTGATGTCTTTGTAAACGAGGATGGCAAAACCTATAAATATCTCATAAACAACTCTTCACTTGAAAGCTATGTAAAGATTGTAAAGGTTGATTCTGAAACAGGCAAACAGATTCCGTATGCTGGCGCAGGCTTTCAGATTTATGATCCCGATGGAAACAAGGTAACAATGAAATACACCTATCCGAATGTTACAGAGATTGACACCTTCTACACGAACAGCGATGGTTATCTCATCACACCCGAAACTCTGCCATACGGCAAAGGCTATTCAGTCGTTGAGGTGCAGGCTCCATACGGATATATCCTTGACAGCACACCTGTATATTTTGACATTACAGCAGAAAACACAACAGAAGAAAACGGCGTTACAATCGTAAAGACCGAGAAGAAAAACACTCCGCAAAAAGGTACAATTACCGTAGAAAAGACAGGCGAGATTTTCTCGAATGTAACTGCAGTCGGCGGCGGATATACTGATGAAAACGGAAATGATGTTACACTTCCGACCATATATCAGCCTGAATATTCTGTAAGCGGTTTGGCGGGTGCAGTGTTTGAAATCTATGCTGATGAGGATATTACAACGCCTGACGGAACAGTAAGAGCAAAGAAAGACGAGCTTGTTGCCACTCTGAAAACAAACACAAAAGGCACAGCTATAAGTAAACAGCTTTACCTTGGCAAATACCGTGTTGTTGAAACCGTTGCACCGTATGGAACAGTTATCAATCCCGAACCTCATACTATTGAACTTACCTACTCAGGACAGAATGAAAAGGTGACCAACACCTCAACATCATTTACTAACGACAGGCAAAACGTTGTAATTGACCTTACAAAAATTCTTGAACAGGACGAGAAATTCAATATCGGAAACAATGACGAAATCCTGAATATTTCATTCGGACTTTACGCTGATGAAGATTTGAAAGCCGCAAACGGAACGGTCATTCCAAAGGACGGACTTATTGAAATCATCACCTGTGATGAAAAAGGAAAAGCGACTTTCACAACCGACCTTCCGATTGGAAGTTACTATGTTAAGGAAATCAGCACTGACAATCACTATATCCTCTCTGATAAAAAATACCCCGTTGTATTTGAATATGCAGGACAGGATGTTGCGACTGTTCATATTTCTGTAAATGACGGTGAGCCGATTGAAAATAAAATCATCTATGGCACAATCCAAGGCTTGAAAATTGACCGTGAAACAGGCGAAAATATCGCAGGCGCATTATTTGGAATGTTTAAAGCAGAGGAAAAAGAATTGTCAGAAAAAACTGCAATTCTCACCGCTGAATCAAATGAGGAAGGAATCTTCACTTTTGAAAATGTTCCATACGGAGAATACATTATCCGTGAGTTAAAGCCTGCCGAGGGTTATCTCCCTAATGAAGAAAACTATACCGTAACAATTTCTAAAAACAAGGAAATTATCGAAATCACAATTGAAAACGATAAAATACCTGAACTCGGAACAACTGCAACTATTGACGGTAAAAAGGAATTCACAGTTAACGGTGATATTACCATTGACGATGTTGTTTCCTACAAACATCTCACAGCAGGAAAAGAATACACAATCAAAGGCGTCCTTATGGATAAATCCACGGGTAAGCAATTCCTTGTTTACGGCAAAGAAGTTTGTTCCGAAGTAACATTCACGCCCGAAACAGCAGACGGCGAAGTCACTGTATCCTTTACCTTTGACGGCTCTGCAATTACCAAAAACACAGAAGTCGTTGTGTTTGAAACTCTCTACCGTGATGAAACGGAAATTGCTGTTCACGCTGACATTGATGACAAGGATCAGACTGTAACTATTCATCCGCAGCCTGAACCTGAAAAACCGCAGACAGGCGACAATTCAAATATCGGTTTTTGGATTGGTTTAGGTGCAGTTGCGCTTGGCGGTCTTGTTTCTGTGGTTATCATCAAACTTAAGAAGAAAGATGAGGACGATGAATAATGCACAGGGTGTATATCTGTTCGCCTTTGGGCGGTAATGTATCTGTAAACATTGAAAACGCAAAACGATATGCCCGTTATGCGTTAGAGTGCGGTATGGCTCCGTTCATACCGCATTTTTATGTGCTGATTTTGGATGACAGCAACAAAGAAGAAAGAAACCTCGGTATGCTTGCAGGACTTTCTATGCTTTGGGTGTGTGATGCGGTCTGGGTTTTCGGTGATGAATTAACCGAGGGTATGAAAACAGAAATTCGCTTTGCAGAAAAACTGAACATCGAAGTCAGATATATATCGGAGAATGATTTAAGAAAATCGGAGGTAAAAAATGATAAAATCAAGAAGAACTAAGTTAATTAAATGGTTATCAGGCGTATCAGTAATACTGTTAATGCTCGGAATATCGGCAGTAACAGTATTTGCCGCAGGAGATGTATCATCAGCAATCGAAAGCACATGGACATCGGCTCAAACACAGATTAAAAATGTTGTAAACAATGTTGTTTTTCCTGCTGTAGATATGATTCTTGCGATACTTTTCTTTGTTAAACTTGCTACGGCTTATCTCGATTACCGCAAGCACGGACAGTTTGAGTTCACGGCGCCGGCAATACTTTTCGGTTGTCTTGTGTTCTCGCTGACAGCACCACTGTACATTTGGACGATACTCTGATAACAATAAAAATAAGGCTGTTGTGTTAAGTCATAACAGCCTTTTGTGGAGGTAATTTATATTTTTGACTGGTTAGGAGATTTCATCGGCGGAATCGGAAGTGCCATAGGCGGTGTGTTTGATTACCTCGGTGAGCAAATCTCAAACGCTATATGGAACACGATGTTACAGTGGTTCTACGAAACGATTTACAACGCTGTTGCAGACTTTTTTACGATGATGGGTAATATGGGTGCAGATGTGTTTGACCTTGAATGGGTGCAGGCGACAATAAACCTGTTTACGCTTTTCGGCTGGGCGTTGTTTGCCGCAGGCACGGTCGTTGCCGTATTCGATGTTGCAATAGAGTATCAGAACGGCAGAGCGAACATAAAGACAACCGCAATAAATGTATTAAAGGGTTTCTTTGCCTGTTCACTGTTCGGTGTTGTGCCTGTGGAGCTGTACAAGTTCTGCATCAGCCTGCAAAACACATTTTCAAAGGATTTGTCGTCCATAATGGCAGGACAGCAAAGCCTTGATTTAGCCGGACAAAGCACAAGCGTTTTAGAGGGTAGTTTTGCAGTTTCTGTTCAAGTGAATTTTGGTTTGCTGAATCTGTTATGTATGATTGCTTTTGCCTACTGCGTAATAAAAATATTTTTTGCGAACATCAAGCGTGGAGGAATTCTGCTCATTCAGATGGCGGTAGGTTCGCTGTATATGTTCAGCGTTCCGAGAGGTTATCAGGACGGTTTCAATCAGTGGATGAAACAGATAGCGGCGTTGTGCCTGACGGCATTTATGCAGACAACTCTGCTGTTCCTCGGGTTGCTGACCTTCCCCGGCAATATGCTTTTGGGACTTGGAATAATGCTTGCATCAAACGAAGTTCCGAGAATTGCACAGCAGTTCGGACTTGATTCATCAGTTAAGGTTAATATGACGAGCATTGTTCACGCAACTACAACTGCCGTGAACCTGACAAGAAGTGTTGCGAGGGCGGCAAAATAACTTAGTGCCAATGTTCTACTCCACTTATGTTGCGTAGAACATTACTGCTTTTTAGCGTAAAATTTCCGCTAAAAAGCAGAGGAGCAATGCTCCTTGGCACAAGTTGCAATCTATCGCAAAGTTCTAATCAAACAAGCTTGTTAGAACTTTGCTCCGATTTAAAATGAAAGGAATTTAAGTTTATGACCACTTATCTATATCCGCAAAATCTTAAAGCTACCGCCAATCTGTGGCTGTGGAGCTTACGGGATTTTGCAATTATGAGCATAGCGCTTTTATTATCAATCCTGATACTTGCACAGACGAGGATAATAGTACCGCTTGCAGTGACACTTTGCTTCGGGTTTTTGTCAATAAGGCTTGAAGATACAACAATTCTTGATTTTATCCGCTATGCTGTGAAGTATTTTATTTCAACACAACAAATTTTTTACTGGAGGTAGAAAAAGTGAAAAAGCAAAAACGAAAAGGCAAATCAGTTCAGGACTTGCTGGGCATAAAAACCTTTACGAAAAACGGCTTGAAGGTCGGCAAGGAAGAATTTATTTTCTATATGGTTCAGCCTACAAATATTTCCGTACTTTCTCACACGAATATCGAAATCAAGGTGCGCCACCTGATGATGGTGCTTCCTGCTGTGCCGGATAATGAGATCACCTGTACCGATTCCTGCGAGTGCTTTGATACAAACAAAAGCTATATCAAAGGCAGAATTGAAGCTGAACAGAATGATAAGGTCAGAAAAATTCTTGCTAAAGATCTTGATTTTCTCGACAGTATTCAGACCGAAACCTCAACCGCAAGGCAGTTTCTGTTCATAGCAAGGTGCAAATCCTCAAAATCGGAAAATATTTTGCAGAAAGCAAACAGGGTTGAGAAGATTATTTCAGACCAAGGCTTTGAAGTAACCAGAATGAAGAAAGCCGACATCAAACGTTTTCTTGCAATATATTTTGACGCAAGTATGAACGGCGATTTGATACCCGATTATGACGGCGAGCAGTTTTTTGAAAAGGAGCAGACATATGAAGAAACATAAAGAGAAAATCGAAATAGGTATTGTAATAGGCATATTTTCTGTGATTATAATTGCCTGCTTGGTTTCAATATTCTCACAGGTGTATACAGAGTACAAAGAGAATGAAAGTTTTGAAAAGCTTGCAGAAATCGTGACTGAGGACACAACAGATACAACCATTGAAGAAATCTTAAGAAAACCAAATCTGTTAAATGTCAGTGATTCGGATGATGAATTTCAAACTGAACAGCCTGTGTATTACACAACCTATTACGAACCTCATTCAATATCAGAACTTATTTCAATGAATTCCGAGTGTTTCGGCTGGATAAGCATATCGGGAACAAACATAAACTATCCTGTTATGCACACACCGAATAATCCGCAGAAATATCTGAACAGAAACTTTTACGGAGAGTACAGCTACAGCGGTACACCGTTTCTGGACAGCAGATGTTCAGCTGACAGTACAAATTTAATCATATACGGACACCATATGAACAAAGGCACAATGTTTGCAGACCTATGCAACTATACCGATTATTCGTACTTTACTGAACATCCGACAGTTGTACTTGAAACGAAAGACGAGGCATTTGCTTACTCTGTCTTTTCCGTTATGAAAGTAAAATCCGATGATGATTGGTACAGATTCATAACAGCAGAAACAGAAAAATCATATGAAAAGAAAATATCGTATGCAAAAGATAAATCCATATATGGCACAGGAAATACACCTGTTTACGGTCAGCAAATTTTAACGCTTTCAACCTGTTATGGCTACAATCAAGATGACCGCATACTTGTGTTGGCAGTCCGAAATTAAAGGGGGTAAAAATTATGGGACTATTAAAAAGAAAACCAAAGGTGCTCACACCTGAACAGGCAGAGGAAATCTACACCAAAGATTTCTTTGATATGATTCTGCCGTCAACAATAAAATTCTTGACAGATCACTACATTGTCGGCGACTCATACCGCAGTGTATGGGCGGTTCGTGAATATCCGCCGTCAACTGAAGAACAGGCGATTTTTTCACAGCTTGCAGATAGAAACGGAGTAACTCTCCGCATCTATCACAGACTTGTGGAGAGTATGGAACAGCGTAAAATTATACAGAATGCAACACGCAAAAACAAGCTCAAATCCAGTGGTAATGATGTGAACGAAACCATTGAAGCACAGGGCAACTTGCAGGATGTTGTCACGCTGATGGCGAACTTACGAAAAAACAAAGAACCGTTATTGCATTGCAGTGCGCCTTATCGGAAACAAATCGAATAGGATGAATATGGGACTGTAGGCAATGCCGCAGTCCTGATTTTTAGCAAGAAAATGAATAATATACGCACTTTATTGATGTAAAAATCTAAAGACATTATTTCATATAATAGTGCATAAAATGTTAAATAAAATAAACACCAATGTTCAAAGGACAATTGCCTGTTTAACCATAGGCGCTTATTATAATAAATTTTCCGGACGGAGAGAACTTTTTCAGTTACAGCTGTCGACGTAAGTTGTGGTAATATTTCCATCAATTCGACTAAGTCTTCTTTGGAAAGGCACATATATTTTCTGCGTACTGAAATTCGTTTGTTTATATTTTTAAATAAAATCATGTGTCCATACAATATCTTAGAACTAATAATACAGCAGAACAAGGAAATTGCATAATATTACAATTTCCTTGTTCTTTAAAATGTTTTAATAATTTGTACAGCTGTATATGAAAAGAAACAGTTTTTTATTATCATCAACATAATGCGATTTGGTAACTTTATGAATAATTAAATTTTAAGAAATAGTACCGTTAGAGCTACATTTAATCGTAACCGACGTTGAAAAGTCCTTTGTTCCGGTAGATGTTTTTTGGGTAGCGGTAGCAGTATTACCTGATTTACTGTGCGAGGCACTTTTTATAGACCAAGCATATGATGGTGCGGTTGTACTATGAGAACAACTTGTGCATTTTGAACTACTTCCGTTATAAGAAAATGTGCCCTTGATTGATACTGACCACAACACAGCACCATTACTGTTTTTGTAATACTTGGTTTTTGTTGCGGTTTTAGTGCTTGAGTTTACTGTAACAGAAGATTTATCTGGTGCTTTGTAGCTGATCACAGTTTCAATTCTATCACCATTATCTAAATACTCAATACTTGTTACTTCATCATTGAGCAATAGTGCACTTGTGGGAACACAAAAAATTGTACAACACATAAATGCTGTGATTAATGATATTAGTGTTATTTTTTTAACAGTATTCATAATGATAATCTCCTTTTTAAAATTTATTCTTCAATTACTTCATTTGAAAATAATGCTTCTTCCCGTAACAGCATCTGATGATTTTGATACCAAAAAGCACAAAACACCGATGTTAAAATTATCAGAATAATTAAAATTACTGAGATAAAAGCTTTAATATATTTTGAAGTTTTGATTTTTTTGACTATGTATTCCGTGTCAGCCGCTGAAAAATAATCGTTCACCACGTTATTCGGCAAGCCGTATTTTTCGTACAGTTCTTCTTTTGTTGTGATTTCCTCATCTTCGCAGTAGCTTTCAATATTCGCTTTTAATTTGGTGACATATCTTTTCTCACTTTTACCCATAATCGGGAAAAATGATTTAACCTCAGAAATATATTGTTTGCATATTTTATTCATCCGTTTTGCATCCCCCTTGCTCTTGCGACAGTACATTCATAATTTTTTGAATACCGTCCGTTGTGTTTTTGTAATTTTGCGAGATCTCTTTCAGAAATTCTCTTCCGCTTTGCTCAATTCTGTAATATATGCGAGTTCTCTTTTTGCCTACCTGCTTTGAATACTCGGTTATTTTACCTTCATTTTCCAGCTTGTAGGTGGCGGTATATATAGTGTTTTGAGATATTGTCAGTAAGCCTTCCGAAAAATTCTCAATGGACTTTACTATTTCATAAACATAGCTGTCATGACAATTCAGAATTGAGAGAATGAGCAATTCCGTAATACCGTTAATAAAATAATTTTTAGAAGCCATAAAAACCTCCTTTTCAATTACATTATACAACATCTTTATCTTAAATCAATATTACGGCGTAAAAAATATTTGTTGACAAAATAAATTCTTTATATTACAATGAATTTGTAAATAATAGTCTTTGATGAAATTCTCTCATATTTAAAAATTATCCCGATGATTTAAGGTGTTCAAAGTAATGTGTAAATATGGCATAGGTTAATATGCTCGTCTATGGTTATAAGTACAGCGTGCATTTGTATGTAAGGTTAATATCTTTTACCTTAGGTGTATTTTAGATTATCATAAAAGGAGATGAAGCCAATGGGAACTAATTTGTATTAATCAATCGCTTAATTTTGCATAATTAATTTCAACAAAGTAAAAAGGATGATGATTTATGGTTGCACATATGCGAAAAATTATAAAAACAATTATATTCAGTTGTGTTTTAATTTGTGCTTGTTTAATAAGTACAGCTTGCTCCGGAAATGCGAATTTGACAGAAACAGAAGATAATATTAAAATTACTGCTTCTGAAAAAGTTACTAATGAAACAACAGCAAGTCAGGAAAGTACAACACAACCTGATTCATCTACTGCAGAAACTACGAAACCGGAGAGTACTACCAAATCTAAAACTTCTAACGAAGAAAAAACTCAATCATCGGAAAATACAAGCGGAAGTGAATCATCAAAACAGAATGCCACTTATTCAAAAGATAAAGTCACTTTTATCTTTAAGGATAATTCCGGGAATGTTATAGAAGGGATTGATGTGGTTATTCAACCGCATGCCAATGAAGGCAGCGCACATACAGATATTGCAGAAGTTGTTGGAACGTCTGACAAAAATGGCGCAGTAGCTTGGAAACCTATAGAAGGAAAGCATTTTTTAGAAGCTTCAAAAGGATCTGAAAATCAAGAATATGCTATTGATATTGTTGAATCTGACATAGGAACAGTAATTGAATTAATATGGCAGTCTTGAAATATAAACATTTTCCTTATTTCGTCGTAGCTATAATAAAAGCCACTCTCCGTAATTGCTTCTTCTTTCTATCTTAATGTAAATTTTTACCATTTCCCAAACCAGGAAATGGTCAAAGGCTTTAAATATTTAAGGGGCTGTCGCAAATGAGTAAAATTTGCAACAGTCCCTATTTTTTTGATAGATTAAGTTTTAGTAAGAATGAAATTTTAAAAAGTTGAAAATATCTTCAATGGCATACGCACTAATTCAGAGGGTGGATAAAATTTCCATACTCTTTTTTCGGATTGTGTTACCGCTTGTATTCCTAACTGCCCGATTTTGCCGTTTTGATGAGATTTTCTCATAATACTCGAAGTGTTACCGAAAGGAAAGGTGAAAAATGGACAACGACTCAAAGAGAATAGGACTGTATATAGGTAAGGATTTACTCAAAGCCTGCGACAATGCAATCTCAAGAACCAATGCAACATCACGAAGTGAGTTTATTTCAAACGCTATTGAATTTTACATTGCTTGGCTAAACTCAAAGAGTGTTAGTAAAGTGCTTACTCCTGCACTTGAATCTGTCATCAGTTCAAAAATACTTGATACAGAGGACAGGATTGCAAGAGTTCTGTTCAAACAGGGTGTAGAGCTTGCAATGCTGATGCATGTTATTGCGGCGACAAATGAAATTACCGAAGGACAGCTTAGGGATTTAAGAAAAATATGTGTTGATGAGGTCAAACGAAACAGCGGTAAATACAAGTTTGATGATGCAGTCAGGTTTCAGAAAGGGTAAGTTATGCCGAGAATTATTATGAAATCACCGTATATCAAACCAAATTCTAAAACCCATATCGGGAATTATGTTTCATATATTGCGACTCGTGACGGAGTTGAAAAGGTTGACAGCACACAAAAGTTTATGGAAGCAACCGAAAGACAAAAGCAGATCATTAAGAAATTGCTTTCTGATTATCCTGACTCAAAGGACTTGTATGAGTATCAGGATTATCTTGATAAGCCGAACAGAGGTAATGCAGATGAATTGATTTTGCGGATTGCCGAAGCTCACGCTGAACTATTCGGCGACCGAGAAAAATATATAAGCTACATTGCACAGCGACCGAGAGTAGAAAAAGTATCTTCACACGGCTTATTCACTGATGACGGTGTGCCGATAGTTTTATCCAATGTGCAAAAAGAGATTGCAGAAAGCAAGAGTAATGTGTGGACTCATATCATTTCTCTCAAGCGAGAAGATGCGGAACGGCTGGGCTACAACAATGCAAAAGCTTGGATGAATCTAATTCGTTCACAGCGAAATATGATAGCGGAGAATATGAAAATCGCTCCCGAAAATTTCCGATGGTATGCGGCATTTCATAACGAGGGACATCATCCTCACATTCATATGATTGCATATTCTACAAAACCGAATGAAGCGTACCTGACGGAAAAGGGCATTGAAAATATCAAGTCAAATCTTGCAAAGGTAATCTTCCGTCAGGACTTGATAAGTATTTATCAGAAGCAAACCGAACATAGAGATAGGCTCCGTGCTGAGGCTCGTGATATTGTAGAGAATTTGGTTTCAAAAATCAACTCAGAAATCTATGTCAGTGCATCAATTCAGCACAAGCTGTTGGAACTTGCCGACAGGCTTTCAAATACAACCGGCAAAAAGGTTTATGGTTATCTCAAACCCGATGTAAAAGCCATCGTTGATTCAATTGTTGATGAGCTTGCAAATGATGATAGAATCAAAAAGCTGTATGTCCTTTGGTATGAGCAAAAGGAAAATACAATCCGCACCTACACGGATGAAATGCCCGAGCGTATTCCATTGGTTGATAATAAGGAATTCAAGTCAATCAAAAATGCAATAATCAAGGAAGCGTTGAAACTAAATCTCACTGAAGATGAGGTTGAGAAAAGAGAGAATACGGACGAAGAATCTGTTTCAAATTCCTTTGAATATGAAGAAAACACCTCTGCCAAATCAGACCTTGATTCAGACAGAGGCGTTCTGTATCCTAGATATTCAATTAAAACAAGCCGAAACAGCGTTGCAGTTTCCTCACTATATCTCCTGCGTTATCTCTGCAATATGATTCAAAGTAGGCTTCGCTTTGAAGAAAAGCAGAAAGCCCAGAGGACGGATAAAAAGTTACAGCAGAAGATTAATGATAAGAAACACGACCAGGGATTACATTTTTAATTATAAATATACGGTTTCATTGCAATTGTTGTATTCCCAAGCATAACTGCATTGTCAATATCATCATCTTCATATTCTAAAATTGAAAGTCGAAGTGTTTTAGCTTTGATATTATGATGCGAAACTTTTAGTATTAAATGAAGATACTTAGTAGATTTTTTTACAATCTTTTTTGAAATATTTTTATTTTCATCTTCTATGTTTTTTATTTCAAAGTTGGCACTGCAATTTACAATTCTTTCAATTTCATTAGAAATACAATTATCGATAAATAGATATCGACCAAATAAATCCAAAGACATAGAGGTATATAGTATAGAGTATGGGATATTAAACCTATGAGTGTGTGAATAAGAATAATTATTTGAGTTTATGTAGGTTTTAATTATTTTCTCAAGATAATCATTTTTAAAATTGATTCCTGTTATCTCACGAATATCTTTAATGATTTTAGATTTATTTTTATTTATTAATGATAGTAAATTTGAATTGTAAACCTCATCATTTCTGAGCCGTCTGCAAGAAAAAGAACTAGCTTTATGCAAAGGACAACCCAAGTACTTCAATTGATCATGTTTGGGTAATCCTAAAATATTTTTTCCAGTATGTCTTGCATGCGTATTACGTTTTTTTGTTATTTGCTCTTCATATTCTTGCCCAAACAAATTAATAATTTGAATGGGGTTTCCACACTCTGGACATATTGCATAGTGCTTTTCTTTTCCTTTAGTATCTACCTGAAAATATGGCTCTTTTTTATGAGTAGCATCAACAAAGTTATCTATTGTAATTTCAAAAGGACCTTTAGTAAGTGTACTAAATACATTCATAAACGTTCACCTCTAATATTCTAAACTCATTATTATCATATTACTATATTGCTGAAAAATCAATAGGCAGTATATGTCCTGCCAAGGGGGCAACTGCACCCATACGCTGACTGGTGCCTCCTGTCACTGTGATAAGACAAGAACTACCCAATATAAGATATTACAGCAGAAAGAAAATATATTAAGACTAGGAAGTGATAACAATATCAACATACATTCATTTTACAAAAGAACAGAGAGAACGGGCAAGGCGAACAGACCTTGCGAATTTTTTAATCAGTCAAGGCGAGAAAGTCAGGAAATCAGGGTCAGAATATGAATGGCTTGACGGCTCGCAAAAGGTTACAATCAGAGGTCACCTCTGGTATCATCAGTACGAACAGAAAGGTGGAGATGCAATAGACTTCGTTCGCAGATTTTATAACAAGGACTATGTCGAAGCGGTTGAAATGCTTTTGAATAACTGTGGCGGTCAAATCATAACATCACCACCCATAGAAAAAGAGCATAAACTTTTTGAACTGCCACCGAGGAATGACAGAATGAGCAGAGTCTTTTCTTATCTGCTGTTGACTCGTGGCATTGACAAGGATGTACTTTTTGAGTTTGTGAGGAGAAAAATGATTTATGAATCTGCCAATTATCACAATGCGGTATTTGTCGGTTACGATTCAAGCGGTAAACCTTGCCATGCTCACAAGCGAGGAACTGTAACGAATAATCCGTACAAAGGAAATGTTGCAGGCAGTCAGCCCGAGTACAGCTTTCACTTTAACGGCACAAGCGAAAAGCTATTTTTATTCGAAGCTCCCATTGATATGCTTTCCTACATTTCAATGCACAAGAAAAATTGGAAAGAACACAGCTATGCGGCATCCTGCTCCGTTTCGGATAGGGTGCTTTTTCAATGTCTTAATGACAATCCGAATATCAAAAATGTTTTTCTTTGCTTTGACAATGACGAAGCAGGACAGACCGCCAACAAACGCATAGCCGATAAATTAAACTCAATGAATATCAAAAGCGAAATCCTCATTCCTACCCATAAAGACTGGAATGAGGATATTTTAAACGGTGAAAGGACTGATGAAATATGCCGTCAAGTGTTATAACTTTGATTATTGTTGCGGGTTCAATGTTTGCACTGTTCATAATAATTTCAACGGTCGGAAATCACTATTCACTAAATCGAATAAAAAATAAAACAGTTGGACAAGGGCAATACGGCACGGCTCGTTTGGCGACCAAAAAGGAAATAAAAAGAACCTATAAGCAAGTTGATTTTCAGCCAAATGAGTGGAGGGAAAATCATGACAGCAGACCAACTGAACAAGGAATAGTTGTTGGATGTAAAAACGGAAGGAAAGGAACAACCGCAATGGTTGATACAGGAGATGTGCATGCTCTGATGATTGGTGCGGCAGGTGTCGGCAAGACTGCATTTTGGCTTTATCCATGCATTGAATATGCCTGCGCTACTGGTATGTCATTTTTGTCAACCGACACAAAGGGTGATGTAGTTCGGAATTATGGAACGATTGCGGAAAAGTATTACGGCTACAAAATTTCTGTCATAGATTTGCGTAATCCCACACGCTCTCACGGCAACAATCTTCTGCATCTTGTGAATAAGTATATGGACTTATACAAAGCCTAGCCCGAACAGCTTGTTTACAAGGCAAGAGCCGAAAAATACGCAAAAATCATTTCAAAAACGATTATTCTTTCAGGTATGGACTCAGCTTCATTCGGACAGAACGCTTACTTTTATGATGCGGCAGAGGGACTTTTAACAGCAACCATTCTGCTTGTTTCGGAATTCTGCGAACACGAAGAACGAAATATTGTTTCGGTATTCAAAATCATTCAGGAATTACTCGCTCCGACCAACAAGAAAGGCAAAAATCAGTTTCAGCTTTTAATGGACTATCTTCCTGACGACCACAAGGCAAAATGGTTTGCAGGGGCGGCTCTCAACACAGCCGAACAGAGTATGTCAAGTGTTATGAGTACAGCACTTTCAAGGCTGAATGCATTTCTCGACTCCGAGCTTGAACAGCTTTTGTGCTTTAATACAGAGATAGATGCCGAAAAATTCTGTAGTGAAAAGTGTGCAATCTTCATTGTGATGCCGGAAGAAAATCCTAACACATTCTTTATGGTTTCGCTTATTATCCAACAGCTCTACCGTGAGATACTTTCTGTCGCAGATGAAAACGGCGGTGTATTGAAAAACCGCTGTGTATTCTTCTGTGATGAGTTTGGCACTCTGCCAAAGATTGATTCAGCAGAGATGATGTTCTCCGCTTCCCGTTCAAGGCGGTTGCAGATAGTTCCAATCATTCAATCATTTGCACAACTTGAGAAAAATTACGGCAAAGAGGGTGCTGATGTTATCATAGATAACACACAGCTGACCATTTTCGGCGGCTTTGCTCCAAACGGCACAAGTGCGGAAGTCCTATCAAAAGCACTCGGTTCAAAAACTGTTATGAGTGGTTCTGTAAGCAGAAGCAAAAATGATCCGTCGCAATCCTTGCAGATGATAGAAAGACCTTTGATGACTCCCGATGAGTTGAAGTCACTTCCAAAAGGCACATTCGTTGTTATGAAAACAGGCTTTTATCCGATGAAAGTTAAATTGAAATTATTCTTCAAATGGGGAATAGAATTTGAGGGAAAGTATGAGGTCATGGAAAATGGCAATCGTGAAGTTAATTACGCAAACCGTTCGGAGTTGTTCAATAACATAATTCAGACATACTGTTCTCAATACTTTGAACAGCCTGTTACCAACTCGGATTTTGATGAAGCAAGCGGTGAAAAAAAGAAGAAAAATGAAAATCTTAAAACCTCGCCAAATGCAGAACAGACTGAGTGTGAAGATATTGTTGATGCGGATGAACCAACATCAGCACAGCAAGAAGAGCCAACAAAAGAACCCGAAAATTCAAGCGTTGAACAGAACAAAAATAAGCAGGGAAAAGTAGTCGTCAGAACCGAGCGACCAGCACAGGGGGATAACAGCAATGAGTAGATTAACTTTTCTGTATCAAATGAACTTGCCACACAGAGCCATAGCAGTCTATACCTACATCTATGACCGAGCAAACAAAAACGGCGAATGCTGGCCCTCAGTAAACAAAATAGCAGGCGACATAAAGCTGTCGCCTGCAACTGTCCGCAGAGCTATTAAAGATTTGCGAAATGCAGGATTTGTCACAACACAGCAACGCTACCGTGAACACGGCGGTAAGAGCAGTTTGCTGTTTATGTTAAATTAATTAGGTGCATGAAATTTAGAATTAAAATTATTTTTGTATCGAATACACCTCAAAGGTATTGAAATCACATTTGAATGTATCCGTTAATTCCAAAATAAAATTATCTTTTATGTAATCAGGCGTCTTGGTTAATTCGTTCTTAACAAACCAAACCGTATTATCAAAATCAATATCATTTACAATATCCTTTTTATTGACACAATCAACATTGTCAAAAGCCGAAAACCACGGTTCGTAATAAGTGCAGATATGCGTGTTTTCGGGATAATAATATGACAAAATTCCGAATGAGCTGTCGCAATATAAAAATGTATCTGTTGAAGAAGCTATTTCATCAAAGCGGTTGAAAAAATTATTCATTGACGGGTTGTATTCAAATATTCCCGTGCCGATAAGACAGGCTACGTTAAGTGCGCAAAGCAATACGCAAATAATATTTTTAACTTTTTCTTTTATATGTTGTGTGCCGAAAGCGACAAGCAGCGCGAAAATTCCCGATATAACAACGCTGTACCTCGCTATGTAAAAGGGGCGAATGAAAATTGTCACAAGCAGACCTATCGCCTGAACGCTTAATACGCAGGTTATCGCAAATATTACAGATAACCTGCGGTTTTCCTTTTTGGCGAGTATCAGCGTCGAAATAACAATTCCCGATGCAAACACAACCACCGAAAGCGGTTCTACTCCTTTTAGCCAGAAGCTACCGGCAGCCGCCTCGGTTTGATATAGAAGCGGAAAAATCCAAGGGAAATACCCTATTATAATAGAAATATCGGAGAGGATTATTGCTTTTATCAGTTTTTTGCTTTTAGTGAAAATATAAATATTTAAAAATGCAAATATTATTCCGACTGCTAAAAGAGCATAAATGTGGTTGTACGCGGCAAACAAAGCGGTGATAACAAATATAACGCAATGCCGCGTCCCGTGATTTTCAAGAAACAGCAAAGCTTCCGAAAAGCAAAGTGTAACAAAAAATATGGACCATTGATACGATCTCTGCTGAACGCTGAAATAAAGCGACATAGGAATTGCCCCTATAGTAAGCATATATACCATTGATGTATCCGAACCGAAATGCTTCTTAACCACGGTACAGCCAAGCAAAAGCGTTGCAATGTAACCGAGTACCGAAAAAATTTTAGTTACTAAAATCGAATAACCGAAAATCTCACAGAAGAATTTCAGAGATATAAAGTATAGAGGAGGATGCATATCCGATTTTAATATTTCAATTACTTCGGAATAATTGTGCTGAATTAGCGACAGTGTATAAGCTTCATCAAACCATACATTATTGTTAAAAATCAGACTTATTGAAAACAAAGATAGTATTGTGAAAATTATATATGATAAATTGTTATAGCGATTTTTAAAACATTTCATTAGATATTCCTTTTCCTGATACTATAATTTGATTTTTAACATCAAAATTACATAAATAATTGTTGAAACAGACAATAGTATCAATGCAGATAGATTATATAAGTCTAAGAAAATATAATTTATTTCTAAAGAGCGATACTTAAGCACTTACATGATTATTATAAAACTCGAAAAAGCCTAGATAAATCGTAACTGAACAGTGTTACCGTGAACAAGGGCGGTAACACTGTTTCAATAAGTAAATAACGAAAAAATATATGGAAGAAAAATAAGAGATTATATTCGTTCGTAATTTTGTGTATTAGAGTTTATTCCAATAGTAGAAGTGAATGTATTTGTATTGCTATCAAATTTCATTTCTAAATTTCCATTGTATTTTTCAACTACTCGTTTAATACTTCTAGTGCCAATTCCGTGCATACCGGATGTGCTTTTAGAAGATACGAGAGTTCCATCAATGTATTTAGGTTTTTTATTGCAAGAATTTGAAATTTTAATGATTACAAAATTGGAATTTCTTGTACTAATAGAAAAATCAATAAATTTTTCATTTGTCATTAACGCTGACTCAACTGCATTTTCTAAAAGGTTGTCAAGTAAGGCAGTTATATCATGTTCTTTAATAAAATCAATATTTGCGTTTTTTATACTGATTGTAAAGTTGATGTTATTTTTCTTGCATATCTCATAATACCTATGAGTAATTAAATTGACTGTAGGGTTATTACAGTAGTCAATTGGATTCATAATACTAAAATCATTAACAATTTCAGAAATATATTGAGCTATATTTGAATCCTTATCTTCTGATAATTGTTTAATTGTATTTAAGTGCTTAGTTATGTCGTGAATCAACACTTTTGAATTTTCATTCTGTTCGCTTAACAGCTTATAGTAATCTATCGTATCCTTTTCTTGCTGCTTATCTAAAAGTATTTGTGTGTATTTATGATTAACTTTTATTGTTAGTTCGTTTATATAGAAAACAATAATATTTGAAAACAATAGAAGTAAGTTTCCTATAACTAAAGATAATTTAAAATTATCATTTACTGAATAGATAATACAAAGATATACAGTAGTGTGCATTAAAATAATAGAAGCGATTGGCAGAATGCAAAGAATAAGAGCAAATTTAGAATTCGTTTCCATGCTTTCTTTTTGTGATATTTTTATAATTAAATGTATTGATAAGAAATAAAGCAATTTACAAATTGTAGCTTGAATAATTAATACAAAATCATCATTATAGCTTTCAAGTAAATCTATCCTGAAAATGATTGAAGAAAAATAAAATACTATTAATTCAGTGACGATCATAAGAAATAAAAGAATTAAGTTATTAAATAAAGCGGATTTTAATTTTGTATTATAACATAATATAGAAATTAGAAAATTACAGAAAAAGAATCCCAAAAGATTTATAATGGGGATTTCACAAAAATGAAGTATGTATAAAATAATAAAATTTCCTAGTGCAAATAAAAATATGAATTTTTTAGCAATTTTTCGTTTAAATTTAAAATCAAAATAATAAAAAGATATGAGTGACTCAATCAGAAAGACTATAGCGTAACAGATATTAGAAATCATGTTGTACCTCCCATATATTCATAAAAAGCTTTTTTGAATGATACATAGAAACTACGGGATATAGGTACTGTTGCTTTTTTAGAATTAAATGATAATGTGATTTCATTTTTATTAAAGTCTGTTACATTCTTTAAATTAACTATGTAACTATAGTGTGATTGGGCAAAATACTCGTATTTGGATAACTGCTTTTTCCAATAATCAAACTTTTTATTTGAAATGAACTCTTGCGTTTTTGTAACTAGTTTAGTTTTGCGATTTTCTATAGTTAAATACAAGATGTCAATTGTAAATATATTGTGATATTCATCAAAATAGTCTAAGATAATTTTTTCTGTGCTTTGTTTATACAGATTTAAAGCAATCTCCATGCTCCTAAAAAATCTATTTTCGTCAATGGGTTTAGATAAAAATCTAAAAACCTTTAAATCCATTGCATCATCTAGGTATCCTTGAAAAGAAGTAACTATAAAAATAATAATATTAGGATTTATTTTTTGGAGATGTTTTGTAACAGAAAGTCCATTAACACCGGGCATTTCTATATCAATAAACGCAAAATCAGTTTTAATTTGTTTATCCAATATAGAATCCCCATTTGAAAAGCAGGTAATATCAAAATTATAGGTTGACTGTTTTGATAATTTAAGGAGAAATTTTTTGATTTGCTGAACGATTTTCAAATCATCATCACATATCAGTACATTCATAGAGCTATACCTCCTTAATTAGGATTATAACTCAAAAAAAAGAATTTGTCATCTGTTTTATTCCTGTTCAGTTAAAACTCTATATATTATTTTTGATATTAGATTCAATGATTTAATTTGTTAACAATATTTTGAGGAATGTTATTACTTTTTAAAGTACTTAATAAGAGATAGTCAGGTGTGATATTTAATGCATTGCAGATTTTAGCAAATGTTTCAATACCTAGTACAGAGTAACCGTTTTCAATATTTGATATGTGATAATTTGAAAAACATGTTTTTTTGGCTAAAGCATTTTTTTCCATTTTTATTTCTTTTCTATGTTGTGCTATACAAATTCCTATTTTTGTAGTCTACATACATTAATATCAACCAATAAAATGTTATCAATCATCGGCAATATTGTTAATAAATTTAAAAAAGATAATATTCTTATATGATTATAATATTTAAAAGTTTTTATATAGTTGTAAGATGAAGGGCTATAATAGATTAAAAGTGCATTTTTTGTCGAATTTATTACCATTTTTGTAAAATTCAACATTTACAAGCATTTTTTTGATAAATTTATAATAAGGAGGTTGATTACAATGAAAAACGAAAAAAGATTATCAAACAAGATGAAAAACGGAATCAAAAAAGAATTGTTCAGCCACAGGTAAAATTACAGCAATCTAATTTAGTATTTATTATTTCCTTGTAAGACCCGTACTTACAAGGAATAGGGTGAGTAAAAATGATAAAACAAAATTTAAAATTGTTTTTTAAAACTAAAATAATATTTATTCCGGTTATCATACTGTTAGTATGTTTTTTGGGGAATCTTGTATATAGTTGTTATAGCTTTTCACTCAATAATGATGTATTAATATATTTAAAGAATTCTATAAAATTATGCTTACTATCATTTGTAATATTATGTTTTACATCATATGAATTCTTTTACCTATATAAGCGTTGTTATATAGATGAAGCATTGTATTCACACAAAAATGGTAAGACTAGGATTTTAACAAGTACTGTAACAGTTTTGTTGTTTATTCCGGCTTTAGAGTTCTTTAGCGCATTTGTATTTAATTTTGTTATATTTTTGTCATCTGGAATGAATGACTACAGTTATTTGTATCATATATTTTCAGTTTTATTTTTATATGTTTTTCTGGGTGGAATAATCCCAATTTTACTTGGCGTTTTTTTTGCTCAAAAGACGAAAAGGATTGTTTCATATGCTCTTATGGCGCTTATAATTTTCCTTGTGTCAAGTACATCTGACTTTATTCCGGGGGGGTTAAGCCAGGTTACCAAAATTAATTTTTGGGAAGCAAAATATTTTCTTGCATATATTCTGCCAAATGATTTAGAGTGGTACATAAACCATGATTACGGTATGTATGCTGAAATTTATAGATGGAATTTAATTATTTTCTGGATTTCTCTACTGTCATTTTTGTTTTTCAAACTTTGTCAAATAAAGAAAACCGCATTAAAAGCTGTTTTACTGTCATTAACACTATTAATTTCAACATTTAATCTGGTTGGCTACTTTTATGGCGGAAGCCATATTGAAAAGGGAGCTCAGCTTGACAGTATTTCAATGTCAGATTATTTGTTTTATACTGAAAATGAGCAAAAGAACCAAGATCCGGATTTTGAAGTTACATCATACGATATGGATTTAAGCATTTACAGACAATTAGACGCCGAAGTATCAATGACTTTATCTGATACAGGTTTAGAGTATTACAATTTTACATTGTACCATGGATACAATGTTTTAAAGATAACTGATATTGAAGGAAATGCTTTAAAATATAATCGTGAAGGAGATTATGTTACTGTAATAGGGAACGGAAACCTGCAGCTTATAAACATAAAGTACAGCGGTTATTCACCTATATTATACAGTAATTATCAGGCGTGTTCTCTGCCCGGCTTTTTTGCATATTACCCTATTCCCGGATTTCACAAAATTACGGGTGATTATACCACATATAATCCGATTGAGATAAAATCCGGAACAGAATTTAATATTCGAGTTGATTCAGCAAGGCAGTTTTATTCAAATCTTGATGAGGTAAAGAATGAGAAAAATTGTTTTGTCGGGGTTACAAGCTATCCTACGCTTTTTAGTGGATTTTATAAATCAAATTCGTCTGATATTTATAAGATTTATGCAATTACTGTAAAGGGGTGGGGATTGAGCGAAATAGATGAAGAATATATAGACGAAATTCAGAAATACATTAATGAGTTGGATAACAATAGCAGCAATAAATTAAATCTCAAAGAATATACTATTATTCAGATAAATGAAATGCTTTCTTCTAATTGTATTTATGATGGAATATTTTTAGGAGATGATACAGTTTTTATTAATAAAGCAACTGATGAGGAAACAAAGAAGCAAGTTGCTGAAATACTTCTTGCTCAAAGAGATATGGGCTATTCTAAATATGTAGAAAAAGCCGTGGTTGACTCCGAAAGTATAAATGATAATTAACAAGGAAGAAGGTGTAATTGTGCTGATTTTGAAGAACTGCACTAAGTCTTTTAAGAAAACAAAAGCTTTAAATGATTTTTCCTGCGAATTTAAGCACGGTATTTATGGCTTGCTTGGGCCAAACGGTTCCGGCAAAACTACTATGATGAGATGTATATGCGGTTTGCTTTCTCCCGAAAAGGGAAGCATTGAGTGCGATTGTGAAAATATAGGATATTTGCCTCAGCAGTTTGGTGCTATGAAGTCATTGACTGTATATGAAACTATGAGATATTTTGCCACATTAAAGAAAATACCTAAGTCAAATCAAGACAATGAAATCAGATATTGCATTGATTTGGTCAACCTAAGTGATAAAATTAAAAACAAAGTGGGTTCGCTGTCAGGAGGTATGGTTCGACGATTGGGAATAGCCCAAGCTATAATGGGAAATCCTGAAATTGTTTTGTTTGATGAACCGACTGCAGGTCTTGATCCTGAGGAGAGAGTAAGATTTAAATCTCTTTTAAGGAAAATAAAAAATGATAAAACTATTATTATTTCTACTCACATTGTTTCGGACGTAAAATCAATATGTGATGAGATTGTTATAATTAATGAGGGAAGAAATGTTGTTCAGGGAACTTGCAGCGATATTACTTCTATCGGAAATGAAAAAGTTTTTCTTTTAGACGAAGAATATGAAAATAATTTAGAGGGAAATTATTATGTTAAAGACAGAATCAGTAAGGATAATAAAAATTATATAATCGTTCTCTCAAGTAATTTTATTGAGCAGGGAGTGAGTATTAACGCTGATATAGAGGATGGATATTTATGTGCCTTAAAAGATATATAAACCGCCTTTCATTAATACAATTAACACTTAAAGGAATGGGAATTCTCTATATTGTACCTGTTGTTTTTTTATTTCTTGTACTTCCCTTTTTAACATATTTGGATTTTGCTAAAGGATATTCACCCGAACAATGTTATTTTTCAACATACATAATGTTACAAATTTTTTGCCCATTTTTTGCTGTATGGTGGTCTTTATTTGGTTTCAGAGAGTATGTAGAGGGCAGGATCAGAGAACTATTGCTTGTTTATAAAAAAAGTCTTATAGTTGAACTTTTCCTTGTGTTTGTTTTTTATTTCCTGCATATATGTGTATTGCTTGGCTTATATTGTATAATACTAAATTTTAATTATTTCAATTATATTTTTATATTTTTTGTTCAGGCATTTGCTTTTTTTAGTATTAGTTTTTCAATATCTATAATTTTAAAAAATATAGCAATTCCTTTTATTATCAGTGTGTGTTACGAAATATTTTGCATGACTGCCAATATTGACTTTCTTAAGTTTATTAATATGCTTTCATCTGATATTCCAAGCAGCACCATGGACATAATATGTCCATATATTTTTATATTGATAAGTAGTATATTTGTTTTTGTGTTATCAAATTCTTGTTTCAAACGTTTGTAATATTTTTATAATTATATAATACCTGATTATACATATCCAAAATCTGCATAGCAGTAAACAAAGAAAAGCTACTTCCGTATATTGGCATAATACTGTGCAAAATCAACCTTTCCTGCAACCGCCTTATCCCTCAAACTTGACGCAAACCGTGACCATTTCTCAAATTCGGAAATGGTCATTTTCTTTTTCATATACCTTGCATAGTGTGCTTTGTATGCCCTGTTGTAAGTTTGCCAGATGGGATCGTTTTTGCACTTGTCGTCATAGTGCCGTCTTGAGCCGACATCTCGACAGGTCTTGTCAGGCTCGTCCTTTGACGAAATAGCACTTGAAGAAGGCTGTACTTATCAATGTGTGCAAAGATCGGTGTATCGTGCAGTAGAAAAAATCAAAAATATTTTAAAAAAATTATAAATTAGGGGTGTGTTTTAGCTTTTAAGTGAGGAAACAGGTGAAAGGGATTATTTCTCTTTTGCCTGTTTTCTTTTTTCAGAGAACAGGCGTTGCTCTTTGAAAATTTAATATCAGCACATCAGATACTTTCCTTCTGCTGTTCGGAACGGACAAGCCACATGAGCGAACTTCTATACAGAACTTCAAGATTCAGACATTGAAAGGCAAATTCAATGACGGCGATGACAGGCAGATGGTATAATGATACTTCCGTCAAGTCAAAAGTCGAGCGTGATAAAACCGTCGCAACCAAAGATGGCGGCTGTGGGAGATCCTCACGGTGGTGAAATTCCAATGGAGCTAAATGCAATAGCCGTTTGATGTGTTCCTTGTCGCAGGGCATTGAGGATAAATAGCGACAATCGGATAGTGTGAAATTTAGAACTATCCCAAACGATTGATTTTATCCCGACAGCAGAAGATTTTTTGCTTTCTGCTGTCGGGGTATTTAGAAGAAAATTACTGAAAGAAGGTGTTAAAATGTTAGGATTTATGATTGGCCTTTTTGTCGGTGCTTTTATCGGCGTTTGCGTTATGTGCCTGTGCAATGCAGCGACAAAAGCTGATGAGCAGATGGAAGATCATATAAACGACAAAAACAAAAAATAAGGAACAGGTGGTAATTTGAACGAAAACTATATAAATGAAAATAAAATTGATTCTGAACACAAAATAGAATCTGTTATAAATGACTGTAAGGTCACAATCTACTTTTCTAAAAACAGAAATAACCATGTTGAAAGGAATATTCTCGAAAATCTTTTGGATACATTTGAGAACAGAATGAAAACTCAGATTGGATGCTGAATTTCTTTCAATTTAATTTTGGATTTCGCTGGATATTATAGGAATTATGTAGTATTGTTGGTTTGCAAAAATCGTACGAAAGGGTGATAAAATGAAAAGAGTATATTGCTTGTACAGAGTATCAACCAAAGGTCAGGTTGATAAAGATGATATTCCAATGCAGAAAACCTCGTGCAGAGAATTCGCAGAGCACAATGGCTGGACAATTCTGAAAGAATTTCAGGAAAAGGGCGTGTCGGGATTCAAGGTTTCGGCACGCAATCGAGATGCTATTCAGGATTTGAAAGCCGCCGCAGAAAAGAAAGAATTTGATGTACTCCTTGTCTTTATGTTTGACAGAATAGTCAGAATTGATGACGAAACCCCGTTTGTCGTCGAATGGTTCATCAAACACGGCATAGAGGTGTGGAGCGTTAATGAGGGCGAACAGCGTATGGATAATCATGTGGATAAGCTTATGAATTACATACGATTTTGGCAAGCCAACGGTGAGAGTCAGAAAACGTCAGCACGTGTTAAAACTCGCCTTAACCAAATGACGTTAGACGGCAAATTTACCGGAGGTGTTGCACCATTCGGTTACAAACTTATAAAAAGCGGTGAAATCAACAAAAAGGGAAAAGAGCTTATGGACATAGTCGTTGACGATGATGAAGCTCCGATAGTCAAGAAGATATTTGAGATGACAGTTAAAGAGGGTTACGGCTCATATCGAATGGCTGATTATCTGAACATTCACGGAATCAGAACCCATAATAACAGCAAGTTTCAATGTAATACGGTTAATCGTATTCTAAAGAACAGGCTGTACTGCGGTTATCTTGTGTCAGGCGGTGTTAAATCACCGTATATCGAAAGACTGCATATCATTGATGAAAATATCTTTGACCAAGCACAGTTTATACTGAAACAACGCTCATCAAAGAATGAGGAAAAGCAACAGATAGCAAGAACAACAAAAGGCAGTACATTGCTGTCGGGAAATATATACTGTGCCCACTGTGGTCAGAAGATGGTATCAACAAGCTATATCGACCGATACGACAGGGCAGACGGCAGTCAGTACAGAGTTCGCAGACAGAGGTATATCTGTACGAACAAAGCAATGAAAAGAGGTGCATGTGACGGACAGTCGGCTTATGTGGCACACAGAATTGACGGTGCCGTGCTTGCAACATTAAGAGATTATCTCGCCAAAATCAAATCAACACCAAAAGATATAGCACTGGAAAAACGCTACAAATCAGAAATATCGGAGTATAGGAGAAAGCATACAAAGCTTGAAAAAGAAATTAAAAAGCTTAAAAGACAGGTGGTTGAATTGTCCGCCAAAATAGGACGCTCTTTACTCGGCGAAAGTCGCTTCACTCCCGATATACTGTCCACTTCTATTGACAATACAAACGATTTACTCCATAAAAAAGAATTTGAATTAAGTGATATAAAGTTCAAGCTTGCCAATCAGCAAAATGTAATGGGCAAGCTTGATTTTTATTATTCACAGTTCAGAACATGGGCTGATGAGTTTGATAACTCCACAATGGAACAGAAGAAAATGATAGCTTGTCAGCTCATAAGAGAAGTGAAAGTATCACGAGGTTATGAATTAGAGATTATATTCGACCTTAATTATGAACAATTCTTATCTCTATAAAGCCTAATAGATTGAATTTACAAATTTATTCTGCTATAATGTTTTCAGCTTAGAAGTGGGTGAATATATATGAGCGAAGAAAATAAGATACAAATTTTTGAAGATAAAAAGATTCGTACTGCGTGGAATGAGTCGGAAGAAGAATGGTATTTTTCCATAGTTGATGTAATTTCAGTTCTGACTGACAGTAACGAACCTCGTCGTTACTGGAGCGATCTTAAGCGAAAGCTTAAAGCTGAAGGAGCAAACCAGTTGTACGAAAATATCGTACAACTGAAAATGTCGTCTCCTAAGGATGGTAAGAATTACAAAACCGATGTTGCAAATACAGAGCAACTTTTGAGAATAATTCAATCTATTCCTTCGCCTAAAGCAGAACCTTTTAAAATGTGGCTTGCAGAAGTTGGCAGAGAAAGAATAGATGAAACCATTGATCCGGAACTTACTATTGAAAGAGCACTTGAAACTTATCTTAAAAAAGGATACGGTAAGGAATGGATAAATCAAAGACTTCAAGCAATTCAAGTGAGAAAAGAACTTACCGATGAATGGGATTCTCACGGCGTGAAACAAGGTGTAGAATATGCAATTCTGACTGATGAAATTACAAAAGCGTGGTCGGGAATGACAACCCGCCAGTATAAAAATCTCAAAGGGTTGAAAAAGGAAAAACTGTTATTACTTCAAAAAATGCTGTTGATTTTTCAAACCTTATTTCCGATGTAATAGAAAATGATTTTGATAAAAATGAATAAAATATTCTGATTGCCTTGTGAGTTAAAACGCTCGCAAGGCTTTTTTATATCCCGATTTCAAGTTTGTTCCTCGGATGTTTGGCAGAAAGGATGTTTTTCTGTTTGTTAATGCTCGTATGCGTGTAAATCTGCGTTGTTGTAATGGAACTGTGACCCAGCATTTGTTGAATATAGCGTATGTCAACATCTTCTTCAAGCAGTAGAGTTGCAAAAGAGTGACGAAACATATGCGGAGTAATGTGCAGCGGCACTTCTGCACCGATTGCATAGTTGGTAATCATATTACGAACAGACTGTTCCGATAGACGATTGCCAAGCCTGTTTATAAAGAAAAATTTGTTGGTTGTTATTTCACATTCAAACGCTTCTTTATACCTTTTAAGCAGCGCCTGAACATTTTGATTGCAAATTTGAATCAGGCGTTCTTTTGAGCCCTTTCCGTAAATTTTGATTATGTAATCATTAAAATCAATTTGTTCAGTCGTGAGTGTGCATAATTCAGAAATTCTCATTCCGGTGGCAAACAGTAACTCAAGTATGAGTGTATTCCGCAGAGCAACTTTCTTAGTATAGTCAGTTTTAGCTTTGGTAAGTTGTAGATAAGCAAACCTAATAATTTGCTCAATATTATTTATGGGAATAGTTTTTGGGAGAATAAAGGGTTCTTTATACTTGATTTGTATCTTATGAAAAGGGTTAATTTCTATAAGTTCCTCAATTTCAAGATAGTGAAAAAATGCTTTTAGCGAAGCGATTTTTCGTTTAACACTCTTAGGTTTGTACTTGCAATGCAGTAAATCAATGTATTGCTCAATGGATTTTTTGTTTGTCCATTCAATAGCAGATTCCATAGTGAATTCAAAATACTGCCTTAAATCAATAGTGTATGATTTTATCGTTTTCTGATCAAGATTTTTTCTTGAAAGGCAAAAGTTTAGATAATCAGTTGTTAGATTATTTGCTTGTACATTTTTTATTTCCATCGCATATAGCTCCTTATATTTAATAAAATTATTATGCAATAGAAAATAAAGAAAGTCTATTCAAATATCTATATTTATTTTGCCTAAAAATTTTATTTATTGAGCAATAAACAAAATTGTATTATACAAAATGCATAAAAGCACTATGTGAAATTTTATAACTGATTTACGCAAAAGTTATTTAAATATTTGTCAAATTATGTTATAATTAATACCATAAAGGGTAATTAAAAATGTTTTTATATTATGTACCCGAAATATAGATTTAGTTAAGGTTTAATACTACATTTCCTCATGATGTGATTTACTTGCATAAGTGTTACTCAGATATGCATTCGTTGAATGTAAGATGTGTAGTTCTTTCTCATTGGCAGAAATGTATTTTGACTTTGGCTAAAGATAATGAATAGAGGATAACTTCTAATTATCATTTATTCAATAAATGGCATACAAAGTCAATACTGA
>OFMD01000293.1_pt1 | contig 42761 bp, 40 predicted proteins | sample 1541211 | NCBI WGS metagenome assembly OFMD01 (sample SAMN04209231, study PRJEB22552) | human gut metagenome | biome: gut; material: feces | host: Homo sapiens | place: USA: Oklahoma | reverse complement strand
GCAAGCCGTGTCTACTTTTTCTTGCCAATTTTGCGCAACTTATTATACCTTATCTTATACCTTATCCATTTTCAAGGCGCGAAACCACAATATATAGTGTTAGAATGAAGAAATAGCGGGTATTGCACACTGTATGCTGTGCTTACCCGCTATTTTGTATCCTTTGCGTTTGTACGAAAATTTGTCCCTTAATATGATCTGAATCGGAGTCCCGAACATAAAACAGTTGTGGGCAATGGCGTTGTAGACCGCCTCCCGGATGGCATCCCGTGCAAAGGGATAAGTTTCCACCCGACGGTCGTGCTCATAGGTGATTTTCGCCTTCAGGTATTTCAGATAGATCAGGTCAATCACTTTGTCCGCCGTTGTAATCAACGAACCCTCCAGGGTGTCCTGATACTGCAAATCCGGGCCTTCCCCGAACTTGCCAATTTTCACATAGCTGCCGTTCTGGATCACCGAAGGATCGCCGTAAAAGAGAAGTACCGCCGACCGTTTCAGCTTTCCGTCCCGCATCAGATGCAGCTTGCTGAGCAATTCCTCGTTGGGAATATCCAGCTCCGCTTTCGTCATTCGCTTGCTCCGCAGCGCCTCCCGGCGAAAAATTTTGAAGCTCTCGTCATCCAGGTCGCTGACGGAAATGTCGTCCACGGTCACATCCTCCCAGCGGACGCCAGTTTTCCGCATGATAAATTCCGACAGGGCAATCCCCGTCAAACGCTGTTTGGTACTGCCGCTCCGGTAATGGTATTCTCCCCGGTAGTTGACCGGATAGGCACTGGGATTCACCACGATCTCAATATAATCCAGCCCGTCCTTGCTGTGCAGATTCACATCCGCCACGATCCCCATAGTGTTCTGGATCGTATTAGGGATGTCCTCCAGCAATTTCTTGCTGTTTTTCACACCGACCACTTCTCCGGCGTCGTTGATTCCAATATAAATTTTACCGCCCTGTGCGTTGGCGAAGCCGCAGATCCATTTCAGGTATTCCTCCCGCCAGGACTCCTTGTATTCCACATTCTGACTTTCCGCCATTGATAGCCCTCCCCGCAGTTTCTCGCTCATCATTATAGCACTTTCCGCACGGTATCCGGGCTATAAGTCTCGAAAATCTGGTCAAAATTGGTGGCCACGCTGTCATTGGACATGGAGCTGTCCCGGAACACAGCGTAGTAAGGCTTACGCTTGGCGATTGCCTTGACGGTCTCATCCGTCACAGCCTGGTCAAAACAGGCCAGCAGGAACCCATCCGCCACATCAAACACTTTCTTCCCGGCGATCTCCGTCACCGCAATCGGGCTGGACAGTAGGATACCCAGATCCAGCATCACCTGGAACAGCAGATCCTCCGGGGTGCGGTCAGGCTTCACATTGTCCACCAGGGAGAACAGATCGCTCTGGCCAATGGCGTCCGGGGTGTAGTACACCTGCTGCATATTGCTCTCGTCCAGCCTCAGGCAGCGGAAACCGATGTCCAAGTCTTGGGTGGTCAGGGGGCTGTCCTCCTTGATCTTGCGCCCGGCTCGGCGGATGCGCTCCTTGCCGATCTCGCAGATGTTTTTGTACCCCGCCTTGTAGGCCTCGCTCTTTTCATCGCAGGCTTCCGGCAGCTGCACCATGATAAACTTCCGGTGGCCGCCGTCCTCGGCGTTGAGCTGCATGACCGCGTGGGCGGTGGTGGCGGAGCCGGAGAAGAAGTCGAGAACAAGGCTATCTGGGTCAGATAACATAGAGCAAACCATTTTTATATATTGCATTGACTTTGGAAACGACATATAGTCTCCACCAAGTAACCGCTTTACTTCTTGTGTTCCATTTTGATTGTTTATGGATTTATCGTCCCATATTGATTTATACTTCCTTGTTCTTGTAGAATCTCCTTTATATAAATAGTCTTTCACAAAAATATCAAACTCATTCCTCCTGTCAATCATTCGCGCAACAAGCCGATCATGCTCAGCAATGCACTTTGTTTTTCCCCACATCCAACGCCCCTCTCGGCCATCAGATTTCTTGGGGATAACTTTTTCCCAACCAGGTTGTTCGTTGAGCGAAATTTCAAGTGATTCTGGATTCACATAAATGGGGAAAAACATATCTGGCCTGTCCTCTCGCAGAGAAGCCACTCCCCGTTGTCTCAATCCAAGTAAACGGTAATTTCCTTTGCTATCCGTGAAGGAGTATTCGCTTTTTTGCTCATCGCTAAGCGGTGCGCCATTTATGTGACAGCAAGTAATGTTCTTTGCATAGCACAGTAAATACTCGTGAACGGTTGCGACAAATGTATCTGATTGACGCCCACGAGGATTATTTTGCACAACTATTTTGGCGATAAAATTGCTTGGGCCAAATACCTCATCACATACCTTTGCAATATTATTGATCTCATTTTCGTCTATTGAAATTGCGATAACCCCATCCTCCGTCAGCAGATCCCTCGCCAGCTTCAGCCGGGGATAGATCATGTTCAGCCAGTCGGTGTGGAACCGGCCGTTGCTTTCGGTGTTCTGCACCAGCCGGTTGCCCGCCTCGTCGAACTGCCCGCTGCCCGCCAGGTATTCGTCGGCGCTCTCGGAGAAATCGTCCTCATAGACGAAATCGCTGCCGGTGTTGTAGGGCGGGTCGATATAGATCATCTTGATCTTGCCCAGGTAGGTCTCCTGGAGGAGTTTCAGCACCTCCAGGTTGTCCCCCTCGATGTAGAGGTTCTCGCTGTCAAAGCCGCCGGGGGTGCCGTCCCTGCCCACGCTGTCCGCCACCACCGGGCGGAGCGTAGCCGTAATGGGGGCGTTGGCCGCCAACATCGCCTTCTTCTTGTCCGGCCAGGTGAACTGATACCGCTCCTCCCGGCCCTCCACAATGCTGTCGGACAGCTCCTGCCGCAGCACGTCAAAGTCGATGGCCCGTTCCACCTTGCCGTCCCGCAGGACTTCCGTCACCGCATTGGGGAACAGATCGCCGATCAAGTCTATGTTTCTCGCCACACCGTCAAGGCTGTGCATTTTGAGTTTGTCCATGTGATTTTCCTCCTACTTGTATTCAGTCAAGCGAACGATCATCAGCGTTCACATCTGAATAGTCTTGCCATTTTTCCGCTATATCTCTCCATTTTACTGTTCTATCACTATTTGTCCAGATTTTCCAATACTCCGGATCATCTGATTTCGGCCGATATTGCTCATCAAGATAATTCATTTTTACCATAACTGGTAATTCAGAGGCCCAGCCCAGCAAAATGGCATTTCTGGATGGCAATGATGGGAGTTCCCGCAATAATCCTCTCAAATTATCGGGGACAAGTCTGCTTACCAGTTCCTGATCCCTGTCATTAGAGAGCCTATGAAGGAGAAAACTATTGCACTGGGAAAGCACGGTTGGCGACAGTTCACTCGGCCTCTGCGATGATAGCACGAGTCCAAGTCCATACTTGCGACCCTCACGAGCAATTTTCTCGAAAACCCGTGTACACATCGCTGTTGCGTTCTCGTTTTCGGCATCATCACTATATCGCTTAATAAAAGTGTGGGCTTCTTCCATCACTAAAACCGTAGGAAGAACATCTCCATTGTGCTGCCGCCTGTATCTCTGCAAAGCCTCCAGGGTCACTCTAGCCATTACTGAAGTTATGATATGTGTGACCTCTGCGGGAAGCAGCGACAAATCAATTACTGTAATTGAACCTTCCTTACAATCTGATGGGCAAATATATCTATCAAGCCATCCGTCAAGCGTTATTTCTTCATCCGGTGAAATCACCGGCTTGAGCTTTGCATCGGATAGAAGAGTCTTTATTCTCATTATCATGGTTTCAACATAATCGGTTGTCCCCATAATTTCCGCATTTGCTTCAATACTCCTGATAAAATCATCTCCGCTAAAAGGACGAGGAATATCTGCATCAATGGGCAGGACATCCGAATCCGATCCACCAAATGCCTGATGTGCGTCCCTCAAATACTTAATTAGCGTCGATATTTCATCACGCTTGAAATCATAGTCGGGATAGGAGACTGTCCGCGGAGCAATCAAAGAATCAAGATAACTATTAAGTTGTTGCAATGATTCGGTTTCATTTTCAGAAAATACATCTGATAGTGTTAAGGATTCCCTCCATTTTTGGATTTTTAAGAAAAAATTCTTATTTTGTGGGAATTTTCCCCACGGAGAACCAGATGCATTTTCAAGCAATGCAATAGTCACCAAAGTACGCAAATACCGCCGCATTACAACACTTTCAGATTGCGGTAGTTCAATTTCTCCATCTCTAACACACCGTAACGCCTGAATCAGTGTGGGTTTTTGTGCCTTTCCACTCGCTTGAGTGAAAGCAACCCACTCAGATGTGTTCCAAAGCCACATCGGAACAACAAGTTGTTTTATGCCCATTGCGTTATTTTCTTCAACACCATATACACGAACATTTTCTAAATCAGAAAAGGATTTCGTATATTCACCATTCGGGTCAAAAATAATGAACCGGGTATTCGCCGTCGGATGTTCTCCTTCTTTTGATTTTCGGGCTGATTCAATCGACCAACGAATCAGTCCCGCAACAGAGCAGGATTTTCCACTACCCGTGTTCCCCAAAACAGCCAAATGTCGCCCGAAAATCCTGTCCGGGTCAACTGATACAGTCGCATTACCAGCCAAGGGGCTGATACCAATGTTGACCCTGCGGTTGCTCCCCGACTCCACAATAGACTTTAATTGATGCTGTGTCGGAATTAAAACTGGATCACCAACAGTGGGGAATACTTCAATTCCACGCGAAAACTCATATTTGGGTGTTTCAGAATTGGCATCAATGGTTTCCTTCAAAGCACCTATCGGAATGACACTCATTTTTCTAAGAGGATAGGGCAAATCCAAAACGCCAAAATCCTGCATTCCTCGGCGTTTCGGGAACTGAGAGCGTTCTATCGTAATCCATTCAATTTGTGAAACTAAAAAGCCACCTTCACCCGCAATCAAGACATAGCTGTTGATTCTTGGAAAGGGTCTCGGAACACCGGAATTAAGGGCAACATCACTCGGAGCATCTAAATCCAGCAGCACTTTGATCTCATCAGGAGAAACAAAGTCAACACTACCGATTTGCAAAGATTCAGCACTCGCAATAGGCGTATTCATGAAATCGCTTCTCCTTCCTGATCATCTTTTTTTATGCTGTCTTTTTCCTTCCTGTCTGACTGGTCAAAACGCTGGCGCAATATGTCAGCCATTCTTATGGACGCACGATCAATCGACGGCTTCGGCAGATAGTAATCTACAAGATCGTCAATATTCGCAATGTCTTTGCCAATGAGCAATGACATCTGGCTCTGATGTCCCCATTGTTCATATTTTTTGATAATACGACCATCTTTATCATCGAAGCTAATGATAATGAGATGCGTCGAAGGAATCGTTAGCATATCACGGATAACCCGATTGATATGGTCATCGCCAAAACTATACCCATAAGTCACTAATGTGCTGTTAGGACGGCATAGAGCAGACGCAAAATCCCTGAACAGCTCAACATAGGGATATTCTGCCGTTTCACGGTCTTTGGCAGAATTAGGATAAATCATCAGGCTCGAATATCCTGCATCAAAGCCTGCTGTATCAAGGAATGGCTGAATCGTTTTAGCGCCAAATGGCAATCCAATCCTTCTGATGTCCCCGCCGGCATCAACCCAATCCAAAGAACCGTGCAACTTGGTGAATCGCGCAACGCCCTCTAAGTATCTTGGCTCACCACGAATGCCAGGGGGATTGTAGTGCATGTCAACATCCATGCGTGAGGAACGGAAGATGGGCGATAAAGCACCAACAAATCTGTCAATCAGTCTGAGTCCAGCAACATCTGCGCCAGCTTCAATCAGGCGATCATAGTTCGTCGTAAATATATTTAGCCTGTCCCTTGTCCCCGTTCTGCTTGCAAAACTCATGAGAAATAGGACTAACTTGTTGAATGCGGCCTCTCGTTTTTCTTTTTCAGCAGAGACAATGGCGTTTTCGGATGCGGAAACACCCTCGGCGAAATTTTTCAAGGCTTCTTCAAGCTCGGCAGTAAGAGTATCTAGCTTACTGTCTACACCAGGCAATATCTCATCTTTTCCTTTCAGAATACTGAGACCTCTTATAAGTTCATTGGCAACCCGAATTTGATCTTCAATATTGGCCTCCCCATCAGGCTTAATACGCCCTGTATGTACTGCGCTTGCTTTCGCAGCGGCGTTGATTTCATCGCCAAATACAGAAAATTTGATATTCCCACCCATTCCGTTATCAGACGGCTTGCCACAAGCAGCACATTCTATCGCCACAGAAAGTCCACTGCCAATCAATAGTGACAAATGTTCAGATTGAAACAGCGAAGTGAGCCATGGTTCAATGCGTGTTCGCAGGTCATTTTTTGTAAAATTTGAACCTGAACACCAATCTAATACCTGTCCGCTCTCAAGTTCAAAGTCATTGCTTTCTTTATTAAGGCGGAAATGTATGGGTTCCTTATCATCTCTTACCTTAATAAAATTCTCGAATTTATCTTGTTCGTCCATACTGCCCTCCCTCAATTTGAATGCACGAATTGTTCTTCCAAGTTTCTCATTTCCTGCACCAGTTCAAACTTTTTCTTCGGCTGTTTTTCATTTCGTATTTTCACTTCTAGCGCCGCAATCTGCTTTTGAAGCTGTTCCCGCTGTTTTTGCCGCTCAATGCTTTCTTTCAATGTTGTCTCACCAGCAGTCGGCAGTTCTAACTCCGGCCCGGCAATCTGCCGGACGAAGTTCTCATAGACGGCATCCACGGTCAGCCCTTCGATTCGTAACGGTAACTCTGCTTCCTCCATCCAGTCCGTGGAATAGTACCGGTCAACTTTGAAGGCGCTTTTCCCGGAGGCCGCCTTCTCCTTGTAGCCGATCACCGCCCGGTACTGTCCATCGCATTCCAGCATGAACACAATATGATAGGGTATCTCTTTGTCAATCTGCCGCAGAACCGCTTCGTCCAGTTCTGGTGAGGACAATCGGATTTCAAACACCTCGATTTCCGTCACGACCGTCCCTTCCGACAGGTTCAGCGTTGTAGCTGCCAGCTTATTCCGCCAGTAGATCACCCTGATCTGCTCCACAAAAACCCGCTTCAGCGCCGGAGAAATATCCAGGTTCTCATAGAATTTCTGTTTCGGGATACGCTTACTAAATTCGGTTGATTTCGGCAGCCCTAGCATCGGAAGCACCTCCTCTATTTCACAACAAGAAAACAAATCAGTTCAAAATCCTCCAGGCCGCTCACTTCCGACAGGAGCGCTGAAGTTCCCCCAGGCTGGAACAGACTATCAATATCGCTTTCCTCTTTCACATCAATGATGGAGTCGATTGCTTCTGACAGAAGTTCTGAAATTTCATCCATATTGCGCCCATCGTTGGTTTCCTCATTGAACCTGTGGTAGAGTGCTTCCATAGGCTTGTCTTTCCCTTTGCAAAGAAGCCGCATAGTGTCCAACAGCTTTTTCGGCTGCAAGTAGTCGCAGATGATCTCCCCGTTCTCGCTGATATAGACCATATAAAACGGGTGCAGCCGGTTCCGGTTGTCCACGTTGACACTCTGGGTTCGGTTCTTCAGCACGAAAATCACACCAGGCGGACAATCTTCTGTTGAAGAAGTCACCGCATGAAGGCCCATCGGGGTGCGCTCCAGTTCCGGGTGGTGCTTGCTGTATTCCACCAAGTCCATGCGGAACTCATTCAGCCCCAGATCCATGATGGAAATCCCGGAGGACATTTCCTCTATGTCCACAACTTCCTCCTGCAACCGTTTGAGCTGAGCTTTCCGGTATTCCAGGTCGTGCTTTTCCTCGTCAGAGAGGATGTTGTCGTCGCCGGTGGCGGTCAGGTCTACGATCTTCATCCGGGTTTCCACCCTGGATTTCAGGTTAATATATTCGTCCAGGGTAATGTCCGGCCAGAAGTTCACAAGTTGAATCACCTGATTTCTGCTGCCAATCCGGTCAATCCGCCCAAACCGCTGGATAATCCGCACCGGGTTCCAATGAATGTCATAGTTGATCAGATAGTCGCAGTCCTGAAGGTTCTGGCCTTCCGAAATGCAGTCCGTGGCAATCAGGATATCAATGTCCGGCAGGTTCCCCATATTCAAGAGTGTCTTGTCCTTTGAAACCGGGGAGAAGCAGGTCAGGATGGTGTTCATGTCCGCCTTTTTCAGTTTGGCGGTGGTGCGTCCCTCCACGGAGCCGGTAATCACCGCTGTATTCAGGCCGAAATTCTTTTTCACAAAACCGCTGACCTGGTCATACAGGTACATAGCCGTATCCGCAAAGGCAGTAAAAATCAAAATCTTCTGGTTTCCATCGTTAATCGGATGCCAGATTTTCTCCGTAATGACTTCCAGCAGTTTCTGCAATTTGCTGTCGTGCTCCGGCGTAATGTCATCCACCAGAAGCGTCAGCAACTCCAGAATCTCCTGATCTTCGGCAAGCGCAGCCCGCCAGGAGATTCTGTCCATATCTGCCAGGTCAATCTGCACTTTTTTGCCGATGGAGGCAAAGTCGGCGCTGTTCTGATCGTCCAGATCGTACTCATCCGCATCGGAAATGTCCGTCAAATCAATCTTCGTTCCGACATAAAGCTCATAATGGTCAATCAAGCTGATTGTATTGTCAATCAAATCCTTGATTCTCCGCAAAGTCAGATTAAAAGAGTAGACGGAACTTTCCATCCGCTTCATCAGGTTGATCGCCATCAGGCGGCGGATGCCCATTTCACGGTTTGCCTGGGTAAATCCGATGTTCACCTTGTTGTCCCCGTACAGTTCTGCGTACTTGTCCATACGGCTGGGCAATATGTAATGGGTAGGACGGTAAATGTCCAGATTCAGCCTCGTCAACTGCTCAAAGATTTCATTATAACTGATTGCACCCTTCAAATCGGTCAGGTGCGGGCGGTGGGAGATGGGCGCAAGCCGCTCCGGGAACCTGCCGATGGCGGAGGTATCGTAGTATTTTTCAATGTGTTTCCGGGAGCGGGCAATCGTCACGCTGTCCAAAACTTCAAAGAAATCGAAATCCAGCATCTTCAGCAGGTTGTCAGTTGTCCGCTCTTCCGGTTCCCACTTGCTCCATGTGTTGAACGCTTTCTGGGCATTTCGGAAAATCTCGTCAATGGAGCGTGTCGTTTTCAGCTTGCTGTCAATCTGGGAACTGTCGCCCTCATAGGCAAGCTGGAGCTGGTTTTTCAGGTCATTGAACCGGTTATTGACTGGCGTGGCGGAAAGCATCAGCACCTTTGTTTTTACGCCTTTTCGGATCACCTGTTTCATCAGTATGGCGTAGCGGTTGTCTTTTTCATCATCCTCAGAATCCAATTTGCCACCGTTTCGGAAATTGTGGGATTCATCAATGACAATCAGGTCGTAATTGTCCCAGCGGAGCCTGGAAAGGTCAATCCCATTGGAATATCCGCTGGTTCGCCCAATGTCCGTGTGGTAGAGGACATCATAATTAAGCCGATCCTCTACCAGAGGGTTGTTCGTATAATTGTCCCGGTAGGTGTTCCAGTTGTTCGCCAGCTTTTTCGGGCAAAGCACCAACACGCTTTTGTTCCGGGATTCATAATACTTGATGACCGCCAGCGCCGTGAAGGTTTTGCCCAGGCCGACAGAATCGGCAAGGATACAGCCGTTGTACTTTTCCAGCTTATTGATGATTGCAAGGGCAGCGTCCTTCTGAAAGTTATAGAGCATATTCCAAATCTTGCTGTCCTTAAAGCCAGTTGCCTCGTTCGGGAGCACATCGTCCGAAATATCCTCCAAGAACTCGCTGAAGATATTGTAGAGCGTGACGAAATAGATGAACTCCGGGGAGTTCTCATTGTAAACGGCGGTGATATTCTCAATCACCTGATCGGTCACGTCCTGAAAGTGCTGCCTGTCATTCCAGAGTTGGTCAAACAGGTCAATATAGTTTTTACTCATCGGGTAGGACAGACGTTGGGTAAAGTTATAGGCATAATTGCCGCGCTCACAGCCCAAACCCACCGTCGTGAATTCGTTAAATGGGAGATAGGTATACTGCTCCTCTGGGGTGATTACATTCAGGAAGCCCGACATCACCTGATCAGTCGTGTTGGACTTAAAAGTCACCTTCTGCCGAATCCATTCCGCACATTCTTTCGCAATGGCTTTTTGAGTCAGTTCATTGCGAAGGCGGACTTCAAACTCCGTCCCATAGAGGCTTTTCTCCCGGTTGAGCCGGGGAATATAAAATTCCCTTCGGGACTTCTCGGCCTTATCTGTCGTAAAAGTCGGCGAGGTGAAAATGAACCGCAGTTCTTCAATGCCGGTCAAACTTTTTTTCAGTTCCTCATAGGCATAGATGGAGAAGCAGGCTGCCGCAATCCGCAGCTTACTTTTCTTTGTCACAGTTTCTTTCAGGTCGTCTTTCAGGCGGAGGGTTACATTGTCAATCATCTTGGGCATCCCCTGCATCTGCGGAATGCTAGGTTGCTCTTGGGCTTTCTTGTGCTGTTCCATCTGTATCCCTCCCTGTCATAAGACTGTTCTCTTTCGCACTCTTTCCATTCCGTTACGGAGATTCATCCGTAGAATCTGAATCCGGTACAAACTCCATAATATCCTCTATGGAGCAATCAAGCGCACGGCATATTCTTTCGAGAATATCTACAGTCACATTTTCACTGCGGTACATTTTACTGACGGTATAATGGCTGATTTTCGCTTGAGCCTCCAGGTCTTTTTTCTTCATGTCTTTGTCAATCAGCAATTTCCATAACTTTTTGTAGCTCACTGCCATAATCCTGTACCTCACATCCGAATTGGCTGAACAGCCGGGTTATCATACAAAATCACACTGTTTATAGGATACCACAAAACGGAGAGCAATTCAACTGTGGATTCGGTTAAAAGTGTTTGATTCCACACTCCAGGAAAGGATTGCCTATCTGGGGATGACTTTTGTTATCCCGACTTTCGTGTTATACCGACTTTTCAAAAAAGGGCCCCTGTAACAATGGTTTTTGGTAGAAAAGTCGGTATAACATTTTGCTCTTTGAGAGGGTACGAATTCGCAGTTTTGCAAAAGTCGGTATAACCAATGGGATTTTACCGCAGACCGTAAAGACGCTTCAGTGTATCATCATCGAGAGTATCGGGATTACTTTCGCCTGCATCAATTTCACAGATCCCGGCGGACGCTTTTTCAATCGCTTTCCGTTTCATTTCCGTATCTGCGTGGGCATAGATCAAAGTCGTCTCAAGATTTGCGTGCCCCAGCCATTGGGAGACCAGCGCCAGATCCATTCCATGCTGGTACAGGTGCATAGCCCGGCTGTGGCGAAAATGGTGTGGATGTAAGTTGGTTGGCATAGAGGGACAGGATGCTCTGGCACTGTCCGCATAGTGACGCAGCATTTTTCTTACGTTGTCGTCGGACATCGGGGCGCGGACGCCTTTTCGGTCTGTATAAAAGAGAAACGCATTTGCATAGTTGCCTTCTCCCGGATGATACAGCTTCATGTATTTCCGTATATGTTCCATAGTTTTGGGCATGACCGGTATGAACCGGTATTTGCTGCCTTTGCCCAACACTTTCACAGTTGGAGATTTGGAGAATTGAATATCACAGATTCTCAAATTCAGCAGTTCCTGAATTCGTGCACCAGTATCGTACAGCATAATCATCAAGAGCAGATCACGGATGCCCTTTTTCGTTGCGGTATCCGGCTGTGCCAGCAGAACTTTCATTTCCGCTTCGCTTAGAAATTCAATACCGGCAGATTCTGTTTCTCTCTTCCACGGAATCTTCTCCAGTTCCTTGTAATAACGAGCCAGAGAAATATCCATCATGGCAGCATAAGCAAATAATGCTCGTATGGATTTGAGCTTGTGGTTCCGGGTGGAAACAGAGCAGCCCCGCTGCTCCAGATCATCCAGAAAGCCGGAGACAAGATTTTTGTCCAGCATATCAAAGGTCACGGCTGTTATGCGGCATTCTTTCTGTCCGGAAGCGTAATCCATGAGCTGTTCAACCGCTGTCTGGTAGGCTTTAACGGTATGTGGACTGCTCTTTCTTTGGGACGGAAGATAGATCAGAAAGAAATCATGGATCACAGTGAGTAATCTGTTTTCAAGCTTCTGCATCCTGTCACACCTCCGGTATCAACGTGTCAAACACAGCCCAGTCAACAGCAGTGCTCTGCGTCAGATTAGTAGGCAGTAGATGAATATAATAGGCCGTTTGCGCAAAGGAATCGTGGCCCATATAGGCACGTAGAAACGGAAGTTTCGCATTCAAATCGGAGCCGTCATCCAGCCAACGCTGCACAGTGGCAGTTGCGAACCGGTAACGCAGATCATATACTCGAACGGAGGGCAGGTTTTCCTCGGATATATCCGGATTCGCATTCTTCCAACACCTTTGGAATTCACGAAGTATGGTTGTGGACGCAAAGGCTTCCCCATCTGCACGTGGAAAGAAATAGCCGCTTTCAAAAGGGAAACAAGTGCGCCACTCATTGTAGTCAACGCACAGGGTACGCATATCTTCAGACATGACAACGATACGGTTTTTATTCCGCTTTGTCCCTGTAATCAGCACTTCCCCAGAATCCAGATACACATTTTCTGTTTTTAGTGTCCTGGCTTCTGCCGGTCTGAGACCGCAGGTGTAAATCAGCCGGAACATGACCGGAAGAACTTCCTGTTTATACGGCTGTGCGGCAGATGGGGATATACGGTCTATTGCCGCGAACAAGCGAATCAGTTCATCATCTGTAAAAATATATGGAACAAAGGCGCTGGTATGTCCGTACATTTTCTCCGGAAGTACATAGGCAGCGCCGCCAATTCCATTCATGTACATTGCGAATTTCCGAATAACAGAACCTCTTACCGTGCGTTCACTGCCATGAGAACCGGAGTTGTCTTCCATCCAAGCCAGTACCATTTCCTGTGTTAGGACAGCAGAGCAGGGAAAACATTTCGCACAAAATCTGTCCAGACTTTTCATTATGGGTTCATACGCGGAATTCTTGTGGAATAGCGCTTCCCGGTATGAGAGGAATCTCTGGATATACGGTCCCAGCAGACTGCTGCACTCAATCATGGCGGAGACCTCCAATCAGAGAAAAATCCAGAGCGCATTCCTGGAGGTGGACACTGTCCAGAGAAATATACTGCTTGGCAGTTTCCATATCTCTGTGCCCCAGAACCTGTGAAATCGTTGCAAGCGGAACACCGTCAATGACCAGTTCTTTTCCCAGTCTGCGTCTGAGAGAATGGAACCCCTTCCCATCAAAAGCGGAGCATTCAATTCCAGCCGCCTTCTGGTAAGAGCGGAACATGCAGCCTAAAGCAACCGCGTCACCAATTTTTTCGTATGGCGGTCTCAGCTTCAAAAATAAGAACTCACAATCTGTCTGCCTGCGGCCATTGAGAATATAATCCCGCAATGCGGCGGCTGTCTTTTCTGTGAGCGGAAGCCTGACAGGATAACCTGTTTTCTGCTGCTGGATATGCAGTTCTTTTCTCCCCCAGTCAATGTCTGCCAGCTTCAAATTTATGATATCCGAGGCCCGCAATCCCAGTTCGGCCCCCAAAAGGATAATCGCCAGATTTCGTTTTCCCTTTACAGTGCTCAGGTCGATCTGCGCCAGAATGCGATTCAGTTCCTCTGTTGTCAGCGGCTGTTGGATTTTTTCTTCCCGGGTAACGGAAACCGAAAACAATCCCTCAAAAGGAATATCCAGTCGCCCGGTATTACGCAGAAACTCATGAAACAGTTTTGTATAGGAGAGAATGTTCCGCAGACTGCCGCGGGTGACTTCTTTGGAACAGGACAGGATAAACCCGGCTAGGTCGGATGTTTTTATTTTCCTCACATCTGTAATGCCAATGCTTCGCAGGTAATTCAGATAACGGCGGATCACCCAGGAATAGTCGTAGCTTGTATTCGGATCTCGGACCAGCGTTTGCAGAAATTCTTCCAGCAGAGCCTTGTCCTCATCAAACAGGCGGTATTTCTGTTTCAGTTTGTGCATTGTCCAGGAAAGAGTGCCGGTATTGTAATACTCAGTGAGCCGCTCTAGGCATTTACGTTTGCCCAAATAGTGATCCTGTTTGATTTCTCCCCGCTCATATCGTGATTCCAATTCCTGCTGAAATTCTCTCAGTAATATGGGGTTATAATACTCCTCCCCATGAGCCGAACAATAATCTCGAATCATCTTCATATACCCATAGCTTTGTCCATAAACCGTTCGCGGTGACAACTTCAGCTTATCACGCATGCACACTGATGTTTGGTCTATGAGATCATCCAGGAGAATCCGCCTATCCATTACCTTTCACGTCCTTGTAATTTAGATTCAGGTTACCCTGTAATCAACATTATACAGAAAAAACAGGAATGGAAAAATGGACTTGGTTATACCGACTTTTGCAAAACCGCAGGTTTCTTCCCTCTCAAAGAGCAAAATGTTATACCGACTTTTCTGCCCAAAATTGTTGACACAGTGGGCCTTTTTTGAAAAGTCGGTATAACACGAAAGTCGGGATAACCATTATTATCCTGACTTTTGGGTAACCAATCAAGACGCCTGCTCAAACTGGCTGTTGTACAGATCCTGATAGAACCCGCCCTTTGCCATCAAAGCATCGTGGCTACCGCTCTCGATGATGTCTCCGTCCTTCATCACCAGAATACAGTCGGCGTTTTTAATGGTGCTGAGCCTGTGGGCAATGACAAAACTGGTTCGGCCCTGGGTCAGCAGGTCCATAGCCCGCTGCACCTGAAGTTCCGTCCTGGTATCCACCGAACTGGTTGCCTCGTCCAGAATCAGCAGGGGTGCGTCCTCGATCATGGCTCTGGCAATAGTGAAAAGCTGTTTCTGCCCGGCGGAGAGGCTGGCGTTGTCCCCCAACACGGTGTCATACCGGTTGGGGAGCTGGTCGATCAGGTCGGAAAGCCCCACTGCCCGGCACACCTCGTCCAGCTTTTCATCGGAAACCTCCGTCTTGTTGTAGACCAGGTTTTCCCGCACCGTTCCTTCAAACAGCCAGGTGTCCTGAAGCACCATCCCGAACAGGTCGTGGATATTTTCCCGTTTCAGGTCGTCCACAGGAACTCCGTCGATGACAATTTTGCCGCTGTTCACCTCATAGAACCGCATAAGCAGGTTAACAATCGTGGTCTTGCCCGCGCCGGTAGGTCCAACGATGGCAATCTTTTGCCCGGCCTTCACCTGGCTGGAGAAATCGTGAATGATAACCTTGTCGGGAGTATATCCGAAGCGCACATGGTCAAAGGTGACGTTGCCCTGAACGTCCGTAAGCTGCGCGGTCTTTTTGCTCTCGTCCTCCATCTCGTCCTCGCCCAGGAATTCAAAGACCCGTTCGCAGGCGGCGGCCATACTCTGCACGCTCTGCAGCGCCTGGGAAATGCTTTGCAGAGGGTAGGTGAAGTTGCGGATGTAAAGCATGAAGGCCACAATCACACCAAAGGAGATTTTTCCCTGCATGGCCAGCACCGCGCCCACAATGCAGACCACCACATAGGCGAAGTTGCCGATAAAGCTCATCAGAGGCTGCATCATGCCGGAAAGGAACTGGCTCTTCCATGCACATTCATATAAACGGTCGTTGCGCTGATGAAACTCTTTCTTCGCATTTCTCTCCCCGTTGTATGCTTTGATGACTTGAAGGCCCGCGTAGCTTTCTTCCACATGACCATTCAGCCCGCCAAGCTCTTTTTGCTGCATAGCAAAATACTTCTGGGATTTGGAAATAATGAGCAATACGATGGCAAATCCCAGCAGGGCCGAAGCAATGCCGCACAGCGCCATGATCCAGTTGGTGATCAGCATCATAAATGCCGCGCCAATCAAGAGTACTACAAAGTAAATAAGGGTGGAAAAACACTGGTTCATGGTCTGCCCTACGGTATCCACATCATTGGTGACCCGGCTCAGGGTATCGCCTGTGGAATGACTGTCAAAGTACCGCAGAGGCAGTCGGTTGATCTTCGTGGAGATGTCCCGGCGCATATTTTGCGTGATGCGCTGGGTGATGGTTGCCATAATGAAGCCCTGCACATAGTTGACCACAAAACCCAGGAGGTACAGCACCGCCAGGATGATGCACACCCTCACAATAGCGGGCAGATCCATCCCGCCGGTAAGACCCGCTTTGATCAGGTCGGTGGCCTCGCCCAGCTTATTCGGCCCAATCAGCGTCAGCACCGCCCCCACCACAGACAGCAGCACGGAGGCGATTAACGCCGCTTTGTATTTTCCAATATAGTAGAAGAACTTACCAAACGCTTTTTTAAAATCTGTTTTCTTCTCAGCCATTTTCGATCTCCTCCTTTGAAAGCTGGGACTGGGCAATCTCCAGATACTCCGGGCAGCCTGCCAGCAGTTCTTTGTGGGTACCCTGACCTACAATTTTGCCGTGATCCAGCACAAGAATCCGGTCTGCGTCCCGGATGGTACTGATACGTTGGGCCACAATCAGCTTGGTGGTATCCGCCGTCTTTTCATGGAGCGTTTGCCGCAGCGTCCGGTCGGTTTTGTAATCCAAAGCGGAGAAGGAATCGTCAAAAATCAGGATTTCCGGCTTTCTGGCAACGGCCCTTGCAATGGACAGCCGCTGCTTCTGGCCGCCGGAGACATTGGTGCCGCTCTGGGCGATGGGGGCGTCATAGGTGCCCTCCATCTTCTCCACAAATTCCGCTGCCTGGGCGATGGAGACTGCGTCCCGGACATCCTCCGCGCTGATTTCCTCCCGTCCGTTTTCTCCATATGCCACATTGGAGGTTACGGTGCCGGAGAACAGGACAGCCTTCTGGGAGACATAGCCGATGCGGTTGCGCAGTTCCTCCTGGGTGTAATCCCGGACATCCTCTCCATCTACCAGCACTTTGCCAGCTGTGGCATCATAAAATCGTGGAATCAGGTTGATCAACGTGGTCTTGCCGCAGCCGGTGGCGCCGATCAGGGCCACGGTTTCGCCCCGCTTGGCCGTGAAGCTGATGTGATGCAGGGCATCCGCCGCCGCGCCGGGATAGCGGAAGGAAACATCGCGGAATTCAACAGTACCCTGGACTGTCTGCGGTGCAGTGCTTTTTCCATCCACAATGCTGACCTTTGTGTCCAGCACCTCGCAGATCCGGTTGGCGGACACCTGCGCCCGAGGCAGCAAAATGAAAATCATATTCAGCAGCATAAACGCCTGGATGACCTGCATGGCATAGTTGGAGAATACCACCATATCCGAGAAAACCGTCAGTTTTGCGCCCGGAGCCGCCGCTTCAATGAGATAGGCTCCAATCCAGTACACCGCCAGCGTCACGCCGGAGCTGACCAGCGTCATAGTGGGGGACATCAGCGCCATCACCCGGTTGGCGACCATGTTGGTCACGGTCACATCATCGTTGGCAGCCGCAAATTTGTCCTCCTGGTATTTTTCCGCGTTGTAAGCGCGGACCACCCGAATCCCGGTGAGCTGCTCTCTGGTAACCCGGTTCAGATTATCGGTAAGTCCTTGGATTCGCTTGAAACGGGGCAGTGCAAAGATCAGGGTAATAGCCAGCACGATGACCAGAACCAGCACCGCCACAGCGGTGGCCGCCGTCCACTGCCAGCTCTTTCCCGCAATCTTGCAGATGGCCCACACCGCCATGATGGGTGCTTTCACAATGGCCTGCAAACCCGTGGAAACCAGATTCTGCACCTGGGTAATGTCGTTGGTAGTCCGGTTGATCAGACTTGCCGTGGAAAAACGGTCGATTTCCTCCATTGAAAAGTCCATAGTCTTATCATATACCGCGCCCCGAAGGGTTTTGGACACCCCTGCAGCCACCTTGGCCGCCAGGTAGCCGACAATGATGGAAAATACCACGCTCCCCAATGCGCACAGCAGCATATATCCGCCCTGGGTCAGGATATCTCCCATAGCGCTGCCCTCCGTTTCCACCAGCGTGGTGATGGCGGCCATATAATCTGGCAGTTTTAAGTCAAGCCAGACCTGACCAACGATGAAAACAATGCTGATGGCGATATACAGCCACTGTTTTCGGTTAACATACCTGAGAATTTTTTGCATATCAATCCTTATCCTTTCTTTTTTGTTAGCAGGCTAATATTAGCTTGCTAATATTATAGGTTATTTTCAGCCGCTACCTTAAGATAGCGGCTATCCATACAGGCAGCTGATTTACATTAAAAAGAAGCTCGCACCTTCTGCAGCAGGGCAATCAGAATGTCACGCTCCGTGTCGGTCAGCGCGGAGGTCAGCTTGCGTTCCTCATTTCTCATATTCTCCCTGGCCTTGCAGCAGCAATCCTCTCCTAATGGGGTCATGTGGATTACTCGAATTCGCTTGTCCATCGGACTGCCTAAAATCTCAACAAAACCCTTCTGCTCCAGGCGCTTGACAATTCCCACTGTGGTGGACTTGGCAATGTGCAGTGCTTCCTCCAGGTGCTTCAATTCCGCCTGTTTTCCTTCGGCTTTGTCCAGTTCCATAAGCGCACTGATCTGCGATACTGTCAGGTCATCGCTGCGCAGAGCGTTATTCCCGTTTTTTTCTAATTCGCTATGAATTTGCTTAATCAGCATTGCGCATACACCTTCTTCCATCCCGGTCACGCTCCTTTCATCCTAATATTAGCACGCTAATATTAGGATGTCAATATCGTTCCTCACGAACAGGCCACCTTTTCTATGAAATCGGACATTTTTTCAAATTGTGTCCACCATGAATCCGGAAACCTGTGATATGATAGGCGTAAAAAGGGAAATGAGAGCAAGCTTATATTTAAATATTTAAAGATCGCAGAATTAAATCAATTACGGTGAGGTAAATTGTGATGATTAGAGGAATCGGTGTCGATATGGTTCAAATCAGCGAAATCCAGTACTACATAGAAAGTGATGTCCTAAAAGTTTCTTTCCTCTCCCGTACTTTTACAGCAAATGAACGAAAGGCCGCTGCCGAGCAGCCCAACCAGGCAGAATATTACGCAACCCGGTTTGCCGTAAAAGAGGCCGTGTTTAAAGCTGTTGCCCCCTGTTGCTCTGCCTCTTTTGATTTGCGAATCGTGGAGACTCTGAACCATGCGGATGGCAGCCCTTATGTTAATATCAGCAATGCGATGGGCAAAATCCTGGAGGAGGCGCAAATCGATACGCTTCATGTATCTATCACAACGGAAGGGGACTATGCCACCGCTTTCGTCATCGCCTGTAAGGAAAAATAGAATTGAATTCATATGTAAGAGTGCCTTTTTGGACACGGACTGATGCCTGTGTCCTTTCTTTTCCCTGTCTTCCGATATATGCTTTAAATAAAGTACGGGAAAGATATGTTTCCCAGTTTCTAAAGCAAAAAGGAGGCGCACTTATGGACTCAACCGAGCAAGGAAACGGCCCTATGAATAATGGTGCCGCTGTACAGGCGCAAAAATTTTATTAAGGATGGTGATTATTATGGCAGATCAAACGCGGGTCAAAGACGTAGTCATAGAATTGCTGGCAACCGTTACAGAGCGGGATGTTGCTGAAATTGCTGCAAACTTGAATGCAAGTCTGACGGAGGACTTTCATCTTTCGTCCCTGCAATACTTTCCGCTCCTTGGCGGCCTGGAGGATCGGCTGAATATCGAGCTGGACTACTCCGGATTTCTGACCGATGTTCACACTGTGAACGAGGCTATCGACTATGTAGCAAAGATCGTATATCAAGCGTCAACAGAATCATGAGTTGACATATTCTAAGCAAATAATATAAGGAGATTACCGTTATGAGTATGCAGGAAGAAAACATTATCGCATCCGGCGAACCTTACACCGATCCACGTATGGCGGAAAACGGCAGAAAGATCACGCTGGACAATGGCCGTGATATCCTCTACTGTGAATTTGGAGCGGAAAATAAGGAGATTATCGTTACCGGGGCCATTTATTTTATTACCTTCAATGAGTTTCTGAAGGAACTCGCAAAGAACTTCCATGTATATGGGTTTATTATGCGGCTGGATGGCGATGGGGAAGAGAAGAATCCGGATGGCAGCATCAACTGGACACGCCAGTGGGGCAGGGATATTTATGATGCCGCCAGGAAATTGGGAATTGGAAAATTCCATTATGTTGGAAAATGCCATGGAGCTATGCCTGGTTGGTATCTCGTAAAAGAACATCCGGAATGTCTGCTCAGTTTGTCCAGCATCTCCGCATCGCTTCACGCATTTCCTCCGGATGCCGATGAATGGACGGAGCGTCAGAAGGCAGAAGGACCCAAGTTTGCCCTGAACACGATGAAGAAGAAAGAAAACCTTATCAAAAAAGTAGAGGAAGCAAAGGTTGTAGGAAATACCGGATTCCAAGGTTCACAGGCATTGGCTGACATGGCTATCTATGGAAGCCGCTCTGAAGAAGCTTTTTTCGGTGATTATGAAGCCGTCAAAGCATTTCTGCCAACAATCGAAACTCCTGTACTTCACATTTTTGGTTCTGAGGATTTGCTGTATTATGACTTCAAGACTTCCAATGAATACGCGATGTATCATACCGCCGGGGCAAAATTCGTCATGCTTCAGGGGGAAAAGCACCTTATGGAAATGGATATGCCAAAGTTGTTGGCCCGGGAGGTTTCATTCTTTATTGAGGGTACGACCCTCGAATACGAATAAGCGTTTTTTTGAAAGGGCGGGCGTTTCATAATCCCGCCCTTTTTCTTGTTTCCGCTTGTAAAAAGGCCTCCTCTCCTATATAATAATGGGGAAATGGGAGGTGCGGATATGGAAAATAGTGAAAAAGCAAAACGTAAAATCCACCTCGCCTTTATTCAAATGATGGAAGAGATGCCTGTCGATCAAATCCAGGTGAAAGCTCTGGCACAGCGTGCCGGAATTAGTCGCAGTACATTCTATGTTCATTATGATTCCATATGGGATGTACTTCAGGAAATTGAGGATGAATTGTTTTCCTCTGTTTATGCCATTAAGAAGGATTACTTAAGTGGACGTTCGGACCGGGATCCCATGGATATTTCTCATGATGTCCTGGACTATCTGCTGGGAAACGGCGACCGTATTGAAGCTTTGAACTGTCATGGCGGTGAGCAGGCATATCTTTCCGCATGGACAAGGCAAATCCAAAAACAGATTTCCATGTGGAGGGGTATCGATCTGAAGGATGACACCATATCTTCTCAGCTCCTTGCGGAATTTTTTATCGGCGGCATCCAGCGTATGATCCACGAATGGAGCAGCCGTCAAGAGGAAATCAGCGTTGAAGAGCTGCGTAATCTGTTTGACAAAATCCATAAAAGCTTTGAAAGCCTGTTTAAGGAGTTGACGTAATCTTTTGGGAAAACCATCATTGTGAAACTGGGGGAAGGAAACATATGGAAAGGACAGAACGCCAAATTTGGGGAGCCTTAATTGCGCTTATGGAAGAAAAACCACTTGACAAAATTAAAGTTACGGAACTTACCCAACGGGCCGGAATCAGCCGCAGTACATTTTACAGCTATTATGATTCTGTATATGATGTGCTTCAGGACATCGAAGATGATTTTTTGAGCCATATCGTAGATGAGCGAAAGGTTGGGGTAGAGAACAATGCCTCTGTAATTGCGGAGAACTTTTCTTATATTCGGGACAATTTGAAAACCTTCCAAATCATCACAAGTGCTAATGGTGATCCATCATTTGAAATGCGGCTTGGAAACCGCTCCCGTCGCGTTCTGTCAAATATTGCTTTAGAAACGCATTCCTCCATGACAAAAACGCAGCTCACCATTATTGATGAGTTTGCAAAAGCAGGGAAACTACAGGTTCTCCGGTGGTGGGCTAGTCATAAAAATGAAATTAGCGTAAACGAAATTATTGATATGTTGGATTGCATTACAGATGCACTGCATGGTATTGTAACTGAAAAATAAATTGGCATCCAAGAAGCTTTCGGCTCCTGCCTATACTGTTTTTAAAGCCGTACACTTTTATGCGAAGTGTACGGCTTTTTGACATTTTCCTTCCAACCGTTTTGCCAAAATACCGACAGATGCTACAATGTTTTTGAAGTAGCTGAAGCAGTGTTGAATTTTATACGCGCTTACCATTATACCGCAAAAGGAGGACAAATACATGGATATCCAGGAACAGATTGCCGACGTTATGGACGAAGTCATTGCACGAGTTTTCCGCAAAGACAAATCAGAGATTGCCGCTCACCATGAATTGCGGCTGAAGGAGGATTTGAATGCCAATTCCAAGCACTACTTTCCTATCCTTTCCGCATTGAGCGACAAGTTTGATCTTGAAATCGATTACCATGAGTTTCAGTTTTACGCAACGACGATTGAGTCCGGAATCAAATATGTCGCAGCTCAATATGCCGAGCAAATTGGATAACACAGTTTTTCTTAACAAGCATTTTACGGAGTAACTATCAACACAAATAATCAAAAACAGGAGGAATCATTATGGCACTAAAACCTTTATCTCGCTCTGTTTCCATTATCGGCGTAGGCGCCACACAGTTCGGCACCCCGTTCGATACGCCTGAGCTAAAAGACCTGAGTTTCCAGGACATGGGCGCATGGGCTGTTTTGGACGCATTTCAGGATGCAGGCGTTAATCCCCGCGAAGTTGACCACCTGATTTTCGGCTCCACCTCCAGTCCACTGAACAATTCCATGAATATCTCTCCGCACCATGGTTTTCTGGAATGGGTCGGCATGAAAGGAAAATCCGCAAATTATCAGGTAGCCGGCTGTGCTACTGGTTTTCAGATTATCAATCAGGCAATCGACATGGTGGCCGGCGGACGCGCCGACATAGTCGTGGCCGTTAATGTTGAAATCAACCAATCCATTACCCATCCGGAAAAGCCCTCTCATATCCGCTATCCCTTTTCGGAATTCAAGAATCTGTACGGCTTTCCTGCCAACCATGGCACAAATGGCGTGGATACCTCTTATGCCCGCTGGGTCGGCTCCACCTTCTCCCAAGAGGACATGGTAGGTCGCGGATATATGCGCAGAGCCGGTATCACGCAGGATGAACTGGAGGATGGCTGCATCGGCGCCGTCTGCACTGCCCGGGAACATGGCCGGTTGGGAACAGATACTTATCTGCGCCAAACCTTTGACGAAGTAGCTAAGGAATATGGATTTGACTCCGTTGAGGAATACATGAAATCCGATATGGACCCTTATTTCAGCGATATGGATCGTATTAATTATACCGGGGTTATGTGTGAAGGCGCGGCTGCTCTTGTTTTCTGTGCTACTGACATTGCCAAAAAATTCAGGAAGAAACCCATTGAGGTCGTGAACGTGGCGCAGTGTGACTACTCGGTGCTGACTCCCAACTGTATCCATCATATGAACATTGGCGCTGCGCAAAAGATTTATGATATTACCGGCTGCAAGCCTGAGGATATTGAGTATCTTTCCTGTACCAACATGAATCAGTTTGAAATGCTTGATGCCTGCGAGGCAGTGGGATATATGCCACAAGGAGAAGCCTGGAAATATTTCCGGGATGGAAAAACCCGTTTTGACAGGGAAAAACCCGTTAACACAGATGGCGGAACACAGGGCACCGGACACGCATATGCATCCACCGGTCTGCACAATTACAAAGAAGCAGTCCTGCAGATGCGTGGGGAAGCTGGCGACCGCCAGATTCTGACGCCCCCGAGGACGGTAATGGTTCGCGGCGAGGGTGCCTTCCATATGACATCTATTGCAATTCTGAGAACAGTTGAAGACTAAGGAAAGGAGATCCGAAATGAAATACGAACCCATTGCAAAACATTATTATGACGGTTTGGACGAAGGTCGGTTCCTGGGATTGAAGTGCCCGGAATGTGGACATATTGAATTTCCGCCTTATCCTGCCTGTAACCATTGCGGTCATATCGGCAACGAGTGGATTGACCTCGCCAATGCAGATGTAATCATTCATGAAATCTATTCCATCTCCCCCATGATGACCATTGGCGATTTCATGCCCTATGCCCCGCTGTTTTCCTGCGAAGCATCTATCGAGGACGGTAGCATCGAATTTACCTGCCTGATCTTCGGCGTAACAAAAAAGACTTACAAAGAAATTCGCGAACAGGTGCCGCTCCATGGCAAGTTAGTCGTTATGCCTATGGAGGGTTACAACTCCTTTGCCGTTTCTATCAATGGCGCGGTTCCTCAGAAGAAAGGAAAGAAAGGCGTCATGGATACTGCGCAGACGATTGCCATTCTGGGTCGGGACAAGAAGAATGCTATCATGAAGGATAAAGAATCCAAGCCGGACAACGGTATCGATGGCACATATAAATGCGTCTTGAAAGTCATGGGTCAAAAGCGCGACTGCAAAATTACCGTTGAGGTAGATGGCGAACGTGCCGTGGGGAAGCTGGATGCCATGGATCAGGAACTCAGCTTTGATGATGGCACATTCATTGACGGTCAGCTCTCATTCTCCATCGAAGCGCGCGGTTCTTCCTTCGATTTTAAAGGAACTGTCGGCAATGGTAAGATCGACGGAAACATGAAGTTTGGCATGATGAATATGAAAGTGAGCGGCGAGAAAATCTAAACTCAAAAAATCTCTCCGGCAGAGCAGTTGCCTGCTGGAGAGGTTTCGTCTTTTCCCATATAAATTTGCTGCCCAACAGTGGGACAAATATGGACACCTTGGAATAATGTGTTCTTCCATTTTCTTTGTTTTAGACATAACATATGATATGTAGAGAGGTGACGTATGATGGATACATTTTTCTCCCCCGTATCTGACGGAAAGCTTTATTGCCGAAAATACGGGCAGGGATTACCTATAATTCTCATCCATGGGGCCTGTGTGGACAGTGACTTTTTTCATGATACAGCACAAATACTCGCTCGTCAATTTTCCGTTTATACCTATGACCGACGGGGTTATGGCAGAAGCAATAGCTGCACAGATCATACCATACTAACACAGGTTGAGGATGTTGTTGGACTAATCCGACAGATTAGCACTCCCTGCCACATTGTTGCGCACAGCGGCGGTACCGTAATTGCTATGGAACTTGCAGCAAAACATCCTTCACTGGTTCGGAAGCTGGTTCTCCATGAACCAATTGATACAGAATGTATGGATATAGAATGCGATGCGGCAAAAACACTGGATGAAATTGGAAAAATCATCCGCACGGGAAAATACAATAAAGCAATTGCCAAATTTCTTCCATTGATTGGAGAACGGGATGTAAGAGCACGGGATGCAACGGATGAAGAACTACAACACATAGGCCAAAACTGTCGCTGCTTTGCACAACATGAATTTGACCAGTTTTTTTCTTATTCCGCCGATGCTTCCGCCCTGGCCAATATTCCCATCACCATAGGCGTAGGCGAACAAAGTCGTGACAGTCACCGCTGGACAGTTGCCCACGGGCTGGCGCATAAACTGAATGCCGGTTTAATCTTTTACCCGGGCGCTCACAACTGTGCCTTTGACCTGCCCAGGGAATTTGCATATCTGACGGCAGGAATCTTACTTGAATAAAAAGCGCATCCCGCTTTCATTTTTGAAATGGAATGCGCTTAATTATTCAAGAAGAGACAGGATTTTGCTGGTGAGTTTTTCCAATAAGGTGCCAACCTCGTAAATACTGATTTCATTCTCATTGTTTGCATACCAGCGATAAAGGTTCATCTGACCGCCACACATATATTCGCAAACCAGCTTCTTTTGCGATTCCGACAGTTTCGTGCAATGTGCGAATTGTTTTCTGAAAATTCGCCATGTACGGTTGGCCATACGCATTTGAAAAGAAGGATCGCCGTTTTCTCCTGTTAAAATACGAATAGTCCGTATATTTTGACGAATATACTCCACTTTTTCAATGGTTCTTGGGTCAATGCGATTAGAAGAATAATCTGAAAAATGAGGAATAATCACTTGATTTTCTTCCGTCAATCCTTCAATGAAATCATCCTCTAATTTCTGTACCACGGAGTATATCGAATCAAAATATAAGTAAAAGCAACTGCGGCTGATGCCCGCAAATCGGACGAATTCTGTTACCTTGATTGTCTGAAAAGGCGTAATTTCCAATATGTCCAAGAGTTTTTCGCAGATCAGCTTTTCAGATGCAGACTGCCATTGCATAACATCACCTCCCGCATATTGCATGTCATTATTTTAACAGGTATTGCGAAAATAAGCAACAGACCTGCCCAAAAATCTTATGGGCAGGTCTGCCGTATGTATCCGTAATTATGCTTTTTCGCCTTCAAATTCAAAAGTAAGAGGCCCTTTAATTGTGCCGGAAACCTTATCGCCATTGAAAGCGCCTGTAAAGGTCAATTTCATACCACGTCCCTTAATGAAGAAAGTAAAGTTGTCGTTACTGACCTTACCCTCTTGGATGGGCAGTGTCATGTCCATCACAGAAACCTCGCCATTCAGAGCAGAGCCATCCACAGTGATGAACATTTCGCCTTCCTTGGTCTGTCCCATTGCCTTGGCCTTGAATTTGTACTTCACAGCGGAAGATCCTTCAGCGCCCTCGTTCTCGACCAGATGGCCATGCAGCAGCTTCTCATAGGCCTCTGATTCCTGACTGTCGTCAGCAGCCGCAGGCATTACGCCGTTATAACTGACAGCGAAAGTGTTATAGCCATCTTTCGGCAGAACTACCAGTTTACCTTTCAGTGGAACGCTATCACGCAGTTCCTCATAGTTTTCCTCGGTAATGCCAAAAACCAAGGCATTGGTCTTAGGCCCTTCCGCCAACTGAATCTCCCCGCCAAACAAAGGGGCATACATAGCAAACTCCGGAGTTGTAAAAACAGGGCTTACTTTGAAAATTTCTGTGATTTCCACATCACCACTGACCTCAACCAGCTCGTTATCAATATTGCCGCAGCTGTTGCAGGCAGGATAAGGCGGGAACTCAACCGCACCGCATTTGGGGCAACGCATTCCAAGGAACTTGCCCTGATCCAGTCCTTCATAGAACATCCGCGTGATAGGCTTTGGATCGTAATGCCCAATTTCCTTTCCCTTGGGAGAAACGCCCTCCACGGTTTTAAAGATGTAAGCCGTAACAGATTGACCAGCTCCCCAGCCACGCATCAGGGAAAGCTTGGGAGCCTTAGGAATCTGACGCTCTCCGGCTTCGCCGCGCATCTGGTATACACACTCCCCAATGGTTGCCATACCGGTTGCACCGAAAGCATGACCCAGGCATTGGTGACCACCGTCAGTGTTCATCGGCTTTTCTCCATTAAATGCTGTTTTTCCATCACGGAAATACTTCCAGCCTTCGCCCTTCGGCAAATAACCAAATGCTTCAGCACTGGAAAGCGCATCGGTCAGATCACCATCAGTTGTCTGGAAATATTCAATATCCTCTGGCTTATACCCCGTAATGTCGAAGAGCTGCTCGGCGGCACCAGTATTCATTTCCGGTGTTGCGCTGGCCGCCATAACGCTCAAATCAAATTGAGCCAAATTTACAACTTCGATGGGGGTATGGCGGAACTGGTCAGCAATTTCGGTCGCGCATACGATAATAGCAGCTGCGCCCTCGGAAAGCGTCATGAAAGTAGACGGACGCTGGTATTCGGACAGGGGAGGATTATAGCGGCTCTTGAGATAGGCGTTCACATCATTAAATCCGCGGGCTTTAGCGGTGTCCTCCCATGGAGTGCGCACATATGCCTTGGGATTAAGCGCACCATGATGCCGGGCAGTGACAGACTGACCATTCATGGCGTCATCAAACTGTTCCGGTGTGATACCAGCTTCCTTGATATAGCGCCGCGCGATGGCATCCCACGATGTATAGACGCCGCCGCACCAGCGATCCCACGAAGTATTCTGGCAAGTGTTTCCGCCAGGCCATTCTCTGCCATAGAACTCCTTGTACATGCTGGAGGGATATGTATAGCAGGACGGCTTATCCGGGTGGGTTATGTGGCGAGCAGAGTCCATATCCACACACATGGCAATGTCATAGCGCCCGGATGCCACGGAAAGAACGGCCTCATTGAAACAATCAAATGGAGTAGCGCAGGCTTCACTCTGATGAACAGATGCCTTACCCCGCATGCCCAGCCATTCCAACAGACCATGATTGGGCGAAATACACTGAGAATCGCCATTTACGGCACAGACCTGGCCTACGATCAGCTTACCGATTTGACGGGGATTGACGCCTGCATCCTCCATAGCATCCAGGCAAGCCCAGGCGGCGAGATCTTGCAGCGACATGCCTTTCAATTCAGGTGTATCATCACTATCGCCGAATTTAGTGATGCCTATACCGATGATAGAAACAGATCTTGACAGCTTGTTGTTCATGACATTTGCTCCTTTCTCTTTATGACTTCTTCGCATACAAGGAAATCACATAATCAATGCCCTGCTGAATGGTGTGGCATTCGTTCTGGAAATCCCGGAGGCTGATTTCGATCCCCAAATCATCTTCCAGTCCGCCCAGCAGCGGAAAGAACTTCATGGAATTGGCAGCCAGGTCTTCCCTGAAACGCAGATCAAGATTGGCGGCCAGTTCTGCCTTATCCTTCATGAAAGCATCTGCCATGTAGGTAAGAAACAGCTCCTTGATTTCGTCGTTGGTTTTCATACAATAAACACGCTCCTTTCTTAGTTTCCTGATTGGGATAGCTTGATTATATGTGTCCACTCAAAAGTGCTCAATGACAGAACAGGCAAAGTGCCCATAACGGTGGACATTTTTTGGAATGTGTCTATCCCTTGCCCGGATAATGGACACATTTGGGGAAAGTGCTCTTTCCTTTTAAAAAGAGCCGTGCCATAATTTCATCTGAATAAACAAAACCAACAAAGGAGCGTTTGCCATGTTCAAAAATTTTGAGGAAATTGAAGACTATCTGATCAATGAAAATGTTAAGAAACGGATAGTATTATGCGGTTCCCATGACGATTTAGCCCTTAACGCCCTTGTGCGGGCCAAGCGTAAGGGTTTTGTATCTGCCACGCTGATTGGCGACGAAGAAAAGACCCGTGCTTTGCTGGCAGAGATGAATGAGCCTGCAGAAGATTATGTAATCATCCATGAGCCTCGAGAAATGAGCGCTGCCCGGAAAGCAATCAAGATGGTAAATGAAGGGAAAGCTGATCTCCCCATGAAGGGACTGATGCAAACAGCCTCATTCCTCATGGCCATCCAGAACCCCTTCGGCGGCTTGATGGAGGAAGGCGGACTGCTCAACGAATTCACTGCTTTCTACTGGCCGGAAAAGGATCGGATTTTAATTACAGGTGACTGTGCCATCAATGTTGCGCCTACATTGGAACAGAAAAAAATCATTGCTGCAAACCTGATTGCTCTGGCAAAAGCGTTTGGATGCGAGACTGTCAAAGTGGCTGCTGTATCGGTCATTGAAAAGCAGAATCCCGACATCCAAAGTTCCATGGATGCTGCGGCTCTGACTGGAATGGATTGGGGCGAAAATGTGATTGTGGAAGGGCCTTTTGCTCTGGACAATGCACTGGACGAGGAGGCTGCCAGACACAAGGGAATTCAGAGCCAGGTGGCAGGGCACGCCGATGTGCTTCTTATGCCGGATATGCATGCCGGCAATGTGTTCCACAAGTGCATCCATTTCTTCGGGCATATGCCATTTGCCAGCGGCACCATCGGTGCAAAAACCCCGGTTATCATGAACAGCCGCACGGATGATGAGGATGCCAAGTATTATTCCATTATGGCAGGTATTCTGCGCAGCTTAAAATAAGCGGAAGGAGGGCAATCATGAAAAAAATATTTGCAGTGAATCTCGGCTCCACCTCCACCAAAGTGGCATACTACGAGGATGAATCTTGCATCTACAGAGATTCCATCAGCCACGATCCCACAGAATTCAAGGACTGTGCCACTGTGTTTGATCAGAAGGAACTGCGCAAGCAGACTATCGTTGCCTATATGCGAGAGCATGGTATCGACATGGATGACCTGGATGCCTTCGTAACCCGTGGAGGCCAAACGGAACCGGTAAACGGCGGCGTCTATGAGATCAACGATGAGTATGTGGCACAGGCCATGAGCGGCAGATACGGCGTCCATGTCTGCTCTGTAGGTTCCGCCATTGCATTGGAACTCTGTGAAGGCTGCAAGGCCCGCCCTCTGACCGTGGACACGCCCTGCACCGATGAATTTGAGCCTTTGGCGCGGTATTCCGGTTTGAAGGAAATCAGCCGCATTTCCAGTTTTCAGGCCTTGAACCATAAAGCCATGGCCAAATATTACGCCAAAACCCAGGGAAAGGACTACAAGGATATGAATCTGGTAGTCGTCATGCTGGGCGGCGGCATCACTGTGGCGGCTCATAAAAAAGGCCGTATGATTGATGGTCCAGATGGGCTGGAGGGCGACGGTCCTTTCTCCAATAACCGTTGTTGCACCGTTCCCGTGGGGCAACTGGTGAAGTTGTGCTACTCCGGACAGTATGATCTGGCTGGTATGATGAAACATATCAATGGCGAAGCAGGCCTCGTGGCTTATCTCGGCACCACGGACATTCGAAGCATTGAAAAGCGGATTGAAGAAGGAGACGATTATGCCAGAGAGGTATTAGACGCCATGTGCTACCAGGCTGCCAAAGACATCGGCGCATATGCCACCGTTCTCAAGGGGGATGTGGACGCTATCCTGCTCATAGGCGGTATGGCAAACTCCAAATTTATCACAGAACATATCAAGGAGCGGGTGGAGTTTATTGCTCCGGTGATAGTTATGCCCGGCGAACGGGAGATGGAGTCTCTCTGTCTGACTTCCTACGATGCACTGTGCGGACGGGAGCCAATCCAAACATTTGGAATAACAACGCAAGAAAGAGGGTGACTTCAATGAATATTTCGGTTAGATATCAATCTCGCGGTGGAAATACCCGTGCGGTGGCAGAAGTCATTGCCCAAACATTGGGTGTGAATGCTGAACCGCTTGCATATTCCCTTTCAGAATACACAGATGTCTTGTTTTTAGGCGGAGGCGTATACAAGTGGGATGCAGATCCCGAATTGAAGGCATTCCTGGAAAAGATGCAGCCTTCTCAAATTGGGCAGATTGTAGCGTTTTCCACAGCTGGTGGCATGAAGATAACTCTAAAGCGGATTGTTGAGGCTGCAAAAAAGGCGGGAATCCCTGTCTACCCTAATCAGTTGTACATGCCGCTCCTGCTGCAAGGCCACACGGGGATTGGTCGGGAAGGAGGCCACCTGACTCCCGAACAAGAGCAAACAGTTTCTGCCTTTACCTTAAAGGTAGCTTCAGACTTAAACTTATTATCTTAGCCTTAAAAGGCAGCAGTGAAAGGAGCGAAAAATGGTTGTTAATAGTCTGCGCTCTGCGCTGGAGCTGTTGAAGAACATACCAGGGCAACTTCTGGAGAGCGATGTGGAGGTGGATCCGAAAGCTGAATTAGCCGGGGTCTATCGTTATGTAGGTGCCGGAGGTACGGTGGCAAGGCCCACCAAGAAAGGCCCTGCTATGATTTTCAACAACGTAAAAGACCACCCGGATGCAAGGGTGGCTATCGGGGTGTTGGCCAGCCGGAAGCGGGTAGCCGCTCTGCTGGACGCCGCTCCGGAGGATTTGGGAAAACTGCTATATCGTAGTGTGGAGAATCCCATCCCACCGATTCTCACTGACAAGGCCGCACCCTGTCAGGAAGTGATTCACCGCGCCACCGATCCTGGCTTTGACCTCTACAAGCTGGTTCCCGCTCCCACTAACACCCCGGACGATGCCGGGCCTTACATCACGATGGGAATGTGCTATGCCACCCATCCTGATACCGGGCTATCTGATGTCACCATCCATCGGCTGTGTATCCAGGGAAAGGACGAACTTTCCATCTACTTTGTCCCCGGTGCCCGGCATATCGGAGCCATGGCAGATCGGGCAGAAGAGTTAGGAAAACCTCTGCCAATTTCCATATCCATCGGTGTAGACCCCGCAATAGAAATCGGTTCTTGTTTTGAGCCGCCCACGACACCTCTTGGATACGATGAACTGGCTGTGGCCGGTGCGATTCGCGGAGAGCCGGTAAAACTCTGCAATTGCTTGACCGTAAATCAGCGCGCTATCGCCAATGCGGAATATGTCATTGAGGGCGAAGTTGTTCCCGGCGTCCGCGTCCAGGAGGATCAGAATTCCCATACAGGTTATGCCATGCCGGAATTTCCCGGTTATACTGGCCCCGCCAGTGGTCAATGCCGGCTGATCAAGGTGAAAGCCGTCACCCACCGCAAGAATCCGATTATGCAGACCTGTATCGGTCCAAGCGAGGAACACGTTTCCATGGCAGGTATCCCCACCGAGGCAAGCATTTTTGCTATGATTGAAAAAGCCATGCCAGGAAAACTTTTGAATGTTTACTGTCCCTCTGCGGGCGGTGGGAAATACATGGCTATTCTCCAATTTCGGAAAACTCAGGCGAGCGATGAAGGACGCCAGCGTCAAGCTGCCCTTTTGGCTTTCTCCGCTTTCAGTGAGTTAAAGCATATTTTCCTTGTGGACGAGGATGTAGACCCGTTTGATGTCAGTGACGTGCTTTGGGCCATGAACACCAGGTTCCAGGGAGATGCGGACATCATCACCATACCGGGAGTCCGATGCCATCCTTTGGATCCATCCAACGATCCAAGTTGTTCTCCCAGCATTCGGGATCATGGAATCGCTTGCAAAACCATCTTTGACTGCACCGTGCCCTATGATCAAAAGGAAAGGTTCCATCGTTCCCGGTTTCTGGAAATTAACCCGGCAAAATGGGAAACGGAGCTATCACAGTAAATCATGGAAAGAAAGAAAATCATTGTCGCTATCACGGGAGCCAGCGGCGCAGAGCTTGGTTTATACGTGTTGAAAGCACTGCAATTGCAGGATGTTGAAATTCATCTGATTCTATCTGAAGGGGCGAAACGGGTTATCCAGGCAGAAACCATATTCACACCAGAAGATTTTTTAGCTCTTTCAGACTTCCACTATCCTGATACGGATCTGGGTGCCCGGATTGCAAGCGGCAGCTATAAGACAGACGGCATGATTGTGGTTCCATGCAGCATGAAAACACTTTCCGGAATTGCCAACGCCTATGATGAAAATCTCATCATCCGGGCCGCTGATGTTTGTATAAAGGAAAACCGGCGAGTTGTCCTTGTGCCAAGGGAAATGCCTCTGAATCGGGCGCATTTACGGAATATGCTGACCGTTGCCGAAGATGGAGGTGTCATTCTTCCGCCTATGTTGAGCTTCTATTCGGGCGCAGATACTGTGGAAAAACAGATTGAACAGATTGTTGGGAAGGTGCTGATGCAGTTTGGGCTGACGCACCCGGGATTTGTATCCTGGCAGGGGACTTGAATATGGATCAATATTATGAAAACTTTCGTGTGCGTTTACATGCAGAGTATATGGGCAGTGATCTCTGCATCACAATATGCGGTGGGGATTCGCCGCATATTGGCAGTGTGGCAATTGCCGAACCAAGGGAAAGTTTGAACGGGGATGGGCAACCATCCGCAACTGTTTCCACATTCAATTTTTTAGGGCATAAAGACAACGAGGTCGCGGACGCAATAGCTTATACCGTTTCATCGCAACTTAGATGCCGCGTAGTAGTCCTTTGCGGAATTCATTACAATTATGTAAATGCAGACTTGCTGATTCAGATAGAAACGCTGTCGAGGACTATTGTGGAAGATATTATAAGAAATTCAAAATAATCCTGTCACAGACAGCTATGATATCGTTCTAGGCGATGATACCAACTCGGTGGGTACCCGGACGGAATTACAGGTACAGAGAGCCATGAATCTTTTGATCCAGAGTGGATTCTATGAGGACCTGTATAACGGCAAGTTTGAACAGGCATTCTGATTGGCAAAAGAAAGGAGACGTGATTATGGAACTCTTTTTGACTTTACTCAGCGGAATCGGTTGGATGATCGTTTATGAGGAATGTATCCGTCTGGGATTTAGGGATAGAATCTATGCCATGCCATTCTGGGCGCTCGGGTTGAACTTCTCTTGGGAAGCAATTAACTTCGCTGGGGAACTCATTTTCAAATGGCACGGTCCCACGGTTGGGCTGACACTAGTACAGACCGCTGTTAACGGTTTCTGGGCGTGCTTGGATGTTGTCATCCTTTATACCTACTTCAAGTACGGTAAAAAAGAGTGGCCAAAAGCCTTGCCTCAGAAATGGTTTGCCCCTTGGACCATTCTTAAATTGATTTGCTGCTTCGCCTTACAAATTGTGTTCATTATAGAGTTTGGCGGTGTGTTGGCGGCGGAGTATTCTGCATTCCTTCAGAATCTGTTGATGAGCGTACTATTTATTAAAATGTACTCACAACGAAACAACCAGGAAGGGCAGTCCATCCTACTGGCGACAGCGAAGTGGATTGGGACGTTAGCACCTACCATTCTTATGGGAGTTATCAGTTATAATCCACTGGTGCTCTGCTGCGGAATCTTTTGTTCTGTATTTGATCTCATTTATATTTGGTTGCTGACGCGGCACAAAAAACTGGAGGAAAAATCATGAGAGACATTATCATTAACCTGCTAATTATCGCAAGCGGTGTGTGCTGGTCCATTGTGTATATTGCCAGCATCCGTACTGGATTTAAGCAGAAAACTTATTGCATGCCTATTTTCGCCTTGGGCCTGAATATTGTTTGGGAGGGAATGTATTCCTGTATCCGTCTTTTCCTGCGGCACGATTTGGGCGTTCAGACTTTCGCTAATATGGCCTGGTTCTGCCTGGACATCTTCATCCTCGTGACTTGGTTCAAATATGGCAAAGAAGAATGTAAAACCGAAACGGAGAAAAAATGGTTTATCCCTTGGTCGATCATTGTCCTGGCCTCCTGCGTAGCGCTGCAGGTGCTCTTCGCCGTGGAATTTGGTGATGTGGAGGGAGAAAAGTATTCCGCTTATGTGCAAAATGTAGCCATGAGCGTGGCCTATCTGTATATGCTGAATCGCCGGAGAAGTTCAAAGGGCCAGACCATGACCATCGCAGTGTGTAAATGCATTGGTACGCTGACCCCCACCATTTTCGGAACCATGGAGGGCAATATGTTCATCCTTGTCACAGGGGTTATCTGCTTTGTGTTGGATCTGCTCTATATTTACTTCCTGCACGGCGTTCAGAAAAAAGAGCAAGACTTATCAAAGGTATAATAGGAGGAAATCATCATGAAAGAAAGGCTGTCTATCATATTCCTGAGCATCGCGGAAATTCTCGTTGGAATTCTGCTGTTGGTCAACCCTGTCGGATTTACTTCATGGATTATCATAGCATTTGGGATTGTCCTGGTATTGGTTGGATTAATCAGTGTCATTCAATATTTCCGGACCCCAGCTCCGGAGGCCGCGCTGAAAAAGTCGCTGGTAATCGGTATTCTGGCGATTTTGCTGGGTCTGTGGTGCGTGCTGAAAAATGAATGGTTCATTGCCTTATTCCCGCTGTTGACGACACTTTATGGAATTGTTATTCTCGTTGAAGGTGTTACAAAAGTGCAGTGGACTGCGGATATGCTCCGGCTAAAGACGGGGCGTTGGGGTTGGATGGCATTGTCTGCTGTCTTTACATTGATCTGCGCGGTGATTGTTTTGGCGCATCCATTTTCAACAACCGCCGCATTGTGGATGTTTATCGGCATCACGATGATAGTGGAAGCGATTATTGATATTATTGCGACTATTTTCAAAAAAGCGAAATCTGATAGAGGGTAAATGTAAGCAGACAGTTCTCTGCATGGGACTATCCATTTTTAAGGATATTTCTCTGTGTGAAGTCGATTGAACAGAAGGAAAGAGGCGCAATAAATGTGGAAAAGTACTGATACAGAGAATCCCAACAGCACTTTATGGCAGACGGGGAAAATCAAAAGCTACTTCTCTGCCTTGTTCGATATCCGAAGTGATACAATGAATCATGAGGAGCTGGATGAGATGATGGTGGAAAATACCATCATCCATGGCTCCAATATGTGGATCTTGATCATGGCGATCCTTATTGCCTCGATCGGTTTGAATGTCAATTCCACGGCGGTGATCATTGGCGCTATGCTGATCTCACCTTTGATGAGCGGCATTTTGACCATGGGCTATTCCCTTGCTAGAAGTGATTTGACCATGCTTTGGAAGGCGTTTATCCGATTCGGAACGCAAGTCGTCATCAGTCTGATCGCATCAGCCCTTTACTTTTGGCTTTCACCTCTGGATGTGCCAACGAGTGAAATGATCGCCCGCACCAGCCCCACACTGTGGGATGTGTTGATTGCTTTGTTCGGCGGCATTGCAGGCGCGATCGGAAATACCCGAAAAAAGAGAAGCAATGTAATTCCCGGTGTAGCGATCGCTACAGCTTTGATGCCGCCTCTTTGTACGGTTGGATATGGTATTGCTACAATGCAGCCCCGTTTCATTTTTGGTGCATTCTATCTATTTTTTATCAATACGCTGTTTATTATGCTTTCTGCTGCATTGGTAACAAAACTGCTGGGCATTCCGTCATGCAAAATCACGGATGTACGCAAGCAAAAACGTGTCAAGCGTCTGATCACGGCGATCACTGTGTTGACTGTGGTGCCGAGTGTCCTAATTGGTGGCCTTAAGGTCTATCAGACCGTCATAGAACAGAATGTCACGGAGTATCTGGAGCATGAGTTCTCTTTCTCTGACACACAGGTGATCCAGAGCAGCATCGATTACTGGAATCAGGAGATTCATATTTCTTTAGTTGGGGCAACGGTTTCTGATGAAGTGATCGCACGGTTGGAGCAGCAGATGCCGGATTATAGTTTGGGCAGCTATACACTGCACATTACCCAGAATAAGATTGGTTCGGGCGATGATAGCGAGAATATCACGATCGCAGTTCAGGAAAACACGATCCAAGAGCTGCAAAAGCAGATAGAGGAGCAGCAAAAGAGGATCAATGAACTGGAGGAAGCTGCTTCTGAGCAGATTGACTGCGCAAAACTGGCAAAAGACGCCTTATCGATTTTTGAGAAACTAACATCCTGCAGCTGTGGAATTATGGCGGATCAAGACAGTGAATATATCTTGCTTACGGGGATAGCCGAGCAGCCATTCTCACCGGAGGAAGAAGAAATTCTGCGAAGCTGGCTTCTGACAGAAAGTGGTTTGTTGAAAGCAGAATTACAGATAGTATCTCAATAGAGGAAGGTTATTCAGACAATTGCACGTGGGACCGTCTGTGCACATCGGTTCCACTCTACATAATAAGTCATTTGCCCTGTCCAGGAAAAGAAAAAAACCGTTTGACCGGGGCAGATACTTTCGTGCGCCTATTTCAAGATTTGATTCCCTATCGGCGGTTTTGAAGAACATTTCAAGGCCGCCGTTTCTTTTGCCCTCAAATGGAATGACGCGCTGGCAGCTTCGGCGGCTTTAGGAGGGAGCCGCTTATGATGCAACCTAACCGCCGACAAATTCTGACGACATTTTTGCTACCGCCAAAAAAATCCAGACTGCTGGACAGATACAGTCTAACAGTGAATGCGAAAATCGTCACTTTTTAACTGAAAATCGTACTTTTTGCGCTCGAATAGCTTTTTGCTGTCCGGGCGCTTTTCTATTTCCCCGGTGCCGCTCTCCGCCCTCCATTTCATTTCGCCTGAAATTCACCGAATCGAAATGGAGGTTATGATGAGTTTTAACTATGCGCGCGAAAAGCGCATGTTTGATCGAGAGTGGGAACAGCTACATAAAGAGTATGCTGCCGCTGGCATGAGCGAAGCGGCGATTGCCCAGATGAAAGCCTTTGATTGGGGCTGGTTCTGCAGCAGGCGGGTATACAGCGACCATACCCAGGCTTTGCCGGAGGAATCTCCCCATGACGAGGAAGGACACTCTACGCTTTTCCGAAAGTTTGCCGCCCTCTCCGTGGCATTTGAACAGGGACAAGCCTCCGACCGCTATGCCTGGGTGGAGACCATTGAGGATGAAGAACTGTACCGCCAGCTCCGCACGCTCAGTGCCGCAGATCTGGAGCTGATTACCCTGATCGCTATGGAGGGCTACCGCCAGTCAGAGGTTGCCCGGATGTGGGGATGCTCTCAAGTTGCTGTCCATAAGCGGATGAAAAAAATCAAAAAAATCCTCCGCAGTGGTTAAGAAATGCGCTTTCCCAGCGCCTACACAGTAGAAGGATACATTTTCCTCATCCTTTCAGGCACCTTGAAAACTGAATATACGGTACAGCAAGTACATAACCCGCGTGAGTAGCGGCATAAGGCCCGGCGCGACGATGGCGGCTTGAAGGAGGTGATCGGACAAGCTGCCGGAGCGATGAACGGATGCTTTAGACCCGGACCGGCAATCCGGGCGCGATGACAGCGCGGGGGATAATGATACTTTCTCACGACCTCCCACAGACTTGAGGGGGAACCCTGCGGCGCACGAGTAAAACGACGCTGCGGAGTTATGACAGCCCTGCCAGGGGCGGCCTGCTGTATCCCTGCCGTCAGGGGCGCGTGGCAAAATTGACGGGAAAGACTTTATTTTGTAACGACCAAAGGCAAATGACAGCCGCACCGAATCCCGCTGTATGTTCTGACAGCTCTGACCTTCTCGGTGCGGCTGTTTTTCTTTGGCCTGAATAGGGACAGCCTGTATTTTCATACCATTACATATAAGCTGTTTCTGATATTGGAGGTGCGTCTATGGAAAACCATACCGCATATACTGCTCCGGCAACCTCTTACAAGGAGGTCCGGATCGGAAATACGATTTACCGTGTGACCAGTTTCTTTTCGGGAGAAAAGGACCTGGGGAAAACACTGGAGCAGCTGGCTGTGCGCCGGGCGATGTCGGAGGTTTCTGTCTCTGCTACATCCTGCGCTGGCCGTGCCACATGACTTTGAACATATCTTCCCGGCCTGCCGCATCCTTGCGCGGCGGTGGCGTTTTGAGTATCATATTCTTACAGGGTTACACCTGTGGAGCCACCACGCCGCGTTGGATATGAAGCTGGATTGTCGGGAGGTAAAATAAAGATGATCGACAAGACATACAACGTTGGCATTTACTGCCGCCTTTCCAATGACGATGAGCGTGACGGTGAATCCGTCAGCATTGAGAACCAGAAGCTGCTGCTGCAGAACTATGTGCGCCAGCGCGGCTGGAACGAGGTTGACGTATACATCGACGATGGGTATTCCGGGACGAACTTCAACCGTCCCGGCGTACAGCGCCTCATCGAAGATGCAAAAGCGAAACGCATTAACCTGATCCTGGTCAAGGACCTGTCCCGGTTTGGAAGGAATTACATTGAGTTTGGACAGTACACAGACTATCTGTTCCCCTCCATCGGCTGCCGCTTCATCGCTCTGAACAACGGTATTGATACGCAGAACCAGGATGGAAGCACCGATGTGATGTGCTTTTTGAACTTATTTAACGAATTTTATAGCCGGGATACCAGCAAGAAGGTCAAGGCTGTGAAAAAAGCCTGCGCAGAAAGCGGGAAATTCATGGGGACCTATCCCGCCTACGGTTACAAGCGGGACCCCGCAGATAAACACCACCTTGTCATTGACGAGGACACGGCACCCACCGTGCGCCGGATCTTTGCTATGAGAGCCTCCGGCATGGGCTTCCATGCCATAGCGGCTGCCCTCAACGAGGAAGGCGTCCAGCCACCGGGCGTGCTGTACTATCAGAGGAAAGGCCAGAGCGATCCCCGCCGTGTCAACCACAAATGGGCGGATACCACTGTGAAGAGCATCATCCGCAACGAGGTTTATATCGGCAACATGGTCCAGGGCAAGACCGGCACCATGTCCTATAAGTCCCGCAAGCTCATCGGCAAGCCGGAGGACGAATGGATTCGTGTGGAAGGAACCCATGAGGCCATCATCTCCCGTTCCGTATGGGATACGGTGGTCAGCATCGACAAGAAGCATGTCCGGAAAAATACGACATCGGACGGTTATAAGAGTATCTTCACCGGCCTTGTCTACTGCGCCGACTGCGGCTTTAAGATGCGGAACCACACGGAAAAATTCACCTATAAGGATGGGCGGCCTGGGCGGTACAGCTCTTTCATCTGCGGTAACTATGCCCGCAGCGGGAAAAGCGCCTGCACTGTCCACACGATCTACGAGCATGTGTTGGAGCAGCTGATCCTGGCAGACATCCGGGAAAAGGCACTGCTTGCCGAGCATGACCCGGAGCGCCTTGCCCGGCAGATCGTTCAGCTGAAAGAAAAGGAATCCCGTACCCGTCTTTCTTCCTATGAGCAGGAACTAAGGACAGTGACCGCGCGGATTTCGGAGCTGGAACACCTGATGCAGAATCTGTATGAGGATAAATGCACCGGCACCATCCCGCAGACGGTGTTCCAGACGCTGATGCGGAAATATGAAGCGGAACGCGCGGAGAAAACCGAACAGCTGCCGGAGCTGGAGCGCAAGGTCAAAGATCACATGGGCAGCCGCCAGGATGCCAGCCAGTGGACCGAACTGATCCGACGCTACACCGAGATCACCGAGCTGGATGAAACCATCCTGTTTGAACTGGTTGACCGCATTGAGGTCGGAGACACACGGAAAGAAAGAGGTCTGCGGGTTTGCGACATCAAGGTATATTACCGGTATGTCGGCAACGTGGACGATGCACTGAAGCAGGAAGGGCGGGACCAGTATGAAGAAGCTGTATAAAGTGGGTATCTACTGCCGCCTGAGCGTTGAGGATGCCGTCAATTCCGCAAAGGCAAAAAACTACATCCCCAGCGATGAATCCGTCAGCATCGAAAACCAATATGAGATTCTTTCCAAGTTTGTAATGCTCAATGGCTGGGTGGAGGTCAAGACCTACCGGGACGATGGGTACAGCGGCGGCAACTTCCAGCGCCCTGGCTTCCAGGAGATGCTGGAGGACGCCCGAAGCGGCCTTATCAATCTCATCCTGGTCAAAGACCTCTCCCGCCTGGGGCGTGACTTCGTAGAGGTAGGACGATATACGGATGTGGTATTCCCATCCCTGGGATGCCGGTTTGTATCCGTCCTGGACTGCCTGGACAGCGAGGGCGACAATACGGATATGCTGCACTTCCGCAGTTTGATGAACGACTACCATCTCAAGGATTTAAGCAGCAAGATCAAATCCGTCCTCCATGCAAAAATGAAAAGCGGGCAGTACCTTGGGTCATACGCCCCTTACGGCTACCGCAAAAGCGAGGACAATAAGCACCAGCTTGTCATTGATGAGGAAGCGGCCGCTGTTGTCCGGAGGATATTTGAAATGCGTCGGTCAGGCATGGCTTATGGCAAGATCACCGCCGCACTGAACCAGAACGGGATTCTTTCTCCCCGCTGGTATTGGGCGATCCACTACGGAAATGGCAGCTGCAAGTGTTCCAAACTGTGGGCCTACGCCACTGTGAAAAACATCCTGAACGATGCCGTTTACACAGGGACGCTTACTCAAAACTGTACCGGAACTCGTTCCTATAAGGATAAGACTTCGATCCAAAAGCCGGAATCGGAGTGGATTTCCCATGAGGACGCCCACGAAGCGATCATCTCCCCGGAAACATGGGATGCCGTCCAGGAACAGAACCAGCTGGCAAAGCTCCGCAGCACCGACAATGCCATTCCGCAGCCTGCGCTGTTCACCGGGAAACTGGTCTGCGCTGATTGCGGACATCCCCTTGTGGTCAACCGGCAAAACCAGCACCGAAAAAACGGGACCGTCATAAAGTACGTTTCCTACTACTGCTCACGCTATGCCACCTCCGGTCATTCGGTTTGCTCCTGGCACCGGATTTCGGAGATCACGCTGCAGCAGTTGATCCTCAACGAGATCAAAGCTCAGGCAAAAGCCGTTACCGTCAATGAAGCGGCGGTGCTGGAAAAGCTGAAAAAACAGGTATCCTCCACCGATACCATACGGCAGGAAAACACCCGTCAGGAAATCGCAGCGCTGCGGCGGCGTGTGCAGGAACTGGAACAAATGACCGCAAAGCTCTATGAGGATAAGGTCAGCGGCACGATCACGGAAGCTACTTTCCTGATGCTGATTGAAAAAAGCGAACAGGAACGAATCCAGAAGTCGGACCGGCTTGACGCACTTCTTTCCGAAGCGGGCAAGGTGCAGCAGGAACTGTCAGACCTCCAGAAATGGACTGCCCTGATCCGAAAGTATCTCAACCTTACAGAGCTTGACCGCAACACGGTGGATGAGCTGATTGACCGCATCGAAGTCAGCGAAGCTACGGTTGTGGATGGGAAACGACATCAGAATATCAAAATCTTTTACCGCTTTGTCGGGGCGGTATGAAAGGAGGACCGTATGGAAGAAAAGAAACTGCGCTCTGTAATCTATTGCCGTTTCTCAACGGCAGAGCAGATTGACAGCTCCGCTATGAACGCACAAAGCGCCCGCCTGCATGAGCAGGTCAGGCGCGGAAACCTCGATATTATCAGGGCATTATCTTCTGCATCGGAGAAGTATCCATCTCTCTGCGTACCGGCAAAGATCATGCTTTAGCCCTGGACAAACACATTATCCCTTGCGGGAATGGAAACGATAAGCGGTTGGAATCAGATCGGCTGTCGAAAAAGAGAGAAGTGACAGAGTACCTTTCCTCGGTGATGGATGTTCTGGGATTCCAGCAGCTCATACAACGATGCGCTTTCCCGAAGGGCCTTTGCCGGG
>OFMD01000291.1_pt1 | contig 43008 bp, 40 predicted proteins | sample 1541211 | NCBI WGS metagenome assembly OFMD01 (sample SAMN04209231, study PRJEB22552) | human gut metagenome | biome: gut; material: feces | host: Homo sapiens | place: USA: Oklahoma | reverse complement strand
CATTGCGGCGCGAAGCACCGCAATGGGTAGGTGGCGGCTAACGCCGCCGGGATATGGGGGCACCTGTCTCCCTGCGGGTCGGCCCGCGGGTCTGGCACGCCACCGGCGTGTCATTCAACACCGCGGACCCATCAAGGGGAAGGCTAACGGAGGTGCGTCATTCAACACCGCGACCCATCAAGGGGGAAGGCTTGGGCTTGTGCGGCCTGGGCACCCGTCTCCCTGTGACCTCATCAGGGGGAAGGCTGACGCCTGCGGACGGGAGGGGGGCCGAAGATAGGATGGAAGTTGGGAGTGAAAACACATGGAAAAGGGAATGGAATTTCTGCCGGTGAGCCGGGAGGAGATGATCGACCGGGGCTGGTATTACTATGACTTTCTGGTGGTGACGGCGGACGGGTATATCGACCACCCCAGCTTCGGCACCACACTGATCGCGCGGCTGCTGGAGAGCAGGGGCTATCGGGTGGCGATACTGCCCCAGCCGGACTGGCACTCGGCGGAGGACTTCCGGGCCATGGGCAAGCCCCGGTACGGGGTGCTGATCGGCGGGGGGAACCTGGACTCGATGGTGGCCCACTACACGGTGGCCAAGCGGCGGCGGACCCGCGACCTGTACAGCGAGGGCGGAGAGATGGGCAAGCGGCCGGATCGGCCCACGATCGTGTACGCCAACCGGGCGCGGGAGGCGTGGCCGGACGTGCCCATCGTTATCGGCGGGCTGGAGGCGTCGCTGCGGCGGTTCGCCCACTACGACTACTGGGACGACAAGGTGCGGCGGAGCATACTGTTCGACGCGCCGGCGGACCTGCTGGTGTACGGCATGGGGGAGAGCGCCACGGCGGAGATCGCCCGGCGTCTGGCGAGGAAGGCACCGCCGTCGGAGCTGACGGATATACCGGGGACGGCGTACATCACCGACCAGGTGGGCGAGCTGAAGTTCCACAGGGCGGACGCGCCGGGGTATGAGGCGGTATGCGCGGACAAGGCGGCCTATGCCCGGGCGACGAAGATCGAATACGACGAGCACGATCCCATCCGGGGCTGCGCGGTGGTGCAGCCCTGCGAGGGGCGGTATCTGGTGGTGAACCCGCCGGCGCGGCCGCTGCGGCGGGAGGAGCTGGACGCCCTGTACGCCCTGCCCTACACCCGGCAGGTGCATCCCATGTACAAGAACGGCATACCGGCCATCGAGGAGGTACAGTTTTCCATCACCCACAACCGGGGATGCTTCGGCGGGTGCAACTTCTGTGCGCTGGCCTTCCACCAGGGGCGGATGGTCACCAGCCGGTCCATCGAGTCGGTGCTGGAGGAGGCGGAGCTGCTGACCCACGAGCCCGGGTTCAAGGGGTACATCCACGACGTGGGCGGGCCAAGCGCCAACTTCCGCCACACCAGCTGCCAGAAGCAGAAGCGGTGCGGGATGTGCAAGAACCGCAGCTGTCTGGCGCCGGAGCCGTGCCCGAACCTGGACGCGGACCACTCGGAGTACACGGAGCTGCTGCGGCGGATGCGGGAGATACCGGGGATCAAGCGGGTGTTCGTGCGGAGCGGCATCCGGTACGACTATATGCTGCAGGACAAGGACAGGTCGTTCTTTAAGGAGCTGGTGAAGTACCATATCTCGGGACAGCTGAAGGTGGCGCCGGAGCACTGCGTCAGCTCGGTGCTGGACTACATGGGAAAGCCGCACTTTGACGTGTTTCTGAAGTTCTGGCGGCAGTACCAGAAGCTGAACGAGGAGGGTGGCACGGAGCAGTATCTGGTGCCGTATCTGATGTCCAGCCACCCGGGATGTACCCTCAGCGACGCGGTGGAGCTGGCGGAGTTCCTGCACAAAAACGGCAGGACGCCGGAGCAGGTGCAGGATTTCTATCCCACGCCGGGAACGCTGTCCACCTGTATGTATTACACGGGCATCGATCCGCGGGATATGTCGGAGGTGTATGTGGCCAGGGATCCCAAGGAGAAGGCCATGCAGCGGGCGCTTTTGCAGTGGTCGCGGCCGGAGAAGCGGGCGCTGGTGGTGGAGGCCCTGGAGGAGACGGGGCGGACAGACCTGATCGGGTACGAGAAGAAGTGCCTGATCCGGCCGCGGAAAGGGGAGCCCTACGGTCAGCCGCCGGTCAAGCCGGAGAGGCCGGAGAGGCCGGAGAGGCCGGAGAGACAGCCGCGGCGGAAAAAGGAGGCCTCCGGCAACCGGGGGCGGCGGGGGACGCCCACGGCGAAGCCGCTGGCGCAGAAGGGGAAGATGTCGCCCCGGAAGAAGGCGGCCTTCGCCAAGAAACGAAACGGGAAATAACGACGACAGAGCGCCCCGCTGCTGCGGGGCGCTCTGCTTTTTGCGGGGCGGCCGGGGCGGCAGAGCGGGGGAAAAGACGGTGGGACTGTCAGATAAGGGGGGATGATAAAAAATGTGACGGTTTCTGCGGAATGTTGGAGGCAATGCGGCGAAAAAAAGCTTGTGTTAGCACAGGGTTTTTATTATAATAAAAAAGAAGTGTCAAGATGCCGGTACCGCACGTTAAGATTTCGACAAGAAATCGGAAGGGCGGGGTCGGCGCCGTGCCGCTTCTGCCGTTTTACGACGCGACGCGGCACAAAAATTTTACCGGATGTAAAAGGTGAAAGACGAATGGAAAAAAAGAAGAAAACAAGGTTCATCGTGGTGTGGCTGCTGATCACCGCGGCGTTCCTGGCCGGTTCTCTGCTTGTCCCCGGACACGGCAAGTCGGAGTCGGTGCAGGAGGCCATGCGTGACGCAGTGCTCCACGGGACGAACCGCATCAGCCTGTTCGGGCTGAAGGACGTGAACCCGGCGTACATATCCTCGCTGGTGGTGGTGGGCGCACTGCTGCTGGCGGCGATACTGCTGCGGGTGTTCGTTATCCCCCGGTTCAAGATGGTACCGGGAAAGCTGCAGATGGCGCTGGAGACGGCGGTAGGGCTGTTCGACGGCATGGCCAAGGGCAACAGCCCGCATCGCAACAAGTTCCTGGGCGCATATATCTTCGGCGCCGGCGTGTACATCTTCGTGGGAACGCTGTTTGAGCTGTTCGGCTTCCAGGCCATCACCACGGGCGGACACACCATCGCGCTGCCGGCCCCGCTGTCGGACGTGAACGCGGCCATCTCCCTGGGCTGCCTGTCCTACGGCGTGATCCTGGTGGGCGGCATCGTGGCCAACGGCGCAAAGGGCGCGGGCAAGGCCCTCAAGGATTTCTCCCTGCCCATCTCCATGAGCTTCCGTATGTTCGGCGCGCTGCTCAGCGGCCTGCTGGTGACGGAGCTGGTGTACTACTATGTGTCCTTGAGCTTCGTTGTGCCGGTGGTGGCGGGCGTGCTGTTCACGCTGCTCCACGCGCTGATCCAGGCCTACGTGCTGACCACGCTGACCTCCATGTTCTACGGAGAGACTACGGAAAAGCACGCACCCAAGCCCAAGAAAAATAAAAAAATCAAAGCTGAAACTGTAAATAACTGACGGAGGAAAGAGAAACCATGAAAAAGCTGTTCAATAAGAAGGCCTTTGCCCTGCTGCTGTGCCTGGTGCTGGCACTGGCCGCCCTGCTCACCGTGACCGCGTTCGCCGATACCGCACCTGCCGACGGCACCGCCGCCCAGACCGAGGAAGCGGCCGACAGCGGCGTGAGCGCCAAGGCCATCGCTTCCGGTGTTGCCATCGGTGTGGCTGCCGCCGGCGGCGCCATCGGTATGGGTATGGCTATCGCCAAGTCCGCTGAGGGCATCGCCCGTCAGCCGGAGGCCGAGGGTAAGATCCGCACCACCATGATGCTGGGTCTGGTGTTCCTGGAAACGGCTATCATCTATGCCCTGCTGGTGGTCATCCTGATCATCTTCGTGCTGTAAGAAACGGGGAGAGACGCTATGAATATCCCTCTGAATATTGATTGGCAGCAGATATTGCTGCACTTCTTCAACTTCTCCATCCTGGTGGGCGGTCTGTATCTGCTGCTGTTCAAGCCGGTGAAGAGCTTTATGGAAAAGCGGGAGAAGCACTATGCGGATATGGAAGCCGCCGCCGTGGCCCGGGAGAAGGACACCGAGGCGCTGAAGGCCGCCATGGCCCAGCGGGAGGCGGACTTTGACGCCGTGCTGGAGGAGAAGCGTGCCGCCGCCGCCAAGGAGGCGGAGGCCTTTGCCCAGCAGCAGCGCGACGCGGCCAAGGCGCAGGCGGACAAGATCCTGTCCGATGCCAAGGACGCCGCCGAGAGCGAGCGCCAGAAGATCGTGGCCGAGGCCAACCGCGAGGCGGTGGCTATTGCCGAGGACGCCATGGAGAAGCTGATGGCCGCCCAGACGGCCCAGGCCTATGACGCCTTCGTGAATGCCGCGAAGGAGGAACAGAATGAACACTGATGCACGCCTGACGGCGAAACTGCTCAGCGCTTGTCCGCCGGACAGCGCGCAGAAAGAGAAGCTGGAGGATGTGCTGTCGAAAAAGTACGGCAAGGCCATCGAGCTGGTCTGGCAGGAGGACCGCACCGCACAGGGCGGATTCCGCATTGAGCTGGGCAGCGAGGTCATCGACTGGACGGCGGAGGGCCGGCTGGAGCAGCTGAAGGAACGGCTGACCGGACTGAAGAGTGAGGGCTCCGTCATCCCCCTGATCCGGGACGCGGTGAAGAGCTGGGTGCCGGAGGTATGCGCCCGCGAGGTGGGCAGCGTACTGACCGTGGCGGACGGGATCGCCTATGTGGAGGGCCTGGAGGGCGCTACCTACGGCGAGATCCTGCTGTTTGAAGGCGGCATCCGGGGCATGGTGCAGGAGCTGCGCTCCGGCCGTATCGGCTGCATCCTGTTCGGCCGCGTGGAGGAGGTCAGCGAGGGCACGGCGGTGTACCGCACCGGCAAGACCGCCGGTATCGGCGTGTCCGACGGCATGATCGGCCGCGTGGTGGACGCCCTGGGCGCGCCCATCGACGGCGGCGGAGACATCCCCGTGGACGAATACCGCATGATCGAGAGCCCGGCGCCCGGCATTATTGACCGCCAGCCGGTGAACACTCCCATGCAGACAGGCATTCTGTCCATCGACTCCATGTTCCCCATCGGTCGGGGCCAGCGTGAGCTGATCATCGGCGACCGCCAGACCGGAAAGACCGCTATCGCCATCGACACCATCCTGAACCAGAAGGGGAAGGATATGATCTGCATCTACGTGGCCATCGGCCAGAAGGCCAGCTCCGTGGCACAGATCGCCGAGCTGCTGCGGAAGCACGACGCCATGCGCTACACCATCGTTGTGTGCGCCGGCGCGGGCGAGTCCGCGTCCATGCAGTACATCGCGCCCTATGCCGGCGCGGCCATCGGCGAATATTTCATGAACAAGGGCAAGGACGTGCTGATCGTGTACGACGATCTGAGCAAGCACGCCATCGCTTACCGCGCCCTGAGCCTGCTGCTGGGGCGGTCCCCCGGACGCGAGGCGTATCCCGGCGACGTGTTCTATCTGCACTCCCGTCTGCTGGAGCGCGCGGCGCGGCTCAGCGACGAGCGCGGCGGCGGCAGCATGACCGCCCTGCCCATCGTGGAGACCCAGGCGGGCGACGTGTCGGCCTATATCCCCACCAACATCATCTCCATCACAGACGGTCAGATCTTTCTGGAGAGCAGCTTGTTCTTCTCCGGCCACCGGCCGGCGGTGAACGTGGGTCTGTCCGTGTCCCGTGTGGGCGGCGCGGCCCAGACCAAGGCTATGAAGAAGGCCGTGGGCACCCTGCGCCTGGATCTGGCGCAGTACCGCGAGATGGAGGTGTTCACCCAGTTCTCCAGCGACCTGGACGAGGAGACGAAGAGCCAGCTGGCCTACGGCCAGAGCCTGATGTATATCCTGCGGCAGGGGCGCAGCGCCCCGCTGAGCCAGGGACAGCAGATCGTCACGCTGGTGACGGCCATGGCGCACCTCTATCAGCAGGTGCCGGTGGCCCAGGTGTGCGCCCTGCGGGACTTCCTGCTGGGCGAGTTCGCCGCGCAGCGGCAGAGCCTGATGCTCCAGCTGGAGCAGGGCGCGGCGCTGGACGACGAGCTGCGTGGCCAGATCAACGACTTTGCAAAGACGGCGCTGGAGAAATTCAAGCGCGCAGGCGGGCGGTGAGCGCATGGCCAGCACCAGTGAGATCCGCCGGCGCATCGGAGGCGTACGGCAGACCCAGAAGATCACCCACGCCATGTATCTGATCTCCCAGGCGAAGCTGCGGAAGGCCAAGCAGGATCTGGACAACACACGGCCTTATTTCCAGGCATTGCAGACGGAGATCGGCCGCGTGTTCAACGCGGACAGCACCATAGAGAGCCGGTATGTGGATCCGGTGGATCCCAATGCCAAGCCCCTGCCCGGCGTGCCGGCGTGCCTGCTGATCACGGCGGACAAGGGACTGGCCGGCGCGTACAACCAGAACGCCATACGGCAGGCGCAGCAGCTGCTGACCGCCCAGGGCAACGCGGCGTTGTATGTGGTGGGCGAGTACGGCCGGCGCTGGTTCAGCCAGCGGGGGATCGCCATCGAGGAGAGCTTTCACTACACGGCGCAGAACCCTACGCTGGACCGGGCGCGGCACATCGCGGAGCTGCTGCTGGAACGGTTCGACGCGGGAGAGATCAGCGCGGTATGGGTCATCTATACCGACATGAAGAACGGCCTGGAGGCTGTGGTGCGGCAGGAGAGGATCCTGCCGATGCACCGGGAGCACTTTCACGCCGCCGCGGCGGCTGCCGCCGGGGATAAGGCGTATGAGTTCGTGCCGTCCGCAGGGGCGGTGCTGGACAACGCCGCCCGCAGCTGCCTGACCGGCTATATTTACAGCGCGCTGGTGGACAGCTTCTGTAGTGAGCAGAGCGCCCGCATGACCGCCATGAACGCGGCGGATCAGAACGCGGAGGAGCTGCTGAAGGACCTGTCCGTCCAGTACAACCGGGCGCGCCAGGCCGCCATCACCCAGGAGATCACCGAGGTCTCCGCCGGTGAGCGCGCCCAGCGCAGCAAGAAAGAAAAGGAGGGCTGACCTCAATGAAACAAGGTACTATCACGGGCATTTCCGGCCCCGTTATCGACGTGCGCTTCCCGGAGGGGAGCCTGCCCGCCATCAATGAGGCCTTGACCGTGGAGGCGAACGGTCAGCGCTATACCATGGAGGTGGAGCAGCACCTGGAGAACAAGACCGTACGCTGCGTGATGATGGCAGGCAGCGACGGGCTTGCCCGCGGGCTGACCGTCACCGCCACAGGACACGGTATCCGGGTGCCGGTGGGTGAGAAGACGCTGGGACGTATGTTCAACGTGCTGGGCGATCCCATCGACGGCGAACCGCCGGTGGACGAGAGCGCGCCCCGGTGGGAGATCCACCGCGCCGCGCCGACCTTCGCCGAGCAGATGCCCGCCGCGGATATTCTGGAGACGGGCATCAAGGTCATCGACCTGATCGAGCCGTATCCAAAGGGCGGTAAGATCGGTCTGTTCGGCGGTGCCGGTGTGGGTAAGACCGTGCTGATCCAAGAGCTGATCCACAATGTGGCTATGGAGCACGGCGGCTATTCTATCTTCACCGGCGTGGGCGAGCGCAGCCGCGAGGGCAACGACCTGTGGGGCGAGATGCGCGAGTCCGGCGTGTCCGACAAGACGGCGCTGGTTTTCGGGCAGATGAACGAGTCCCCCGGCGTGCGTATGCGCGTGGCGCTGTCGGGACTGACCATGGCGGAGTACTTCCGCGACCAGGAGCACAAGGACGTGCTGCTGTTTATCGACAATATTTTCCGTTTTGTCCAGGCGGGCAGCGAGGTTTCCACGCTGCTGGGACGCATGCCCTCCGCCGTGGGCTATCAGCCCACGCTGGCGGGGGAGATGGGCGCACTGCAGGAGCGCATCACCTCCACCAAGAACGGGTCTGTTACCTCCGTGCAGGCGGTGTATGTGCCCGCGGACGACCTGACCGACCCGGCGCCGGCCACCACGTTCTCCCATCTGGACGCTACCACGGTGCTGAGCCGTAAGATCGCGGAGCAGGGCATCTATCCCGCTGTGGACCCGCTGGAGTCCACCTCCCGCATTCTGGAGCCGGACATCGTGGGCGAGGAGCACTACAACATCGCCCGGGCGGTGCAGTCCACGCTGCAGAAGTATCGGGAGCTGCAGGATATCATCGCCATTCTGGGTATGGAAGAGCTCAGCGACGAGGACAAGAAGACCGTGGCGCGGGCGCGCCGTATCCAGCGGTTCCTGTCCCAGCCCTTCTATGTGGCGGAGAAGTTCAGCGGCGCACCCGGTGTATTCGTGCCCCTGCACGAGACGCTGCGGGGCTTTAAGGAGATATTGTCCGGCGCGATGGACGAGTATCCCGAGGCGGCGTTTTTCAACGCGGGCACCATTGACGACGTGAAGCGCAAGGCCGAGGAGCTGAAGAAAGGCGGTATGTGATGGCGGCCGTGTTCCAACTGGACGTGCTGGCGGCCAGCGTGCCCTTCTTTCAGGGTAAGTGCGTGTCGGCGGTCATCCCCGTGACGGACGGCGAGTACGGTGTGCTGGCCGGCCACAGCAACGCTGTGGGCGCGGTGTGCGCCGGCGAGCTGCGGTTCGAGACAGAGAACGGCGAGCACCGCCGGGCGGCGGTGGCGCCGGGGCTGTTCAAGATCGACGGGGACCGGGTGCTTCTGCTGCTGGACGCGGCGGAGTGGCCGGAGGATATCGACGTGAACCGCGCGCTCCGGGCCCGCCGGGAGGCGGAGGAGGAGCTGCGGCAGAAGCGCAGCATGGCTGAGTACCAGCTGGCCCAGGGCAACCTGGCCCGCGCGCTGAACCGACTGCGGATCAGCGGAAGAATGTAATAAAAAAGAGACCGCAAGGCGGTCTCTTTTTTATGTTTTGTTGGGGGGCGCCGCCACGGCGGCGGAAGATGCTGCGCCTGCGGGCGCGGGGGGGAGTTTCGCGCTCCCGAGCGCGAGTTACTTTTGTCCCCGGCGACAAAAGTAACCAAAAGCGCCACTTGAAACTACGTTTCAAGACTTCCTTACGCGGGGAGGGTAAGTGCAAATTTGACGGTGCTGATTTCGCGGAATGGGCACGGTGGGTGTCGTTGTCGGTTCAGGGGATTGCTTGTACCTCTTGCGCCGCTGCCGCTGATGCGGTGTGGAGGTAGGGGCTGGTGTGTTGGACGCATGGGCGATTATCAAATCGCGCCAAAGCCGCCCAGAGGGCGGCTTTGGTGGGTGGCGGCTGATGCCGCCGGGTATGGGGGGGGTACCGCCTGCGGGTGGAACACCTCATCCGTCACGGCTTCGCCGTGCCACCTGTCTCCCTGCGGGTCGGTCGGTCCGCGGATCTGACAGGCCACCGGCCTGTCATTCAACACCGCGAACCCCTCGAGGGGAAGGCTTTGGGCGTGTGGCATTCAGCACCGCGCCCCTCAAGGGGAAGGCTAACGAGGACGTGTCCTTTGATGATATAAGTTTGGTTAATGGTTGGTACGCGGATTTGTTATGCCGACATCTGGATATTCCCGTTGCCTTTCGCGACACTTTCTGGTAAGATGGTCGTACAACAAAGCCTGTGGGTGGTCGGATATTTCCTCATGGGAAATACGGCGGCACAGAGGCACGGGAGAGTAACATTGCGAAATAGAAGGAGGAACCGCCATGAAAAGACGACTGCTCCCCATGATGATGACCCTGGTATTGGTATGCGCGCTGCCCATATGGGCAGCTTTTGTTACATCCCCCGATGTAACAAATCCCCTGGTGTGCACCGCTTGGGCTGACACTGCCGAGGGGGAGAGAAACTCTGGGACAACGCAGGAGACGTTTACGGAGGTGACCGACGAGACAACATTGAAAAAGGCTGTGGCGGATGGCAAATCCGTTAGGATGACGCAGGATATTACTCTTACTTCGTCGCTGTGTATTGAGAAAGCGGTTACGCTGGATATGGACGGACATGTGCTGACCCGAATGCACACGTATGAATATGACATGGTTGTAATACGGTCGGACGCAACACTGACGTTGATCGACAGCAACACGGGAAACCTTCAGCACAGATTTAATGCGGGTGAAACAGGATGGACAAAAGCTGCTGACAATGCCACAGGCGATGGTATAGTGACTGTAACAGGTGGCGTGATCTATGGCGATGCTGGTAGAAGCATCATCAATCCGTGTGGTATAAAAATCCTTAAGGGTAAACTCGAAATGTACGGCGGCAGTATCGTGGGAATTAGAAATGTCTATAATGCTAATGGTGGCGGCGTATATGTATCGGACCAATGCACCTTCAACATGTACGGCGGCAGCATCAAGGGGTGCTATGTATTTTCTGACGGCGGCGGTGTGTATGTGGCTGCGGGTGGTACGTTCACCATGAGTGGCAGCAGCGCTATTACGAACTGCAAGGGCAGCAGAGGAGGAGCTGTCTACAATGCAGGCACGTTTACGATGCGTGACAACAGCCACATTGCAGACTGCATATATAACAGCAGCATTGCCAGCGGTGGTGGAGTGCACAACAAGGGGACCTTTACCGTGGAGGGCGGCAGCATTACGGGGAGTGTGAATGATCATAATAGGGAGCAAAGCAGCGACGATATTTGCAATGAGAATAAATTGGATGTGAGTGAGGGTATTACGATAAGCTGTAATGTGAATGTGGGGTATGGCGGTACGATCAGCAAAGGAACGTTTACTGGACGGGTTTGGATTTTTTGGGAAGGAACGATCCTTGGCGGAACGTTTACAAATGAAGTTATAAACTATGAGGGGACGATCAAGGCCGGTGAATTCACCGGCGAGGTGACAAACACCTCTGGTGGTACGATTTCCGGCGGTACGTTTGATAAGAACGTGGCCAATGAGTCCGGCGCGACTATCAGCGGCGGTACATTTAATGAGAATGTGACAAACAAAACGAATGCCACCCTGAACGGCGGCATCTTCTACGGCGGTGTGACCAACGACGGCGGCAAGATCGAAGACGGTGCCTATGAGACAGTCAAATTCAACTCAGACAACGGTGCGCAGGCCAAAGAGGAAAAGGTGCTCCGTGGCCAGAAGGTGGCCAAACCCACTGATGATCCCACCAAGTCGGGGTATACATTTATCGGCTGGGAGGATGCAGACGGCGCGTATGATTTCAGCAAGTCGGTCACCGCCCCGCTGACACTCACGGCCAAGTGGGAGAAGAATCCCTCCTCCGGCGGCTATTACTACTACCCCACAACCGACACCAAGGCCGACGACACCAAGGGCTCCCCCAAGACCGCCGACCCCGGCGTAGCCCTCTACGCCGCCCTGTCGATCCTGTCCCTGACGGGCATGGTGGCGCTCAACGGGAAAAAGAGATAAAGAACGACGGAAAGGGAGCACCCCGCAGGGGTGCTCCCTTTTTGATTCTTGGGGAAAAGTATTGCGCCTGCGGGCGGGACGGGTGACCCCTCATCCGGCGCTGCGCGCCACCTGTCTCCCTGCGGGTCGGTCGGTTCGCGGGTCTGACAGGCCACCGGCCTGTCATTCAACACCGCGAAACCCCAGGGGGAAGGCTTGAGGGGTGCGGCGGTAGGAGCGAAAAACCCCTACCGTGGCTGGGGCAAGCGGCCGCGGAAGCCTCCGCGCCGGTGAGCGCAGGCGCAGTCCTTTTGACCGACAACGATGACGAAAAGCTATGTCCGCGAGAAGATGCGGGAAATCGCTGTTAGGTACAGCGCGCAAGGGGTTCTTAGACCGTAGGTCTAAGCGGCGTTTTTGGCTACTTTTGCCGTCGAGGGCAAAAGTAGCTCGCGCCGGGGCGCGAAATAGCCCCTGCCGCTGCGGCGGGGACGGAGGGGCTACTCCGCGTCCACGTAGACGACCTCGAGGCCGGAACGGAGGGCGTATTCCACCGTGCGGCGGGTGCCGCCGTCCTGACCGTCGAACACAGCGATGAGGCGGGAGGCGTGGTCCACCATGTAGCGGTTGCGGCGCTGCATACAGCCGGGGCCGTAGCGGTCCTGGACCACCGTTTCAAAGTCGCAGCGGTCCACGATGGCGTGCCAGCGGGCCTGCTGCTCCGGCGTCCAGCCGCCGCACTGGCTGGGGCAGGGGATGGCGGCCTCCAGCGTCAGGTCCGGGTATTGGGGACGCAGGGCCAGGACGATCTCGGCGCAGTAGGTGTCCACGCCGCGGGCCATGCCGCAGATGAAGTGGCGGAAGCCGTCGTCACAGGCGGCGCAGATCGCCCGGCGCAGGCGCTGCTTCAGCTGGGCGCAGCGGGGATCGCATTCGTCATAGCCCCAGGGGAGCTTCTCTGGACGGTAGCCGGAAAAGCATACGGTCATCTGCCGTGCGGGCATGGGTCTCACCGCCTTTCTTACGGTATATTGTAAACGAAAACCGCGCCGCTGTAAAGCCGGAAATCGGTATTGACTTCCGCGGGGCGGCGTGGTACTATACTTATCGAAAACAACCGCATATTTGTCTTCGGGGCGGGGTGAAAGTCCCCACCGGCGGTATAGTCCGCGAGCTGCTGCGGCAGCAGGAACCGGCGCAATTCCGGTACCGACAGTATAGTCTGGATGAGAGAAGGCGTGTATGGCATTTTGCGATGCTCTTTTTTGATGCGTACACCTTGGAAGGCAATTTTCCGGGTGTTTATCATCAAGAAGGAGTGTTTTTTTATGACTCAGAAGCAAAAGACCCATCGTATCGCGGTGGCCGCACTGCTGGCCGCCGTGGCCGCCGTCCTCCAGTTCGTGGAGTTCTCCATCCCCGTCATGCCCGCCTTTATCAAGCTGGACATCTCCGACCTGCCCGCCCTGCTGGGCACGTTCTCCCTCGGCCCCGTCTACGGCGTCGCCATCCAGCTGGTGAAGAACCTGCTGCACCTGCCCTTCGGCTCCAGCGCCGGCGTGGGCGAGCTGTCCAATTTCCTGCTGGGCGCGGTGTTCGCGTTTATTGCGGGTATCGTCTACAAGAAGCACAAGAACCGGGGCGGGGCGCTGTGGGGCTCCGTGGCCGGGGCCGCCGCCATGGCGGTCATCAGCATACCCATCAACTATTTCATCGTCTATCCCGCCTATGTGGTGCTGTACGGCCTGCCGCTGGAGGCCATTGTGGGGATGTATCAGGAGATCCTCGGGACGGTGGCGCAGGTGCCGACCTCCAACGCGCTGCTGAACTGCCTGATGGTGTTCAACGTGCCGTTCACACTGTGCAAGGGATTGCTGGACGTGGCGCTGTGCTTCCTGATCTACAAACCGCTGAGCCCGCTGCTGCATAAGTAAGAAAAAGAAATCCCCCCGGCTTCGCCGGGGGGATTTTATATGGGGGTGTGAAGCGTCGCCGGGGGGATGGTTTTATGTGGGCGGCGGGAGGTTTTGCAGCTCACACGCCCAGCTTTTCCAGGGCGGCCAGCCTCAGGCAGGTGCAGAACACGGCGATGGCCTGCTCCAGCTCCGCCACCGGCGGCAGGGAGGGGGCGATGCGGATGTTGCTGTCCTGGGGGTCCTTGCCGTAGGGGAAGGTGGCACCGGCACCGGTCATGGTGACGCCGGCCTCCTTGCACAGGGCCAGGGTGCGCTTGGCGCAGCCGGGCATGACGTCCACGCTGACAAAGTAGCCGCCAACGGGGCGCTTGTAGCCGGCGATGCCCAGCGGGGCGATCTCCTTGTCCAGAGCGTCCAGCACCGCGTGGAATTTGGGGGCCAGGATGGCGGCGTGCTGCTTCATCAGGGCCAGGGTGTGGGCCTTGTCCTTCAGGAACAGAACGTGGCGCAGCTGGTTGATCTTGTCAAAGCCGATGGTCTGGATGTTGATGAGCTTGGAGAAGTAGGCGATGTTGTCGGCGCTGGATGCCATGACGCCCACGCCGGCACCGGGGAAGGTGACCTTGCTGGTGGAGGCGAACTCATAGACCATGTCGGCATTGCCGTACTTCGCGCACAGGCTGATGATGTCGGGGAATTCCACATAGTCGCAGTCGAACTCGTGGATGCAGTAGGCGTTGTCCCACATGAGCATAAAGTCGAGGGCGGCGGGCTTCATCTTTGCCAGACGGTCGATGGTCGCGGCGGAGTAGATCACGCCCTCGGGGTTGGAGTACTTGGGGACATTCCACATACCCTTGACGGCGGGGTCCTTGATGAGGGCCTCCACCTGGTCCATGTCGGGGCCGTCGGCGGTCATGGGGACGGAGATCATCTCTACGCCGAAGCTCTCGGTGACCTTGAAGTGGCGGTCATAGCCGGGCACCGGGCAGATCCACTTGACCTTGTCCAGCTTGCACCAGGGCTTTTCGCTGTGGAGCAGACCGTTGGTGAAAGCCTTGGATACGGCGTCGTACATCAGCTGCAGGCTGGCGTTGCCGCCCACGAACACCTGCTCCGGCTTGCAGCCCAGAATGTCGGCAAACAGGGCCTTGGCGGCGGGGATGCCGGACACCTCGCCATAGTTGCGGACGTCGATGCCGTCGGAGACGAAATCCTCCGGCTTGGTCAGCAGGCTGAAAATGGGTGTGACCAGGTCCAGCTGGGCCTTGCCGGGCTTGCCCCGGGCCATATTCAGGCTGAGGCCCATGGCCTTGAGCTTTTCGTATTCCACCTGCACGGCGGCGTATTCCGCCTGACGCTCCTGAAGGCTCATGTCTGTATATTTCTTCATTGCAATTTCCTCCGTTTCCTTGTGTTCCATGCGGATATACTACACTATTTGCACAAAAAATGCAACCACATTTTGTGAATATCGCAGAAGTTCAGAAGAGAATTTCTCAGCATGGGTGGGAGGTACCGTATATTTTGACAAAAAAGTGCCGCCGCGGCCAGGGGGGGTGTGCCGCGGCGGCAAAGACAGGGAGCGTTATTGGGCGGAGACATCCTCCGCTTCCTTTTCCAGCAGGGCTTTTTTGGCGGCCACAGCGGATTGGGCGCAGCCGTATTCCCAGTTCCACGGGTCTTTCCGGCAGACACCGTCGGCAAAGGGAACGAAGATGGACAGCAGGCCCACGGCGGCCAGGATCCAGCAGTACCACATACCGCCCACGATGGCGGCGGGGCTGGTGTGCAGGGCGTCGGAGGTCACGGTGGCGTTGGCCAGGGCGGCGGCGCTCAGCAGCTGCGCGCCGTAGGGGATGATGCCCTGGAACACGCAGGAGAAGATGTCCAGCAGGGAGGCGGTGCGGCGGGGATCCACCTTGTATTCATGGGACACGTCACGGGCCATGTCGCCGGCCACGATGATGGCCACGGTGTTGTTGGCGGTGGCGCAGTCGCACAGGGAGACCATGGCGGCGATGCCGACCTGAGCGGACTTGTTGCCCTTCATGACCTTCCGCAGCTTCTGGATGATCCAGGCGATGCCGCCGTTTTTGGCGATGAGTTCCGACATACCGCCGCACAGCAGCGTCAGGAAGAATACCTCGTTCATGCCGGTGAAGCCGTCCCACACGCTCTGAGCGAAGGCGGCAATGGTCAGATCACCGCAGCAGATGCCCACCAGACCGGCGGAGAAGATACCCACGGTCAGGGCCAGGAACACGTTGAGCCCGCACAGGGCCAGGACCAGCACCAGCACGTAGGGCAGGACCTTGATGAGATCGAAGGGCAGGGCCTCCAGGGGCATGACCGTCTCCGGACGGCCGAAGATCAGCAGAAGGACCAGGGTGATCAGTGCCGCCGGCAGGGCGATGAGGAAGTTGACACGGAACTTGTCGCGCATTTCGCAGCGCTGGCTGCGGGTGGCAGCGATGGTGGTGTCGGAGATCATGGAGAGGTTGTCGCCGAACATGGCGCCGCCCACCACGGCACCGATGACCACGGTGAGAGACAGGCCGCCTTTTTCCGCAATACCCACGGCGATGGGGATCACGGCGGTGACGGTACCCATGGAGGAGCCGGTGGCGGTGCCCATAAAGGCGGAGATGACGAACAGACCGGCGGCCAGGAATTCCACCGGTACCAGGGACAGACCCAGATTTACCGTGGATTCGCGGCCGCCCATGACCGCCGCCACGTTGGCGAAGGCACCGGCCAGAATGTAGATCATCAGCATGGTGAGGATGTCCACGTTGGCGGCACCCTTGGCAAAGGTGTCGAACTTCTCGTTAATGGTGCCCTTGAACATGATAAAGGCCACCAGCACCGCCAGGAACATGGCGGTGACGGAGGGGAACTGGTAAAAGGCCATCTCCATACCCTTTACCTGGTAGTAAATACCGGCGCCCATGTAGATGACGATGAACATCGCGAAGGGGAGCAGCGCCAGTCCACTGGGCCGCTTTTCGTTGAGGTTTTTCATAGCAGGTATCCTTTCTTTCTGTCCAAACAGCGCCTGCGGCGCAGAAAATGTCCGCGCTGCGAGGACAGCGCGGGCATCCACAAATCGTATGGTATCGTAAAAGGAAACTTTTGTCAACGAGTATTTTAAAAAATTGCGCCATCTGGCTATCTGAAAAATCGATAGCAGACCTACCTCCGGCGGATATCGTATATATCCGTCCGGCGGGCGGAGAGGATGGGCAGCTGCTGCCGGACAGCATCCACCCGGGAGAGATCCAGGTCGACGACGGCAGTTTCCTCGCCGCTGCCGCATTCATGCAGCACCGTGCCCCAGGGGTCGCAGACCAGAGAGTGTCCCCAGGCCACATAGGAGGCGGCCTCGTCCCGGGCGGGGGCGGCACCCACGGTGAAGCACTGGTTATCTACCGCACGCTGACGCAGGAGCAGTTCCCAGTGGGCGGGGCCGGTGGTCATGTTGAAGGCCGCGGGAGCCAGCAAGACCCGGGCACCCTCCAGAGCCATGAGGCGGCACAGCTCCTCGAACCGGAGGTCGAAGCAGATGCACAGGCCCATTCTGCCATAGGGTGTGTCGAAGAGGGTGATGTCGTTCCCCGGCGACAGGGTGGCGGACTCGCGGAAGGACTGGCCGCCCTGCACGTCGATGTCGAACAGGTGCATTTTCCGGTGGCGGGCCACGCAGGTGCCTGTGGGGTCGAAAACGTAGGCGGTGTTATAGATCTTGTCACCGTCCAGCTCGGGGAGGGAGCCGCCTACCAGCCAGAGGTTTAGCTCCCGTGCGGTGCGGGAGAGCATCTGATATGCCGGACCGCCCTCAGGCTCGCCGTAGGCGCGGAAGCAGGCGTTGTCGTAGGGGCAGCAGAACATCTCCGGCAGGATGGCCATGTCGGCGCCGCGGACGGAGCGCAGCAGGTCTTCCGCGTGGCGGAGGTTGGCGGCTTTGTCGGCGGTGACGTGCATTTGAATTTGTGCCAGCTTCATGGGGGTCCCTCCTTAATACTCGCGCAGGACCAGCTCGGTGACGCCCTCACTGATACTGACAAGGCGTTTCACTTGACTGCGCTTGTTGTACACCGTCCACAGCATATCCCGGATGGCGGTGCCGCCCCGGTAGCCGTGGATGAGGCGCAGGCGGTAGACACCGCCGCCGCAGCGGCGCAGCGCCGCGTCGATGGCGATCTGCGCCTGGTACGTATTCATGCCGTGGAGATCCAGCTCCATCACGCCGCCCACCATATTGAGCACCTCCGAACTTTTGTTGCTTTTATGATACCGCAAAAGCGTTGAGTTTGCAAGGTGGACGTGGTATAATACGTCACAAATAGGATACATTTGTGAGGCAATTATGAGAATTCTGGTACTTTCCGATTCCCACGGGAATGTGGACAATATGGCCCGCGCGGTGGAGCTGACAGCGCCGGACCGGGTGCTGCACCTGGGGGACTGCCAGCGGGACCTGACGGCCCTGCGGGCGCGGTTCCCGGCGCTGCCCATGGAGGGCGTGCCGGGCAACTGTGATTGGGGCAGCTGCGACCAGCCGGAACGGCTGCTGGAGATCGGCGGCGTGCGGATATTTGCGCTGCACGGGCACACGCGGAACGTGAAGCGTTCGCCTATGGCTGCCATGTACGCGGCGAAGGAGTACGGTGCACAGGTGCTGCTGTTCGGACATACCCATGTGCCGCTGGTGGACAACGACGGCTCACTGCTGACGCTGAACCCCGGCGCGGCAGGGGATCCACTGCATCCTACCTGCGGCGTGCTGACCATCGAAAACGGCAGGGCTGATGTGTCCACCCTGCGGCTGTGAAGGGAGTGAAGGCCATGTTCTATATCGGGTGTCATCTGTCCGCCTCAGACGGCTTTTTGGCCATGGGCAGGACGGCCCTGTCCATCGGGGCCAACACGTTTCAATTTTTCACCCGCAATCCCCGGGGCAGCAAGGCCAAGGCCATCGACCCGGCGGATGTGGCGGCGTTTCTGGCGCTGGCGGCGGAAAACGAATTCGGCACGCTGGTGGCCCACGCGCCGTATACCATCAATCCCTGTTCCAAGGATGAGCACACCCGGGAGTTTGCCCGCATGACGCTTGCGGACGACCTGAAGCGGATGGAGCACCTCCCCGGCAACGTGTACAACTTCCATCCCGGCAGCCACACCGGGCAGGGTATGGAGACGGGCATCGGCCAGATCGCGGAGACGCTGAACGCCATCCTTACGCCGGGCCTCCGCACCACCGTCCTGCTGGAGACCATGTCCGGCAAGGGCAGTGAGGTGGGCAGCCGGTTCGAGGAGCTGCGGGAGATCATCGACCGGGTGGCACTGTCGGATAAGCTGGGGGTGTGTCTGGACACCTGCCATGTGTCCGACGCGGGGTACGACATCGCGGACGACTTGGACGGGGTGCTGACAGAGTTCGACCGGGTCATCGGTCTGGAGAGACTGAAGGCAGTGCACATTAACGACAGTCTGAACCCACGGGGCGCCCACAAGGATCGCCATGCCCGCATCGGCGAGGGCTGCCTGGGTGCGGAGGCGCTGGGCCGGGTGGTGCGGCATCCCGCATTGCAGGGGCTGCCCTTTGTGCTGGAGACGCCCAATGAGCTGGCGGGCTACGCACGGGAGATCGCACTGCTGAAGGAGCTGCGGGAGGGATGACTGTGCTGCGGCTGTCGGCGCTGGTGATCGTGCTGGTCACGGCCATCGGACTGTACAAAAAGGCGTGGCTGCCGGAGAAGCACTGTATCCGCGCCGGTTTTTTCGTGTACTACACACACCTGAGCAATCTGCTGATACTGCTCTATGAGCTGGCGCTGGGCGCCAGCGGGCATGACCCCCACTGCGGCGCGTTCCGGTGGCTCAGTTCCCCGGGCGTGGCGCTGAGTATGACGCTGTGCATCTATGTGACGCACCTGATCTACGCCTTTGTGCTGCTGCCGACCGCCCACCGGCGGGACGATGAGAGCTGGCTGAAGGGGCGCTTTTCCTTCGGGAATGTCTGCGTACACTTTATTACGCCGGGGCTGACGGTGCTGCAATGGCTGCTGTGGCAGGATAAGGCAGGGCTGACGGTGGGGCACGCCGTCTGGTGGCTGGTGCTGCCGCTGGCGTATTTTGCCTTTGCCATGCTGCGGGCCGGGACCGGCAAGCCTATCGGACGCACCGGCCAGCTGTATCCCTACCCGTTTCTGGACTATCCCCGGCTGGGGCCGGGGCGGTTCTGGCTGTACGCCACAGCCATCCTGACGTTTTTCTTTGGAGTGGGGTGTCTGTTTGTGGGGATCGGGCATTTACTGGCATAGAGCGTCATGTATGAGCAACGGACCACTTTTTTTCTGTGCGCTGCACAGCAAAAAAGACCGCCGGAGGGCGGTCTTTTTTCATGCAAACAAATTCCAGGGCCAGGCATCCGGCGGGGGACAGGAAACGTCGATGTGCTTGCCGGTGACGGGGTGTGTCAGCGCCAGCCGCGTGGACCACAGGGCGGGGGAGCAGTCGGCCTTGCTGCCATAGCGGATATCCCCCAGCAGGGGGAGGCCGCGGGAGGAGAACTGCACCCGGATCTGGTGGGTGCGGCCGGTGTGCAGCTGCACGCGCACCAGCGTCAGGCCGTCCGCTTCGCCCTGGACGGTGTAGCTGAGGGACGCCTGGCGGACGCCCTTCCGCATACGTTTGACCACGTAGCTTTTGTTGTGGGCGGCGTCGCGGAACAGCAGGTCGGTGAGGGTGGCTTCGTCCTGTGCCGGCGTGCCCCGGAGAACGGCCAGGTATTCCTTGGTGACGCGGTGCTCGGCGATAGCGGCGGTGAGCTTTCCGGTGACGTCCCGGCGGCGGGAGAACAGCATAACGCCGCCCACCAGCCGGTCCAGCCGGTGGACGGTGGCGATATAGTCGTTCTGCCCCAGGGCGCGGTAGTGCTCGCGCAGCAGGCCGGGCATACAGGCACCGGAGGGGCTGTCCTCCGACAGGACGCCCACGGGCTTGACGCAGAGGACCAGATACGGGTCCTCGTAGAGTATACGGATAGGCGCCATATCAGTGACGGCGGCCGCGGTAGGAGTGGTGGCGGTACTGCTTGCTGCCGGGCTTGCCGTAGCGGCGGTTGCGGCCGTAGAACCGGAACCACAGAACCAGGGCGGCGACCAGCACCACCAGCGCCAGAACGGCGATGCGGGCGGAGCGCTGGGAGAAGAATTCGCCGATGGCGTGGCGCAGGGACAGGAAGCGGCTGGCGGACACGTCGGCCACGGCCAGCAGGGGTACGGTGACGTAGGTGGTGTCGCCGTAGCTGACGGTGATCTCGCCCAGGCGGTCGCCGGCGGCGATGGGGGCCAGCGCCGTCTCGTTATCCAGCGTGACGGTGCGGGTCAGGGCACTGACGTCCAGATCCTTGGGCAGCATGGCGTCGGCGCTCTCCGCCGGGTGGACGGCCACGGTGGAGACCTGCTTGCTCAGGGCCACGGGGACCTCCTGGATCAGCTCATTCTCGTCCAGCACCTGCTGGGGGGCAAAGTTGTCAAAGCCCCAGTCGAACAGACGGGCCGTCTCGGTAAAGCTCTCTACGATGTAGCCGGAGCCGTTCTCCTTTTCGACCTTCTCCGCGCCCAGCACCACGCTGATGAGCGTGCGGCTGCCGCGGACAGCGGAGGAGACAAGGCACTGGCCGGCGGCATCGGTGCTGCCGGTCTTAATGCCCTGGGCGCCGGAGTACAGGTACCCGGCCAGCCGCCAGTTGGAGATCAGGGCGTTGGTGCTGTGGAGCACGCGCTCCTCCTCGGTCTTGTTGGTGGGAGGTATCTCATAGGACTTGGTGTTCACCATGGTCATAAAGTCCTCGTGCTTTATGGCTTCGCGGGTGATGAGATACAGATCGTAGGCGGAGGAGTAGTGGCCGGACTGGGTCAGGCCGGTGGTGTTGGCAAAGTGGGTGTTTTTGCACCCCAGCTCCTGGGCGCGCTGGTTCATGCGCTCCACAAAGGCGTCCACGCTGCCGCACAGCGTTTCGCCCAGGATATTGCACGTCTCGTTGGCGGAGATGACCAGCATACAGTACAGCAGCTGCTCCACCGTCAGCGTTTCACCTTCCACGATGTCGGCGGTGCTGCCGTCCTCCGGCAGGCCGCGCAGGGCGGTGGCGGTGGCGGTGACCTGCTGGTCCAGCCGCAGCTCACCCCGGTCGATGGCCTCGAAGACCAGCAGGGCGGACATGATCTTGGTGGTGCTGGCAATGGACAGCTCATCGTGGATATTTTTGTCATAGAGTATCGTGCCGGTCTCGGCCTCCACCAGCAGCGCGGCCTTGGCACGGATGGCCGGATCCTCCAGCGCGGCGGCGGGAACGGTCAGAACTCCGCATAAAATCAGGGCGGATAAAAAAACAGCAATAAAACGACGGATTTTCATGTGACTTTTTCTCCATGTATGCTATAATATAGGGGGACGGCCCCGTCCGGAGCATGGGGCCGGTATGTCCATGACCTATTATAAGCAAAAGAGGCGGGGTAGTCAACTGTGGGAAAGCGGATAAAATTGACAAAGACGGACGTGTTCCTGCTGGGACTGACGGTGCTGTTCGTCCTGGCGATGGCACTGACGTGGCTGCTGACGCCGCGGCAGGTGCGGGGCGGCTATGACATCAGCGCCGTGCCGCCGGAGGAGGCTGCGCCCGCGCTGCTGAAGGTGAACATCAACACCGCCGGCGCGGAGGAGCTGGACGGCCTGCCGGGGATCGGCCCGGTGCTGGCCCAGCGGATCGTGGACGAACGGGAGGCCAACGGACCCTATACCGGCGCGGAGGACCTGACGCGGGTGGAGGGAATCGGACAGGCCATCGTGGAGAGCATACAAGATCACATCATAACGGAGGATACGCAGGAATGAAGATATTGGTGGTAGACGACGAGAAGCTGCTGGTGAAGGGCATGAAGTTCAATCTGGAGAACGAGGGGTATGAGGTGATGACCGCCTATGACGGCGCGGCCGCCGTGGAGCTGGAGAAGAAGGAGAACTTCGACCTGATCGTCATGGACGTGATGATGCCCGGCCTGTCCGGCAGCGACGCCTGCATGAAGATACGGGAGTTTTCCGATGTGCCCGTCATCATGCTGACCGCCCGCAGCGAGGACAGCGACAAGCTGATGGGCTTTGCCTGCGGCGCGGACGACTATGTGACGAAGCCCTTTAACATTCTGGAGCTGAAGGCACGCATCCGGGCACTGCTGCGGCGGTCCATGAACGGGAACCAGGCGGCCCAGAGCCGCCAGCGCACGCCGCTGCTGACCGTGGGCGACCTGAGCCTGGATACGGAGCAGCGGGTGGCCCTGCGGGACGGAAAGACCATCGACCTGACCGCAAAGGAGTATGACCTGATCGAGCTGCTGATGAAAAACCCCCGGCGGGTGTACAGCCGGGAGAGCCTGATGGACCTGGTGTGGGGGTATTCCTACGCCGGAGATTATCGGACGGTGGACGTGCACATCCGACGGCTGCGGGAAAAGCTGGAGCCGGACCCCGCCAACCCGGTATACATTATGACGAAGTGGGGAGTTGGTTACTATTTTAAGGGAGAAGAACAGCCCACCGTGTGACACGGCGGCAGCAAATACGGACCAGACCCCGCAGGCGCAGACTATGCGGCAGCGCTTGGGTCTTGGTATACGCAAGCTGCGGGGCAAGGCGACGCTGCAGCTGAAGTTCAGCCTGAGCTATATCCTGGTCATCGCGGCGGTGCTGATCCTGCTGAACTCCTATCCGCTGCTGGTGAGCCAGAACATGATGGTGGCCTCCAATCAGAACAACCTGAAGAGCACCGCGAAGGTCATCGAGTCGGCGATGATAGGCTTGGAGAAGCTGACGGTGGAGAACGTGCAGGCGGCGCTGGAGGGCCTGGACGAGTCCGGCGCGGCCCGTATCATGGTGACCAACAGCGCGGGACTGGTGCTGTACGACACCCGGCAGGGCAGCAACGCCGTGGGCGAATACGCGCTGTACTCCGTGGTGGCGGTGGCCCTGCGGGGACAGGACGCCAGCTATTGCAGCTACGACGGCACGGCGTTTTTGAGCCGCGTGGCCACGCCTGTGGTGTATCACAACCAGATCGTGGGCGCGGTGTACGCCTATGACTACGACACGGAGCAGTCGGAGCTGCTGGAGGCGTTCCGGCACAACCTGCTCATTATCTCGCTGCTGATCGCCCTGCTGGTGGCGGGGCTGAGCATCGTGCTCAGCCAGATGCTGACCCGGCAGATCAGCGGGCTTTTGCAGGCCATCCGCAAGGTGCGTGAGGGCGCGTACAGCCACCGGGCTGACGCCAGCGGCACCGACGAGATCGCCCAGATCGCGGCGGAATTCAACAGCCTGACCGACCGATTGCAGACCACGGAGAACGCCCGGCGGCGGTTCGTCTCCGACGCCAGCCACGAGCTGAAAACGCCGTTGGCGGGCATACGGCTGCTGACGGACTCCATCCTGCAGACGGATCACATGGACGAGGAGACCACAAAGGAGTTCGTCACCGACATCGGGCGGGAGGCGGAACGGCTGAGCCGCATTACCGAGAACCTGCTGCGGCTGACGCGGCTGGACAGCGGCGTGGTGCAGCAGCCCTATCCCGTGGCGGTGAGGCCGGTGCTGGAGCGCGTGGAGCGTATGCTGACCATGGTGGCCCAGGAGAAGGGCGTGACCGTATCCGGCGCGGCGGACGAGGATGCCGTGGCGCTGGCCACCGACGACGATGTACATCAGATCCTGTACAACCTGATGGAGAACGCCATCAAGTATTCCGCCGCCGAGGATGGATTCGTCCGGGCGGAGGCCCATGTGGATGGGGACAAGGTGGTGCTGACGGTCAGCGACAACGGCATCGGTATACCGAACGAGGACCTGCCGCATATTTTTGACCGGTTCTACCGGGTGGACAAGATGCGCTCGCGGGAGGTGGGCGGCACGGGACTGGGGCTGTCCATCGTGAAGGACACCATCGAGAACCGGGGCGGCACCATCTCCGCCGGCCACGGCGCAAACGGCGTGGGCACGGTGTTCACCGTGTACCTGCCGCTGGCGGAAAGGGGGGAGGAGGCATGAAAAAGCGTATCATTTCCCTGCTGCTGGCGGCGGCGCTGGCGGCGAGCCTGTGCGCCTGCGGCGAGCAGCAGGCGGCGGACGGCGGGAGCCTGCGGCTGTACTGCCCGGCGGACCTGAGCGAGCAGAACAAATCCGCCGGCGGCGGCGACGCCGTGCAGGGCATCGCCATCCCCTGGGCGGATATCACCGCCGGGGACCGGGGACGCCAGCAGCAGGCGCAGTACATCATGGAGCTGCTGCTGGGCGGCTGCACGGCGGAGGGATTCATCGCGCCCATACCCGTGGGGACGCAGCTGCTGAGCTGTACCGTCACCGGCGGAACGGTGTCGGTGGACATGAGCAGCGAATACGACCAGCTGATCGGTATTGACCGGACCATCGCGGACTACTGCATCACGCTGTCGCTGATGCAGCTGGATGGCATTTACGCCGTGCGGCTGACGGTGGCGGGCGAGCTGCCTGCGGACCGGACCAGCGAGGTGTACACCTCAGAGGAGGTGCTGCTGACCAGCCCGGACGATGTGGTGCGGACGGTGAAGGTACAGCTGTACTTCCCGGACGGCGGCGGTACACTGGTGGGCGAGGAGCGCCGGCTGACGGTGTACGAGGGGGAGACGGTGGCCCAGGCGGTGGTGAAGGCACTGACGGAACGGCCGCTGGACAGCTACGCGGACCTGTACCCGCTGCTGCCGGAGGGCTTTACGGCCCTGAACGCCAGCACGGAGGAGGGGATATGCTACCTGAACCTGCCGGGGAGCGTGGCGGCGCTGCTGCCGGAGGACGCGGAGGCGCAGAACCGCATGATACAGGGGCTGGTGGACTCGCTGTGCTCACTGGAGGATGTGACGCAGGTGCAGCTGATGCTGGACGGTGAGTACCAGCTGATGCTGGGGAGCGTTCCCATCAGCCGGCCCATACTGCCCACGGGCGGCGTACAGCCCATGGCGGAATAACCGAAAACAGCCGGACTTTTGCACAAAAAGTCCGGCTGTTTTTGCATTTAATGCCGAAAAATATACCATTCCCTCCCTGCATATTGTTTCAAAGACGGCAAAGTGGTATAAAGAAGAAGTAATTATGTGCCGCCAAGGGAGTATACTCCCTTTCAACGTTTCAGTGGGCTGAAACGAACTCTCTTGGCGGAAAAGGAGAGGAACGTATGATGAAGAAACTGGTCAGTCTGCTGCTGGCGTTGGTGATGGCGCTGGGGCTCGTCGTTCCCGTTTGGGGCAACGATTTGCCCAGCGGCACGGAGCCGCTTTTTTTCTATGGGCAGGACAATAAACAGGAATGGCACTATTTTAACGGCACTGGGCTTGGCCAGGGCAATAGCGTGACCTTTGATAGGGTCTATAAGGATGAAGGAAATGACAGCTACACGCAGCTCACTGGCTTTACGGTAGATAGTCAGGCCACTGCCGCAGGCTTGACCGCCACGGTGAACGGCGGTGCACTGACGGTTACTGCCGCAAATGACTGTGATGCCGAAGTTAAGTTCGTGGTGATCGAGGCCGCAGGCGTGAAATACGCGCTGCGCGTTATCGTTAATGAAACCTCCGGCGGCAATCAGGGCGGCCAGGGCGGCCCGCCGCACTTTGCCGGAGAGGTACAGACGTTTATCAATGACAATTTTAAACAAGTAGACGGAAAGTGGACGAATAGGAACAGCCCTCCCGGTATTCAGGCGGCTTGGAATAAGCTTGGCATGGACGCACAGTGGTTCGCTGTGCAGAACAATCCTTGGCTACTGGCTATGTTCGACAAGCTGAATATATTAGCGGATGGCTACTATCTGCTTTCCGAGAATACCGCCGTGCGGGTCACCGTGCCCGGATATTTGCAGGAGGTGGTACTCCTGTCTTGGAACGAGGAGACCAACACACTGACCGTCCGTTTCAACAATGGACTGACGGCAGATAGATGGAAAAGCATTTATACCGGCGGCGATAAGCGTGATTTTGCCGCACTGTATTACACCTTTATCTATATTGGAGAAGGCCAGCGACCTGACTATTGGACTTGGGTCGACGGCAGCGACAAAGAAATCGAAACTGTCATTGCGGAGAGAAAGGCGCAGCTAAAATATGAAAATGACCGCGGTATCACAAATGGTATCTATGTGGCAAGATTCCAGAACAGTGTCAATAACGACGAGATAATGGCGCTGCCCGGAAATAGCTCCTTTAACTCTACCAGCCGTGAGATCATCAGTTGGAAGGACAAGAGTGCTGACTACTTTACCAACGTGATCGACACTACCGGAATGTCTAACATTTCCTTCACCTTAGACGAGGGTGCCGACCAGCCGTACGGCGAGGGAAAGAATTGGCTGAACGAATTGGGTACACCGGCAGACAACCAGCGCATTAAGACCTATACGACGGCAGAAGGCGTGACCTTTACCGTGAACAAAGGCCTTGTGACGGCGCAGCTTGACAACACCAAACTGCTGGATTTGGAAAAGGTCTTGGCGTCCTATGCGACCGTCACAGCGCCTGATGGCGCCACGGAGTATCGCATGGCAGGCAACGGAACCTCTACGGAACCGGGCGCGGCCGATGATGCCGGTGCAAAGGGGGAGGTTACTTCCATGAAGGAATGGCTTGCAAAGGAGGAGTGGTCTGCCGTTTCCGGTCCGATTCGCGTTACGCCCAATACGCTCAAGGAGCAAAAGGTAGGCGATGTGTCCTATTATGTCGGAAATACCATCACCGGCGTAAACTGCTGCGTTTTCGAGTGGAAGTTGGCTGACGGAACTACCAAGGTAGAGTATGTGTACTTCAACGCGACGCCCTATGTGCATACGGTGCAGACACAGAGTGTAAAAGAGGTAACGAGGGCGGTGGATAAGCCCACGCTGCAATCCGATGATGCTGCCCTGACGCTCAAGTGCCGTATGTTCCCGCAGGACAACGAGAACGCCCACTATATGCGCCTTACGGTGGAAAGGGACGGGCAGACTGTCAGCGGTTTCTCTGGCGAGTATACTGTCTTTGTTCCCTACGAGTATGTGGGGCTTACATGGGAAGAAGCGCAAAAGCGGACAGAACCGCCTGTCATTTATCACTATACGGATGCAGAGGTACTGAAGGAGGAGCTGACCGGTGAGTACACACAGTGGGGCATCTGCTTCAAAACCAGAAGCTTCTCGCCGTTTGTGATCAACACGGCGGCGCAGAGCAGCTCCGGCGGCGGGTACTACTACTACGGCGGCGCGTCCACGCCCAGCATCTCCGCGGTGAAGACGGCTGATGCCGCCAAGAGCGCCACGGATTACACCTCCGGCATCTACGGGCTGACGTTCCGCAGCACGGCGGCGTTCAGCGGCTTTAAGGGCGTGCAGGTGGACGGCAGGACCATCGCCGCGGCCAACTACGTCGCCGAGGACAACGGCGGCATCGAGGTCTATCTGAAGGCGGTGTATCTGCGGACGCTGAAGGACGGCAGGCACACGGTGACCATTCTGTCCGACGCGGGCAACGTGACGATGAACTTCACCATCGGCGGGGTGGACAGCCCCACCACGTTCGACGCGGGCATCGGGGCCTATATCGGCATGGCACTGGCATCCGTGGGCGGCATGGCCTGGATGCGGAGAAGGAAGCGCTGACCGGCCTATACGGCGGCGCACAGCCAGTACCCCGGCTTCGCCGGACCGATCGTGCGGCATACGACCAGTACCCCCGGCGAAGCCGGGGGTACTTTTTTGAAATCAGCTATTGCAAAAACGCGAAAATGTGGTATCATACGTGTGAGCGCCGCACTCTGCTGGACGGAGGCGGCAGCAGGAGGTAAAACTATGAATAACGAAACGAAGCGCGGGAAATACACCGTGCATGACCTGGTGCGCATTTCCGTGCTGGTGGCCATTATGCTGCTGCTGGAGGTCACGGGACTGGGCATGATCAAGATGCCGGGGCTGGAGATCACGCTGCTGATGGTGCCGGTGATCGTGGGTGCCATCGTCATGGGGCCGGCCAGCGGCGCCATTCTGGGCGGCGTGTTCGGCTGCATCAGCTTCTGGGAATGCTTCGGCAGGAGCCAGTTTGGCGCGGTGCTGCTGGGCATCAACCCCATCTACACGTTCCTGGTGTGCGTGCCCACCCGTATTCTGGCGGGCTGGCTGTGCGGCGTGGCCTTCAAGGGCCTGAACAAGCTGGACAAGACGAACCTGTGGTCCTTCGGCGCGGCGGGCCTGATCGGCGCGCTGTGCAACACGGTGCTGTTTATGACCACGCTGTGCCTGTGCTTCTACAACACAGAGTATATCCAGGGCTTTGTGGCCGCCCTCGGCAGCGCCAACGCATTCCTGTTCGTCATCGCCTTCGTGGGCGTCAATGGACTGGTGGAGGGCGTGGTGTGCCTGATCACCGGCGCGGCTATCGCCAAGGCGGTCATGTACAGCCGGGGCAAGCTGGCTGCCCGCAAGACCAACGCATAAGACGGGGGCGTTCGTATGCTGCTTGCACTGGACGTGGGCAACACCCACGTGGTCGTAGGACTGATGGAGGGGCGGCAGGTGCGCCGCAGCTTCCGTATCGCCACACGGCGGGACAACGCCGTGGGCGATTACGCCGTGGCACTGAGCCAGCTGTTGGAGTTGGCGGAGGTGGACAGGCGGGAGGTGGAGCAGGTCATCATCTCCTCGGTGGTGCCGCCGGTGACCCGGGCCCTGCAGGGCGCGGCGCGGCTGCTGACCGGAAAAGAGCCGTTGGTGGTGGGCGGAAACGTCCGCTGCCGCGTACCGGTGCGGATCAAGCGGCCGGAGACGCTGGGCGCGGACCTGCTGACCGCCGCCGTGGGCGCGCTGGACATGTATCAGCCGCCGCTGCTGCTGGTCGACATGGGTACCGCCACCACGGTGACGGTGCTGGATGAGCAGGGAGCGTTCCGGGGCGGGGCTATCCTGCCAGGCGCGAATCTGGCGCTGTCGTCTTTGGCGGGCGGCACGGCGCTGCTGCCGGACATCCCGCTGGCGGTGCCGGAGAGAGCCATCGGCGACGATACGCTGACGTGTATGCAAAGCGGGTGCGTGCTGGGCTCGGCACTGCTGCTGGACGGACTGATCGACCGGATGGAGGCCGAGCTTGGCCGAAAGGCCACGGTGGTGGCCACCGGCGGCATCGCGCCGGTGATCGCGCCGGCGTGCCGGCACGAGATGCACATGGCCGCGGACCTCATTCTGCGGGGTCTGGCCGTGCTGTATGAGCAGAATAAGTGAAGGAAAGAACGCCTCCGGCAGTGCCGGAGGCGTTCTTGTCATATTTCAGCGGTCACTTCAGCAGGTTGAAGGTCATGATGGCGGCGCCGAGGATCACCAGCACCACGCCGGTGGCGCGGTTCAGCGTTTTGGGTTCGGCCTTGTTGGCAAATACTGCGGCGATGCGGGCCCAGATCAGGGTGAACACCACGCACAGCGCCAGTACCGTCCAGTCCGGCGCGCCGCCGATAGTGAAGTGGGAAATGGCGCCGGTCAGCGCCGTAAAGGTCATGATGAACACGCTGGTACCCACGGCGGTTTTCAACTCATAGCCCAGCACCGTGGTCAAAATCAGCAGCATCATCATGCCGCCGCCCGCGCCCACGAAGCCACAGATGAAGCCAATGACGATGCCGCAGACCACGGACTGGACGGCACGCTTTTTGGCGGAGACACCCAGCATGGCCTCCTTGGTGGTCATAACGGGACGGACGATGAACTTGACGCCCAGCAGGAACGTCATGATCACGGAGAAGCTTCCCATGGTGCGGGAGGGCACCAGGCTGGCGATGTAGCTGCCTGCCACGGTGAACAGAAGCACGGTGACCATCATAATGATGCCGTTCCGGATATCCAGGTTCTTGTTTTTGTGGTAGGTGTAGGCGGAGACGGCGCTGGCCAGCACGTCGGAGGCCAGAGCGATGCCTACCGCCATGTAGGGGTCCATGCCCAGAAATGTGATGAGCATGGGACTGATGACCGCCGCGGCGCTCATGCCCGCAAAGCCGGTGCCCAGTCCTGCGCCCATACCGGCGAAGAAGGTGACGGCCAGTGTCGTGATGAACTTCATGCGGTATTCCTCCGATGGACGCCCCCGGCGACGCCGGGGGCGTTTCGCTTATTTTTTGTTCAGGATCTCCATGAACTCCTCGCCGGTGATGGTCTCCTTCTCGTACAGGAAGGCGGCCAGCTCGTCCAGCTTGGCGCGGTTGTCGGTGAGGAGCTTCAGCGCCTTCTCGTGCTGCTGCTTCACCAGTGCCACCACCTGTTGGTCGATCTTCGCCTGGGTCTCGGCGGAGCAGGCCAGAGACGTGTCGCCGCCCAGATATTGGTTCTGCACCGTCTCCATGGCCACCATGTCGAAGTCCCTGCTCATGCCGTAGCGGGTGATCATGGCGCGGGCCAGCTTGGTGGCCTGCTCGATGTCGTTGCTGGCACCGGTGGTGATGGTGCCGAACACCGTTTCCTCAGCGGCGCGGCCGCCGGTGAGGGTGGCGATCTTGTTCTCCATTTCCTCCTGAGACATCAGGTAGTGGTTGCCCTCCTCCACCTGCATGGTATAGCCCAGAGCACCGGAGGTACGGGGCACGATGGTGATCTTCTGCACCGGGGCGGAATTGGTCTGCTTGGCCGCCACCAGCGCGTGGCCGATCTCGTGGTAGGCCACGATATGCTTCTCGTGATCGGTCATAATGGCGTTCTTCTTCTGGTAGCCGGCAATGACTATCTCGATGCTCTCCTCCAGGTCGGCCTGGGTGGCAAAGCGGCGTCCGTCACGGACGGCGCGGAGGGCGGCCTCGTTGACGATGTTGGCCAGCTCGGCGCCGGAGGCACCGGAGGCCATACGGGCGATCTTGTTGAAGTCCACGTCCTCGGCGATCTTGATCTTTTTGGCGTGTACCTTCAGAATGGCCTCGCGCCCCAGCAGGTCGGGCAGCTCCACGGGTACACGGCGGTCGAAACGACCGGGTCGGGTCAGGGCCGGATCAAGGGATTCGGGACGGTTGGTGGCGGCCAGAATGATAACGCCGGTGTTGCCCTCGAAGCCGTCCATCTCGGTGAGCAGCTGGTTCAGCGTCTGCTCCCGCTCGTCGTTGCCGCCGTACTGGCCGCCGCTGCGCTTCTGGCCGATGGCGTCGATCTCGTCGATGAACACGATGCAGGGGGCTTTCTCCTTGGCCTGCTTGAACAGGTCGCGCACCTTGGACGCGCCCATGCCCACGAACATCTCCACGAACTCCGAGCCGGACATGGAGAAGAAGGGCACGTTGGCCTCGCCGGCCACAGCCTTGGCCAGCATGGTCTTGCCCGTGCCCGGAGGGCCCACCAGCAGCACGCCCTTGGGCATGGACGCGCCGATCTCCTGATACTTGGTGGGATCGTGTAGGTAATTGACGATCTCCGTCAGGTTCTCCTTGGCCTCATCCTCGCCGGCCACATCGGCAAACTTGATGCCCTCGGCGGACTTGACGTAGACCTTGGCGTCGGACTTGCCCATATTGAACATCAGGGAGTCGCTGCCGCCCATTTTCTTCATCAGGCTGCGGGAGATGATCTGACCGATGGCGATAAAGATCACCAGCGGCAGGACCCAGCCCAGGATATCCGTCAGCAGGGAAGTCTGCTCGATCTCCTCGCCGGTGGTGGAGATGCCGGCGTCCAGGAGCCGCTGCACCAGGCCGTCGTCAGGCACGATGGCGGTCTTGTAGATGGTTTTGCCGTCGGTGGAGGTAAAGAGGATGCGGTTGCTCTGCTGCTGGATCTCCACCTGGCCGATCTCATTCTTCTCGGTCATGGAGACGAAGGTGTTGTAGTCCACCTCCTTGATCTGGTGCTCCGCCAGCCAGGGCATGGCCAGCAGGTTGAACAGCAGCACCAGCAGTACCACGATCATGTAGTAGTAGATCAGAGGTTTCTTGGGGGATTTGACCTCGTTCATGGTAAGGCCTCCTTGTTCTGCATAGCTTTTTTTCTTTGATGAATTACCCTACCACATTTTGCCCGAAGTGTCTATAAGCAAATCCACAAAAACTGCGGGAAAACCCCGTTCCGGAGGCCGGAACGGGGCAGAATTTACGTTTCTGACACAATTACAGGGCGGCGAACAGGCGGCTGCCGGTGCGGTGGAGCCAGCGCAGCAGCACCAGCGTCAGCACGACGGTCAGCACTGTCCAGGCCAGCAGATACCACGCTGCACCCATGTCGATACCGAACGGGTAGTACAGCACGCCGACAAGGGCGGCGTACACCCAGCCGCCCAGCATGGCAAGCAGCACCGTCAGACGCTGCTTGATGACGGTGATCTCATTGGTCCAGACCAGGTTGGGGCGCTTCAGGTCCATGGTCAGGCCGAAGGCTGCCGACAGCCACACAAAGGCCTGAGGCAGCGCTATCAGCAGGAGGGCCAGCGGCAGGGCGGGGCGGACGGCCAATAGTATCAGTACAGAGGTGACTGCCATGGGGATACCCGTTACCAGCACCTGTACCAGCAGCTTTGCACGCAGTACCTGCCACGGTGTCACCGGCAGGGACTGTGCCAGCCACAGGTTCTTCCCCTCCAGGGAGATGGAGGAGGAGGCCATGTCGTTCATGGAGCCTACCAGGCACAGGGCGGCGCACAGCATCGTCGCCAGAAGACCGGAGGCCTCGCCACTGGCCATTTCGTATATAACAGGCAGCAGGTCGCTGCTCTTTACCAGCAGCAGCACGCCCAGAATGGGCAGCATGACCGTGCCCAGACCGCAGTTGAGCATATAGTTGGGACTGGCGGTGAAGCGGCCCAGCTCCTTACGCAGCAGGGCGGCGGGCACACCGGCGGCCCTGACGGCCGTCTCCTTATAAACGGCCTTGGCGCCGCCGTTGTTGGCGGTGGCAATGGACAGGAATGTGCGGCTGAGCAGCAGGTATGTGAGCGCGCACAGCGCCGCCATTACGGCCAGCACCAGCACGACAGCCAGATAGTCGCCAGCGCCCATACGGCCCATGAGATATAGGGGATAGGCGCTGCCGCGGATGGCTGCACCCACCTCATTCAGGTGCAGCATGAGCTGCTCGATCAGTTCGTTGGCACGGAAGCACACCATGTAGTACAGGGCAAAGAACGCCAGCGCGATCAGGGTGGTAAGGAGGTTCTTGCGCTTGAGCTTGCTGTGGATCTTGGCTACCACCCAGCCCAGCAGACAGGAGAGCACCAGCACCAGCAGGGAGACGGCCAGAATCAGCGCGATGCCGCCAAGCACAGTGGCGGCGGTCAGCACACCGACGGCCCAGTAGACGATGACGCAGGGCAGCAGGATCACGCCGGAGAACATCAGACCCATCAGGTATACACCCAGCAGCCGGGAGGCCAGAATGGCACGCACGGGGATAGGCAGCGACAGCAGCAGGTCGTTGTCCTTGGCCTGGTACAGGCCGGAGAACGTGTTGAACACGCTGCCAAACACGCCCATCAGCACACCGACCAGGGCAAAGAGGGTGAAGTACAGCCAATCCAGACCGGCCTCGTGCAGGGGAGCGCACAGACCTATGGAGAACAGCGTGAACATACCGCCGATAACGCCCACCATCAGCAGCACATACAGCACGATCAAACTGATGGTGCTTGCCTTGGACCGGGGTTTGTTCTTTTTCGCGTCGTAGAAGTAGCTGCGGAAGATCTCGGACAGCTGTTTTTTCAGCAATAATTTGACCATCACTCCGCCTCCAGCTCCAGGAAGACCTCCTCCAGGGAGTCGTCGCCCTTGACCTCCTCCATGGTGCCGGAACGGATGAGCCGGCCGCCCTTGATGATAGCCACCTTGTCGCAGAGCTTTTCCGCTACCTCCAGCACATGGGTGGAGAAGAAGATGGCGCCGCCGTTGTCGCAGATCTCGCGCATCATACCCTTGAGCAGGTGGGCGGCTTTGGGGTCCAGGCCTACGAAGGGCTCATCCATGATGATGACCTTCGGGTCGTGGAGCCACGCGGCAATGATGGACAGCTTCTGCTTCATGCCGTGGGAATAGGCGGCAATGGGCTGGGCCAGGTCGCCCGTCAGCTCAAAGGCATCCGCGTAGGTGCGGATACGCTCCTGCCGGGTCTGGGCGTCCACGCCGAATACGTCGGCGATGAAGTTCAGATATTTGATGCCGGTCATGTAGTCGTACAGATCCGGGTTATCGGGGATGTAGGCCATCTCCCGCTTGCAGCCCAGGGGGTCGGCCTTGATGGATCGGCCATCGATGGTGATCTCGCCCTGGTCAAATTGCAGGATACCCACCACGGATTTCAGCGTGGTGGTCTTGCCGGCGCCGTTATGGCCGATGAAGCCGTAGATCTCGCCGGGGGCGATGTGCAGCGACAAATCGTCCACGGCCTTCTTCTCGCCGTAGGTCTTGGTCAGATGTTGAATGTCCAGCATGGGGTCAGTTCCTCCTATTTCTCTCCTAAGCTTCTATTGTGGGGCATCATCAGCCGCGGCTGCGGTTGATGATGCGGACGATGCCCATAACGGCGGCGTACAGCACGCCGGCCACGGCCCAGATGATCCAGCTGTACCGGGGTTGGCCGTTGCCGTGGGGACCGTAGGTGTACAGCAGGAACACCGCCGTGGCGGTGAGCCAGTAGATCATGGTGACGGTGCCCATCAGCTTGTGGTGCTTTTTCTGGGGACGGGTGTAGTCGCCCTCCTCCAGCAGCTGCTCCATGGCGCCCTGATATACGCCGGCTGTGACCAGGGCCAGACAGCCGATGGCCACCAGCACCAGCAACGCGCAGACAGCGGCGATATAGAGCAGGTCGCTGCCGTTTATGCACATGGCGGCGAACAGCGGTACGGTGGCCAGCACACACAGCACCACGCCCACGGTGACGAGCCGGGTATGGGTGTCCTTGTATTCCCGCTGCCGCTGGCGCACCATGCCCTCCACGCCGTACTCCGTCTCGAAGGGTTCTTCCTCTAAAAAGCGGTAGTCGCGCACGTCCGCGTCGGCGCGCAGGAAAATGCTCACCGCGACAGCCAGCAGCACCAGCATCACGCACAATCCGATGCCCGCCGCCGCGTTTCCGCTGATAGGGAAGCGCTGCACCTCGCTCATGCCGGCCAGCAGGATCAGCGTGACCGGGGAGATGATGCACAGGGCGGTGGCTATGGCGATCTTCGGCGCGGCGGCCTTACGCAGGGCCAGATAGGCGGAGGCCTGCTTCATGGTGACGCGGCGCAGGGGCGTGTCATCCTCCTGGGCCGCGGCGCAGGGCGTTTCCTCCTCCAGTTCGTCCTTCAGCAGGAAGTCGGTGGAGACGCCGAACAGGCGGCTCATCATCACGACCTTATCCATATCGGGCACGGACTGTGCGCCCTCCCATTTGGATACGGACTGGCGGGTGACGCCCAGCTTCTCGGCCAGGTCCTCCTGGCTCCAGCCTGCCTTTTTCCGCAGGGACACGATCTTGTCAGCTAAAATCATAGGTATGCGCTCCTTCCGTATGACGGCGGGTGCCGCCGTTTGGTTTTGATGGCGCTATCATACGGGTTTTGCCGGTTGCGGTCTATAAACCGGGGCTGGAAATGTGTCAACCGGCGGTTGCGTTTCGGATTTTTGGGCAGTTTTCCTCTTTTGCTACAGGCTTATTGTACGCGAAAACGTTTTCACTGTCAACTTACAGGACGGTAAGATTTTATTAAGATATGTGCAAAAAAAAGAGCCGCCCGGCGGGCGGCCCGTCTGTATTTTGTTATTCCTCCGTGAAATGCACGTGGTTGAAGATGTGGTCCTGACAGAAGCAGTGGTACCCGACGCACTTGCTGCAGTAACGGAATTGCAGATCAGGGTAGTCGGTATCCGTGCGGCCGCAGACGGCGCACTTGTGGCGATAGCCCTGCTGCTGGGCCTGCTTGGCCTGCTGCTGTTGGGCCTGACGGAACTGGACGGTCTTGCGGGAGTTCTGGTATTTGGTGCGCTCCTTCAGGTAGTGGACCTCCGGCCAGATGAACACGGCGAAGTTCAGCAGGGCCACGATGGGCAGCACTACACCGGCCCAGTTGTGGGCGCCGATGGCCTTGATGATGTCGAAGGCGAACAGTGCGCCGTCCAGGTACGCCAGCCACTTCATCTTCACCGGGAGGATGAAGAACAGCAGCACCGTGGTGTCCGGGAACAGGAAGGCAAAGGCGAAGAACATGGACAGGTTCACATAGCCGGTGCCCGCTGCGGTCAGGTAGGGGTTGCCGGTGATGAGACTGGCCAGCACCACGCCAAGAACCGTCAGCAGCGCGCCGCTGATGTAGTACAGGTTGAACTTGGCTGTGCCCCACTGGCGCTCCAGCGTGGAGCCGATCCAGTAATAGAAGTAGAGACTGATCAGCAGGGCAAAGGGACTGGAGTAGGCGGGCACGAACACAAAGGTCACCAGCCGCCACACCTCACCGTGGAGCAGGGCATTGAGATTGAAGGTCAGAAAGCTCAGGGCGTTGGCGTCGTTGGCCTGGGTCAGCAGCATGAGCACATAGACCGCCACGTTGCCGATGACGATAACGCGCATGAGGTTGGGAATGCCGAACCGGGGATGGGCGGCGCAGAAGCGCTGCACCCCGTCATAGAGTTTTTTCAAGGGGAGTGTCCTCCTGTGTACAAATTGTGTTCAGTATAACCCATAACGGCGGAAAAGTCATGTCATTTTTTTGAACAATGGCAAAGTTTCCGTACAGTTGAATTATTTGCAAAAATCATGGAAATGCTATTGACAATGCTAAAAAAACTGTTACAATATGCTGTACAAGTAAATACCTTATCAAGAGTGGCGGAGGGACCGGCCCGATGAAGCCACGGCAACCTGTTTTTTCAAGGTGCCAAATCCGGCGAACGAATCGAAAGATGAGGATGAGCAAAGAAGCACAGCGCTCTGTCGGTTCGGCAGAGCGCTTTTTTCAATGACCATCCGCGAGATGAAAGGAGAAAAAATCATGGCAAGACATCTGTTTACCTCTGAGTCCGTTACCGAAGGGCATCCCGACAAGGTCTGCGACCAGATCAGCGACGCGGTGCTGGACGCGATCTTCGAGAAGGACCCCAATGGCCGCGTGGCCTGCGAGACCTGCGCCTCCACCGGCCTGATCCACATCATGGGTGAGATCACCACCAGCTGCTATGTGGATATCCCCAAGATCGCCCGCCAGGTGGTGCTGGACATCGGCTACAACTCCTCCGAGTGCGGCTTCGACGGCAACACCTGCGCCGTCATCACCAACATCGATGAGCAGTCCGGCGATATCGCTTTGGGCGTGGACAAGAGCTATGAGGCCAAGGCCTCCGGCAAGAGCGAGCTGGACAACGGCGCCGGCGATCAGGGTATGATGTTCGGCTACGCCTGCAACGAGACACCGGAGCTGATGCCTCTGGCGATCTCCATCGCCCACAAGATGGCCAAGCGCTTGACCGACGTGCGCAAGCAGGGTCTGGTGGACTATCTGCGTCCCGATGGCAAGACCCAGATCACCGTGGAGTACGACGAGAACGGCAAGCCCGTCCGCGTGGATACCGTGGTGCTGTCCACCCAGCACAGCCCTGACGTGACGCTGGAGCAGATCCGCAAGGATATGATCGAGCTGGTCATCAAGCCCACCGTGCCCGCCGGGCTGCTGGACGGCGAGACGAAGATCTATGTGAACCCCACCGGCCGCTTTGTCAGCGGCGGCCCCGCCGCCGATACCGGCCTGACCGGCCGCAAGATCATCGTGGACACCTATGGCGGCAGCGCGCCCCACGGCGGCGGCGCCTTCTCCGGCAAGGACCCCACCAAGGTGGACCGCAGCGCGGCCTACGCCGCCCGCTGGGTGGCCAAGAACGTGGTGGCTGCCGGTCTTGCCGACAAGTGCCAGGTGCAGCTGGCCTACGCCATCGGCGTGGCGCGTCCCGTCAGCGTGCTGGTGGAGACGTTCGGCACCGGCGTGGTGGCCGACAGCGAGCTGGAGGCCGCGGTGGAGAAGGTCTTTGACCTGCGCCCCACCGCCATCATCCGCGATCTGGACCTGCGGAAGCCCATTTACCGCCAGCTGGCGGCCTATGGCCACATGGGCCGTGAGGACCTGGGTGTTTCCTGGGAAAAGACCGACCGTGTGGAGGCTCTGAAGGCCGCCCTGGGCAAGTAAGTTTTCGATAACGGGGGCGGCAAAGCCGCCCCCGTTTATCCAATAAAAAGGAGTGTATCGCTATGATGAAGAACCTCGATGTGGCCACCGTGCTGACCCTGCGGGATCAGGTGGCCTATCAGCCGGGGCAGGTGGTCAGCAAGACGCTGGCCCAGAACGACGCCGTCAGTGTGACGCTGTTTGCCTTCGACAAGGACGAGGAGATCAGCACCCACGAGTCCGGCGGCGACGCGCTGGTGACGTGCCTGGACGGCGTGGGCCGCGTGACCGTGGACGGCGTACCCCATGTGCTGCACACCGGCGAGTCCATCCTCATGCCGGCGCGGCATCCGCACGCGGTGTATGGACAGGAGCAATTCAAAATGCTGCTGGTGGTCGTATTCTGAGAACGTCAAACGTGCGTGGAGCTGCTTTGGCTGGCGGTGGAAATTGTCTGTTGCAATTTCCACCGCGTTGTGGTATCATGCGAAAAAATTTCCCAGCAGGAGGGATGCATATGTACACAAACCATGAGAAATATGCGCTGGTGAACGGCGTGGTGCTGGACGGTACGCGGGACATGACGCCTCGGACGAGGCTGGCTGTCTGTGTGGATGGGGACCGCATTGCTGCCGTCTGCGACGCGGCCGATGTGCCGGAGGGCTATGCGCGCGTGGACCTGGGCGGCAAATACCTGCTGCCGGGGCTGATCAATCTGCATGTGCATCTGCCCGCCTCCGGCAAGCCCCGGAAAAAGCCCTCCGACCCTAAGAAGCTGGTGAAGCTCATCACCTCCAACGGCCTGATGCGCCGCATCGGCGTGAAGATGTGCGAGGGTTACGCCAGGACGGAGCTGCTGTCCGGCGTGACCACTATCCGTACCGTGGGCGGCGTGGCGGACTTCGACACGATCATTCGCGATGCGGCCAGGCGGGGCGAGATCCTGTCTCCCCGGGTGGTGGCGTCCAATATGGCGGTGTCGGTACCCGGCGGGCACATGGCCGGGTCGCTGGCCTATGAGGCCCGCACGCCGGAGGAGGCCGCGGCCTTCGTGGAGAAGATCGCGGCGGAAAAGCCTGACCTGATCAAGCTGATGATCACCGGCGGCGTTATGGACGCCGAAGTGGTGGGCGAGCCGGGCGTGCTGCGGATGCAGCCGGCACTGGTCAAGGCGGCCTGCGATAAGGCCCATGCGCTGGGAATGCAGGTGGCCGCTCATGTGGAGAGCCCGGAGGGCGTCCGGGTGGCGCTGGAAAACGGCGTGGACTCCATCGAGCACGGCGCGAAGCCGGATGGGTACATCATGCAGCTGTGTAAGGAACGCGGCGCTTTCCAGGTGTCCACCATCTCGCCTGCCGTGCCCTATGCGCTGTTCGACCGCAGTATCTCTCACGCCACCTATGAGCAGCAGGAGAACGGCAAGGTAGTGTTTGAGGGTATTATCGCCATGGCGAAGGCCTGTCTGGCGGATGGTGTCCCCGTGGGTCTGGGCACCGACACCGGCTGCCCCTATATCACCCACTACGATATGTGGCGGGAGCTATGCTACTTTGTGAAGTACTGCGGCGTGACGCCGGCGTTTGCGCTGCACAGCGCCACGCTGGGCAATGCGGCGCTGGCGGGTATTGCCGGCGAGACCGGCTCCATCCAGCCGGGCAAGTGCGCGGATATGATCGTCTGCGCGGCAGACCCGCTGGCCGATCTGACCGCCCTGCGGACGCTGGATATGGTCATTAAGTCCGGCTATCGTGTGGAACATCCCCAAGTGAAGAAAATGGACAATGTGGAACGGGAGCTGGACAAGTTCCTGTAAATACAGTGTATCCCCCCGGCGGAGCCGGGGGGATATTTATTCGCTTATTGGCATTGCAGGCCCAACTGGTAGAAGGCTACGGCAGCCGCGGCAGCTACATTCAGGCTGTCCACCCCATGGGTCATGGGGATCATCACCGTGTGGTCGCATTGGGCGATGGTGCCGTCGGCCAGCCCGTCGCCCTCGGTGCCCAGCACCACCGCCAGCCTCTCCGCTGACAACAGGCGTGGGTCATCCAGCCGCAGGGAGTCCTCCCGCAGGGCCATGGCCGCGGTGGTGAAGCCCAGATCGTGCAGTGCCGCCGTCCAGTCGCCCTCCGGCAGATAGGTCCATGGCACCAGGAATACATTACCCATGCTTACCCGGGAAGCCCGGCGGTACAGGGGGTCGCTGCCCTCTGTGGTCAGCAGGACGGCGTCCATGCCCAGGGCGGCCGCGCAGCGGAAAATGGCACCCACGTTGGTGGGGTTCATCACGTTTTCCAGTACGGCGATGCGCCGCGCGCCGGCGCAGACCTCCGCCACGGAGGGCAGGGGAGGGCGGCACATGGCGCACAGCATCCCGCGGGTCAGGTGGAAGCCGGTGAGCTGCGTCAGCACCTCCAGGGAGGCGGTATAGACGGGGAGGTCCGGGTCACAGCGACCCAGTATCTCGGCGCCTTTGCCGGTGATGTGCTGCGGCTCCATCAGGAACGACACCGGTACGCACCCGGCGTCCAGCGCACGGCCGATGACCAGCGGGCTCTCGGCGATGAACAGGGCGTTGGCCGGGTCGGCCCGGTTGACCAGCTGGTTTTCCGTGGCCCGGGCGTAGACGTCCAGCGCCGGGTCGGAAAAGTCGTGTATCTCAATGACCTGTGCCATATCACTTCCACTCCTTCAGCAGCGTTTCCAGTGCCGTCCGGTAATAAGCGGCGGCGTTGGCTCGGGCGTCCTCAAGGGTCGCCCCGGTGGGGTTGATACTGCGGACGGCCCGCAGATCCAGCGGTGCCCATTGCTCCGGTGTCAGCGCCACACGCCCGGCCAGCACGGCAGCGGGGACGTGCAGCTTCTGACACCGGCCTGCCACGCCGCTGATGGCCTTGCCGCCCAGGCTTTGGGCATCAAAGGAACCCTCGCCGGTGACCACCAGGTCGCAGTCCACTGCGCGGCGGTCGAAGTCCACGGTGTCCAGCACCGTCGTGATACCGGAGCGCAGGGAACCGCACAACAGCGCAGCGCAGCCCGCGCCGAAGCCGCCGGCGGCACCGCCGCCGGGGAGGGTATCCACCTCCGCACCCAGCTGTGCATGCAGCACCGCGGCGAGATGCCGAAGTCCCGCGTCCAGACGCTGCACGCAGGCATCGTTCGCCCCCTTCTGCGGAGCGAAGATGTACGCCGCGCCGGTTTCGCCGTACAGGGGGTTGTCGATGTCGCACATGACCGTCAGCACACCGGGCCGCAGGCCGGGATGCCGCCCGGACAGGTCGATAGCCTCAATGTCCGCCAGCGTGCCGCCGGTGGGCACGAAGCCGCGGCCCTGCCGGTCGTAAAACCGAACGCCAAGCGCCGCGGCCGCACCGCAGCCGCCGTCGTTGGTGCAGCTGCCGCCCAGACCCAGGATCAGGCGCTTTGCGCCGTGATCCAGCGCGTGGGCCAGAAGCTGTCCCACACCGTAGGTGGTGGCCGCCTCCGGGTCGGGACGGCCCTCGGCCTGGTGCAGGCCCGCTGCTGCGGCGCACTCCACCACCGCTGTGCCGTCGGGCAGCAGGCCGTAGAAGCCGTCGATAGTGCCGCCAAAGGGACCGGACACGGGAAGGGCGATACGCTGTCCGCCGCAGGCATCCAGAAAGCAGTCTGTGGTGCCCTCGCCGCCATCGGCCACCGGCAGGGCGTCGATGTGCCAGCCGGGGATATGGAGACTGCGGGCGATGCGGCAGATGTCCGGGGAGGACAGCGTGCCTTTGAATGAGTCGGAGAGGATAAGACAGCGTTTCATGGAGCGCACTCCCTTCGTTTTGATAAGGGGATTATACCAGCCGGGAGAAAAAAACACAAGGGACGGCGTAGGCCGTCCCTCATGTTTTGTACGTTATTTGCTATACCGATTTGAGGAGAGGAGAGAACTTACTTGGCCAGCAGCTTAGCAGCGCGCTTCTTGCCGTACATGCAGCAGGCCACCACATAGGCGATGGCGCACACCACACCGATGATGTAGGCGGGCGTCCAGGGGATGTTGAAGCCGATGTGGGCGTTGGCGATATAAGTGACGCAGATGAAGGTGTAGAAGCAGCCGGGGATCATGGGGATCCAAGCCCACTTACCCTTGCCGTTTTCGAACATCCACGCGGTGATGCACAGGAAGGCGAACAGGGACAGCGTCTGGTTGGCCCATGCGAAGTAACGCCACAGAATGTTGAAGCCGTCGGCATTGGTCTTGGCGAACACGAGGATGGCGATGACCAGCGCGAAGATGGGCACAGCCAGCTTGATGCGCTTGCCGTTGGTGGACTGGTCGATGTGCAGCGTCTCAGACAGGCTCAGGCGCAGGGCGCGCAGTGCCGTATCACCGGAGGTGATGGGCAGCACGATGACGCCCAGCAGGGCGATGATGCCGCCCACATGACCCAGCAGGTACTTGCAGACCACGCCCACGGTGCCGGTAGCCAGCCCGGCATTGGGCTCCTGCAAAGCCAGGTTGTACACGCCCATAGCGCCGGCAGCCCAAACCATGGCGATGAAGCCTTCCAGCACCATCATGTTGTAGAAGGTGTTGCGGCCCT
>OFMD01000289.1_pt1 | contig 43225 bp, 48 predicted proteins | sample 1541211 | NCBI WGS metagenome assembly OFMD01 (sample SAMN04209231, study PRJEB22552) | human gut metagenome | biome: gut; material: feces | host: Homo sapiens | place: USA: Oklahoma | reverse complement strand
TATATAGGGTAATATAATTTGCAGTCATCAGATGGGTAGAGTTTGCGGTTTAACAGTCAGATGATGAGTAATAATTTTGATGAATCAATTGATAGTAAGATTGACGAAAATATTAAGGCTATTATGGAAAAACGTAATATTAAATCTTCAGATAACGAGCCGCCAGGAAATACCGACTTTCACGGGAGAAATATATTACTTTACGGCGTTCCTGGTAGTGGAAAAAGTTTTACAATAAAAAAAGAGTATTGTGATGATGAGAATAGACTAGAACGTTTAGTTTTTCATCCTGATTATACATACTCAGATTTTGTAGGACAAATACTACCTGATGTTTCAGATGGAATCGTAAACTATAAATTTAAACCAGGTCCTTTTACAAGACTGCTAAAAAGAGCATACGAAAACCCTACTACTGAATTTTTTCTTATAATTGAAGAAATTAATAGGGGTAATGCACCTGCTATATTCGGAGAAATCTTTCAATTACTTGACAGGGATGAAACAGGTGCAAGTGAATATGGTATTTCAAATACTGATATAGCTAAAGTTGTATATGGTGATGAGACGCGAAAAGTGCGTATCCCATCAAATCTAAACATAATAGGTACTATGAATACTTCTGATCAAAATGTTTTCACGCTAGATACCGCGTTTCAACGTAGATGGGAAATGCGTATGATAGAGAATAATTTTGATAAAGCGGATGCGGAATTTGCAAATCATCCAATTTTGGACACAACTGTAACATGGAAAACTTTTTGCACAGAAATTAACAAAATAATACTTGATAAAAATGTAAGAATGACATCATCTGAGGATAAACGATTAGGGGTATACTTTGTCCATTTGAGTGATCTGATTTATGATGAAAATGCTGATAACCCTAATCTTAGTGAAAAAGAGCGTATTAAAGCTAAACAAAACAACAGTCGTTTCCCAGAAAAAGTATTAAAATATCTTTGGGACGATGCTTTTAAATTTTCCCGTGAAGATATTTTTGAGGTGAGCCAGTATAACAGTTTAGAAGCTGTAGTCGCAAAATTTTCAAGCGAGAAAAAAAATGACCGATTTAAAGTTTTTAAAGAAAATGTATATGATGCATTTGTTTCTCCTAATGCTGATGGACAAAATGATTAAAGGTGGTGACTCAACATGGTAATAGACTCTGAAATACGTAAACGCTGCCGTGTAAATACAAATGAAGAGGGAGATCGCTTTGTCGGTATTAAGGCTGATTCTGATGATGTAGTAGTCTATTTCCCTGTTGGTTATCATCTTCCAGAGAATGAAATAGATGTTAAACGTGATATACTTCATTTGTTTCAAGTGTTGGCTGAGTTTACTGATAGCTCTGACCGAGTGCTTGCTATGAATAAGTTTGAGGCCCCACAATCAGTCGACTTTCCTATTAATGCTTATCTAGAGGTTATATATTATTTTATGGAGAAGAACGGTTACTATATGGAAACTGAACCTGTATATAAAACAAGAGACCGTGGAAATATCGACTGGGCAAAAACTATACAAAGGCAAAAGGCATTGATACAGTCTAACTTTTCACCAGTGTATACACAATATACTGTTCGAGAATCAACTCCGAATGAGAATAAGTTAATAACCCATATACACAGACATTGTGTATATGAAAGTTTTTCAAAACTAGGATGGCTATTTACTCCATATATGCCTGAACCACCACAAATACCCCTTGACATTAAGCGCTTTATAATTGCATTAAATGACAAGTTGGCAACTACATATAACGATAAGGATAAAAAATTATTTAGATCTATGAAGGCAATGCTAGAATATATGGATGAAAAGCCATCAGTAAAACAGTTCTATTTTGGAACTGATTATTTTGAGAATGTTTGGGAAAAGCTGATAGATCGTGTGTTTGGAATCAAAAACAAGAAGGATTATTTTCCTAGAACAAGATGGCGTTTGCGAAAAGGTAAACACAAAGAAAAATACCCTCTAGAACCGGATAGTATAATGCTACATAACGATAAGATATATGTGTTAGATGCAAAGTACTATAGATACGGCGTTTCAGGCAATCCAGATCATTTACCGGATTCATCATCGATTAACAAGCAGATAACATACGGCGAGTATATACAAAGACAGTTAAACTTACCGAATGAGTCTTTATATAATGCTTTTATTATGCCATATAATGCTGCGAAAAATTACTTCGGTTTTACTACTCCATTTGGTAATATTGGTGAGGCGGTTGGTGATTGGAAGGGAGATACCTATTATTACGAAAGAATTCAAGGAATTGTTGTAGATACTCGGTATCTAATGTATCATTACACGGGAAATTCAAAAAAAAGCATAATAGCATTAGCAGAATCTATAGAAAAAGCTTTAGTTGAGAATAATGGTTTTCTTCCTCAGCCAAGTTCAGAATAAATTGTAATACCTCTGTCATAGCATCATATCTATGAACAGAGGTATTTTCTATTGTTGGCTTTCCTTTTTACGTTTTCGGTAATTTCTTTGAGCAGTAGCGTTTCCACATTCCGGGCAACAATATTTATTCCTTGTGGATGTCGTCTTTACTAAGAAATATTGATTGCAGTTTGGGTTTGCACATAGTCTATATAAATCTAATCCGGGTTTCATATAAAAAATTGAAAAGTAGATTGCTCCCATAAGCGAATCTACACGCCATGATGGTGACATAGTTGCGACATTGTACTGTGGATGAATACCATTTAAGTTTTCATTGATTTCTTCACCAATAATTAATCGAGCAATATCAATAAGAGCATTTTTCATGTGGTCATTGAACTTTGTCTTGTCTGGTTGCGAGTAATATTGAATACCGTTTTCATAATCAAAGGATTTAATAATCCCTACCTCATATTGATAATGAAATAAAAAATCTGTAATTAGTCGAATAGAATGGTCCGCATTTGGCTTATTACAGTAGAGATTAACCACTGCTTTAAATCGTTTGCTATCAGAACCAGGTTTAGATGTCATATAGCCACCCATGATATCATTATAGTCATTTATGTCCAGTTCATATGTCGGTTGATAAATGGTGTCTGTGATTGTATATGTATCCTTATCAAAAGCCTCCTGCCCTCTGTCTACTATTTGTAGATAGGGGGCATTTTCTATTTCATCATAAAATGGATGTCTGCAAGTAGTGTAAGGCTCTCTCAGACTCATCACATTAATTGAAACAGGATCTGAAAGTAGTAGATATAAAGTTAAATGCAATATATCTTGATAGTTTTTTCTAGGTTCTTCAATTGCGCTCATTAATCTAACTGTTGCTTTAATTCGATAGACTAATTCTAACATTGTATGAGCATCTACAGATTCATATTCACAATCACTGATGGGAAATAAAAAGCCATTCTTTTTGAAAAAGTCAAAAAGCACATCAATATTCCCATTTGGTAAAGAAATCAATGACGATAGAATATTTTTCTCTTCTATAGATCCTGTGCTTGCCAATCTTAAGAGACCTTCCTTTGCAGCGAAAGCAAAGCGAATCCTTTTTGTTGGCAGGCTTTGTAATTTAAGCGTCGTTATCGGTTCGACTCCAGGAGCAATATGTTCTATATCTTTTACACAGTCACAAGAATAGCTTTCATATCTAAATAAATTATTTTCAAAAAAATCTTCCCTATTTGTCTCCATAACTTAAACCTCATTTATATGAAATGTAATTATAAAAATAATATTTAGTAAAATTATCTAGAAGTAATAACTAAAAATATAATATAAAAAAATTATATCATTAAAAAGTAACTTTAACAATAATGTCAACCTGAAATTTTTGGTAAAGTAATACGAATTTTATTAAATTTACTTACTATTTAAAGGGCAATACAATAATTACAGACGGCGGACAAGTTCTTCGTAAGTAGCAAAATTCGATTGCTTCCCGTCTACAAAAAAATATCGAATGCCTGATTTGCAATAAGGGCAGAGGATACATATTGTTTCGCTCCAATCCGTAAGGATTGTTGCGGTGCAATAGAAGTACCTTACCTTATTGCGCTCATTTTCAGGATAAAAAGGTCTGTGTACTTCTGGTACAGGCCTATTTTTGTATCCTTTGCCGCCAATGCAATCCGGCGGAAAGGATGCAAAATGAAAATTAGAATTCAGCACGAAAACAAATCTATCTATCTGGAGGTACCAGACGAGGACTTCACCTTAATGATTGAGGCGGATTATGAGGACAGGCTATCTTCTGCAGAGGACAAAGAAACCGTGACCCGGCGCTCTCCACAGGAGATAATGGACGAACGTTTCAACAAGCCGGAGTACAATAACTGGCACAAATTTGACAGGCATAGAGGTATGCCAAAGAAACCATTCCGCAAGGATGACCAAGAGGTTGATGAAACCGACCATATGGACTATTTTCCTGACTACTCAGATGAAATGACTAGAGAGAAAAAAGAAGAGTATGAGCATATCTGTGAAATTATTCGCAAGGCTCTCAAGGAAAAACAAGCGGAGCTACTGATTGCTATAGTCTTGGATGGTGTTTCGGTAACAGAGTATGCAGAACGTGAGGGGGTAAGTGTAAGTGCCATTTCCCACCGTTTAGATACAGCTAAAAAGAATTTCAAAAAAATCTATCCCAAATCCTCAACTTTCCCCTCTTGCCATGGCTAATAGTTAGAGGGCAGCACATAGACGCTCTCGGAAAGAGGTGAATACATGAAGCACAACTTGAAAATCAGTGTTTCAAAAAAACCACAGTCTGGCGGGATTGTTTCCTGTCGAAACGTCACCATTAGGGAGCGTTTCCTTCGTTTCTTACTTGGTGATAAGCAGAAACTGACCATCCTTGTTCCGGGTGACACCGTACAGGAACTCGCCATCAGTGAGATTAAGGAAGGAGGAATAAGCCATGAGCAAGATCAAGCTACTCCTTGATGTGGTTTCCGATATGCGCTCTTTGGCAGACAGCATACAAGCGGTTGCTGATGTAATGGTGGGCAATGAACCTGTCGAAACAAAAGAACCGACTACAACTGTAAAAGAGCCTGAACCAAATAAAAAGGAAATCACTCTGGAAGAAGTCAGAGCAAAACTCGCTGAAAAGAGTCAAGCCGGTCTTACTGCCCAAATAAGAGAAATAATCCAAAAATACGGTGGCTCTAAATTAAGCGAAGTGGACCCAAAACATTATGCAGATATGTTAAAAGATGCGGAGGTACTTGGGAATGAGTGATCATGCAGTTCTTTCCGCATCAGGCGCCCATAGGTGGCTGAATTGCCTTCCGTCTGCACGATTGGAACTGGAGTTTGTAAATAACGAATCCAGTGCAGCCGCTGAAGGCACCGCCGCCCATGCTCTCTGCGAACATAAACTTAAAAAAGCACTTCACATGAGAAGTAAGCGTCCTGTCTCAGTTTATAACTCCGATGAGATGGAAGAACACAGTGATGCCTATGTGGAATTTGTAATGGAACAGCTTGAGCTGGCAAAGCAGAGCTGCACAGACCCTTTAATACTAATCGAACAGCGTCTTGATTTTTCTTGCTATGTTCCACAGGGATTTGGAACCGGTGACTGCATCATTATTGCCGATAAGAAACTTCACATTATCGATTTCAAGTATGGCATGGGAGTATTGGTAGATGCGGTGGACAATCCACAGATGAAGTTGTACGCACTGGGTGCTTTAGAAATTTACGATAGTTTGTACGACATCGAGGAAGTTTCCATGACCATTTTCCAGCCACGCAGAGAGAATGTCAGCACATGGACAATACGGGTAGAGGATCTGAAAGATTGGGCAGAAAAAGAACTAAAACCAAGGGCTAAAAAAGCTTATGACGGTGGAGGTGAATATCTTCCGGGTGAGTGGTGTACTTTCTGTCTAGCGGCAGTTAAATGCCGTGCTAGGGCCGAGGAAAAACTGAAATTGGCACAATCGGAATTCAAGCTACCCCCACTACTTACGGACTCTGAAATCGAGGAAGTTCTATCTAAACTGTCCGACCTTACGAAATGGGCAAATGAAATCATTGCTTATGCCACCGATGCAGCTGTTAATCACGGGAAAGAGTGGCATGGTTTTAAGGTTGTTGAGGGCAGATCTGTCCGCAAATACAAGGATGAAGATGCTGTGGCTGAAGTAGCCAAAGCAAACGGTTATAAAGATATCTTTCGTCAGAGTCTCATCACTCTTACGGAAATGGAAAGGCTGATGGGCAAATCAAAATTTGAGAAGATACTCGGTGATCTTATATACAAGCCACCGGGAAAGCCGACTCTGGTCCCGCTATCGGATAAGCGTCCGGCTATGAACGTATCAAACGCAAAAAACGAATTTAACGAAATAACGGAGGAATGTGAATATGAATAATAAAAACAGAACGAAGGTTATTACTGGTGTAAACACACGTCTCAGCTACTTTCATGGCTGGGAACCGGTATCCATCAATGGTGGGGCAGAAAAGTATAGTGTATCGGTTTTGATTCCTAAATCGGATAAGGAAACCATTAATGCCATCAATGCAGCAGTTGATGCAGCTATTGAAGAGGGCATTGCAAAGTTTGGTGGTAAAAAACCAAATAAGGCTGCTATCAAGCTGCCGCTTCGAGATGGTGATGTAGAACGAGATGATGAGGCTTATAAAGGACATTATTTCGTAAATGCCAACAGCACTACTCCGCCTCAGATTGTTGATAAAGCAGTCAAGCCTATTCTGGATCGCAACGAGGTATACAGTGGTTGCTATGCAAGAGTATCACTTAATTTCTATGCTTTCAATTCTAACGGGAACAAGGGTGTGGCCTGCGGACTTGGTAACATCCAGAAGATTAGAGATGGAGAGCCTTTAGGCAGCAGAACCACAGCGGCTGATGATTTCACCACAATTGAAGATAATGATTTCTTAGCATAACAGCAAAAGTATGAATACAAACGGGGTGGTGGAAGTTGTTCTTCTGCCACCTCGTTTGCATTGGAAAGGGTGGTAATACATGAATTCTATTTCAATTGATATTGAGACATTTAGTAGTGCCAATCTTCAAAAATGTGGAGTTTACCGTTATGCCGAGAGTGATGACTTTGAAATTCTATTGTTTGGATATTCGGTTGATGGCGGTGCAGTTCAGGTGGTCGATCTTGCCTGTGGAGAGAAAATCCCAAATGAAATAATCAATGCCCTTATGGATAATTCTGTTATTAAATGGGCCTTTAATGCTATGTTTGAACGTGTTTGCCTATCAAAATGGCTTAACCTTACTGATTATCTTGACCCTGCATCCTGGAAATGTTCAATGATATGGTCGGCTTATATGGGACTTCCACTTTCACTTGAGGGCGTCGGTGCAGTCTTAGGATTGGAAAAACAAAAATTGACGGAAGGCAAAGACCTCATTAAATATTTCTGTACACCTTGCTCCCCTACTAAATCAAACGGAGGACGAGTTCGCAATCTACCAAAACACGACATGGATAAATGGGAGCGATTTAAAGCATATAACCTCCGTGATGTGGAAGCCGAGATGTCAATACAGCAGAGACTATCTAAATTCCCGCTTCCAGAGAATATATGGTCAGAATATCATCTTGACCAGAAAATCAATGATCGTGGTATCGCTATTGACATGGCTTTTGTAAAACAAGCCGTCAAGATGGATGAACAGTCGCGGGAAAAGCTAATGGCTTTAATGCAGGATATAACTAATTTGGAGAATCCAAACTCTGTACAACAAATGAAAGAATGGCTTGCTGATAACGGATTGGAAACAGATAGCCTTGGTAAAAAAGCGGTTGCTGAGATGTTAAAGACAGCACCTGAACCACTAGGTACCGTTTTGGAACTTCGTCAGCAGCTTGCAAAATCATCGATAAAAAAATACACGGCAATGGAGAATGCAGTATGTAATGATGGTCGTGCAAGAGGAATGTTTCAGTTTTATGGAGCAAACAGAACTGGTAGGTTTTCGGGCAGGCTTATTCAACTACAAAATCTCCCTCAAAACCATATGCCTGATTTGGAACAGGCTCGTGCTTTAGTTCGTAGCGGAAACTTTGATGCTCTTACCTTACTTTATGATTCTACCCCGGAGGTACTGTCGGAACTTATCCGAACTGCTTTTATACCACAGGAGGGCATGAAGTTTATAGTTGCAGATTTTTCAGCGATTGAAGCTCGCGTTATCGCCTGGCTTGCGGGAGAAAAATGGAGAATAGATGTATTCCAAAATGGCGGTGACATTTACTGTGCAAGTGCATCTCAGATGTTTAATGTACCTGTGGAGAAAAACGGTGTTAATGGACATCTTCGTCAGAAGGGAAAAATTGCTGAATTAGCCCTAGGTTACGGTGGATCTGTTGGAGCATTGAAATCAATGGGTGCTTTGGAGATGGGAATTGAAGAAGAGGAACTTCAACCTCTTGTAACGGCTTGGAGACAATCCAATCCCAATATTACAAAATTATGGTGGGATGTTGACCGCGCTGTAAAAACCTGCGTTAAGCAGAAAACTCCTACAGAAACACATGGTATTAAATTTATATATCAAAGTGGGATGCTCTTTATTGTCCTTCCTTCCGGCAGGCGGCTTTGCTATGTAAAACCTCGTATGGGAGAGAATGTATTTGGTGGTGAGTCAGTTACTTATGAAGGGGTTGGTGGGACAAAGAAATGGGAAAGAATCGAAAGCTATGGACCAAAATTTGTAGAGAATATTGTTCAGGCAATCAGTCGGGACATTTTGTGTCATGCCATGCAGACGTTAAAGAATTGTTCCATTGTAGCTCATGTACACGATGAAATTATAATCGAAGCGGATATGAGGGTGTCACTTACTACTATTTGTGAACAAATGGCTAGGACACCAACATGGGCAAATGGCCTGTTACTTAGTGCTGATGGCTATGAGTGTCAGTTCTATCAAAAAGATTAAATATATTTTTTCAAAATCCTCAACATTCATTACCTCCTGTGGCTATTAGGTAGAGGGGTTTCCTCTCTGACTATATTACAGGAGGTAATTCGTATGGACGAATTAGTAAGAATCAATTATGAAAATGACCGCCCCACAGTGCTTGGCCGTGATTTGCATGCAGTTTTGGAAGTGAAAACACCCTATGATAAGTGGTTTCCAAGAATGTGTGAGTATGGATTTGTGGAGGGTACGGACTTTTCGACATTTCTGTCGGAAAGTACAGGTGGAAGACCTGCTGTTGACCACCAAATAACAATTGATATGGCAAAAGAGCTATGCATGATACAGCGTACTCCAAAAGGAAAACAATGCCGCGGGTACTTTCTTGAAATTGAAAGACGATGGAACTCTCCAGAAGCAATCATGGCAAGGGCATTACAGTTTGCCAATCAGCAACTAAATCAAGTAAGGAATCAAAATAAATTACTTGAAGGTACGATTGCTGTTCAGAATCAGCAGATTGCGGAAATGAAACCGAAAGTCTCCTATTATGATGTAGTTCTAAATTGCAAAGACCTCATTTCTACATCAGCAATTGCCAAAGATTACGGTAAGTCAGCTATTTGGATGAACCGCTATCTTAACAAAAAGGGTATCCAATTTAAACAAGGTGGTATCTGGCTTTTATATCAGAGGTACGCAGAAAAAGGCTATACCAGCACCAAGACACATAGCTACATTGGTAGTAACGGTGAACTGCATACAAAAGTCCATACATATTGGACTCAAAAAGGCAGACTCTTCATTTACGAACTGTTGAAGGCAGATGGTATTTTGCCGCAGATAGAAATGGAGGGTGTGTAATGGGAATCGATAAATTCAATCATGAAGGATACCATGACCCAACTCCCCATGAGGCGCTGACCAACATAATAAGAAAGAAAAAGGCAGAGAAAAAATCTGCCTTTAAGCCGCTTGTATATATTTGTTCTCCATATTCCGGTGATGTAGAAGGAAACGTTAAAAAGGCTCGCAACTTTTGTAGATTCGCCTTGGAGAATAATTGCATACCAATTGCTCCCCATCTTATGTTTCCGCAGTTTATGGATGATGAAAATCCAAAGGAACGGGAACTTGCCATATTTATGGATATCGTGCTTATGGGCAAATGCTCCGAGGTTTGGGTACTAGGTAATACCATCTCAAGCGGTATGGCAAGGGAGATTGAAGTAGCCAAGAAACGCAGACAAACGGTCAGGTATTTTAGTCCGGAGCATGAGGAGGTCGAAAGCTTATGAAAATCGCTGTGGGCAACAGCCGGATGGACAAGAAATGGAAAAACAAAGATATCTCATGGGAGGATTTTTGTGCCCGTGTAAAGACAACACAACGTACTACGGAAACAGTAGAAGAATATCGGAAATTAAAAAGAGGCCAACAAGATGATATCAAAGATGTGGGTGGTTTTGTCGGAGGGCATTTAAAAGGGGGAAGGCGAAAGAAGGGCAATGTTTTATGCCGTTCTTTGCTTACCCTAGATATGGATTACGGTAGACCAGATATCTGGGAACAAATCAGTATGCTTTTTGATTTCAAATGCTGTGTTTATTCCACCCATAAGCATACACCGGAAAATCCAAGATTTAGGCTAATAGTTCCTCTTGCTCGTGAAATCAGCGAAGAAGAATACGCAGCCGTTGGACGTATGGTGGCAAAAGAAATCGGCATAGATCTTTTCGATGATACGACTTATGAAGCCCATCGTCTTATGTATTGGCCATCCACTTCCTCTAATGGTGAATTTGTCTATGAAGAGCAGGATGGAGAACTGCTTGACCCTGATGTTTATCTTTCAAAATATCAAAACTGGCGGGATACATCAACTTGGCCAGTATCAAGCAGGCAGTCTGAAGTTATAAATCGCAGTCTTAAAGAACAAGCAGATCCGCTTTTAAAGGAAGGTGTGGTAGGAACATTCTGTCGTGCCTATCCCGTTCGAGAAGCAATTGAGAAATTCTTAGGTGCAGTTTATGCCCCATCTGCTATGGAAGGACGATACGATTATATTCCAGCTGATAGTAGTGCTGGTGTGATTATCTATGATGGTAAATTCGCATACAGCCACCATGCTACAGACCCAGCAAGTGGATTACTCCTCAATGCTTTTGATCTCGTTCGTATTCATAAATTCGGTTCTTTAGATGATAAAGCTTCTACCACTACAGCTCCTGGTAAGATGCCATCTTTTGTGGCAATGTGCGAGTTTGCTATAAAAGATGAAAGAGTAAAAGCTGAGTTTTCTAAGGAAAGACAGGCACAGGCTGAAGAGGAGTTTAGTGATGAGGATTGGCAGACAGCTTTGGAATTGGATAAGAAAGGCCGAATAAAAGACACGCTAGACAACATCGTCTTGATTATTCGTCATGATAAGGAATTACAGCATATAGCTTTTAATTGCCACCGTGATGGTATTGATGCCAAAGGTGGCCTGCCTTGGGAACAGATCAAGGCGGGTTGGAATGATTCCGATAATGCACTTCTTAAAGTGTATTTAAGCAGCAAATACGGAGTCTATTCACCTACCAAGACTAAGGATGCAGTGTTAGCGGTAGCGGCTGAACGATCCTACCATCCTGTTAAGGAGTATCTGGACTCCTTGCCAAAATGGGATGGAATTAGTCGAGTAGATAATCTACTAATTGATTATTTCGGTGCAACAGATAATTCCTATACAAAAGCAGTCATCCGCAAAACGATGGTTGCAGCGGTAGCCCGCATTTATAGACCAGGCACAAAGTTTGATAGTGTCCTTATCTTAAACGGTCCTCAAGGTATCGGTAAGTCAACCTTCTTTGCAAAACTTGCTGGAGATTGGTTTTCAGATAGTTTGACCATTACGGACATGAAAGATAAATCTGGAGCTGAGAAACTTCAGGGATATTGGTTATTGGAACTGGGTGAGCTTGCTGGCATGCGTAAAACGGATGTGGAAATTGTGAAGTCTTTTATTTCGAGGGCAGATGATAAGTACCGAGCTAGTTATGGAGTCAATGTGGAAAGCCATCCCCGTCAATGTGTGATTGTCGGTTCTACCAATGCAGAAAGCGGGTTTCTTCGGGATATAACTGGCAATCGAAGGTTCTGGCCAGTCCGTATTAGCGGTAATGGTAAAAAGAAAGCTTGGCAGATGACTAAAGAGGAAGTACAGCAGATTTGGGCAGAGACACTAGTGCTATATGAGAAGGGTGAAAAACTCTACCTTGAAGGTGATGATGCATCCATGGCAACTAGTGAGCAGGCAGATGCCATGGAAACAGATGAACGAGAAGGATTGGTTCGTACCTATCTGGATACTCTTTTGCCGGATGATTGGGACACTATGTCTTTATACGAGCGTAGAAATTTCCTCGGTGGTAGCGAGTTTGGCGGTGGCACCCGTGTTGGAACAGTAAAAAGGACCCTTGTCTGCAATATGGAGATTTGGTGTGAATGTTTTGGAAAAGATGCATCCTCAATGAGAACATCTGATTCTTATGCCATCGGTGCCATTATGAGAAAGATCAGTGGGTGGAACAAGTACACCGGGAACAAGAACGGAACAATCAATTTTCCTATCTATGGAAAGCAACGAGCTTATTCCCGAGTCGAGGAACAAAGCTAGTTGTACCTTACCTTGTTCTTATACTGGTTCTTTCCCCAAAGCTAGTAATCAAAAGGAAAATCTACGGTTCGGAACAAGTGGAACAAGAAGTATCCTATTTATTTATAAATAGTAAAAAAGAAGAAAGTGTAGCCTGTGCATACACGCATACGCGCGCGTATAGGAAAAATGGGTCAAAGTTGTTTTCTTGTTCCGAGCCTTTTTATATGGGAGGTATTTATGCTTGAAAAATATATCGAAAAGAAACTGGTGGCTGAGGTAAAAAAGATGGGAGGCATTGCAGCAAAGTTTGTTAGCCCAGGTTTAGATGGGATGCCAGACCGCCTAGTGCTTTTACCACTTGGAAAGATGGCATTTGTGGAATTAAAGGCTTCCGGAAAGAAACCTCGACCACTACAGATTAGAAGAATAAAGCAATTACAAAAGTTAGGCTTTACCTGCTATGTCATTGATGATGTTGAGCAGATTGGAGGGATACTCGATGAAATACAATCCTCATAAATATCAAACATATGCTACGAATTTCATACTTGAGCATCCCATAGCAGCGGTATTTTTAGAGATGGGTCTTGGCAAAAGCGTAATCACTTTAACTGCTATATTTGATTTATGTCTTGATAGTTTTGAAATTGGAAAGGTTCTGGTCATTGCCCCTCTAAGGGTAGCAAGGGATACTTGGCCAGCTGAGATAAACAAATGGGAGCATTTAAAAGGACTGGAGTATTCAGTGGCTATTGGAACAGAACAGGAGCGGTTAGAAGCTCTTAGGAAACCAGCAAGTGTCTATCTTATAAACAGAGAAAATGTTGACTGGTTAGTAAACAAAAGTGGCATTCCTTTTGATTATGACATGGTGGTCATTGATGAATTGTCATCTTTTAAGTCCTATGGAGCAAAAAGATTTAAGAGTTTACTAAAAGTCAGACCTAGGGCGAAACGTATCGTGGGTCTTACAGGTACTCCATCCAGTAACGGGTTAATGGATTTGTGGGCAGAGTTTCGTATTCTCGACATGGGTAAAAGACTCGGCAGATACATAACTCACTACCGCAATTCCTTCTTTACTCCAGATAAACGTAATCAGCAGATTGTATTTTCATATAAACCGTTACCTGGGGCAGAAGATGCCATATATCGGCTAATTTCAGATATTACCATTTCAATGAAGTCGGTTGATTTTCTAAAAATGCCAGAATGCGTGATAAATGAAGTGTCGGTGTATCTAAATGATAAAGAACAATCAGTATACGATCACTTTCGTGAAGAAATGGTTCTTGAGCTTGCCAATGAGGAGATTGATGCCATGAATGCAGCAGTCCTTTCTGGCAAACTCCTGCAAATGGCTAACGGTGCTGTCTATGATGATGATAAAAATACTCATATTATCCATGACCGCAAGCTGGATGCTCTTGAAGATTTAATCGAAGGTGCAAACGGCAAACCTGTCCTTATTGCATATTGGTATAATCACGATTTAGAGCGTATTAAAGCAAGATTTAATGTTAGAGAAATTAAAACATCCAAGGATATCAAGGACTGGAACAACGGTGATATTTCTGTGGCGGTTATCCATCCTGCATCAGCAGGACACGGTCTCAATTTACAAAGTGGTGGTTCAACACTTATTTGGTTTGGTCTTACCTGGAGTCTGGAACTCTATCAGCAAACAAATGCAAGACTTTGGAGACAAGGACAAAATGAAACCGTGGTTATCCATCACATTGTTACTAAAGGCACGATTGATGAAGATGTGATGAGAGCCTTGAAACGAAAGGAAAAGACACAGTCCGATCTTATAAATGCTGTCAAAGCAAATCTGGGGAAAGCGAGGGGTGTTGAATGATGGATGCATTTGAAAAACTGGCAAATGCCATTATTCTACAGGCGGTCAAGGATTATCGTTTTGCTCTGAAAAGACTAGCAAAATACCCTCGCAATGATTCTGCTAGATATACGAAACGTGAGATTGAGCGTTTCTTTCATTCCGGGTATTTCACTACCCTGACATCTCTCGATCCTGAGATGCTAATTAAAAAGCTACATGAGGAGGTGGTGCGATGACGGCAAAGGAATTCTTGAAACAAGCTTATCGCTTAAATGAGCTGATTAATTCCGATCTTGAGGAGTTGCAAAATCTAAGGGAACTCTCAAGAAGTGTTTCATCTCCTGTTCTTGAGGAAAAAGTCAGTAAAACAAAAAGTACTGATCCACCTTTTGAAAAATACGTGATTAGAATAGTAGATTTGGAGCAACAGATACAACAAGAGGTTGAACGATTAGTAAAGCTGAAATCAGATATCCGTGAAGCGATTAACCAGATGGAAAACGTGGATGAGAAGTTGCTTCTTCGCTACCGCTACATTAACTTTCTTAACTGGGAAGAAATCTGTGTCAACCTTAATGTTTCTATGAGAACTGTGCATAGACTTCACTCATCAGCCTTGCAGCATTTAAAGGTGCCTAAATAAAAGTTGGCACACTTTGGCACAGGTTGGCATACGATGACACTGTTTGTCCGTAGTGAAAGCTATATAATGGTAGTATGGAATATTAGCAAACAGAAGCCTTCACGGGAGCATTTCTCCTGCGAGGGCTTTTTCTATGGGCAAAAGGAGGTGTAGTATGCCAAGGAAACCTAAGCGACCATGCTCTTACCCTGGTTGTCCAGAGCTGACTGACAGACGTTTTTGTGAAGAACATGCTAAAAAGGAAGCTGCACGGTATGAAAAGTATGACCGCGATCCAGCAACTCGTAAGCGATATGGTCGTGCATGGAAGAGAATACGTGACCGCTACATTGCGGCTCATCCTCTTTGCGAGGAGTGTAAACGACAAGGAAAGCTGACCCCAGCAACCGAGGTGCATCACATTCTTCCTCTTGCAAGAGGTGGAACCCATGATAGAAGCAATCTGATGTCCCTTTGTACTTCTTGCCACTCTGCCATCACTGCAAAAGATGGAGACCGTTGGGGAGCCCGGTAGGGGGAGTCAAATCTCCACAGCTTTTTAGATGTGCAACGGGCGTGGGGTAACGCGTGAAAATTCGCGGTTTCAAACAGGGTAATAGACCCATCAACGAAAAGAGGTGAGTGAATGGCCAAAGATGGAACAAATCGTGGCGGTGCGCGTATAGGTTCTGGTCAAAAAAAGAAACCACTTGCTGATAAAATTGCACAGGGTAATCCAGGTAAGAGAAAGCTAGAAATTATCGACTTCCAAAATACCGCTGATTTAAAGGGGCAGGAAATGCCAAAGCCAAGGGCCATGCTCTCAGCGGTGCAAAAGGACGGGAAAACCCTAGTAGCCAGCGAGATTTATGAAATTACTTGGAAATGGCTTGAGGAGCGAGGCTGTGCCCATTTGGTGCTCCCACAGCTTCTAGAACGATATGCCATGAGTGCGGCCAGATGGATACAGTGTGAGGAGGCGGTAACTGAGTTTGGCTTTCTTGCCAAGCATCCAACTACCGGCAATGCTATTCAAAGTCCTTATGTAGCTATGAGTCAGAACTTTATGAGTCAGACAAACAGATTGTGGATGGAGATTTATCAAATCGTTAAAGAGAATTGTGCTACAGAGTATTCTGGTTTAAACCCACAGGACGATGTGATGGAGCGACTGCTATCTGCCCGCAGAGGAAAATAAAGATGAGGAGATATGTAATGAGTAAAAGATATTTAACAGCTGAAAGTGTATGTGCTGGACATCCTGATAAACTATGCGACATCATAGCAGATAGCATTTTAGAAGCATGTTTACGTAAAGACAAAGCATCACGTGTCGCTTGTGAGGTAATGGCAACCAAAGGGAAAATTATCGTGGCGGGCGAAATCTCCTGCAGCGAGAAAATAGACATCCGATACATTGTTAGGAATGTCCTTAAAGATATTGGATACAACCCTCTTAAATTCTTGATTTATGTATTTGTACACAAACAAAGTGTAGATATTGCAACTGGCGTGGATACTGCACTGGAAGTAAGAAATGGAATAAATGAACAGTATGGTTCGATAGGTGCTGGAGACCAAGGAACTGTGTATGGCTATGCCACAAAGGAAACAGGAGAAATGCTTCCCCTACCCCTTGTACTATCTCACAGGATTGTAAAGAGACTGGATGATTGCCGAAAAGGGAAACTGATAAAAGGTATCCACCCAGATGGTAAAGCGCAGGTGACGGTGGAATATGAAGGGGACACTCCAGTGCGAATAAAGACTATCGTGATATCGGTACAGCATGATAAGAATAAAACACAGGAAGAACTTAAGACAGATATCCTTAACAATGTCCTATGGCAGTGCTTTGAGGATTTTCCATTTGATGATGAAACAGAAATTCTCATTAACCCCTCTGGTAGATTTGTCGAAGGTGGTCCCGCTGCCGATACAGGCTTAACTGGTAGAAAAATTATGGTTGATACCTATGGAGGACTTGCATCCCATGGAGGTGGTGCACTTAGTGGTAAAGACCCCACCAAAGTTGACCGTAGCGGTGCCTATATGGCTCGGTACATTGCAAAGCATATCGTCTGGTGTGGTTATGCAAAGAGATGTGAAGTTAGTATATCCTATGCCATTGGTAAGGCAAATCCTGTAGCCTTTTCTGTAAATACTCTTGGCACAGGTATTGTTTCTGACGAAATATTAACTCTTGCTACACAGGAGATTTTCAATTTAAGACCTGCGGCAATCATAGAGAAGTTGCGTCTAAGGAATGTGATTTACTCTGATACAGCTGTTTATGGTCACTTTAATAGTTGTCTATTCCCGTGGGAGGATGTAAATAAGTACAGTGAATTTAGAAAGGCGGTGGAAAAGTATGTTGATAGAGAAGATAAAAACTAAACACCTCATCCCCGCTGAATATAACCCAAGGAAGGATTTAAAACCGGGTGATCCTGAATATGAGAAACTTAAACGCTCCCTTGAGGAGTTTGGATATGTAGAACCCGTAATATGGAATAAGACCACAGGCAGAGTCATCGGAGGTCATCAGCGTTTGAAAATCCTGCTGAGTATGGGCATGGATGAGATAGATTGTGTAGTTGTTGAAATGGATGAGCAAAAGGAGAAGGCGCTGAACATTGCACTAAATAAAATAAGTGGTGATTGGGATAAAGACAAATTAGCACTTCTCATCACGGACTTAAATGCTTCAGACTTTGATGTGTCTTTGACAGGTTTTGACCCAGGAGAGTTGGACGATCTTTTCAAGAATTCCCTTAAGGATAATATAAAAGAAGATGATTTCGATGTAGACAGCGAGCTGAAAAAGCCCGCTGTTTCGCATTTAGGGGATATTTGGCTACTTGGACAGCATCGATTACTCTGCGGAGACAGTACAAAGAAAGACACCTTTAATGTCTTGATGGATGGGAAAACTGCTAATTTGGTAGTTACGGACCCTCCATATAATGTTAACTATGAAGGTACTGCTGGAAAAATCAAAAATGACAATATGGCTAACGAAGCGTTCTACGATTTCCTGCTTGCAGCATTTCAGAACACCGAAGCAGCGATGGCAAAGGACGCTTCTATTTATGTATTCCATGCGGATACCGAAGGACTCAATTTTAGAAGAGCATTCTCCGATGCAGGATTTTATCTTTCCGGTACTTGTATATGGAAAAAGCAGTCCCTTGTTCTCGGTCGCTCCCCTTATCAGTGGCAGCATGAGCCTATTCTCTTTGGGTGGAAAAAGAAAGGTAAGCATAACTGGTATTCCGATAGAAAGCAGACCACCATCTGGGAATTTGAGAAACCGAAGAAAAATAGTGATCATCCTACGATGAAACCAGTTGCACTTGTGTCCTACCCTATTTTGAACTCAAGCCTTTCTAATTGTATCGTGCTTGATCCTTTTGGTGGTTCAGGAAGCACACTGATTGCCTGTGAGCAGACAGATAGAATCTGTTACAGCATTGAACTGGATGAAAAGTACTGTGATGTCATTGTGAAAAGGTATATTGAGCAAGTTGGAAACTCAGATGGTGTGTTTCTCCTAAGAGATGGTTCGAAAATAAGATATTGTGACCTACCGGACGTTACTACCGCCGATTAATGGAACAGTATTTTCTACAGAAAGATGCTCTAAATGACTTGATATTAACAGCCTTTAGAGTGATATATGTATGTACCGAAAATAGAAAGGCGGTATGATAAATGCAGATAAACTATAATGTCACAGGAGCAAAAAGAAAAGAGCTAGTCAATGCAATCAGCCAAAAACTGAATGCTCCTGCAAGATATCTTGGAGCACCTACATTTGCATATGAGGTGGCAGACTACAACATTGACAAAAACGGGGTAGTCAGAGGACCAGATAATTCTGAACTGGTTAATGATCTATTAGGCCTTTATGACTTCAATGCGGTTACAGCAGAATATGACACACCACTTCCAGAAGCAGAGCCTGTTCCTGAAAATATTCAAGTTCCCAATGAAGCGGCTCTTGGGGGTAGGGTAAGTCCAAATAGTGATTACGAAGAACCTCCCGTATACAGCGAATCAAATGAAACCGAAGAAGCTATTAGTTTGATTATTCAAATGCCGAGGGAGGGTTTTAGCGAAACTGCACTTGGTAACCTAAAAGGATTGGTAGAAAGCAAAGAAACCCTTATAAAGAAAGCACTTGATACTGACTCTATTCCCATTATCATAAATGAGGAATTTATAACCTTCCCTTGGTTCCAGAGTGAGTGCTCCGCAGAGGAGGTTAAGACTTATATCCACTTTGTAACAGCACTTTGTGAAATGGCAAAGAAGCAGACCCGCGTCAACTCGACCAAGAAATCAGTGGAGAACGAAAAGTACGCTTTCCGTTGTTTCCTTCTAAGACTTGGCTTTATCGGGCCAGAATACAAAACAGAACGAAAAATTCTCCTCTCCAAACTGTCGGGTAGCTCTGCCTTCAAAAGCGGAAGTGCCAAGCATGAGGAGGTGAGTGAATAATGAATATCATTCATCCAGAAATGCTAAAGCAACTTAGAAGTTATTACACTCCAGGAACTCGTGTCATGCTACTTAAGATGAATGACCCTTATACCAAGCTTCAGCCAGGAGATAAAGGTACGGTTACTAGCGTTGATGATATGGGAACTATCCACGTTAGTTGGGATTCAGGCAGTTCCCTTGGAGTGGTCTTCGGAGAGGATTTATGCAAGAAAATCGAAGAATAAAAATACACATTTTAAGCCCAATATGGCAGTAAATATGTAGATTTATATTGCAGAATTGTCTTGCTATATAAGCCTTTTAGAGTGATATATGTACATGCCGAAAGGACAAACACACTTTAAAAGGAGCGAGATACGATGTTAAGTGCAAAATTCGGGATTGAGATTGAATTTACCGGGATTACAAGGGAAAGGGCGGCTAAAGTAGCTGCAGAGTTTTTGCAAGGCATTTACAGTGAAGGCGGGACTTACTACGACACCAAGAAGGTAAAAACTCCAGATGGTCGAGTGTGGAAGTTTATGTACGATGGGAGCATCAACTGCCAAAGAAAAGAAGGTAGAAGAAAAGTAGCTGCAGATAGAGATTATAGTGTTGAGCTGGTTAGCCCAATCCTAACCTACTGGGAGGACATTGAAACTTTGCAGGAGCTAGTAAGAAAGCTTCGCAAAGCTGGAGCCTTTACAAATACATCATGCGGAATTCACATTCATCTAGACGGTGCTGAACATACCCCACGAAGCATTAGAAACTTTGTAAATATCATTGCAAGCAAAAATGACTTATTTTATAAAGCACTTCAGATTGCACCGCAGAGAATGAATTACTGCAAAAAGATGGACAGTATTTTGGTTGAGAAGATGAACCGTAAAAAGCCTAAAACCATGAGACAAATTGAGGACATTTGGTACGAGGGCTACAGCGAGAGTAGAAGCACTCATTATCACAACAGCCGCTACCATTTCCTCAACCTTCACAGCTTTTTTACCGGAAACCATACAGTTGAACTTAGAGGGTTCAATAGCGAACTTCATGCGGGAAAGATAAGAAGCTACATTGTTCTAGCACTTGCCATTAACCATCAAGCCTTGACGCAAAAGTTTGCATCAGCAAAGAAACCGCAGGTGGAAAACGAGAAGTTTGCCATGAGGACCTACCTAAACCGGATTGGTTTCATTGGAGATGAATTTGCAAACTGCAGAGAACATTTGACAGCAGCACTTTCGGGTTCAGCTGCATGGCGGTTTCGGGCGGCCTGAGCTGCCCCTAACCCACAAAGCTAAGAAGGAGGATTACAATGAAGAATAAATTATATCTTGCCTATGGCTCCAACCTTAATCTAAAGCAAATGGCCGACAGATGCCCCACAGCGAAGGTGGTAGGAGCAAGCCAAATCAATGACCACCGCCTATTATTTCGAGGGGCACACGCGGGCGCTGTGGCGACAATCGAGCCTTTTGAGGGTGGCAACGTACCAGTTTTAGTGTGGGAGATTACACCAACCGATGAAGCGGCACTTGACCGTTACGAGGGCTGGCCGTTCCTTTATCGAAAGGAAACAATAAAAGTGGAGTTGGGTGGCAAAACCGTCAAGGCGATGGCCTACATCATGAATGATGGTAGACCGCTTGGACAGCCGAGTTGTTATTATTACAGTACAATTTTAGAAGGCTATAAGAGTGCGGGCTTCGATGTGGAAATCCTGCGCAAAGCGACAACCGATTCAGTAGAATCGGAGGAGGTAGCCAATGAATGAGATAATTAAGCAACAAATCCTTTCCATCCGAGAAAGTGGAGTCACAAATATGTTTGATGTGGACCGAGTACAGTATGAGGCAAATGAACGAGGGTTTTATGAATTGGTAGTCTATTTAATAGACCATAAAGCAGAATATGCCCATTTCATACTGACGGGTGAAGTGGATAAAAAGAAATAACTAAATCTAAATAGGATAGAGAAAAGGGCTTCATCTATAGGATTGAGGCTCTTTTCTTATGTCCTTTTCCATAAAAGGGGCGGTGTTTATGCGGAAACTGAAGAAATATAAGCCGACCGCCTTTATAGCTGAAGGGTCATATTACGATAAGGACGCTGCTGATTACGCTGTGGCTTTTATCGAAGCACTCTCCCATACGAAAGGTTCATGGGCAGGCAAGCCTTTTGAACTTATCGACTGGCAGGAACAAATTGTCCGTGATTTATTCGGTATCTTAAAACCTAATGGATACCGGCAGTTTAACACGGCTTATATAGAAATACCTAAAAAGATGGGAAAAAGCGAGCTTGCAGCAGCAATCGCACTTCTCCTCACTTGTGGAGATGGTGAAGAACGAGCAGAGGTATACGGTTGTGCCGCAGATCGCCAGCAGGCATCAATTGTATTTGAAGTAGCAGCCGATATGGTGCGGATGTGTCCAGCGCTGAATAAACGAGTGAAGTTGCTGGCTTCAACTAAACGACTGGTGTACCTGCCGACCAACAGCTTTTATCAGGTATTGTCGGCTGAAGCCTATTCAAAACACGGCTTTAATATACATGGTGTTGTTTTTGATGAACTTCATACTCAGCCAAATAGGAAACTATTTGATGTTATGACAAAAGGGTCCGGTGATGCGAGGACCCAACCGCTATATTTTCTTATCACCACTGCAGGGACGGATACCCAGAGTATCTGCTATGAAACACACCAAAAAGCGGTTGATATTATTGAGGGCAGAAAATACGATCCTACTTTTTATCCCGTAATCTACGGTGCCAAAGAAGAGGATGATTGGACTGATCCCAAAGTATGGAAGAAAGCAAATCCAAGCTTAGGAATTACAGTAAGTATCGATAAAGTTAGAGCAGCTTGTGAAAGTGCAAAGCAAAACCCTGCTGAGGAAAATAGCTTTCGACAACTGCGTCTAAATCAGTGGGTTAAGCAATCTGTCCGTTGGATGCCAATGGCAAAGTGGGATGCCTGTGCGTTTCCAGTAAAACCAGAGAGCCTTGAAGGTCGAGTATGTTATGGAGGACTTGATTTATCATCCACCACTGACATTACAGCCTTCGTGCTGGTGTTCCCACCAGAGGATGAAACAGATAAATATACCGTTCTCCCATATTTTTGGATGCCGGAGGATAATATTGACCTCCGAGTTCGACGAGACCACGTGCAATACGACCTTTGGCAGAAGCAGGGACACATTTTAACTACCGAGGGAAATGTAGTCCATTATGGATACATTGAAAAATTCATTGAAGAACTGGGGGAAAAGTACAACATTCGAGAGATTGCTTTTGACCGTTGGGGCGCTGTTCAGATGGTGCAGAACCTTGAAGGGTTAGGTTTTACTGTAGTTCCCTTCGGTCAAGGTTTTAAAGATATGTCACCACCTACAAAGGAACTTATGAAACTGACATTAGAAGAAAGAATAGCACACGGCGGGCATCCAGTACTACGGTGGATGATGGATAACATCTATATAAAAACAGATCCGGCTGGAAATATAAAACCGGATAAGGAAAAAAGTACAGAAAAAATAGATGGAGCAGTGGCAACTATTATGGCACTCGACCGCGCCATCCGCTGTGGGCCAGGTAATAGTGGAGACTCGGTGTATGACGAGAGAGGTTTAATAATTCTATAAATTTCAATGATTGTTTGTGGTGTAATTCTTTCGATTTGGAGGTGAGGCCTATGAATTTATTAAAAGGACTGTTTCGTTCAAGGGACAAACCGCAAAACCGTGTAGGTAGCGCATTTTCCTTCCTATTCGGCGGTACATCATCTGGCAAAACAGTAAATGAGCGTACTGCAATGCAAGCAACAGCGGTGTATGCCTGCGTAAGAATACTAGCTGAAGCTATTGCTGGACTGCCACTACATGTATATAGATATCGTTCTGATGGAGGTAAAGAAAAGATTCCATTCCACCCTTTGTATTACCTTCTTCATGATGAACCAAATCCAGAGATGACTTCATTTGTGTTTCGAGAAACACTGATGAGTCATCTTTTACTTTGGGGCAATGCTTATGCACAGATAGTTCGAAATGGTCGTGGCCAGGCAATTGCGCTTTATCCCCTACTTCCTAACAAGATGGAAGTAAGTCGAGCATCAAATGGTGAACTGGTTTATACCTACTACCGGGATACAGACGAAAGTGGCCTGAATCCAAAGGGAGGCTATGTCACACTTCGCAAAGATGATGTACTTCACATACCAGGCTTAGGCTTTGATGGACTCATTGGCTATAGCCCCATTGCTATGGCGAAAAATGCAATCGGTATGTCACTTGCTACCGAAGAATACGGTGCGGCATTCTTTGCCAATGGAGCCAATCCCGGCGGTGTGCTGGAGCACCCAGGAGTAATTAAAGACATACAGAGAGTGAAGGATAGCTGGAATAGTGCTTACCAAGGCACAGCTAAGGCACATAAAATCGCTGTATTGGAAGAGGGCATGAAGTTTCAAACCATCGGTATACCTCCAGAACAGGCTCAGTTTTTAGAAACACGGAAATTTCAAATCAATGAGATTGCAAGGATTTTCCGTGTGCCTCCCCATATGGTGGGAGATCTTGAGAAATCTAGCTTCTCTAATATCGAGCAACAGTCTTTGGAGTTTGTAAAATACACTCTCGATCCGTGGGTGGTGAGATGGGAGCAAAGTCTCCAGCAATCGCTTATTTTGCCTTCTGAGAAAACATCAGTATTCATCAAGTTCAATTTAGATGGTCTGCTTCGTGGCGATTATCAAAGCCGAATGAATGGCTATGCTATTGGGCGGCAAAATGGCTGGATGTCAGCTAATGATATCCGTGAATTGGAGGACATGAACTGTATCCCAGCTGAGGAAGGTGGCGATTTATATCTGGTTAACGGAAATATGACGAAATTGGCTGACGCAGGAGCGTTTGCCAAAACCGAAGGAGGTCAGTAAATGAAGAAGTTCTGGAATTGGGTGCGAGATTCTGATGAAGGGCGCACTCTCTATTTAAATGGAGTGATATCCGAAGAAACGTGGTGGGGTGATGAGGTCACACCTAAGATGTTCAAAGATGAACTGCTGGCTGGCACCGGTGATATTACAGTGTGGATTAACTCTCCTGGCGGGGATGTGTTTGCAGCAGCTCAGATTTACAACATGCTTATGGACTATACAGGAAAGGTCACTGTAAAAATTGACGGGCTTGCGGCAAGTGCAGCTTCCGTTATTGCAATGGCGGGTGGAGATGTATATATGTCGCCGGTATCCATGATCATGATTCATAACCCTTCGACCATTGCCATCGGTGACAGCGAGGAAATGCTGCGAGCAAAGGCTCTATTAGATGAAGTTAAGGAAAGTATTATTAATGCCTATGAGTTAAAGACTGGTCTTTCCCGAACAAAGCTTTCTCATCTGATGGATGCAGAATCATGGATGAATGCAAACAAAGCCATAGAACTTGGTTTTGCAGATAAGATCATGTTTATGGAAAATGAAACACCGGATTTGACGGATAGCCTTATCTTTAGCAGGATGGCGGTTACCAACTCACTTATTAGCAAACTACCTAAAAAACAAAAACAAAAAACAGGTACACCTATAGAGTCGCTGGATAAGCGGCTTTCTTTAATTTCTCACTAATTTAAAGGAGGAAATAACAATGAGTAAAATTCTTGAATTGCGCGAGAAACGCGCTAAGGTTTGGGATGCGGCGAAGGCATTCCTTGATTCAAAACGTGGCGGTGATGGATTGTTATCCGCAGAGGACACACAAACCTATGAAAAGATGGAAGCTGAAGTTGTTGCACTTGGTAAGGAAATAGAACGTTTGGAACGTCAGGCGGTTATTGACTTAGAACTTTCCAAAGCCACAAGTAGCCCTATTACAAACACACCGTCCAAACATGCTGAAGATAAGACAGGACGCGCGTCTGCAGAGTACAAGAAAGCATTCTGGAATGCTATGCGTACTCGTGCAGGGGAAGGCCTTGATGTAAACGTAAGAAATGCCCTTCAAATTGGTACAGACTCCGAGGGTGGTTATCTTGTGCCTGACGAGTTTGAACGTACCTTAGTAGAGGCTCTTGAGGAAGAGAACATTTTCCGTTCACTGGCCAATGTTATCAATACATCTTCTGGCGATAGGAAAATTCCTGTTGTAGCTACAAAAGGTACTGCTTCCTGGGTGGATGAAGAAGGCACTATCCCAGATAGCGATGATAGCTTCGGACAGGTTTCTATAGGAGCTTACAAACTCGCTACCATGATCAAAGTTTCCGAGGAACTTCTTAACGATTCTGTGTTCAATCTTGAAGCCTACATCTCTAAGGAGTTTGCAAGGCGTATCGGTAACAAAGAGGAAGAGGCGTTCTTTACCGGTGATGGATCTGGAAAACCGACAGGTATCCTTGCTTCTACAGGTGGTGCCCAAATTGGTGTGACTACTGCAGGTGCTGCGGCAATTACAATGGACGAGGTACTTGATCTGTTCTATTCATTAAAGGCACCTTACCGTAATAAGGCTGTATTCGTTATGAACGACGCCACTGTAAAAGCAATCCGTAAACTAAAGGATGGTCAAGGACAGTACCTATGGCAACCTTCCTTACAGGCAGGTACACCGGATACTATCCTCAATCGACCATTGTATACTTCTGCATATATGCCAACTATTGCTGCAGCTGCGAAGAGTATCGCATTTGGTGATTTTAGTTATTACTGGGTAGCTGATCGTCAGGGTCGTGTATTTAAGAGGCTTAATGAACTTTATGCTGTTACTGGCCAAGTAGGCTTTGTTGCAACTCAGCGTGTGGATGGAAAATTAATTCTACCTGAAGCCATAAAAGTACTTCAGCAGAAAGCTTAATGGAGGTGCGTTATGAGCTATAGCACAAAGAATTACACCGAACAGGGCGGTGAAAAAACTGTTATAGGCGGAACACTTGAAATCAAGGAAGGAGCCTCGGTAACGGGGCTCTCCGCCAATCCGCTTCTCGTGGCAACAGAGGAGACTCTCGGTGGTGTAAAAGCCGCCGCTGCTGGTGAGGGTGATACTGTCGAAATCAAAATTGGTGAAGATGGTAAGCTGTATGCTCCAACATATCCTACCGATGCTACAGAGTCAGTCTCTGGGCTGGTAAAAATGGCTGCTAATCAAGCCGACAGCATAGCCGAGGATACAGCCACTCTTGTCACGGATTTTAATGCTCTGCTCGCTAAACTAAAAGCGGTTGGGTTAATGGCAGCAGACGAAGAATGACCGGAAGGAGGCGGACGGCATGACAACTGATAATCTTCTCCCAAAAGTAAAAGCAAATCTGATCCTGACGCATGACGCAGACGATGGACTTCTGCTGCATTACATCAAAGCCGCCGTCTCTTATGCGGAAAGTTATCAGCATGTTACTGAGGGTTATTACACTGAAAACATCATGCCCCCAACAACTGAACAGGCAGTAATCATGCTGTCGAGTCATTTCTACGAAAGCAGGGATGGCTCGACGGCTGGTTTCTTCGCCGATAGCGTACAGGCGGGGCAGCAGGTTTGGAACACAGTGAACCTATTGCTTCGGTTAGATCGTGAATGGAAGGTGTAGCCTATGAGTTTTGGAAAGATGAACACCTTTATTGATATAGTTTCCGTTGAAAACGATAAGGATAGCGAGGGCTTTGGTACAATCAGTGACACTATTATTGCCTCGGTTCGTGCGTATAAGGAAGAACGACATGGTAATGAGAAATGGGCAAACAGGGCGGTATTTTCTGAAGCAACCGCTCTTTTTTGTTTTCGAAGGATCCCTAGTATCCATGTGACAACAAAAATGGTCATAGTAGATAGTGATGGGCGGTATGAAATTACCAGTGTAGAAGATGTAAAAGGCCGAGGAATGTATATTGAGGTTTTAGCAAAAAAGGTGGTGGCATCGAATGGCTAAAGTGGATGTAAGAATGCCTGAGGACTTTCTTCTTAAGGTATCCAAATTGGCTGAGCAAACTGATGTGATTATCCCAAAGGTGCTGGAAGTTGGTGGTGAAGTTGTGCTTGCTAAAGTCAAGGATAACCTACGCTCTGTTGTTGGAAAGGGAACAAAATACCCGTCCAAATCCACGGGAGAACTTGTATCCTCTCTTGGTGTTACTTCAGCAAAACAAGACCGTAAAGGTAATTATAATGTCAAGGTTGGGTTTTCAGAACCGAGAAGCGATGGTGGTAGCAATGCCAAAATTGCTAATATCATTGAATATGGTAAACATGGGCAGCCTGCAAGACCATTTCTAAAACCCGCAAAATCTAAATCAAGAAAGCAGTGTGTGGAGGCCATGACTGCAAAGCTGGAGGAGGAGATTAACAGTCTATGAGTATATTATTGGAACTAAATAGAATTGTGGATGGTCTAGGCATTCTTGTGGAAACGGGTGTGTTCAAGGACAAAGCCCCTGATGAATATGTTGTTATCACACCTCTTTCGGATACCTTTGATGTTCACTCAGACAATCGTCCACAGTATGAGATACAGGAAGCACGGCTTTCGTTATTTAGCAAAAAGAACTATCAAGTACGAAAGAATCAGCTTGTCCGTGCGTTCCTGGATGCAGACTTTACAGTGACGGATCGTCGTTATATTGGACATGAGGATGACACGGACTACCATCATTATGCCATTGATGTGGCAAAAGAATATGAATTACAGGAGGTTTGATTATGGCAACGATAGGACTTGACCGTCTCTATTATGCTCCCATTACAGAGGACGAAAACGGAGACGAAACCTACGGTACGCCCGTTATGCTGGCAAAGGCAATCTCCGCAGAGCTATCCATTGAGCTTGCGGAAGCTACCCTTTACGCTGATGACGGAGCGGCAGAGATTATAAAAGAATTCAAAAACGGAACACTCTCCCTTGGTGTGGATGACATTGGACGTAAAGCTGCTGAGAGTCTCACAGGAGCAACTACAGATGATAATGGTGTACTTATTTCAGCTAGTGAGGATGGAGGAAGCCCTGTTGCTATCGGTTTTCGAGCGAAAAAGGCAAATGGACATTACCGCTACTTCTGGCTATACAGGGTAAAGTTTGGTGTTCCTTCAACCAACCTGGCTACAAAGGGAGATTCTATCACTTTTTCTACACCAACCATTGAGGGAACTGTATCGCGCAGAAATAAACTGGATGGAAATGGTAATCATCCGTGGAAAGCGGAGGTCAATGAAGATGATGAAGGAGTTTTACCAGCTACTATCAGTGGTTGGTATACGGAAGTCTATGAACCTGTTTTTGCTGTTTCTGGCGGAGGTGAATAAGGATGGATAACGATAGAAGTGCAACGATAAATATTGGCGGACAGCAACATGAGCTTATCCTCACGACCAAAGCTACAAAAGAAATCGCCCGTCGCTATGGTGGTTTGGAAAATCTGGGAGACAAATTGCTGAAATCCGAAAACTTTGAGATGGCTTTGGATGAGATAATATGGCTTATTACTCTCTTGGCAAACCAATCCATTCTCATTCACAATCTTAAAAATAAAGAAGCTCCAAAGGATGTGTTGACCGAGGATGAGGTGGAACTGCTCACCTCTCCACTAGAACTTGCAACTTATAAAAGTGCCATTACAGAAGCTATGTTCAAAGGAACAAAGAGAAATATTGAAAGTGAAGATAACTCAAAAAACACCGAGGCCGAGTAAGCGATGATGAATTGTTTACTCGGCTTCTTTACTACGGAACAGTGCATCTGAACCGTACTGAGGAAGAAACATGGCTCACACCATTAGGGCTTCTCATGGACTTGTGGGATTGTCATCGCCAGTTCTTGGGGCTTGCTAGCCGGAAGCGAGAACTCTTCATTGAGGATATTATTCCCGAAGGATTGAATTAGAAAGGAGGGCATTAACGTATGTCTGATAATTTTGGCTTAAAGATTGGCATTGAGGGAGAAAAAGAGTTTAAGAATGCCCTTCGTGATATCAATCAATCCTTTAAGGTTCTAGGTAGTGAGATGAAACTCGTGTCCTCGGAATTTGATAGAAATGATAAAAGTGTTCAGGCGATAACCGCTCGAAATGAAGTTTTGAACAAAGCCATTGAAGCACAGAAGGATAAAATCTCTACACTGGAAGCCGCTCTAAAAAATGCTTCTGAGAGCTTTGGCGAGAACGATAGACGTACACAAAATTGGGCTATTCAGCTGAATAATGCAAAAGCCCAACTTAATGATATGGAACGAGAACTAGAAGAGACAGCTGATGAAGCAGATGATCTTGGAGAGGAACTTGAGGATACAGGTAATATTGCAGATGAGACTGGTAGCAAGTTTGAGAAGCTCGGCGGTGTCCTTAAAGGTATCGGTGTGGCGATGGGTACAGTTGCTGTTGCCGCAGGAGCTGCTGCGATTAAGCTTGGTAAAGAGGTAGTTGCTCAGTTCGGAGAGTTAGAACAGAACCTCGGTGGCTCTGAGGCGGTATTCGGTCAATATGCCGCATCAATTCAAAAAACTGGTGAAGAGGCTTACAAAAATCTCGGTGTTTCCCAAAGTGAGTATCTTGCTACGGCAAACAAAATGGGTGCATTGTTCCAAGGCTCTGGCATAGAACAGCGCAAAAGCCTTGAACTGACAGAAAAAGCTATGCAACGAGCAGCTGATATGGCATCTGTAATGGGTATTGATATGCAAGTGGCACTGGACTCAGTAGCAGGAGCAGCAAAGGGTAATTTCACCATGATGGATAACCTTGGTGTTGCTATGAATGCTACCAATATCGAGGCCTATGCACTGGCAAAAGGCCTAGATTTCACTTGGAATACAGCTACACAAGCGGAAAAAGCTGAAGTAGCCATGCAGATGTTTTTTGAGAACACAGAGCAGTATGCTGGCAACTTTGCCCGTGAATCAACAGAAACCGTTACAGGTTCGCTGGGTTTACTCCAAGCCGCACTCGGCTCGTTTACAGCAGGACTTGGCAATGCTGATGCAGATATGACGAATTTGACACAGAATCTTGTAGATGCATTTCAATCGGTTGTTGCTAATATTGTCCCAGTTTTAGAGAATATCGTAACTGCATTACCTACGGCAACAGGTGCGATATTATCAGCTGTGGGCGACTTGCTTCCTATGCTTATGAGGACTGTTACGGAACTGTTTTCTCAAGTACTGGAGGCAATTCTGAGTCTTTTGCCAGAACTCATTCCAGCTACTGTTGAAGCTGTAATGACGATTGTTGGGGCATTGATTGATAATCTACCACTCCTAATTAATGCTGCAGTGGAACTGGTCACTGCACTTGTAGAAGGCATCGGGTTGGCTTTACCAAAACTCATACCAGCAACAGTTCTTGCTGTAACACAGATTGTACAAGGATTAACTGACAACTTGCCAATGATACTGGAGGCAGCCTTTCAGCTTATTATGGGGCTTTCCCAAGGTCTAGTTGACGCTATTCCGCAGTTAATTGCCGCATTACCCGCCATCATTACCGCTTTAGTTGACTTTATTATTGGTGCCATTCCGCAGATTATCGATGCAGGTATACAGCTTTTGGTGTCACTAGTTGAAGCATTGCCGGAAATCATTGCAGCAATAGTTGCTGCAATCCCACAGATAATTGATGGTTTAGTTAAGGCGATACTTAGCTCAATCCCCCAAATAATTGATGCCGGGGTGAATCTGTTGATTGCCTTAATTCAAAATTTACCACTCATCATCACTACTGTGGTGGCAGCGATACCTAAGATTATTACCTCGCTTGTCAATGCAATTATTGGCAGCATCCCACAGATAATTCAAGCGGGTATCCAACTTTTAGTATCACTGATTAAAAACCTACCTACTATTATCGTGGAAGTTGTCAAAGCTGTCCCACAGATAATCGCAGCTTTAGTTAAGGGTTTTACGGGTTCAATTGGGCAGATGGCTCAAGTTGGTGGCAATCTTATCAAAGGTCTATGGCAAGGAATCTCTGATGCGGGAGCATGGCTCTGGGGGAAAATATCCGGTTTCTTTGGGGGTGTGGTGGATAAAATCAAAAACTTCTTTGGTATTCGCTCACCTTCTGCACTTTTTGCAGGACTTGGTGACAACATGGCACAGGGGCTTGGTCAAGGCTTTGAGAAGACGATGGCGCAGGTTGGTGAGGATATGCAAAATGCTATTCCCACAGACTTTAGCACATCAGGTATAAACCTTAGCAGTTCTATCAATGGGTCAGTCGGTACTGGGGGGGGTTGGTGGTTCGCTTATCACCATACAGCAGATGATAGTTCGATCCGAGGACGATATCCGCAGGATTTCTCAGGAACTGTACAACTTGATGGAAACCGGCTCGAGGGCACAAGGACGATTCAATCCCGCTTAAGGAAGGAGGATGAAAATGGGGTTCACATTTAACGGAATATCATCGCAATCAATGAATATAAATGCTAGGCTTACAAACTGGCAAGCATCACCCTCATTGCGAAACTCCTTTGTAACAATACCTGGCAAGCCTGGTATTGCTGACTTTGGTAGCGATATTGCAGAGAAAATAATCACAGTTCATTGTAATGTCTACCCACAATATAAATTTTCTAAATTGGTATCTGTTATGGATAACCTTGCTGATTGGCTGAATCCTGAACGTGGGGTGCAACAACTTGTGTTGGACGATGTACCTGACCGTTATTTCATTGCCCGTCTGTCAGAAGCAGTAGACTGTGACAGACTCATTCTTTCAGCTGGTGAATTTGATTTGAAATTTGTTTGCCCAGATCCCCATGCCTACGCTTTAACGGATGAAACCTATACCATAACAGCCGAGGGAGAAAATACCGTTACAAGGCTAAAAGGCAATGCCGACTCCGAACCAGTGTATTTGATAAAAGGAATAATTCCTTCAGGGACAAACACATATGTTTCCATTCAGACTAATAATGAAGAAATTCGTGTTATTGGTCCTTTGTATGATGGTGAAACATTAATAATTGATACAGGAAAGGTCACAGCAAAGGTCGTTGATACTAGTGGCGAGACACTACGTAATGGCCTACCGCTTATGCAAGAACTTAATTTTCCTGTACTTCGTAAGGGTAACAATACTGTGACGATTAATCCTGTAGGGGCGGATTTTATGGAGCTTAAAATACAAGCAAAAAGCCGATGGAGGTGATGCAAATGGCAATTAAATCAATATTGACATCACAAACTGACTTTACGGGTGAGTTTCCTGTAAGTGAGAATACTCTTGCTCTTTGGCGATTCAATGAGTCTGGACCTGACTCCGATGTTAAACTTGTCGATGCGAGTGGTCATGGTCGGCACATCGCTATATCGGGATGGTCTGGCACATCGGCAAGTTTCCCCAATGGTCGCTATGGACGATTTTTTCGCCAGAATATTGTTAATCCGACATCAGAGAAAACCTACTTGATTGCAAAGAATGATGGTACATTTTTCTCCAATTTAGGCGATAAAATCGCAGTAGGTGGATGGATAAACCCAACTACCTACTCTGTAGGACAGACCTTTATTCCGCTGTTTAATACAAGACAAGGTCCGGGTCAACCTATTCTATACTTGTCCCTGTACCAAGGCAGACCTCGAATGATGTTATATAACTCTTCTGGTTCACTGATCCTCGACCAGAGTGAAACACCAAGTTTTAACATGGTTAATGGTGGATGGTACTTTATTGCAGCAATTATTGAAGTGAATGCCAAGACATCGCAGTTTATTCTATGTAACCGAGCAGACGGAACGGTCTGGATTGCACCCAAACGGACATTCACGGGAACATTAAATCCATCTTGTACAGCAGATATTGTGATTGGAATGCATGCAAATCAGTATTATTATGCAGGTGGATTTGATGATTGGTTTATCGAAGTGAATTCACAGCTTACAATTGAGGATTTAGAACGCCATTTCAAACAGTCATTGCTTGCCAATGGCGGTGATACTAGTAGTGCGATTGATGCTATTACAGAACCTGGTGTGGTAACTCTCCTCAAAGATAATAACAACAGATATCCTGAAGTTGGGCAACTTACGACTATAGCTGTAGAATGTTCTCTTGCGGGTAGTGGTCGAGTGTCTGTAACTTCGGAGTATACAGCAGGCGTGACTTCTATTTCTACTATAGAGACGGCTACGTCAGACGATTTGCAGGATTGGTCGGCGTGGCAGGAGGTGGGTTCCAACGGTGAACTGGTTTCTCCAAACCGTAACTTTATTCGTTATAGGATTACACTTTCAACTATTGATCCCTTGGTTACACCGAAACTTTTGGATATCACACTTCACGACATACCGAAAGCTCCATATGAAAAACTGGGTTTTGCTAGGCCTGTCGTGCTGGACGAGAATGGCGCATGGGAAGCAGTACTTGAAAATGCATATGACATCATCGTAACGGGAGAGATTAATGGCGCAGATACTTTGGAATTCAAACTGCCATGGAATGATAGCAAACGTGTATATTTAGATAATGAAAAACAGGTTCAAGTTGCACATGACATTTATCGCATAAGGACACTGACAGATGAAAAAGGAGCAGATGGAACAGGGATTCTGACCACTGTATATGCGGAAGCAGCATTTTATGATTTGACCTTTTCAGATGAAAAACAACCGCGAGAGTTTAATGCCGATTTACCTTCTGTTCCAATGAGTTATGCGTTGGAAGGCACAGGATGGTCTCTTGGTGTAGTTGATGTCACAACCAAACGGACATGGCAATGCCAAGAGAAGAATGCATTGGCCATACTCAGAATGACGCAACAGATTCACGGTGGAGACTTAGTATTTGATAGTCGAAACCGTCTTGTAAATTTACTTACATTTAGTGGTAGAGATAGTGGTGCATTATTTGCCTATAAGAAAAACCTTACAGGTATCAAGAGAGTTGTTGATACCCGCTCTCTGGTGACAAGGTTATATGCCCATGGTAAAGATGGCATGACCTTTGCCACTATCAATAGTGGCAAGGAATATGTAGAAAACTATGAATATTGCAATGAGGTGCGGGTTTCAACACTCGATCTTTCGAATTTCACAAATCCTTATCAAATGCTTGAGTTTACGAATATGCGACTCGCAGAATTTTCAAAGCCCCGTGTTTCCTATGTGCTATCAGCGATGGATTTGTCTGTGCTGACAGGTTATGAGCATGAAAGGTGGTCACTTGGCGACATTGTGACGGTGGATGATAGAGATTTGAATCTTACTATCAAAACAAGGGTTGTTCGCAGACAATACAATCTTCAGGAGCCATGGAAAACTGTACTTGAATTATCATCAAAACTTCGTGAACTTGGGGATACGTCTTCTAGCATTCTCGCTGATCAGCTCGACCAAAGCAACCTCATTGGGCAGGAAATCAAAGATATGGTGCCGTTTAACCATCTGCGTAATAGTAGAGCAGACGATGGCTTTGCTTACTGGCAGAATTCAGGTTTTGAGGTGGACACTGAAAAAGGTGTGACAGGTACAGCTTCATTTAAAGCGGTAGGTTCTGCAACCTCTACAAAAAGTATGGCTCAAACAATATATCCTGCATCCCGCCGTAACTACACCATATCAGCACAAATAGGATCAGATAATCTCCAAAAAGGTATAGATGGACAAGTGGGTATCGAGGTAGTATTTGAGTTTGAAGATGGAACTACTGAAACGAGATTTATTGACCTGTTTTAAGAAAGGATGGTGATTGATTTGGCTGTATTTCAACAAATTGCTCGTGATGCAACACCTAAAGGGTATGGGAAGCTTCACTCTATCACCATTCGGTTGGTAGTTTCAAACTGCACGGGAGAAGTATATTTCACTGACATTATGCTGCAGGCAGGTTCTATAGCCACTGGCTGGGTCGGTCATGTATGCGAAATCAAGTGGACGAACGACGGGTAGGTGATGGCTATGCAGGAAAGCAATTTTATACGTTTTGCGGAAGTCATAAAAGTAAAATCAGAAAAGCGTATAGTTAGTATTACTGTGCGTCCCCTTATTACCAACTGTACGGGTTCGATTTATTTCACCGACCTACAACTTCAGGAGGGTGACAAGCTGACAGGATACACGCTACACACGGAAACGTTCCTAAAGCATTCGCCTAATCCGGTACGTTTCCACAATGGTGTAGTCCGTAGTGGAGACACAATCATTATTTTTAACCTCGGAGAAACTTCAAGCGGGCTAGATTGTTATATCTACCCCCTGCAAGCTATGGAAGCTGGCAGTATTCAGCTTTCACAGGGGATGGGTTCACATAAGGTAAAATTTGATTCAGAGGCTTACCCAGGTGATGAATTTGCACTTAAGGCTTCAACAAGAGAGTGTTTGAGAAACGGCTATCCCACGCCGAAGCATGGATTCTTTCAATACACAGCCGCTACCGACAGTAAGCACCAAGTAAAGCTACAAGACAGAAAATCTGCTAGGGTATATTTCGAATACAAAGAAATGCTGAAAGGGGATCTGCGTCCATGAAAGATTATATTAAGGGTAAACGCTGTATGGTATGGTCCTTCATGGGCAATGCTCGGATGTATCAGGCTTTGAACGATTACGGTGACCGCTTAGATACTGTTGGTATTTTCACTTTTGAGGTAGACATCACAGGCACGATAACGGAAACAGGTACTAGCGTTTCTTCCCTTACTCCATATCGTACAAAGTGGCCACATATCAAATGGTTACTTACCATTATGAATCATGGGACAGAGAGCATATTTACGGCTCTGAGAAATAACGAAGGTGGTGCAAAGTCGAAATTCCTCTCAGAAATAGTACGTATTATGAACAAATACCCTTGGTGTGCAGGTGTAGATATCGATTTAGAGCGCGGTGGCGGATTTGAGAACCGTGCTACCGCAAATGCTCTATTCGCTGATATATACTCGACTGTTAAAAACTATGATTCATCAAAACTGGTCAATATCTGCTTACCTGGAATGACGGGTGTGCAAGGATCAGTTGGTGGAGAAAATTGGTGTGTTTATGCCGACCTTAACGATTATTGTGATACGGCAGCAATCATGAGTTATGGCATGGCATGGGCAGGTTCAGCTCCAGGTCCAGTATCACCAAGGAGCTGGCTTGAAGGTATCTACAATTATGCTATTACAGCTATGTCACCACAAAAAGTATATATGGGTTTACCTGGTTACGGTTGGAATTGGCAGATTTACGACTATCCATCCAACCTAGGTAAGACTTATCGCGGTACATCGAACACTTACTATGCAGCTAAGAACTGGATGACTGGGGTGTATAACTTTACAAATGATCAGCCTCCACAACCATTTATCCCAATCATTGCCTACTGGGATGATCACGATAAAGTACCATGGGCGCTGCCACATGTCTACGATTATATGGAAGGCTGGGACGCAGTATCACGAGAATCTCCTATTATTGCTGAAACATATAATCGGCGAAAATATCTTACTTGTTACGGGAAAACACAAAAGTCGGAGTTTGGAACTATATATGTTAACCGAGATGGTGAACCGAACAGCTACACAGATGGTGTTGTGGTTGGTAATGGAATGATCACTCTTTCGTCAAGTGAAGGTAAAGCGGAGTACAACTTTACAATTGACAAATCAGGTACTTATGATGTAGTTGTACAGCTTTGCTTTCCGTTCTGGGATAAGAATGGTATCACAATTGCACTTGACGGTACAGTGGTTAGCTACTCAGAGAATCGTTTATGGTGGCCATACTGGAGGAAAACTTATTGGGCAGAACTTGCCACTAATGTAAATCTCCTAGCAGGAACACATAGCATTACGATTGAAGGTGGTGTAGTTGGTACTCAATTTTATGGTTTTCGGGTTTGTTCTAATTTTAGTGAACATCCTTCTACTGGAGAGGCAACCTTCAGTTTATCTCCACGAAGCTTTAAAGACGTAAATGGTAACATGGCTGTTCCAGACAAAGGGTTTAAGCTTACTACAGAGGTTTTGCGCCGTAAGCCGGATTCAGCGTTAGCTTGGTATGAAGACTTTAGAGATCCCGTCATCCTGCCAGAAAGCTACTGGCAGACGTTATCGGGGAGTTGGAGTGTATGGCAAAATCCTGAAGACAATGGCAATCGTCCGTATTCTCAGCTTGAAGGAAGTGGTCAGCTTGCTTGGAAATACGACAGCTTTAGTGATGTGCATATTCGTGCTAGAATTGCCTTTCCTATGAGCGGTAGCGGAAGAGCAGGTGTGTTTTGTGGGAATGTGTTTTGTTGTATCAACATTGATGCCCAACAAGTGGAGCTTTACCAAGGCTCTACATTACTTGGTAGTTATCCGGCAAGTTACTATAAGACTTCAGATGCTGACATTCGCACCAATCCGAATATGTATCTCATTGAAATGAGGAAACGTGGAAATAAGGTGCGTGTCTACTCTGGGAATTCCAACACACTTCGTTTTACTGCAAACATCTCAAGTACGGGTGGCTATTGTGGTATTCAGTCCGATGGGCAAATTAAATGTGAACTTCTCCGCTTAGGCGATGCATGGACTTATGAACCTTACGAAGCCTTTGATGTCACCATGCCAGACGGATCACTTATGCAGTATGGCAGAATTGCTAGGAATGGTGTAACTTGGGATAGTAAGTTTCATGTATTTACTCTTACAGCTGATGTAGAGGAAGCCTCCACCAGAAGTGAGGATATTTCCATGGATTATGACTTTTATCATAGTAATCTCTTGCAGATACCATGCAATGCAGATTATACAGCGAAGGTTATACCAAAGGACATAAACGTCTGGATATCTCGGTTGTTTCTCGGTGATGCAGATGGCTTTTCAATTTTGTACTATCAAGATGTGGATTCGCTGGTCTACTGGTCAAACGAAGCGGCTTATCGCTGGGACTTACGGGGTATTGCTATCTGGTCATTGGGACAGGAAGATATGCGGCTATGGGAAGCTTTGCCAAAACAAATATAAAGGAATAATAACCTATACAAGTATACGCTTGCCTATTTCGGATGGCGTTTTTTTTTATGTAATCAAAATGATAGGAGGTTAAGATAATGAAGGAAATTTGGAACTGGATTCAAGTGACATTTGCTGTTGTTGGTGGTTGGTTCGGATATTTTCTCGGAGGATGGGACAGATTTTTATATGCTTTACTTACTTTTGTTGTGATTGATTACATCACAGGTTTGATGTGTGCTGTGCTTGATAAGAAACTATCCAGCGAGGTAGGCTTTCGCGGCATATTCAAGAAAGTACTCATCTTTTCATTGGTAGCAATCGATCACATTATTGATAAAAACGTTATTGGAGATGGCTCTGTTATAAGAACAGCGGTCATCTTTTTTTATCTTTCAAATGAAGGCATATCCATACTTGAAAATGCTGTTCATGTTGGTCTGCCTGTACCACAGAAACTCAAGGATATATTAGAGCAGCTTCACAATAGAAGTGAAAAGGAGGACTATAAATGAATCTACGTAAATTAATACTTACAAACAATGCCTGCTACAAAGCAGGCAAAACAATAAAACCGAAGGGTATAATGGTTCACTCAACAGGGGCTAACAACCCGTGGTTGAAGAGATATGTTGGTCCAGATGACGGTTTGCTCGGAAAGAATCAATACAACAACCATTGGAATCAAAGCAAACCTGGAGGGCGTGAAGTCTGCGTCCATGCCTTTATTGGTAAATTAGCAGATGGCTCCATTGCCACATACCAAACATTGCCTTGGAATCATCGTGGTTGGCATGCTGGAGGAGATGCGAATAACACACATATAGGATTTGAAATTTGCGAGGATGGTCTAACCGATGTCTCGTATTTTTCTGCTGTTTATAAGGAAGCAGTAGAGCTTTGTGTACATCTTTGCAAACTCTATGGACTAAGTGAGAAGGATATCATCTGTCATAGTGAAGGCTATAAGCAAGGTATAGCCAGTAACCATGCGGATGTTATGCACTGGTTTCCTAAGCATGGCAAGACCATGGATACCTTTAGAGTAGATGTTAAGAAACTTCTAAGCGAAGAAGAAAAATCAGCAGAACCAGTGAAAAAGAAATATTACCGTGTACAAATAGGTGCATACACTGTCAAAGCAAATGCTGAGGCACAGCTTGCCAAAGCTAAAAAGGCAGGATTTACGGATGCATTTATTAAGTATGATTAATCAAAGGGAGCGAGTAAAAAAGCACTTTGCTTTAGCTTCACAGAGTTTCCCTAAAAGATATTAACTATTAGATGTATATAGCCTGTGGGGGTTATTCCCTTGCAGGCTCTTTTTTATGCTCTGATTTTATTTTATTTTTACAAATCCTCAACTTCGACCTGTTCCCGCGGCTATTAGGTAGGAGGTGATTCTACGTGAATCAGCATGAGGATAAAAAGGTTATGAAGATCTCAGATGGGGTTATAGACAAAAGCATCGAATTAAAGAAAATGTCACAGGAGCAGCTAAAGCGTGAGTTTGATTATATTCAAGCAGAGAAATTACTTAGAAAGATGCTCCAAAAAGGTTTAATAACTGAAGTAGAATTTAACAAGATAGACGCACTTAATCGCCAAACTTTCTCTCCTTTTTTAGCAGAGATAATGCCTTGAATCCGTTGATATATAAGGGTTTCAGAGGTAATATGTGACCTACCAAGAAGGAGGTGAGGCGATGAAAAAGATAACGAAAATAGAAGGAAATCAAGCTTATATTTTTAAGCCAAAAACACGAGTAGTTGCCTACTGTCGAGTTTCTACAGATAGCGATGAACAACTAGTCAGCCTGCAAGCACAAAAGGCTCACTATGAGACCTACATTAAGGCAAATCCAGAATGGGAATATGCAGGATTATACTATGACAAGGGTATCAGTGGTACGAAAAAGGAGAATCGCTCTGGCTTACTTAGAATGTTATCAGACTGTGAAACCAGAAGCATTGACTTAATTATTACAAAGTCCATCAGTAGGTTTGCTAGAAATACTACAGACTGTTTAGAGATGGTTCGCAAACTGATAGACCTTGGGGTTCATATTTATTTTGAGAAGGAAAATATTAATACGGGGTCAATGGAAAGTGAATTAATGCTCTCCATTTTAAGTGGCCTTGCAGAGAGTGAGTCAATTTCCATTTCAGAAAATACTAAATGGGCAATTCAAAGACGATTTCAAAACGGAACATTTAAAATTTCCTACCCACCCTATGGCTATCAAAACATTGATGGTCGCTTGATAGTAAATCCTAAGCAGGCTGAGATTGTGAAGTATATTTTTGCAGAAGTATTATCAGGCAAAGGTACACAGAAAATTGCAGATGATCTTAATCGAAAGGGTATCCCTTCAAAAAGAGGTGGTCGTTGGACGGCTACTACCATTCGTGGAATCTTGACCAATGAAAAATATACTGGCGATGTTATTTTGCAAAAGACCTATACTGACAGCCGTTTTAACAGGCACACCAATTACGGTGAGAAAAATATGTATCTAGTAGAAAATCATCATGAGGCGATTATCAGCCATGAAGATTTTGAAGCTGTGGAAGCTATTCTCAATCAGAGGGCAAAGGAAAAAGGAATCGAAAAGCGCAATAGTAAATATCTAAACCGATATTCTTTTTCCGGTAAGATTATTTGCTCGGAATGTGGCAGTACCTTTAAAAGACGGATTCATTCATCTGGAAGAAGAAAGTACATTGCTTGGTGCTGTAGTAAGCATATAAGCCAAATAACGGAATGTTCCATGCAGTTCATACGAGATGAAGATATAAAGACAGCATTTGTTACGATGATGAATAAACTCATTTTTGGTCACAAGTTCATATTAAGGCCACTTTTGAATGGGTTACGCAGCCAGAATAATGCAGAGAGTTTTCGTAGAATCGAAGAGTTGGAAACCAAGATTGAAAACAACATGGAGCAAAGTCAGATGCTGACGGGCTTAATGGCCAAAGGATATCTGGAACCTGCTCTGTTTAATAAAGAAAAGAATTCATTGGAAGCAGAAAGAGAAAGTCTTTTTGCGGAAAAGGAACAACTTACCCATTCTGTCAACGGAAATTTTACAAAAGTAGAGGAAGTTGACCGACTGCTTAAGTTTACGACTAAGTCCAAAATGCTCACAGCCTATGAGGATGAGCTGTTTGAAAATTATGTAGAGAAGATTATTGTCTTTTCACGGGAGGTAGTTGGGTTTGTATTAAAATGTGGAATCACACTGAAAGAAAGGTTGGTGAATTAGATGGGTCACACACCCTTTGGATATAGAATTGAAGATGGAAAGGCTGTTGTAGATGATAAAGCAGCAGAACAAGTAAAAGAGTTATTTTCAGGTTACTTGTCAGGATTATCCTTGAAGAATGCTGCAATAAAAGCTGGGATAGATTGCTACCATGCCACAGTAAGTAGGATGCTACAGAACAAGCAATACCTTGGAGACGAATTCTATCCTCCAATTATTGATGAGGAGATATTTGAAAAAGCAAGGTTAGAAAAACAAAAGCGAGCAGAAAAACTTGGACGGATATGGGAGCCTAAAGATGTACCAAAAACGGATTATCCTGTAAAGTTCAAAGCAAAACCTCTGGTACAAAAATATGACGATCCATATAAGCAGGCAGAATATGCTTACAGTTTGATAGAAAGTGAGGTGTAACCAGTGGCAGTTAGCAGGAATGTAACAGTAATTCCAGCAATAAAACGAATCGGAAATAATAAAAATAGTGAGAGTAAACCAAAAATACGAGTGGCGGCTTACTGCCGAGTTTCAACGGATAGTGAGGAGCAGGCCTCAAGTTACGAAATTCAGATTGAGCATTATACAAACTATATTAAGAGGAACAAGGAATGGGAATTAGCAGGTATTTTTGCGGATGATGGCATCACTGGTACCAATACGAAAAAGCGTGATGAATTTAACCGTATGATTGAGGAGTGTATGGCAGGCAATATTGACATGATTATCACAAAATCAATCAGCCGATTTGCCAGAAACACGTTGGATTGCCTTAAGTATATCCGTCAGTTAAAGGATAAAAACATTGCTGTGTTCTTCGAGAAAGAGAATATCAACACTATGGATTCTAAGGGTGAAGTATTGCTGACTATCATGGCATCCCTTGCCCAGCAAGAAAGCCAATCCTTAAGCCAGAACGTTAGGCTGGGTATTCAGTATCGATACCAGCAAGGTGAAGTTCAGGTCAACCACAAGCGTTTCCTTGGTTACACCAAGGATGAAAACAAGCAACTAGTGATTGACCCAGAGGGTGCGGAGGTTGTTAAACGGATTTTCAGAGAATACCTTGAGGGAGCCAGCCTATTACAGATAGCAAGAGGACTAGAAGCGGACGGAATTCTAACAGCGGCAGGGAAATCAAAATGGAGACCAGAAACACTGAAAAAAATATTGCAAAATGAAAAGTACATCGGAGATGCCCTTCTACAAAAAACATATACAATTGATTTCCTTTCTAAAAAGCGAGTTAAAAATAACGGAATCGTTCCCCAGTATTATGTAGAAAACAGCCATGAGCCTATTATTCCACGCGAGCTTTTTATGCAGGTTCAAGAAGAGATGGTTCGAAGAGCGAATCTCCGAGGAGGTAAAGGCGGTAAAAAGAGAGTCTATAGTAGTAAGTATGCTTTATCAAGTATTGTTTACTGTGGGCAATGCGGTGTGTTAAACCGCAAACTCTACCCATAATAATAACTAATAAAACCGCAAATTAAATTAATAAACAGGTGGAAAATGTGCCTTTTGTGACGGCATAATCTTCCACCTGTTTTTGTGATCTGATTGTA
>OFMD01000272.1_pt1 | contig 44399 bp, 28 predicted proteins | sample 1541211 | NCBI WGS metagenome assembly OFMD01 (sample SAMN04209231, study PRJEB22552) | human gut metagenome | biome: gut; material: feces | host: Homo sapiens | place: USA: Oklahoma | reverse complement strand
GAATTTCTGTGTTTTCTCCCCCTATCTTTCACTTTTAGAACGGGGGCTGTTGCAAAAAAACCATTTTGCAACAGCCCCACTTGTGCTGTGTCCCCGCAGAAAAGCTTCCACCTGGGCCCCCTTATTTCCGGGCCTTTTTCCCTCTCCAAATGTAGATTCCCACGTACACCCCCAGCAAAACCGCCACAGATCCGGCAACAATCAGGTACATGGCATTCCTCCCCACCTGATTCCCATAGAAATCAAGCTTGCAGTCCACGGCCTTCCCAATGGCGCTGGTGACAGCCGCCGGGACGCCCTGGGACTCCATCTCGGCCAGCACACCACCCAGGGCATGGTTACGGAGAAGGGATGTGCCATAAGTACCGGGGAAAAAGCCAAGCACCCGCTGCAGTCCCTCCCCAAACTGGGAGATGGGCATATACGCGCCGCATAGGAAGCCATACCCTGCGCTGATGATCGTACCCACCGCAGAAATCTGCCCCTCTGTGGAGAGAAAGCTATTGACAATGGAAGATAACGCCATCCCAAACATGGCCAGCAAAAACACATCCAACAGCATCAGCAACACATCCCAGATGCTGAGGTACCAGCCCACAAGGGACAGGTAAATGAGGCAAGCTCCGGCTGCAACCAGGCAGACCAGTAACGTAGCCAGCAGAGACGCAACGTAATAACCCATGGCCAAAACAGACCGCCGGACCGGGGTGACCATCAGGTCTGCCCGGGCGCCGGACACCTTGTCCTGCACCATCAGCATGTTGGAGCAAAAGGCCACCGTCACGCAACTCACAGCCAGGATGGAGGAGATCAGTTGCCCCCCCACCAAGCCGTTCAGCAGGGACTCCGGAATGTGGACGCCTGCCGGTATGGCCGACAGGAAATTCTCCCGGTAGACCCGCCCTAAAAACGTCCCATACAGCACCAGCAAAATCACAGGCGTGATGAGAGAGGAAAAAAACATTCCCTTGTCTTTAAAAAAGATCTTGACATTCCGTCTGATGAGAGCAAGCAATCCCTTCATTCCGCCATTCCTCCCATGAGCTTTTTGCCTGTGACAGCCAGGAAAACGTCGTCCATTCTGCCCTTGGTGATCTCATAATCCCGGAACAGCGCCGGATGCTTCACAATCAGTTCCGTTGCCACTGCGGTGTTGGGAACCGACACGCGAAATGCATCCCGTATGGCCGAATAGGGCAGCCCCAAGGCCTGGACCTGGCTTTCCGTCACCCCATAGAGGGTGAGAAAATCTCCGGTGTAGGTATTCTTCAGCTGGAGCGGGGTGCCTTCGGCAGCAATTTTCCCTTTGTCCAGGATGACCACATAATCGGCGTCCGCCGCTTCCTCCATGTAATGGGTGGTGAGGAATACCGTTATCCCCTCTTTCCGGCGAAGCTGCTCCACCACCTGCCACACCAGGCTCCTGGTCTGGGGGTCCAGGCCTGTGGTTGGCTCATCCAGGATGAGAATGCGGGGCCGGTGCAGCAGCGCCCGGGCAATGTCGATCCGCCTACGCTGGCCGCCGGACAGGCGGTTCACGGTGCGCCCCAGAAGCTCCTGGAAACCCAGCAGCTCCCCAAGCTCATCCAGGCGCTTCCGGAAGGCCCGGCCTGTGATTCCATACAGGGCAGCCCGACTCTGCAGGTTGTCCCGCACCGTCAGCACTCCGTCCAGCACGGAGCTCTGAAACACCACGCCCAGCTCTCGGGTGATGGCCTCTATATTTTCCTCCGGCTCCAGTCCGCAAATCTTCACCTGGCCGCTGTCCTTGGCCAGCTGTCCGCATAAGATGGATATGGTGGTGGACTTCCCCGCGCCGTTCACACCCAAAAAGGCAAACAGCTCCCCCTCCTTGACCCGGAAACTCAAGTCTACCACAGCCTGAATCTCCTGAAAACTCTTATTTAAATGGGAAATTTCAATGATGTTTTCCATAGGCCGCTCCTTCATCGCCACCGCATACATGACAAAAAGTGGACGCGCCTGAACCCGTCCACTTTTTGCATTCACATTTGTGATCATTGGGAATCAATCTGTATACCCCACCAAATCCGCCAAGGGCCGGTCGATGATCACCGTCACATCCGGGTGCATCTTCAGCATGGTGGAGGGATTGTTCACATCCACGTTTTCGTTCATGATGAGGCCCCGGATGGCATCGGCCTTTTTGGGGCCGGTGGCAATGAGGATGATCTTGGAAGCGCGCATAATGTCGCCCATACCCATGGAGATGGCCTTCTTGGGCACTGCATCCGCATCGGCGAAGAACCGGGCGTTGGCTGCAATGGTGCTCTCCGTCAGGGCCTCAATGTGGGCGTTGTTGTGGAGCACCTGGCCAGGCTCGTTGAAGGCAATGTGGCCGTCCTCTCCGATGCCCAGGAGCTGAATGTCCACATGGGTCCGGTTCAGGATGGAGCGAAACTCCTTGACGCACTCCACCTCATCTCCCACGCCGGAGGCCACAAAGGTGTTCTCCTTGGGCACATTGATGTGGTCAAAAAGTTTCGTATTCATAAAGTACCGGTAGCTCTGGGGATGGTCCGGAGCCAGGCCCAGGTACTCATCCAGATTCACCGTATGCACTTTGGAAAAGTCCACTTCCCCCGCCTCATAGGCGCGGATCAGGTTGGCATACACCACCTCGGGGCTGCTTCCTGTGGCAAGGCCCAGGGTGGCGGTGGGCTTGTCCTGCACCACCTTGGCAATCATACCGCCGGCAACCTCGCCGGTCTCGCTGTAGTTACTGGTCACAATCACACGCATGGCTCTTTCCTCCTCACAGGGCCGCCGCCATGGCGTCCCACTGGTTCTCCATATCCTGCACCAGGCCCATCTGGGTCCGGCAGCGGTCCAGATTCTGGCCGGGCCGGGTCGTTGCGAAATAGGGGTCTCCCTGGAGATAATCTGTCAGGAACCGCAGGCCACACTCCAGAGTCATCAACCGGGCGCCGTCGGGCAGGCGCTTCAGCTCCTGAGCGGTGAGGCTGGGGCAGGTCTCCAGATAGCCTCGCAGGTAAGCCTGATACATCTCCAGATCCAAACCGGCCTTGGAGGCATCCACCTCATCCTCCGCCGCCAGGTTGGCGCCGAAGCGAATGGAGTCGCCAAAGTCATAGGCAGACAGACCTGGCATCACCGTGTCCAGATCCACCACACACACCGCCTTCCGGGAGGTGCGGTCAAAGAGCACGTTATTGAGCATGGTGTCATTGTGGGTCACCAACAGGGGGAGCTTCCCCTCTGCCAACAGGTCCACCAGAAGGCCCGCCCCGGACTCTCTGGTCAGGAAGAAGTCAATTTCCTTCTGCACCCCCTGGGCACGGCCCAGCTTGTCCTCTTCCAACGCCTTGTGGAACTGGCGGTAGCGGACAGGGGTGTTGTGGAAATCGGGAATGGTCTCATGGAGCTTCTCCGCTGGGAAACCGGCCATCATCTCCTGGAAGCTGCCAAAGGCCTTGGCGCTCTCATAAAAATCCGTGGTGGAAGCGGGCCGCTGGAAGCAGATGCTGTTTTCAATGTGGTGGTACATCCGCCAGCAGTTGCCGTCCTCATCCTCAAACCAGTCCTTCCCGTCCACGGTGGGAACCAGGCGCAGCGCCTCCATGGGATGGCGCACCCGCTGGGCCGCATACCGGGTTACGTTCCCAATGTTCTCCATCAGATTCGATACGTTGGTAAATACATGCCGGTTGATTTTTTGCAGCTCATACATGTTGCCCCAACTCGTGACAATGCGATAGGTCTTGTTGATATGTCCAAAGCCGTACCGCTCACAGGTCACAGGCTTGCCTTCCACGCGAAATGCGTATACTGCTTGTTCCATGTTGTATCCTCCCAACCATCCGCCCACTGGCGGCGTAAGATGAATATATCATAGCAACTTCGCCCAAGGCTGACAACGGAAAAATGCACTCTCCGGAATTTCGGTACAAAGTTAATCGAAAATGGCACCCGTTTTTACCCCTGATTCTGCAAATAATTTAGCATCCGCTCCATCATGTTCCGAACCACCGGTAGATTGGTTCGGTAGCAATTCCGGCCTCCTGTGGACTCCATCAAAAGTAGCCGAGCATTATACAAGCTGTTCAAATCCCGGAACACAGAGCCGGAGTTGAGATTCAGCTTCTGGGCCAGCTCCTGACCGCTCATGGGGCGCTCCGCCATGGCGTGGAGCATCTCCATACGGGAACCATTGGCCATGAGCCGCAGGGCGGTAAGCTCCCACTCCTCCGGTGCTTGGGCCTGACCGGCATTCCCCAGTCCGGGCTGCATGTTGACCCCCATGTGAAACAGCAACCGCCCCTTCTCACCAAGAAATTTCCCCGGCGAGCCATAGGGAGAAAAGAACCGGAAGGCCAATCTCAGCTCCTGGAACTCCCCACTCTGAATACGGGCTCGCTGGAGGAAAAACTCCTGGGCCGAGTTTCCCTGAAAAAAGGTGTCCCACTGCTCCGCCAGAGCCGGAATCTGCCGGGTCCAGGGGGCCATATAATCCGGCAACACCGCCGCAATCGGGCGAAGCAGCTCCACCACCCGCTCCAAATGTCGGTCAAAGGCGGAAAACACCTCCAGCAGCTGCATCCGGTACAGGGGCGGGACCTGCAAAGCTGCCAGCTCCCGGGCTAAAGATAGCAGCTTCCCAGCAGGCGCTGGTTCGAAGCTCAGAGAAAAGCCATCAATTCCCTCCACATGGAAGCCAGATTCACACAAGGCACGCCAGTCCGCCTCCATGGACCGGACAAAATCGTCCACCTGGGGATGATCAATTTCCAGAAAACTGTACAGCAGGGCGCAGCCTAAACAAGAAAGCCTCCCAGAAACCCCCTCCAGAGGAACACCCCGAAAATAAAATTGCGTCAGCTCATCCAGCGCGTCCAAACCGGTGCAAGCCTCCGCCTGGATGCGGCGCACCTGGTCCGGCGGGATGCAATAGGGCCCACTTCCCGCCAATTTCTCCAACGGAATTTGGTTGACTAAACCATACACCAGCTCCGCCGCCTCCAGGAGCCAGCAGGGCTCCTGATAAATCGTCACCTTCACAGGCACGCCTCCCCGGATTGGATTTGTGCATATTATACCAATTTTTCCGTACAGACGCAACACCTCCTTTTGTTCTATGATAACAGTAGCATTTACTTTGTATCGGGCCTAACATCAGGCCAAACTTCCCACCACTGCACGACGCAAAAACCCACTGGTAGAACAGCGTTCTGCCTTGCCCAGAAGCATACGCGCACCGCTTCGCCTTCCCCTGCCGGGGCAGGAACTTTGTAGGCTGCAGCCTCCTGGACGCACCCTGCACCCCGGAGCAGGTGGGAGCTACGGTCCACCACCTGTAGGGGCGCACAGTGTGCACCTCTACAACCCTGGCAAACTTCTATGGTTCCTTGGCTGTACACATGCACCCTAGAGGGTTGACCCGCCCCGGTGAAGCCGGGGGCGGGCCCAGAAAGGATAAAACTTGAAAAACGCTTATTGCGCCAGGAATCTGGTAATGAGGGCGGCCAGCTGGACCCGGCTTCCGCTTACCTTCGGCAGGAGGCGACCTGCCTCATCGCCTACCAGGAGTCCTGTTCCAACCGCCCAGGAAACGGTATCCTTTGCGTAGTTGGACACGGCACTGCTGTCCGGGAAGGCAGCGAGATCTCCTCTGGCAGACACATCCAGTCCGGCGAGCTGAGCATACCGGTACAGGAATGTCACGATCTGTTCCCGGGTAGCGGCGCAGTTGGGGGCAAAGAGGGTGTCGGTCATACCCATGGCAATCCCGTTCTCATAGGCCCAGGTCACAGCTTTTGCATAGTACTGGCCTTCCTTCACATCGGTAAAGGGCATGGCGCTCTTGACCTCGGGCTCGCCCGCCATGCGGTAGAGAATGGTAACCACCATACCCCGCGTGGCGGAGCCATCGGGGGCAAAGATGCCGTTCCCCATGCCATTCATCAGGCCATTTTCCAGGACGTAATCTGTGTACTCGTGGTACCAGGCGTCGGTGTTCAGGTCGGTGAAAGCGGCGCTGGGGCAGTCGGTCTTGCCGTCACAGTTGCGGAGTGTGACGGTGGTTTTATCCTCCAGGGTTTTGCCGCCCCGCTCGGTCTCGGTGAAGGTGACGGTGGCCTTGTGGGCGTTCAGCTTCACCCGCAGGGTGGCGATCACCTGGCCCTTAGCAATGGTGTCGTAACCGGCGTAGGCGAAGATCACCTTGCCGTCCTTTTCGGTATAGGTGGATAGGGCGGCGGGGCTTTCCAGAGCGATCATCTGGACGTTCTTGTCCAGAGCGATCTCCAGCATACCGGAGGCGGCGTCTTCCTCGGCCCGGACGGTAACGGTGACGATGCCGTCCTCATCCTTGACAGAAGCCTTGGCAGCCACGTTGGTGGAGCCCATGGGGATGGTCTCCTCAGCGGTGGTCAGGACGGCCTGCTGGGCCTGCTCGTCCAAGGTGGGAGCGGCAGTCTCCTGGGCGGTTCCGGTGTACACAGCCTCATAGGCGGCCACCGTGTCGAAGCCATCGATCTCGCCCAGCAGAATGGGGAAGACGGACTCGGTAGGTGCGTCCAGACTCAGGGCGTAAACCTGAATACCATCCTCGGTGTAGTGGAACAGGATGGGCGTGTCGGTCTCGGCGTTGTAGACCAGCGTGTCCTGATACACGCCGTTCTCATCGGCAGTGAAGGTCATTTCCTGGCCAAACTGGTAGTAGGCCATCATAATAGTCCAGCCGCCTACCCAGGAGCTCCAGCTCAGGTCGCAGGTGATGATCTGACCGGCGGCGTCCAGAGCGTAGAACCGGGTGTAGTTGGAGCCGTAATTACTCCAGGTCTCGCCTGCGGCAATGCCCACAAAGCTTTCGCTGCTGATACTACCGAACCAGGAAGTGCCGATGTCGTTGGCTTCCGGATCCTCGCTGAAGAAGATGGGCTGTTCACCGTTGACGGCCATAACAACGTTCTGGGTGTCGTCCACAGCCATGTCGCTGAAGAGCATGGAATCGGTGCTCCGGTTGTTGGTGTTCACAGGAGAGGTGAAAGTGGCCTTGCCGGTGGCGGGGTCGATGTTGTACAGGCGATAGCCGTTGCCCTCCTCGTCGGTCACGTTGTCCTGGACCCACAGCTTGCCGGAGGAATCCAGGGAGGCGCTCTCCACAGGCAGGGCCTTGCCGCTCTCATCGGTGACTACGGTCTTGCCGGAGGCCTTGCCAGCCTTCAGGTCATAGGTGAACAGGGTACTTTCGCCCTTGTCGTTGCTGCCCACGGCCCGGATGGTGAAGCTGGAGCCGATGACGGTGACGTCGCAGGCGGCGGTGACGGATTCATCCAGCTTGGAGGCGGCGGTGATGGTGACGGTGCCTTCCTTCAGACCGGTGACAGTGCCGTTTTCATCCACGGTGGCCACAGTGGGGTCGGAGGAGGTCCAGACCATGCTCTGATCCGCCAAGCACCAGGGTTTTACTTCAGCCACCAGCTTCTTCTGGCCGCCTACGAACAGGTTCATGGCATTGACGTTGAGGGTCACGGAGGTGGGTTCATCCCGGGTGATGCGGTTGGCCTCGTTGGCGTCCGGCTCCAGGAATAGGTTGCCGTGGTTTTCCAGTTTTCCGGTCTGGGTCAGGGTCTTGGTGGCAAACTCATAGGTAAACAGGTCGCTTTCCAGGTTGCCGCTCCGGAGGATGTAGGCGGCATTCTGTTTCTCGTCCAGGGCCAGTCTGCTGCCGAGGGAGGGCCAGATGCCGAAGTCGGCGGCCTGAACCAGGGCAATGTCCTGGCCCTCCTCCGGCAAGGTGAAGGTGTACAGGCTGGTGGGGCAGGCAAACTGCTGAGCTGCAGAGTCATAAACATACTCCGCACCCACCACATAGAAGCAGTGTTCGCTCTCGCTGTAGTCCAGGCCACTGAGCTCCAGATCGGTATCGATAGCGGCCACCACAGTGTCTTCGCCGGTGGCCACATCCACATTCACCAGTTGATTCCCACGGATGAAGTAAAGGCTCTGGTCATCGGTGTTGTAGCACAGATTTTCCACAGGGGCATCATAGTAAGGAGAGCCAACGACCTTGCCAATCTTGACAGGGTTCTCAAAGCTGGGGTAATCCACTACGTAGATGTAAGGCACGGACTGATAACCCTCCAGCTCCGTGGAGGAGTAGAACAGGTAGCCGTCGCCGTAAGCGGCGCCCGAAAGGGTGATCATGGCGTCATAAACAAGCTCACAATCATAGTTGGCGTCGCTGGAAAAACGCTGCCACTGACCGCCCATGAATGCTTGGGTGGAGCCCATCAGGGTGGCGGTGGGGCCGGAGAAAGGCTCAGAGACGTTCACATTATAGTAGGTGGCGTTGCCGGCGTAGTCCACCACAGCCAGCTTGAAAGTTGTGCCAAAGATGCCGGTCACATTCAAGCGCACCCGGCTCTCGGCGCCCTCTACGGTCTGGTTGGCGGACTGACGGTCAACCACCTTGGTGCCGCCGGGGGTCAGAAGAATGACGGCGGCGGTGTACCGGTTGTCCTGGGCCACGGTCTCCACATAGTCATAACTCTCGCCGGTGGCGGGGTCAAACTCGGTGCCTACAGAAATGGATTTCAACTCCGGAGCCGTGTTGTCCACCGTGGCCTGGAGAGAGAGGGTGGTGTTCTTGGGATCGATCTCATCCCAATTGATGGTGGCGTTGTCATCGTTCAGGTAGTACTCGGGGGCAGCCTGAAGCATCAGCTCCACGGTGGTGCCTTCGGGCAGGGGTTTGCCGGCCTTGTCTGTGACCATCCAGTACTCGCCATCAGCCGCGCCGGGTACTACGGACTGGCTATAGTTTTGCCAAGCGTTGTAGTTGGGGAAGAAGAACGCGGGATAGACGTGGTCAAATTCCTCGTATTTGTAAACCTCGCCGGTGGCAACATTGGTGATGGCGGAGCGGAGGCCGCCGGCTGCCCGGATCAGGCAGAAGTTCAGGGCGGTGACGGCATCTCCGACGCCCGAGCGAATGGCGTTGCGCTCCGGCAGGTATTCATCGTCAGTGGCATAGGAGTTTCCGCCCAGGTAGTACTGATACTCCGGGTCATCGTCTACATGGGATATGCCCACATAGTTATAGTCGGAAACGCCGAACATACCGGCAGGGATATAAGAAGCCTTTTCGTTGGTGCCCGTGGAAAGCTGGGTGTGGGTCACACGGTCAAACATATTGGGCTCGTCCCATCCGCCGTAGAAGGCCAGCACAGGGATGGCGTGGGCGGGGGCCAGGACGCCCTCCTCCGTGGCGAAGGGGGTGGCGTAAGTGTAGGCCTCAATGTAAGCGCCGTTGGTGGAGACCTTGTCCAGCTCCTCCTTCACGGCGTCGGGCAGGGTGATGGTGACAGTCACTTTGACTTCGCCGTTTGCGGGCAGTTCTACTACGCGCTCACCCAGCCGAGACAGGAACAGCTCCGCATCGTAAGCGGTAATCTTGCCGTCCTCGTTCAGGTCGGCCTTATCCTGGTTGGTGAGGCTGTCCAGCTTGCCCACGGCGTAGTCCAGCAGGGCCTGGCCGTCGGCTTCATTGACCTTGCCGTCGCCGTTGAAGTCCAGACCGGTGAGCTGCCCGGCCTCCGGCAGAATCTCCTTGCCGTTGACGCGATAGGTGGTGACGGCAGCGAGCTTCGTCAGGGTGTAGTCAGAGTACCAGTCCTCTTCGCCGTACTCCTCCAGGAAGTGCTGGCCGCTGGCCTGGGTGAAGACGTTGGTGTCCAGGGTATACTGCCGTGCCTCGTCTTCCATGTTGTGCAGGGTGTAATCAAAGGTATAGACGCCGGTGCGGTCGGGGTCGTCCCCCAGCTCCGCCTTGACTTTGCCGTCGGGCTGGCCATCTACCAGAATATAGGAATCGGCGTTCATGGCGTCGTTGGCGTTGCCCAAACCGGCGCCCTGCTGAATCACAGGATAGGGAAGACCGGTGGTCTCATCCACAATGGGCGTGGCGGTGGACATCAGCAGGCTCTGGGCCAGCACTCTGGGAGAGACGCCCAGCGTCTCCGGAAGTTTGGTCTCCCGGAAGTACTGACACAGCAAGGCCACCAAACCCGCGTTATGGGGAGAAGCCATGGAGGTACCGCTCATGATGACATACTGGTCGGTTTTCGGGGTAGCGCCGTTGATGGAATAGATATTGCCGCCGGGAGCAGTAATCTCCGGCTTCAGAGTCAGGTTGCTGGGGACACCCCAGGAGCTGAAGGAGCTCATGGTGTAGACGCAATCCTCCGAGAGGTTGACGCTAACGCCTGTCTTGTGGCCGATGGTCATCTTGCCAGTGTAGTACAGCGCGTTCCCATCCGCATCCTTCCTCGGAGCGCCGGATGCCCGAATGGCATCGGCGTCGGCCTGGGTGATGCCCACGCAGGGGATGTTCGCATAGCTTTGGGACAGATCCATGCTAATGGCTGCGCCAGGTACATTATTATAAATGACACAGGCAGCAGCGCCAGCGGCGGCGGCGTTGGTCAGCTTCTGGGAGAAGCTAATCTCACCCCGGGAGACAAAGACGACTTTGCCGGTGACATCGATGCCCTCGTAATCCTCAGGGTTGCCCAGCTTATCCAGGAAGATGTACTCCCGTTCCGTGCCAGCGCCGTCCTCGGAGGTGTCCATGGAGGACAGCGCCGCATTATAATATAGCGTCTCTGTGTAGACCACATCCCGGTCAGCGGCCCGGAAGCTGGAGCCGATCATGCCGGCGTTGTCCACAGAGGCCACAGTGAAGGCGTTGGCGTAGGCCCCGGGAGAGCCGCCAGTGTGGAAATTTACATCATCGGCGTATAGTTCGCCGTTATAGGAGTTCTCCGCCCAGGCGCCAGAGTTACCGGCGGAGACGCTGACTACGGTGTCAGTCTCGGTCAGCTTGTCCATGACGTCCTGGTACAGCTCACTGGTGGTGAAGCCAGGATTACCGGAGCCAAGAGACAGGTTCACCACGTCGCAGTCCAGCAGAATGGCGTCCTCAATGGCGGCCATGTAGTCGGAGTCGTAAGCGCCGCCGGCTTTACCAAAGACCTTCATGATGATGAGCTGGGCATCGGGAGCAGCGCCAACCATAAAGGTGGATTCCATGGCGGGTACATAGCCCTCACCCTCCGGCACATACCGGTTGGCGGCGGAGATGCCGGCCACATGGGAGCCGTGACCGCCCTGGCCGTCATTGTCATGGGTCACGTCCAGATCCCGGTCAATGTAGTTGTAGGCAAAGGGAATCTTGTCGTTCAGATGCAGGACGTCAGCAGTGAGGGTTTCGTCCTTCTTGAAGTTGCCTTCCACATCGTTGTAGCCCTTGTAAATGTTGAGCTGGGGCAGGACGGCGGCGATCTCCTCTTCTTCCAGCAGGTTCAGGGAGGCCATGTAGTCCTCGGTGGTCATGTTGGCGGCCTTGGCGTTGTCGGCCATGGCGTACAGGTAAGCGCCATTGTCCACAGCCTGATGGTCTGTATCCAGGCCGGTGTCGATAATGGCCACCCGGGAGCCGGCTCCGGTGTAGCCGGAGGCCCAGACGGTGCTGGCACCAGTCATGGCGGTGGAGGCGCCGTTGTTCGGCTGAGCGGCGCCCTCTTCCGTCTCGCAAGGCTCATACTTGGTTTCCAGAACCACTTCGGAAACGCCCCGGGTGGCTTCAATCTTTTCGATGTCCCCGTAGCGCACGTTGGCGGAGATGATATTGCCCGCCAGGGTCAGGTTCCAGGCCACGTCCAGCTCAGAGCCGATGGCAGTGGAAATCCGGTTTGTCACGGCCTGTTGATCGGCAATTAAACTCTGCCGGTAGGCCTGAGCGCTTTGGTTGGAGGCCAGGCCCATGGTGGAGTAGCCCTGAGCCAGCACAGGCGCCTTTTCCAAAACAACGGATACACGCACCATGTCGTTCTCATCCGGCTCTTGTTTGGGGCTTTCCTCTACCTGCCGCTCCTCCAGCGTCAGGTTTGCCGTCACGCTGTCTGGGGAAGTCTCCTCGAAGGTGACAGTTCTCTTCCCGCCCCCGCTGGCATATACAGCCGGCGCCAGGCCCAAAAGCAGGCTCAGCGCCAGAAGCAACGACAGCGCTCTGTCCTTAAGTCCTCGTTTCATATGATGTACTCCTTCCGTGTTGTTTGGCAAGCCTGCACAGCAAAGCAGCAGCGCAGCTCCCCTTAGCTAGAGTATATCACAGTTTCTACAATTTCGCAAGTGCTATCTTCAATGTTGCAGATACATTTTTGCACTAACCAGAGCAAGGAATCTGCCCAGTCCGGACCTCCACCCGAAATAGACTGCGTAGGATCGGTAGTACCACATCCCAATGCAGAAAATCCGGTAGCTCCTTGGCAATATTTCAGGACAGCCGCATTTCCTTTTTCCTTTCCATCGCATAATGGGGCTTGCGAAGCGCATCGCCATCCGGTATCATATAGAAAACATGGCAAAAAAGGAGCAGAACATTCATGTACCAGGACCTGACCCAAGGGAATATCACAAAAACAATGATATACTTTGCCCTGCCCATGATCTTGGGAAATCTGCTGCAACAGTTTTACAACGTAGCCGATACGCTCATTGTCGGGCGCTTTCTGGGCCGGGATGCTTTGGCGGCCGTTGGATCGGCCTACACCCTCATGACCTTTCTCACGTCCATCCTCCTGGGGCTTTCCATGGGGGCGGGCGCGCTATTTTCCATTTACCAGGGACGCTCTGACACCGAACGCCTGCGCACCGCCGTGGTGCAAGCTTTCTTGCTGATTTTCATCGTCTGCATGGGGCTGTACGGAGTTGTCTATCTGGGGTTGGAGACGATACTCACCTTCCTCCAGGTACCTGCAGAGGTATATCCCCTGATCCGTCAGTATCTACTGGTGGTTTTTTCCGGGCTTCTGGCCACTTTTTTATATAATTTTTTTGCTTGCCTCCTCCGCGCCTTGGGCAACTCCCTGACGCCGCTACTCTTTCTGGGGATCTCAGCCGTATTAAATGTGGTGTTGGACTTGGTTCTGGTCCTGGTGGTCCCCTGGGGCGTGGGCGGTGCGGCTCTGGCCACGGTGATTGCTCAATTTGCCTCCGGTTTGGGCATCACCCTGTACACCCTGCTCCTCCGCAAGGATCTCCGGCCTCACCTGGCAGATCTTCGTTGGAATGTCAGCATTCTTCGTGAAATTGGCAGCCTGTCTCTCCTCACCTGCATGCAGCAGTCGGTGATGAATTTCGGCATTCTCATGGTTCAGGGGTTGGTCAACCGCTTTGGTCCTGTGATTATGGCAGCCTTTGCGGCAGCGGTGAAAATTGACTCCTTCGCCTACATGCCCGTACAAGACTTTGGAAACGCCTTTTCCACCTTCGTCGCCCAAAATTATGGAGCCCGGCAGTATGGGCGGATCCGGGAAGGCATACAAAAAGCGGTCAGGCTGACCCTTGTCTTCTGCCTGGCCGTATCGGTTTTGGTTCTTTTCTGGGCGCGGCCTCTGATGCTGATTTTCGTCCAGCCCCAAGAGACCGCTACCATTGCAGCCGGCGTGACCTATCTCCGGATCGAAGGTACATGTTACTGGGGCATCGGTTGTCTGTTCCTTCTGTATGGCCTATACCGGGCAATTAAGCGTCCTGCTATGTCCCTGATTCTCACTGTGATCTCCCTGGGTACTCGCGTGGCCCTGGCATATGCCCTGGCCGGCCCCGTTGGGGTACGGGGCATATGGATTTCCATTCCCATCGGCTGGCTTCTAGCCGATGGCGCAGGGCTCCTATACTACCGGCGGCATCGGAACACACTGTTGTCTGACCTTTGAGAAGCCCTTCACTCTGCCGCCACTCGCGGCGTTTCGCGCCGGTCCAGCTCTGTCATAGCGCCAATGAGAACATAGCGGGTGTCCCGGGAGCCGGCGCCACAGGTGGACAGCGTCAGGATACGCTCTGCATCGGTGTAGCTGGCGCCGGAGTCAAAGTCGGAACGCTCTATGATATCCCGCAGGTAGTCCTGTAAGTCCCATTCCGTCCAGTCGGTCTCATAGATTTCGTCATCCAAAGGTACATGAAGTCCTGCCAGGAGCCGCACCTCGTAATCGACTTCCGGTGTCAGCAAATACAAAACAGGGTGCGCCGCAAAGTACGCCTGTTCCTCATAATACTCCAAGGTCCCAAACATGCTGTCATCTTGCATATTGTGGCCGTAGAGGATGGAATTGCTGCTTTGGAAACTCCCATCGCAGCGGCAGTCCAGGAAGATGGTTCCGGCAGAGTTATAGGTGCCATCTATCATCCGGCTCAGGTAATGTTCGTTGTCTTCCCCCTGAACCACTGGGTATTGGATCACGGTACCGGGGCAGTAAATCCATCCCACCACATCCGGATTTTCCTGCTGCAAGGCAGCAAAATCCACAGAAATGGGGGCAGTCCGTTTCGGCTTTTCCCCAGGCCATGTAGGCGCGTCCTCAGGAGCCCCAGCTGACTCTGTGTGGATAACCTGCGCCGCCGTATCCTGGTAAACCTGGTCCGCCTGGTGATAACCGGCGTAGATTTCCCAGAGGCGATAGGCTGAGACTGCCACGGCCAAGAGCGCAACGCTCAGCGCCGCCACACGAACCTTTTTTTTCATAGAACCACCCTTTCTGTCCATTGCCGCTTACAGTAGCATTCTCCTGGCCCGGTGGAAGCGATACTCTGTCCACACCTCCAGACCGACAGGCAGGAGACATAGCAGGGCATACGCCCCAAAGAATACCCAAGATACCGGGGTAACCGGGTTCATCATAATTCTGGGATTGTACCGCATCCTGGTTTGGCCCAGTAAAACCCCCATCCATACCACCGTCAGGCAGGTAAAAAGCCCCATGACAAAGCCACGGTCCCGGTTATCAAACCGGTAAATGGAAAAGGCGGTACGTCCTTTTCGTCCACTGCCCCGGCTCCGCATGGATTCTGATGCGGCAGCCAGGGCCTCCACCGTCCAGGTGATGAGTATGGAAAAGATCCGAAGGCCATTTGTGAGCCTTCGCAGTATGTTCCCCTGACGGAGCCCCCTGCCAATGCCCTGCTGTGCCACGTGGATTTTCCTGGCCTGCACCCACATTTCCGGTACCAGCCGAAGAAGCAGGGATAAAAACAGGGACAGTCTGGGGCTGACTCTCCCCAGAAGATACACCACCTTATCTGCGGAGAAGACTGCATACACGCAGCTCATCCACATAGCCACCCCAGCCAAGGTACATCCCAATGCCAGGCCATAGACCAAAGACTCCAGGGTAATCTGGTTGCCAATGAAGTTTTGGCGCAAATTGGTCACCCCAAAATGATGATAGCTGCTGTAAAAAAGCCCCAGAGCCACAACCAGAGGAACCAAACACAGGCCAAACGCCACCGCTCGGCGTCCTTTGCGTTTCACGCTGTACAGGAAGGCGGAGCAAAGAGAAATGGCCAGATACACCGGGTGCCGGAAGCACACCGTACCCCCGATCACTGCGGTAAAATAAATCAGATTCACCGCCGGATGACAGCGCTCAAACCCCATAGCCGTCCTCCATCATCCCATATTTTAGCTGTACCCGATCCAGCTTCTCAAACAGCGGGCGGCTGAAGAAAAATAGGGTCAAAAAGGTCGCCACCCCATGGATGCAATTGATCGGAACTCCAGACAGATAAATGGCCTTGGCCGTCTCCCAGTTGATCGCCGCCGTCTGGGTAAACAGCGCGCAGGTATCCAATAGCGGCCCCACCAGGAGAAGGACTGCAAAAAAGCCAAAAAGGGACAAGGGAAGCCGTTTCTTGCTTAACCAGCCCAAACGGTACAGCGCCCCGGCCAGAAAGCCCGCCGTGCCGAAGGCAAACATCTGCCAAGGCGTCCATGGGCCATGGCCAAAGAGGAAGTTGCTGCTGAAGCCGCTGACCGCGCCCACCAAAAAACCGGCCTCCGGGCCAAAGGCCATGCCGGAGATCATGATAATGGCCGTCATCGGCTTAAAGTGGTCGATCATCTTAAACGCCGCCCGGGACGCGACGGCAATGGCACACAGGACCGCCAACACCACCAGTTCCCTTGCCTGGGGTTTGCGACGCTCGAAAACCAGGAAAAAGGGAACCATGGTATACAAAATGATCAGCACACTGGCCAGATAGTACACCCGTCCCCCGGCGCGGTAGCACAGGTAAATGGTGGCCGGAATCACAACAAGTAAAATCAGCAGCGTCAGCCACCCCCGCCTGCTCCCGTTCCAGTGAACATTACGCTTCATTTCGGTCTCCTCCCCCATTGACACGGTATAGCTCCACCACATCCCCTGCCGTAATTGCATCCCGGAACACACACCGGCTCATCCGGTTGGCCGCCGTGGTGTAAAAGCTGTTTCGGCCAAAGAAACGGCGGGGCGTGGCAGTGGTCAGAATCTGCCCGTCAAAAAACATACTGACCAGATCCCCGTATTGGGCGCAAAACTCCACGTCGTGGGAGACCATCACCACCGTGATACCCTGAGCCTTCAGCTTTTTCAGAATTTGGGCCAGCTTCTCCTTAAAGTAACTGTCCATACCCTTTGTGGGCTCGTCCAGCAGGAGAAGACGGGGTTCCGTCAACAAGACCTTGGCCAGAGCTGCCCGCTGCTGCTCCCCGCCGGAGAGATCATAGGGGTGGGAATCCAGCAGCGGCTCAATTTCGCAGGTTCTGGCCACGCTGGCAATTTTTTCCCGGTCCTGGCACATTTCCTCCAGGTCCTCCCGAACCGTTTTTTTCACAAACAGGCTCTTGGGATCCTGTGGCAGCATGGCCAGGCAATTTTGAAACAGCTCTGCCGCCTTGTAGGCCTCCACACGCTTGCCAAACACCCGGATTTTCCCCCGGTATGGCCTGCAAATCCCGCAGATTGCCTTCAAGGTGGTGGATTTCCCCGCCCCGTTGCCGCCCACAATGGCAAAAAGGCTCCCTTCCGGCACCTCTGCGCTGACGCCCCGGAGCACATCGGGACTATTTCTTTCGTAGCGAAACCACAGCTCCTTCAGGGATAGGGCCGTAGGCTTCCCCTCCCATTGGGAGGGCGCTTCCGGCAGTGACGCCACCTCCGGCGGCTTCCGGAAGGCTTCCAGCAGCCAATTTCTGCCCTCCCGCACGGTGAGGGGGCAGGGGCCTGTTCCCTGGGCTCTGTAAAAGACCCGCACCGGGGCCGGCATGGCGGAAAACATAGCGTGGCCCTGCTCCCACAGGAGGCTGACGGTTTTGCGGGGCGTGTCCGCGGCAATGATTTTACCTGATTCCATCACCACCGCCCGGTCCGCCACGGGAAAAATGTCCTCCAGACGGTGCTCCGTCATAATCACCGTAGTACCCAGCTCCAGGTTGATCTTTCGAACTGTATTCAGAAAGTCGGATGCGGCAATGGGGTCCAGCTGGCTGGTAGGCTCATCGAGAATCAGCACCTCCGGCTGCATAGCCATGACGGAAGCCAGGTTCAGGAGCTGCTTCTGCCCACCGGAGAGGCTGTCCACATCCCGATGGAACCAGTCCTGAATGCCAAAATAGCAGGCCATTTCCGCCACTCTGGCCCGCATGGTTTTCTGGTCACAGCCCAGACTTTCCAGGCCAAAGGCCAGCTCGTGCCAGACCTTGTCCGTCACAATCTGCTCGTCCGGGTTTTGCATCACATAGCCAATCCGGGAGGCCTGTTCCTCCGGAGTCACCTCCCCCAGCGGCTTCCCGCAAAAGAGGACCCGTCCACTGCGCTTCCCCTGAGGCGTCAGTACAGTTTTCAAGTGCCGCAGCAGCGTAGTCTTTCCACTTCCGCTTCTGCCGCAGAGCACCACGTACTCCCCCGGAGCGATGGAGAGGCTGACATCCGTCAGAGACGGGCGCCCGCCTGCGGTGGGGTAAGTAAACGTCAGATCCTGGATCTCAAAATGTGCCATTGGAGAGCCTCCCTAAAATGAAGTACCGTTGGAATCAAAAGATAGCTGCAATATGCAAGAAAGCCCAAGGCGTAGCCGCCGGATATCGGCGCAAAGGACAACTGGGGAATAAAGTCCGCTGCCATACCGCCCAGGGTGGCGGTGCCAAGCACCGCTGCCAGTAAAACAAGCATCATCACAAGCAAGAGTCTATCCCCTGCCGTGACACGGAAAATTTGGAAGCAGCTGCGCCTGGCGCTGCCGTAGCCCCGGCTGCGCATAGAAGCCGCCGTGATCACGCTGCCCTCCAGAGCCCAGGAGGTCATGGCCGACAGAACCGTCATGCCGGCGGCCACCTTGTCCCGGTATCCCTTCCCAGTCCCCTTTCCCACAGACCTTCTCGCGCCAATCAGCTGCCGGGTCTGACGGAAAAAGCGGGGAACCAAACGAAACACCATAACCAGAAGGAGAGACAGAGCGGGAGCCCAGTTTCCAAACAGGCACATGAATTTATCGCTGGTCATCACTCGGTTGTAACAGCCAAACCACAGCATCATCACCACAAACACTCCGGCAATGACCCCACCATAGGCGAGGGCCTCCCCGGTGTAGGGCCGCCCAAAGATCGTAAAGAGGACATGCTCGCCACGGGGATTAAACAGCGGATTGAGAACTGTCAGAGCAACAAATACAGGCAGCCACATGATAACCTGCCTCCATCCCCCAGGGCCGTGGAGCAGCAGATAGTATCCAGCTGCCGCCACCCACCCGGCCAGGAGGTAGGCAGGATGCTGGATCACCACCCCAAAGCCGATGGCCCCCAGGAAGAATAGAAACTGGACCGCAGGATGACAGCGAGAAAAGGGATCTCTGTCCATAACCGTTAACCCATTCCGCCGCCTACATCAGCCCCCAGGCCGTTGCAGGTGTAGCACCAGACGATCACATCCCCATCGCTCAGGGTGTAGCTGGAGCAGCCGTAGTTGGGAAACCATCCGTTGACCTTGTACATCCAGCCGGACTCGCTGCCGCAGTCAAACTCATAGAGGTTGCCGATTCCCTCTACATAATAGCTGTTGTACATTGGCGTCCAACTGTACTCCAGCTGAATGCCAGCAGAAGAACAGGCCCGGCACAAAACGTCAAATACCGTTTCCCCATCCTCGAATTCCACCGTAACCGGATAGAGGAGAACCCCATCGGAGGGGACATAGCCCGCCTTATCCCCATCCAGGTTATCCCAATTGTCCAAAATTGTGTTGCAGTAAATCGCAATGGAACAGGAGAGGGGCGGCTCCGTCTCCGGGGGAGGCGGTTCCGTGGCTTCCGTCTCAGTGGCGGGGGGCTCCGTCTCCGGTGACTTCGTTTCCGGAGGCTGCGTCGCCGGAGGCTGCGTCGGCTGGGGATTTGAGGCCGCCGGACTCAGATCGGGGGCGTCGGTACCTATGGGCTGGGTTTCCCCCTCTGTCATGGTAGGCTCTGTGGGGGCCGTGGGGGCTGTTAGGGCCGTGGGTTCCGTGGGCCGGGTTTCCGGCTCTGTGACCTTCAACTGCTGCTGCAGTTGCTCCTGCATGGCGGCGGCGCGATCCGCCTCCAGCCGGTCCAGATCTTCCTTGCTGTAGCAAAGCTCCACCACTTCATTGGCCCGGCGCATACAGGAGATGGCGAACTCGTTCAGAGCCTGAAGGGACGCCGCCTCTATGGAAAGGGTATCCCCTGCCCAGCTCAGCATTTGCCCGGCCGCTGCCGTCTGCTCGCCCCAGGAAACCTGGCCGGCGTAGACGCTCAGGCTCCGGGCTCCGCTGCGGACGCTGGCAAAGGCGGCGGTGTCCTGAAGATGCAGCGGCTGATCCTCCCCCAGGGTCAAGGTGATAGGGTTTGCAGATGTTGCCAAGCAGAACGCCTCTCCTGCGCTCATTCCCAGAGCGCAGGCCGCAGACGCAGACTCCTGGACCTTCAGCTCCGTCTTCTCATTGAGGGAAATCAAGCTCTCCCCAATCTGAATGGAAGCGGTACCGCGGGAAGATGTGACAATGGTATCCCCCTTACGGAGCACCGTATCCGAATCCACCGGATACGCGACGCCCCCCCGCTGCATGGTGACAACTCCCCGGATCTCCCTCAGGGTAGCCGCCTGGGCGTCATGGTCAAACCAGCCACGAATGAAGCCGGCCGTCAGGACCCCGGCCGCCGCAATCACCAGGATCAGGATCACCATGATTAAATTTGCAACCTTCCGTTTTTTCATCGGGCAGTATCCTCCTGTCATAGCACAAATGAGAACCGGCAAATCACTGGCAGCCCCCTGGCTCCCCCTGGGGGCATGTGCGTACCGCTAAGGGCTAGGAGAGCCGAAAGCTATGTACTGGCGCGGGAGCAAGGGAAGCCCATGTTTGGGTATCTGTCGCTCACCCGGTCTATACGCATAGAACGGCAAAGGAGAGCGGCCAAGGCACCGCCCTCCCGCAAGGGGAGGGGCGGGTCTTGACGCCCTCTTTTGCCAGGGTTTTGCCTACCTTACATGGGACTTTCGTTTATTTCTGCGTCCGCTTCTTTTTTACCTGAGGAGCCAGCAGAGCTGCCGCAGCCAGCAGGCCCAGGATCAGGGTCACCGTGTACAGGGCAATGGGACTGTCATCCCCGGTGGCCGGGTTACTGGGTTTCTTTCCGGAATTGCTGGGCTTCTTCGGGTCCGTAGGAGCCGCCGGGTCTGTAGGCGCCGCCGGATCCGTGGGTTTCGAGGGATCGGTGGGCTTTGCAGGGTCCGTAGGTTTCGTCGGATCCTCCTGGTTCCCCTTTTGAATGGTGACGTCGCTCATATCATAGAGGCTGGTCTTCCCGTCCTTCAGCCGGAAATAGGCGGTCAGAGCATAATAGCCTTGCTCGGTGGCCATGCCGTTGCGTTCGCCGCTGGTCAGGTGCCGGAAGCCGCCGCCCTCTACCACATAGCTGCACAGGGCGTCCAGCACACTGTGACCGTTCTTGATGAAGCGGGAGTCGGTGTGGGGATCCAGACCCAGGGCTGTCAGAGCTACCACCACCTGGGCGCAGGACTCACTGTTGGAGTAGGGATTCCCGCTGGGGTCCAGGGTATAGAAGCCACCGTCGTTCTGCTGCAGCTTGGACAGAACCTGGAGGGCCTGATCCACCCCGGTCCGGACCTTCTCCTGGGTCTTATAGTACGGGGCCAGAGCCTGAATGGCCATACCTGTCATGTCCGCGTCTGCAATCTGGCCGCTGATGGTCCAGCCGCCGTCAGGCAGCTGCCCGGCCAGAATGGCGTCAATGAGCTTCTGCCTGGTCACAGGGTCTGCGCCGGAGGTTGCGGCGGGGATCTCGTAGTCGTGGGAATCCAGGGCGATCAGAGCCCAGATGGGGCCGTTGATTCCCTGCTTCTTCACAAACTTCATGTCCGTCAGGCCTTGGAGCAGATTGTGGCCGCCCACGTTGGTCACATCCTTGCCCATGGCCGTGAGGGCCAGGATCAGCCGGGAGTTATCCGTAGACTTGCTGCTGTGGAGGCGGCCCTGCCGGTCGATTTTTTTGTTCACATAAGAGACCACGTTGTCGTAGTAGCCTGCGGGAACCTCTCTGCCGCTTCTGGCCAGGCCCAGCACCATCCACTCGCCGCCGATGGAGCCAACGGTGGGGGTATGCTCCTTGCCCAAGGCAGTCAGGTAATCTCCCGTGGCCTTGTAGGCGGCAGCCGCGTCTGCATGGGGCATCTTCAAATAGGCCAGGGCGCTCTCGGCATCCACCAGCTTCTGGTAATTGCTCACCAGCTTCTTCTGGAGATCCGTCAGAGCATCGTAAGCCGCCCGGGCCTCCCCGATGGCCTTTTCGCTGTCCAAGGTAACCGTGCCAATGGCGTCGATCAGGGCCTTTACCCGGTCGGCTGCTGCCTGGTCCTCATCCGTCTTCTTCAGCTCTGCCAGAGCCGTCTCCGCCGCAGTCAGGGCGTCGTAGTTCCGGACCAGCAGCTTCTGGGCCTCCGTCAGCTTGTCATAAGCCTCCCGGGCCGCCACAATGGCCGCCTCGCTGTCCAGGGTGACGGGGGTGCCGATGGCATCGATCAGCCTGATGACCGCCGTAACTGCCGGGTCCTCTGTAGCACCCTCCAGACTATAGTCATCGGTATAGTGGAAGATGATGACGTCATCGTCCTCCAGATACTGCTGGCTCACACCCAGCTTGGGGTAAACGCCATTGAGGATGTACATCCAGCCGGAGCCGCTGCCGTTGTCAACTTGTCCCAGAGTTACACCATTTCTGGTAATGGACTCCACATAATTCCCGGTGGGGTTGGAGCAGGTCATGCCGTTTTCCTTCAGGGCCAGATCCAGAACGTCCTTCACAGTGGCATTGACATCCACGGTGTAGGCAGTCTCGGCCACCCAGGTCTCCAGATTACCCTGAGCGTAGGTGTGGACCTCGCCAGTCTCATCTCCGTGGCGCTCATCACCCAAGAGGGTGAAGGTAACCGTAATGTCCTCCCCAGCAGGCTTCAGCACCGTGACCTGGAGCTCCAGGGTAGCTGCGCCACAACGGATTTTCACCGTCTGCTGGCCCCGCACACTGCTGTCATAACCGGTAATGGTCAGCTCCTCCAGAGTGGGGTTGGTGACCGTCCCATCGCTCCACGTAGCCGTAAACACTGCGCCGGACAGATCCAGCTCCTCCCCCACCAGATAGGTGGTCTTGTACTCACCGGAAACCGTCAGTTCATACACAATGGGTGCGCTGCTGTGCACCGGGTACTTTTCCCCCTGCTCCCAGTTGTGCAAGCTGGATTCAGACCCGTTCAGTAGCTTCACCACAGTACCGTCTCGGAACTCCTCCTCTGTCATCGCTTTGGAAAGCCGATCCGCATCCTTACCAAGAGGATCATCCGTTCGGTTAAGCCCTCTTTCCACCACACTTTGGTACGGATCATCCGCGCCATCTACGATCAACTTAATGGCTGCCAGGTCGTCTTTGGAAGTGTCATAGTAAAACACATCATCATGAAATCCGTACTCCAAAGCGCTGGTATCAATATGGCGGACACCGCCAATGCCTTTGGTGACGCCACAAGTACTCAAATAATAATTATTTAATATAATATTATACTTATTCAAAGAATTCATGTATCCAATTATGCCACCGGCAATGGCATCCTGGGCAGTGGCGCTTAGAGTTCCGCAAAAATGGTTGTTACGAATGTAACCAATTCCATTTTCCCAGCATTGTTCCAGACCGCCCTCGCCACCGAAGATACCACCTACATAATTAGAGCCCTTGACCAAACCAGTTGCATAGCAGTTTTCAATGCTAACGGCAGGGGTGTTGGGCGCACTGTCTGCTTTATAACCGCTGCCAACCACGCCGCCTACATAATCGCCGGTTGCCTCAACATTGCCGAAAAAGGAGCAGTTACAAACCTGGAACATACCCATCGCCTCGGACTTTATGCCAACGATGCCGCCCACAGCTCCTTGTCCGTAGACTGTCGCATAGCTGGAGCAGTTCTCCACTCTACCAATCAAATCTCCAACAAATGTTCCAATACCATACTGGTTTCTATCGTATCCAATGATTACTCCTTCCTCTGCCTTGCAGTTTCGTATAAATACAGGGTTTGTGTAAGTATACGTTCCACCAATTAAGCCAGATTTTAAAGTAGACGTGCCACTTTTCAGAGTAATCTTATCCAACGTGACAGCAGTTCTATTTCTGTCCATAAACGCACTATCAATCAGCCCATTTCCATCGATCTCTTGGCCATAGATGCACAAATTTTCGATGCGCGCATCGCTAACGAAGTTAAACAGTGGCTTACTCCCTTTGCTATAGCTCAGCGTGTGCCCATCACCATCTAGAATACCGCTGAACGCAAAAACCGTCCGGTCCGTATTCAGCTTACCAATGGGCTCCCACCCATCCGGGAGGAGAATATCCTGCGTCATCCGGAAGTAAAGTCCCCCCAAGCTCATGCCGCTCTCGTTCACCATTTTTTGTATTGTCGCAAAATCATCTGCGGTTTTGAGCTGGTAAGGATCCTCTTCCGTACCAGCGCCATTCAGATTGATCGTAGGAGCCCTGTAAGTCAATTTGACAAAATCACTGGTGGTGGAAGCGGTTTTTGCGGGATCATCATCTGCGGTAGCCGTCAGCACACAGTAGACGTAGTGCTCACCAGCAGGCAGCCCCTTCGTTGGAACATATCCAGCTACTACATAAGGACCTTCTTCATTGACGCCGTTCCTACCACCGCCACCAGGCACAACCTCCATGGGGATCGCGCCTTCGGTAGAAGCAGTATCATTTCGATAAAAAGCAATTGTAACCGTGGCGCCAGCTTCAGACACCCACTTCTGAATCTCTTCCTGAACGCCAATCTTAATAAACATAGGGTCAAATTTTTCTCCGGCATCATACTCCGTTTGGTAGACGCCGCTTTCGTCCTTAGTTGCAAAGCTGCCAAGTTGACGCAAAATGACAGGTGCATTCACATAGGTCAGGTTGACAGTCACAGTGGCACTGCGGCTCAGCGTAGAATATACCACGCCATCGACTGTATTTGTAATATTACAGCGGTAGTCACTACTTCCTGCCACATTGGTTGTGGGCTCATAGGTAGGAGATGTTGCCCCAGGAATGTCGTCTCCCCTCTTCTGCCATTGATAGGAAACTGTCCCCTCTTCCGGTTCTTCTATTTCAACTGAAAGGACAACTGGTTCATCTTTCTCGCAAACGTAATCTTCCGGCTCTTTTGTAATTACAGGAGCATAATCTGCACTAATAAAATGCAGTCTATATGTACTGGCGGAGGATTTTTTCCCTGCTTCTTCATAGCTAAGAGTAAATTCAACTACCTCCTCATCTTCATTCTCATTATAATAATCATCTACGCAAACCTCATACTGAGAAAAGATCCCGAACGAGGTGCACTTTTCGTCTCCATTTCCAAACTCACATTTAATTCCAGGATTTGTACCAATTCGAATAATCAAATTTTCGCTTTTTGCTGCTATATCATATTCCCTTATGTATGCAGTATTCTGCTGATGAAACGCTGGCTGACAGACCATGCTTTGCCAGTCAGTTGACAGGGCATCCAACACAGTCAGGCCGGGGCACCTCTCAATATGGAAGTCCACTCTGTCGCACTCTGTATATGATTCCCCGTTTTTTTTGCCAACCACTAACGAAAGCGTGTGCGTCTCCCCAATAGGAAGCAATTCACTGAATTGCGCAGTACTTTCCAGTTGGGTTGTTTCACTGGTGATTTGCTTATCAATTTGGCCAATGATCTCGTAATGTCTGATCTCCTCCTCATCCAAAAGGACCGTCCACCACAAATCTTTATATTGTTCCAGATCCACATTGAACTCCAGAATAAACCGGCCATTGGTATCTGCAAGCGTAACATCGTAGCTAGCAACACCATTTGTAAAAGAAAATCCTGGAATGTTTTCCTCCACATCACTGCTGGGCCTAAGCTTTAAATCTGTTATGTAACCATGTGCAACCGTCGCCTGGGGAGCGCTTACCGTAGCAGCGGCAACAGTCAGCGGAGTCACAAGAGAAATCAGCAGGGTAAGCGTCAAGGCAACGCATAATATTCTCTTACAGCAAGACCATAACTGCTTCATATTTCCTCTCCTTAATAATTAGTTTCAAAACCTAATGCAGAGCGGAACGGTCAAGACCGTTCCCCACTAGATGTTGTAAATCCCACAAGGCGCTCCAACATCCCAGTGTGGTTGGGCCTTGACTCGTCCGCTCTTGCAATCAGTTATAGGCGCCTACGAAAACTGTTTCTATGGACTTCCAGATCCCTGGCGTCCGTCACGGATTTGCACAAGTTTTCAAAGGTCCTTTGGGCAGTTTCACTCACGAACAGCGCTTAGATGTACGGGTAAGCCGGCAGCTGCGGAGTCGGGGCAGTCCAGTAGGAAATCTGCTGGCTATAAGTAATCGTAATTACGTCGCCAGGCTGCAGCACATACTGGTCCATATAAACCCAGATATCACCGTCTTCATTCTTATAGGTCCAATCCTTACCAACGTAAACATAGTTGTAGCCGGTGATAGTGCCCGATTCATCCTTGTTAACAGACATGAGGCCATAGCCAGGGTTCACCGTGCTCCAAGCCTCAGCCTCAATGCCGGAAGCGGCGCCAATTGGCATAGAGCTTTTTCCAGTAAGAGAGCGGAGAGCCTTGTGGTACACGCCAGGCGTGTAATAGTCTTCAACATCTGTCCAATCAGGGTTCATGGAAGCAAACGAATTGTTCAAGGCAGTATACAACGTCATGCCATCGGTCAGGGTAATAGTCTTAACTGTGGTCGTTTCGCCGTTGTTCACGACAATCGTAGCAACACCGCTGTTGGGCGCTGCAAAAGCGGTAAGGCTCAGGGAAAGAGCCATGACCAGAACCAGCGCCAGGGAAATCAGTTTTTTCCAACTTTTCATGTAAATTTTCTCCTTTTTAAATATAATTTTATGATAATTTTGCACGGCTACAAAATCCGCAGCCGCAACCTGCCACCTGGGAAACTGCGGGCAGGTCCGCATGTCCAAATGGGATACAGCGCCGCGCGCCCCTCTCGTCAGAGAGGCAGCGAGCCTGTATGCAGGAGAATTTATTGTCACAGCCCGGGCTGTTGGCAATCTCAGGGTTCCAAATGCGCTGCATCGTTTCCAGTTTTTGGCAAATAAAAAAGATCACACTGGCATCCTCATGCCAATGCGACCGTCCTTTCTCGCCTCACTCTTGTCCCTCGCCCCCTGGGGGCGCCCTTCAAGCTCGAGCATCGTCGGTATTCTGGCTCATGCATTGGGAAGCAAAGGGCTTCTGCGCTTGGATTCCGCCTTCCCAGGTTTCCCCAGTGACCGGATTGCTCCATGAATACAAGCTCCTGCATTTACAGCAACAGGCAAAGCTCCGGACTCTAACCGGATTTCCTAATCACCGCACCTGCCGTCTTTGGCAGTCTTAATGGGTGACACGATGCAGCATATTTACTTTTCACGTCAAAAGATATTCCCTTTTCAAAGAAAAAAGGCTATGCTTTGCGCTCACCGCGCCGCTCCGTTACGTTAAATATCTTGATTTTGATTATAAGCTTAAAAGGGGAGAATGTCAATAGGGAGTTTTTCAAAAAGCAGAATCTACCCATTCCGCACTTCATTAGCACCTTTATGTCATCCTTTTTAAAAGAAAATCCCCCTGGAGACAGAATCTGGAAATTTCTGGAAAATTCTGGCATATTGTTCCATTTTTTATTTCCACAAGATAAATTTCTTCCACACCGCATCCCAATTCTCGCCCCGAAAAATTTTTTCACTATTTTCTAACAAACATATTTTATCTCGGATATAATTATGCTATAATGGTGGAGCTGGCACAAGTCAGCTTTTAGGAGGTACTGTTATGAACTGGAATTTTGACTTGGAAGAGGCTTTGGCCCGCTGCCGCTATTTGGGCGGGCCAGCCGATCAACAGGCCCTTTTGACGCTTCTGCGGGAGGTGCAGGACCACTGCGGAGGGTCCCTGCCCCAGGCCGCTCTGGAGGAGATTGCCGGAGCCCTGGGGGTGAAGTGCTCCTTCCTGGCCGCCATCGTCCGACGGTATCCCAGCCTCCGGCTGGCAGGAGCCGCCCACCGGTTAGAGCTTTGCGGCGGCCCCAACTGCTCCAAAGCGGGTTTGACCCAGTTTGTGGAGAAGACCTATGACGTCAGGCCCGGCGGCGTCAGCACACGGGGCAACTTCAGCTATCACATTTCCGGATGTCAGCGGTCCTGTAGAAACGGTCCCTGCGCCTCGTGGGATGGAACCCAGCACACCGGCGTCACCCCAGAGCGCATTCGCGCCTGGGTCGCCGGCAAACTATGAAAACATGCAGCCCCCGCTGCAGACAGGAGAACGCCATGAATGACCACCCTTGCACTCGCGCCTTTGACCACCAGGGCAGGACAGCCGTTCCCTGGATCATTGGCGCTTCCATCGCCTCTGTAACTACCGTCAGTCTTGCCACATTTTTTTGGTCCCGTCAGGCCGGGTTCTGGCTGCTGGCGCTTCTGGCCGCCAGCTATTTGCCCACACCTGTGACGGACCCCCGTCTGAAGCTGCACGGAACCTCCTCCTGCCTCTGGTTTGGTTTGGTAGCCCTGGTCTTTGCAGCCTTCTGCGCCCTGGGCTGCTGGTGGCTTTCCCTTTCCACCTTGCTGGGGACCGCCTTGGCTGCCCTCCTTCTATTCCACCTGCACCGGAAACATCCCTTCCGCCTACCCCGGCAGGCGGGGATGACGTTTCAGCGCTCCCCTTCTCAGGTGGGGACGCCCTTGTATTTTTCCATCATGCTTCTGGCCTTTGCCGCCCTGGGCGTTTTTGCTCTGCCCCTGACCATCTCCCTGCTCCTTGTTTTCCTCTCTCTGCTGGCAGCCTCTGTCGCCCTCTGGAACTGGGCCTGGGGCATTGCCCTGGAGCCGGACGGCCTTGCCGTTTACAGCCTCAAGGGCATTCGTTTTTACCCCTGGCACGCCCTTGGCAGGCCCCAACTTGGTTTTAACAATTGGTATCTATATGACCAGCAAAACCGGCACATCTGCACCATCCCCGCTCAGGAGGCCGCTGCAAGCCCCCTCGTTGAAATCCTGGAAAAAATCCTACGCCGCGACCCCAGAGAAAATGCCTGACTCTCAATCTTTTTCTTGCCTTTTGCCTCCTCTGTGTGATACTCTAAAGAAAATCTACAAAAGGAGCCATGAGCATGAAGAAATACGAGCTGATTCGGGAGCGCTTCACCGCCTGCTCCGGCGACCGGCACCCCCAAACCACCATGGAGGAGCTTACCCTCCAGGACCCGGCGGCCTATGTGCAGGACCTGTTTCACCTGGAAAAGCACCTCCGGATCGACCAACGCCAAGCCGGCGCCAGCCTGGTCTTTGACGTTTACACCGGCAGCATCCACCAGCGATTTACCTTTACCGAGCTGTGACGCTCCGTGATCACCGCCAGATACTCTGAAATATTTACACAAAATTTGGGCTTGTCACAAGACAAAAGAATCTTGTGACAAGCCCAAAGGCAATCCTTCAGAAATCAGCCCTTCAGCGCCTCTTCCACAGCCACAGCCACGGAAACGGTTGCGCCAACCATGGGATTGTTGCCCATGCCCAAGAAGCCCATCATCTCCACGTGAGCCGGGACGGAGGAGGAGCCTGCAAACTGGGCGTCGCTGTGCATCCGGCCCATCGTATCGGTCATACCATAGGAGGCAGGGCCAGCCGCCATGTTGTCCGGGTGCAGGGTACGGCCGGTGCCGCCGCCGGAGGCCACAGAGAAGTACTTCTTGCCCTGCTCCACGCACTCCTTCTTGTAGGTGCCGGCCACAGGGTGCTGGAAGCGGGTGGGGTTGGTGGAGTTACCAGTGATGGACACATCTACCCCCTCGTGGTGCATAATGGCCACGCCCTCGCGGACATCATCCGCACCGTAGCAGCGGACAGCAGCCCGCTCGCCCTCGGAGTATTTGTACTCCTTCACAATCTTCAGTTCGCCCGTGTAGTAATCGAACTGGGTCTGCACATAGGTGAAGCCGTTGATCCGGCTGATGATCTGAGCCGCGTCCTTGCCCAGGCCGTTGAGGATGACCCGCAGGGGCTCCTTCCGGGCGCGGTTGGCCGAACGGGCAATGCCGATGGCGCCCTCTGCTGCGGCAAAGGACTCGTGACCAGCCAGGAAAGCAAAGCACTTGGTCTCGTCCCGCAGGAGCATCGCGCCCAGGTTGCCATGGCCCAGGCCCACCTTCCGGTCTTCAGCCACGGAGCCAGGGATGCAGAAGGCCTGCAGGCCAATGCCGATGGCCTCTGCTGCCTCGGCAGCAGTCTTCACGCCCTTCTTGATGGCGATGGCGGCGCCTACGGTATAGGCCCAAGCAGCATCCTCAAAGCAGATGGGCTGGATATTCTTAGTGATGGTATAAGGGTCAAAACCCTTCTCCTCGCAAATGGTCTTGCACTCTTCCACAGAGGAAATACCATACTGAGCGAGGACACCGTTTATTTTGTCGATTTTTCTTTCGTAACCTTCAAACAAAGCCATTGTGCTGTCCTCCTCTTATTCCTGACGGGGGTCAATATACTTTACGGCGTTATCAAACTGGCCGTAGTGGCCCTTGGCCTTTTCCAAAGCCTGGTTGGCGTCGTCACCCTTCTTGATGAAGTCCATCATCTTGCCCAGGTTTACAAACTCATAGCCGGTAATCAGGTCGTCGCCGTTCAGGGCAACGCGGGTCACGTAGCCCTCGGCCATCTCCAGATAGCGGGGTCCCTTAGCCCGGGTGGCAAACATGGTGCCCACCTGGCTCCGCAGGCCCTTGCCCAAGTCCTCCAGGGAGGCGCCTACAGCCAAGCCGCCCTCGGAGAACGCAGACTGGCTGCGGCCGTAGACGATCTGAAGGAACAGCTCCCGCATAGCGGTGTTGATGGCATCACAGACCAAGTCCGTATTCAGCGCCTCCAGAATGGTCTTACCGATGAGGATCTCTGCGGCCATGGCGGCAGAATGGGTCATACCGGAGCAGCCCAGAGTCTCCACCAGGGCCTCCTCGATGACGCCCTCTTTGATATTCAGAGTCAGCTTGCAAGCGCCCTGCTGAGGAGCGCACCAGCCCACGCCGTGGGTGAAGCCACTAATATCCCGAATCTCCTTGGCCTGAACCCATTTGCCCTCTTCGGGAATGGGGGCAGGGCCGTGATATGCGCCCTTAGCCACGGAGCACATGTGTTGCACTTCTGCTGAGTAAATCATGGCAATATTCCTTTCTTTTCCAAGACCGGGCCCATACCCAGTCCATAGTAGAATCACTTCGGGGAATCCCACAATTCCCGAGGATATTATACCGTCCCAGGGGACAATTGTCAATCTGTCACAGAAGAATCTTCAGGAAACGTATGTGTCAAGTAGCCATTGGCAAGTTTTTTCCTGAGTAAGCTGCCGCTCTTTTTAGAGCACTGCTTTGCTAATCTGAAGAAAATGAGGGCAAAATACCTACGTTCTGGTCTTTTGTCATTTATTTCATTGAGAATTACTACCCTCTGAAATCGAAACACAGCTACGAGTTCTGGGCAACGTCAAGATTAGCATAAACGGGGGTGGATGAAGAGATGGCAAAAATATCTCTATTTTAAACACAAATAATTTCGACTTCGTTAGACTTGACGGGCTAACACATAGGTGTTCTATGCCGATTTGCAAGGCAGCGAGGTGGCGTTTTCGAGAATAATGCCTGGGGAATATCCAAAAAAACTTGACAAGTCTACTTGGCACATACCCTGCCTGGGCGGTATTTTCTTTTAGATTGACGAATCCTCCCGTTTCCGGTACAATAAAGACAAAAAAGAAAGTAACAGGAGGGTTGTCTGTGGATAAGAAAGCGTTGCGCTCTAAAATTCGGCGCCAAAAGGCGGCCATGACTCCGGCCCAGATTGAGGCTTGCAGCCGGGAGCTGACCCGGAAGGCCCTGGCCTCTCCCCTCTATGAAGCTGCCCAATCGGTCTATGGCTATTTGCCTTATAATCAAGAAGTACGTACCCTGGAGCTCCTCCAGGCCGCCTTGGACAGCGGCAAGGGGGTTGCCGTGCCCAAGGTGTTTGGAGACACCATGCGTTTCATCTGGCTCACCAGTCTGCAAGACGTCGCCCCCGGGTACTGCGGCATTCCGGAACCTCTGGCAGACAGTCCGGAGGCTGACGATCCCCACGCTCTGGTCCTGATGCCCGGGCTGGCCTTTGACCCGGCGGGCCACCGCGTTGGGTACGGAGGCGGCTTCTACGACAAATTCCTGGCGCAGGAGCCGGAGCATCCCACATTGGCCCTGTGCTACGGCTTTCAGCTCTTCCCCTGCCTGGAGACTGATCCCCACGATATTCCCGTGGACCAGGTCTTGTGGGCACAGGTACCGGAGGAATTGGTATGAAATACATTTGGCTTGTGTTATTTTTGGCCGCCGTGTTTGGCCTGTGCTTTTTTGCAGACCGATGCATTGGCAAGGTGCAGGCGCGGGCTCAAAGGCGGCCAGCTGTGCGGCTCCCTCTGCGCTATCCCCTGCTCTGCGTTCTCCTGTTGCTGGTCGCTCCGGTTTCCGCCTGGTATGGCATCACACATGCAGCGCCTCTGTTTGTCGCCGGGGCCGTCCTGCTAGCAGGTATTTCCCTTTACGCTGCCTGGACCTACCACAGAACCGGAATTGATTACACCAGCGACTGCTTCACTTTTCGCGCAGGCAGCCAGCTGAAAACCTTTTCATTCAGCCAAATCCAGGGGCAGCGGGTAGCCATCTCCCGCCGAACTGTCTGCCTGGTTCTGTGCACAGAGGAAGGAAATGTAGTCCTCTACAGCAACATGCAGGGCTTTTCAGCTTTCCTGGAAACCGCTTATACCAATTGGTGCCGTCAAAAAGGTCTGGATCCCCAGGCTCAGGACTGGCACAATCCCGCAGATTACCGCTGGTTTCCCGACCAGCCCGATGAAACACATTAGGAGGCCACTATGCAACACATTCCCCAAGGAGAAACCCGGGAGCTGGAGCTGCTCCCCTTTGACGACGCCCTACGCCTGGCACAGGAGCCAGCGCCGGACTATGACGTGAGCCGCTGGCTCTATGTTCCCAAGGTCTACAGCGAATACCGGTACATATTGGGGACCCGAGGGAAAAAGCCCCTCATTTGTATGGGCATCAATCCCTCCACCGCCATCCCGGACCGGTTAGATAATACCCTCAAGTCCGTGGAGCGCATCGCACTGGCCAATGGTTTTGATAGCTTCCTTATGTTCAACGTCTACGCCCAGCGGGCCACCGATCCAGATTCCATGGAGCGCCGCTGCAATGAAAGGCTGCACCAAGAAAACCTACGGGCCTTCCAATACCTTCTGTCCCTGAGCCCGCAGCCTGCCGTGTGGGCGGCCTGGGGAGCCATCATTGAAAAGCGGGATTACTTGGCCGTCTGTTTGTCCGATCAAATTGCCCTAGGTCAGAGGGCAGGCGCCCGGTGGTTCACTGCCGGTCCTATCTCCAAAAAGGGGCACCCCCATCACCCCCTCTACCTTCGGAAAGACGCGCCTTTGAATCCCTTTGACCCGGAGCTCTACTGCCAGAATATCCTAAAGGTCCCTGTCACAGCGAAATAGAGGCCCAAAATGCCAACCACGCCAGAAATGGAGCGCTGTCCTTTCCTGACGTGGTTGCTTTATGAGGTCCCAGCCACTGGAGGTCTGGACAGCGCTTCGCCATGCCCTGGGCATGCCGGCTTATTCTCCTCCCGGTCAGGCGATAGACAAATACCACCCCGCCCCAGCCAAGGGCAGGCGCCCTCCCGCCCCCGGCGGCAATCGTAGCAGCGCATAACTCAGCCCCGGCGGTGACACTCGCCCCGGCTCCCGGGAATGGCACTGTGGATAACCGGAGGCTTTGGGTCCTTGGCCTCCCAGGGAATGGTCTCCCGCTTTTCTTCGTCCTTCATACTTCACCCTCCTCGGTACGATACTACTCATAGGTTGCAGAAAACGGCGAAATTTATGCATGGAGATTCTATCATCCCCTTCCATTTCCTGGGAAATTCCAGTCGTGCCGTATAAAAGCCTCCAATTTGTTCCATACTAACAGGCAGAACGCCGCTTGTGCGGCTTGGGAGGTATCATTATATGAAGGTAAAGGACGTGATGACCCCCCGGGTCATCCGGGTCGGCCCCGAAGAGCCAGCAGCCGTGGCCGCCAGAATGCTGGCCCGGTACAATGTGGGTGCGCTGCCGGTTTGCGATGAAAACGGGAAAATCTGCGGGATGATTACAGACCGGGACATCGTCCTCCGGTGTGTCGCCCCAGACCGGAACCCAGAAAAGGTGCCTGTACGCCACATTATGACCGGACGCGTAGTCACCGTTGGCGCAGACATGAGCTTGGCCGCCGCCGCTGAAAAAATGGCCAGGGAACAAGTCCGCCGCCTGCCGGTGGAGGACCGTGGCAAGCTCTGTGGCATGATCACCCTGGGAGATCTGGCCAACGCCCCGGAGTACGCCATGGAAGCCGCCGAGGCCTTTGGCCAGATTTGCTCCGGCATCAGCAACCGCTGACCTCTTTTCCCAATCGAGTAGGAGGCTAATTCTTCAGCCGACCTCTCACACCACCGTCCTGAAAAATAGGTTCGTTAGACAGTCTGGCGTACCGTTCGGTACACGGCGGTTCAATCGCATAAGTGCAGAGACTCGTACCGGTCAAGGATGCTATAGTATCCCGCCTGTGCGAGTCTTTCTTTTGAGGGTGCCCTCTGTACATGACCATTCTTTGCCATGTGCCAGTAGGCTTTCCGGCAATTGCTTACAGCCCACGCTTGCCACTCTGGTATCCCCAATTGCATGAGGCTCTTTGCTCTCATCTTGGGTTTCTTCCATTGTTTTCAGAAGTTCTTCCCGCTGTTCTCTCAACCAGGGCAATGCCTGTTCCACAGTCATCCCGTCAATTCCAGGCGCTCCCTTGTTGGTTTTGGCCCGCTTGCAGGCTCTGTTCAGGTTCTCCCTGCTCAGAATCCTTTCAAGCAAATCCGCACCGCCCTGTTCCTTTCCTTCCGGACTGCCAACGCTCTGCGCTCCCGCATACCCTTCGTGTTCCGCACTATCTCTTTGTGGGCAGCCCGCCTCTTTGCGGTATTTCCGTTCATCATGCTGACTTCTTGCAGTGCGTTGTTACTGCGCGTTTTTTTCAATACGTCTACTCAAATGCGTCTGCAAGACCTCCCCGGGTATTCACACGTTCTTTTCCTCTTTACCTGCCGCATTTACCGAAAAGCGATTCCGTGTAGCGATTGGGCTTTGTTTTGCTATGCAAACTTACCCTCGCCTCCGGCCTTATATGCGATTTCTGTTCGTCAGGCCAGAGCTTTGCCCATTAGGGGAACTTTCAACTCCCAAAATCCGGCTTTCTTCAGATTCCGCCCCACAGCGGACACCCTTGCCTTTGGCTAACCCTTCCCACTACCGGGCGGCTTCGGGACTTTCACCCTATAGAGCGGGCGCTCACCGGGCGCACATAGACGACTCCGCGTCCTTTACGAAGAAAGGGCGCGGAGTAGGGAAAAAATGAAATTAATCTTTCAAAAGATAATCAGAGCACCGCTCCAAAATCTGGCGGATGGCCGCCAGATTGGTGCGGTATTTGAATCTAGCACCTGTGGAACTGCCGACCAGCAGGAGCCTGGCATTGTTCAGGCTGTTTAGATCCCGTGACACCGTACCGGAGTTCAGATCCAAAGCCTGGGCCAGCTCATGGCCGCTCATGGGTTCATCCCGCATGAGCCGCAGCATCTGAATCCGAGCCGGATTGGCCAGGAGCCGCAGGGCTTCCAGCTCTACCTCATTGGGGATGGTCTGGCTTTCGGGCTGCTCTCCAGCAGGATCGATATACACACCCATGTGAAACCGGGTGCTGCGAAGCTGGTTATCATACCGGCCCGGCGAACAAACAGGGAAAAAAAACCGGAAAGCCAGTTCCATCCGCGCAATACGGGTGTCGGACAGATGAACCCGGCTGAGAAAGAAGGAATCCGGCGAGTTCTCCCGGAAGGCACGCTGCCAGTGCTCGGTGAGCTGGGGAATCTGACTGGTCCATGGCTCCAGAAGCGCGGGCAGAGCCTGAGTCACCGGGCTTAAGATTTCCAGCAGCCGGTTCAGGTGCAGGTCAAAGGCGGAGAGCACCTCCAAAAGCCGCATCCGATACCACTCCGGAATTGCCAGGCCTGCCAGCTCTTCAGCCAGAGACAGGTTCTTCTGACCGTCCTCACGAAAGTCCAGAGTAAACTCGTCAATGCCATCGATTTGGAAGCCGTCGCGCTGGCGTTGGGCCCAGCGCCGGGAAATGTCCTGGGCATAAGCCTGGGGCTCGGAGTGCTCGATGGCTAGATAGCTGTAAAGCATGGTGCAACCCAGGCAGGAGCCGCGGTCGCTGAGCCCTTCCAGGGGCACATCCTCGAAATAGAACCGAACCCGGGGATCCTCCGGATCCATACCGGAACAGGCCGATGCCTGGATGGAGCGGAGCCGGTCCTTGGGAATGCAGTACGGCCCTTCCCCGACCATGGCTCCCGCAGGAGTATGATTGACCAAACCATGCAGCAGCTCTGCCGCTTCCAGCAGCCAGCAGGGGTGCTGATAGATAATCAGTTCCACAGGCATCACTCCTTGCTGATGATCTGGCCTCATTATAACAGTTTTTCTTTCCAAACGCAAGTCCTCTGGAACCCCGGCGGAGTGCCTCCGCCGGGGTCTTGCTTTGTCAGAATTGCTCAGGGAGCATCACCAGGGTATGGATCCGCATCACAATGGCGGCCAGCTCGGTTCGCAGGGCCTGGGACTGGGGTTTCAGTTTCCCGTCGCTGCCCAGGATGATTCCCTGCTCCACAGCCCAAGCCATGGCCTGGCGGGCGTAGGGCTGGATATTCGCGCTGTCGGGGAAGCTGGACAGATCTGCTTCCTTGCTTACATCCGCGCCCAGGTATGCTCCACTGAACCGGTAGATCATAGTTGCGGCTTCCTGGCGGGTGATGGCTCTGTTTGGAGCGAACAGTTCTTCCGTTACGCCCTTCACGATGCCGTTCTCGTAGGCCCAGTTTACAGCCTCGGTATACCAGGTTCCTTCCTTCACGTCGGTGAACGGATTGGAGCCGGTGACCTGGGGAGAGCCAGCCATCCGGTAGAGCACCGTGGCCATGGCGGCCCGGGTGGTATCGCCGTTGGGATCGAAGGTGGTGGCGCTGGTGCCCTTCATGAAGCCGAAGCTCAGGACGTAGTCCACTGAGTCGTGATACCAGGTATCCTGCTTCAGGTCGGTGAAGCCCTTGGAGGGGCAGTCCGCCTGGCTGCAGAAGACGGTGATGACTTCCTTGCCGTCCGGCGTATCGGGAAGCTGCTCCTGCCAGAGAACCGTCACGTTGCTCACAAGGCCGGTCTTCCGGGTGAAGGTCAGCTCCGCTACAGGCGTTCCTGCCGGCAGGCTGGTGTCGTCTGCGTAGCCCAGAACTACGGTGCCATTGCTTTCCTTCCAGGCGAAAGCCTGGACGTTGAGGCCCTTCACGCTCTGAAGCACCAGAGCATCGGTGTCAAAGGTCAGGGTGAGCTTGCCGTTGGCGGCAGCCCGGTCAGAGGTGAGCTGGAGGGTCACGGTATTGGAGTCGGACTGCTTCTCCGCTTTCTTCTCGGGAACAATAGCGGAGTTCAGAGTGCCGCCAATCGCGTTCTGGGCGTTCTCAGCGGCGGTTTTGCCGGTAAAGCGCTCCAGGGTCTCCAGGGAGGTGTTCAGGCTGATGGGCAGGGACTGCAGAATTTCGCTGCCGTTCTGGAAGACACCCATACCCCGGCCGTCCAAATCCTCCACACGCTGGCACAGATCCAGATCGCCGTAGAGGGAGGAAATGCTGCCCACGCCCGGCAGATAGCCCAGCTTACCTGAGGGGTATTCGCCGCCTTCATAGGTGGGATTGTTCAGGTCGATGTAGTACAGGGCGCCGCCGTCGGTGCTGTCGGCCAGCACCAGGAAGTTGGTGTCCGGATCGTAGGCCATGGAATAGCTGTGGGTATCCTCAAGCACCAGGCTGGTGCTGCCAAAAGTGGTACCCATGAAGGTGTATCGGGGATCGCCAAGCTCATCTACCGTGTCTATCTTGGCAAAGATGATAAACAAACTGCCGGCCTTGCCCAGGGACAGGAACATAAGTACTTCCTGATCACCCCAGTCATCCAAGCCTACAAAGGCCATAGTGGACAGGTCGTAGCCAGTAAAGGACACGTCATCGTCCAGAGCGCGGATCTCCAAATCCGGCTCACCGTTTTCGTCTCTGGCGTTCATGACAATCCGCTGGTTGTTGGTCACATAGAAGGGAGCGCCAAAGGCATCAATGGTCTTGCCTCCGGTGCTAGTGGCCTGGCGGAAGGGCACGCTGGCCACGTCCAGAGGGGCATCGTCGGCGCTGACCTGACCCAGAATCTTCTGGGCATAGCCCTTGGCCGGATCTACCACATAGAATCCCGCTCCGTCGGTCTCGAAATCGCTGTCGGTGCCGTAGAGCTTCCCCTGAGACATGCCGCCGGCGGTGAAGGAGGTGGCCGCGTCTGCCAGCTTGGTGGTGGCCAGGGAGTTCACATCGATGTCCACCCACTGGGCGGAGCCGTCCTCCAGGGTGATCTGGCCGCTGACCCGGACTTCCGTATCCAGGCTGTCCATGGCCTTTACGGTGATTTCCACGGAGGCGGAGGAGGTGGTGCCGTCGCTGCGCTTGTCCACAGAGGTGGCGGTGATAGTGGCTGTGCCAGGGGCCACGCCGGTGACAAGGCCGTTTTTGTCCACGGTGGCTACGGTCTCGTCACTGGAGCTCCAAACCACGCCGCCGGTGAAGGATACGGGCTTGACTTTCACGGAGAGCTGCTGCTTGTCCTCAACGTAAATGGTAGAAGGCTCGGACTTCATCTGCACCGTCACCTCGGTGAGCCGGTCATACTGGTACAGGCACACGGCAGTGCCGTCGATCTGGCCCAGCTCCCGGGCGTAGGCGTAGGCTGGGTCGAGCAAATAGAGCTTGCCACCCTGCCCGGACTTGCCTGTGGACAGGACCAGCAGTTCTGTCTCCGGATCATAGACCATGGAGGCGAAGGCGGAGCCATCTGTCTCGGACACAGCGCCCAGACTCAGGCCGGTATCGCCCACCAGGGTCATGCGAGGTGCGTAGCTGTAGCCGCCGTTGATGGTGAACAGCAAGCCGTAGTAGAGCTTGCCACTCTCAGTAAGTACGTAATAGTAGTTGGCGGGATTATTGTTGAAACTGGGGTCGTAGTAGTAGGTTCCGCTTTCTACAAAGGCGATGGCCACCGCAGGCTCGTCCAGGTAGTTGGCCAGGTCGATGTATTTCAAGGTCCCTTCCTCGGACCTGACCATTTCCAGATACGTGCCATTGTTGCACAGGCCCACGATAAAGCCGAACACATCACCAAATTGGCTCTCTCCGATCTTGGGTGCGGGGGCCGCGTCGGACCAGAGCCAACTGGAATCTATGGTTCCCAGGTTGGTCTCCTCCAGGGTGTCGGCGTCCATGGAGTAGATGTTGGCGCCGTCGTGGTAGTACAGGGTATCGCCCACGGCGGTGCCGCCCATAATGGTTCTGCCGGAACCGAAGGAGGAAGCGGCGCTCAGGTCGCCGGTGGAGAATTCCGTCCACTGGCTTCCGGTCTCATTGCGCACCAGGGCGGAGAAGTGAATGTCTTCAGCCTTTTCCACCGTTACCGCACACACAGCCTTCAGATGAGGCTCGGCGTTGGTCACGGCCTGAATGGTGGCGCTGCCCTCGGCCAGGGCAGTAACCACACCGTCCTTTACCTGGGCCACGGAATTATTGCTGCTGCTCCAGGTGACGGACTTGTCCTCCAGGCCCCAGGGCATGACCTCGGCGGTCAGTTCCGTGGTGCAGCCCGGCAGGAGCTTCATTTCAGACCGGCTCAGGGTGATGCTCACTGCCTGGTCGGCGGCGCCCAGAGGCTTCTGGGCCGGGACGATATACAAGCCGTTGAGCCGGGAGTAGGTAATGGAACCGCTGACGGCGGGGTTCGCCGTCTCGGATTCGCCGGCATAGGCGGTGTTCACCCGGGTCGCCTTACCGGTGGCGGTGTCCAGGGTCCACAGATAGCGGTAGGTTTGGAAATAAGAGGTGTTGTAACTGCTGGCCCAGTAGAGAACGTCCGCGTCATGATCCCAGGCCATAGTACCGGCCACGCCGGAGCAGTAGCGGTAGGCCGGATCTCCGTCGGTACCGGTGTAGCCGGTCTTCGTGTTGTTCACGGGAGCCAGATCCGTGATAGCGCCGTCCACAGCGTCGGAGGACTTCCAGGTGTACAGGAAGCTGGTGTCATAGCTGTTGGTGTAGTTCACAGCATAGAAGTTACCCTCGTCATCAATGGCCAGGGCCGCCAGATTGCCCCGGGTTCCTAGGCTGCCGGAGACGTTGGGGTTGGTGAGGGTCAGAGTGTAGGCCAGGGTGAGCTTGTCGGTGATCAGGTCTACGGTGTACAGGTCGTTACTGCTGCCCAGGGCGTAGAGCTTGCCGTCGGCATAGTTCATGGCCAGGTCGCAGATGGAATCGGTGACAGAGGCGTAGCTGCCCACCTTCTCGTAGTTTACCCAGTCGCCCTGCCCGGTGACATAGAGGTTGCCGTCGTCGGCTGCCACAAAGACGCTGCCGTCAACGTACTCCGCCGCCAGAATGTTCAGGGTCGTGGTTTCCAGGGCCTCCAGGCCGTTAAAATCGGTGGTGGATGTAAAGTAGAGCTGGTCAGAGTGGATTTGCACCCAGGTCTTGGCCGGGACAGGACCTGCGTCGGCGGCAAAGGCGTAGAGCTTACCGGAATCGTCCGGCTCCTGGCCGCCGTAGTTCACTTCGTAGTAGCTTTGGTTCTTGGCGCAGTCCTCGACTACAACGATGCAAGTTTCTCCAACGGTGATTCCGGTCAGGTCAACGACGGTGCTGACCGATGCGCCGGCCTGGGTTTGCTCCGGCTCGGCCTCCGCCAGAATCCGGGTGCCGTTTTTGTTCAGAACGGCCACGGTGGACAGGTACTGGTTATCCCGGGCCGTCACCGTCAGAGCGCCGGTGGTCAGATCCTTGCTCACGGTCTGAATCTCCGGAGCGGTATCGTCCAGGGTCAGGGTGGTGGATACGCTCACGCCCCGGCCCAGCGCACCGGAGTCCAGCAGCTCCAGAACCCGGTCTTTGTCCATAAACAGCTCGCCCGAATCATAGTACTCAGGGATACTGACCAGACTGACCGTAAACTGCTCGCCTTCCTCAATTCCCAGGTCAGAGGCCATAAAGCCCAGATCCATTGTATTTTGAATGTTGGTCCAGTAGCCGGCGTTCGTATAGTAGAAGGCAGGGGACGCCTGGTTATAAACCTCGCTGGTCCAGAGAAGCTGGCCGTCCGAATCTGTTACCAGGGCCATGACGGCCGAGGCATTGCGGATCAGGGTGAACACATACTGGTACAGCTCCGTCTGGCTGTTGATGGCGTTGCGCTCCGGCGCGTCGGTGTGCTCCACATACCAGTAGAGGGTGCTGCTGTAGGGATAAAGCACCGCCATGCCGTTGGTGTTGGTGATGCCCGTATGGGTGGCCCGGACTTCCTCGCCGTTGTAGGCCTGGGAGAAGGTCACGCTCTCATACATGGAGGGATCAGACCAATTGCCATAGAAGCCCAGCACAGGGATGGAGTGCTGCGTACCGGCCACTCCCTCTGGGGTGCCCAGACCGGAGATCAGCACATAGCCCTCCACATAAGCGCCGTTGGGATTGGACTCCTCCAGAGCGTCCTTCTGTGCCTGGGTGAGGGCCACTTCCACGCCAATCTTCACCTTCTGACCGGCCTCTACCGTGACCAGTCCGGTGCTGTACCGGGACAGGAACAGATGTACGTCATAGGTATTGACGGTGCCGTCGCCGTCCAGATCCGCTTTGTCAGCGCAGGAGATGGGTGTTCCATTGATGACATAGTCCATCAGAGCCTGACCGTCGGCCACGTTGATTTCCCCGTCGCCGTTGAAGTCCAGACCGGTCAGAGGCTCCGCCAGAGGCAGAGTCGCGCCGTCCGCAGTCCAGGAGGCGCTGACCTCCAGAGCCTGCGTCTGGGTGTCCAGATAGGTTTCTCCATCCTGCCGGAAGGTTCCCTGGGTGAAGAAGTCGGCGCTGAGCCGGTAGGTCAGGGGCTGGCCGGTGATGTTTTGCAGGGTGAAGGAGAAGCGGTAGAGGCCCTGGCGATCTGGATCGTCTCCCAGCTCGGCCTTTACCTTGCCGTCCGATGCAGAGTCGGTGGCGTCTTCGTCCATTAGGATCACGCTGTCGGCGGCGATGGCGCTATATACATTGGCCAGGCCCGCGCCCTGCTGGAGAACCGGGTAGTAGTAGCCGCCGTTCTCACCATCCCGGATGGGGGTGGCCGTGGACATGATCAGAGATTGGATGAGCTGCCGGGCGTCCAGACCGGTCTTTTCCTCCAGCCCGCTCCCCCGGATGTACTGGGCCAGAACCGCCGAGATACCGGCGACCTGGGGTGAAGCCATGGAGGTGCCGGAGTTGTTGACATAGCTCTTGCCGCCATAGGTGGCGCCGTCCAGAGAGTAGATGTTGCCTCCGGGCGCGGTGATCTCCGGCTTCAGCTCCAGGGAACTGGGAACGCCCCAACTGGAGAAGTAGCTCATGGTCTGGTACTCGTCTCCCCGGAGGGCGTAGTCGATCTCGTCGGTAATGGTCAGCTCGCCCAGGTAGTACAGCACGTTTCCGGCTTGGTCAGTGACTGGCTTGGCGCTGGACTTCATGTATTCGCCCTCCGCTTGGGAAATGCTGACACAGGGAGCCTTGGCCTGGTAGCCGTCAAGGGCCAGATTGATGGTTCCGGACTCGTTGTTGAAAATAATGGTGCCCACAGCTCCGGCGTTCACGGCGCCCGTGGCCTTCTCCGTAAAGGTCAGCTCACCTCTGGAACACACGGCGATGCGGCCTTCCAGAGCATCGCCCAAGGCGGCGTAATCCTCCACGGAGCCGTAGCCCGTCAGAACCACATACTCATAGGTACCGCTCAGGCTGGTTATGGACGCGTTTCCGTAGTTGGTGCTCTCGGTGTAGAAAATCTTCTTGTCGCCCACGGCAAAGAAGTGGCCGGTGTTGCCGACATTGTCTGCCGAGGCCACAGTAAGGGCGTTGGTGTAGGTGCCGGGAGCGCCTGCGGTGTGCATACTCACTTCATCGGCATAGAGGTAGCCCAGGTTGCGGTCGTAGTCCGACCAACCCCCGGAGTTACCGGCGGAGATGCACACCACCACGCCGCTGTCGGTCAGGTTGTCCATAATGGCCTGGTAGGCCTCGCTGCTGGGGCGGGTGGCGCCGGGATTGGCAGAGCCAAGGGACAGGTTCACCGCGTCGGCTCCCAGCACAATGGCATCCTCGATAGCGGCCATGTAGTCTGAGTCATAGGCGCCGCCGTAGTTGCCGAAGACCTTCATGGTCAGAATCTGAGCGTCCGGGGCAACGCCCTGCATCTTGGCGGTATCCAGGGCCGGAGAGAAGCTGCCATCGGCGTTCTTGATGTAGTCGTTGGCTGCGGCAATACCGGCTACATGGGAGCCGTGGCTTCCCTGGGTGTCATGGTCGTGGTTGACAAAGTAGTTGGTGTCTACATAGTTGTAGCCGAAGGGCAGCTTGCTGTTGAGATAGACCCGGGAACTCTTGGCCCGGTCACTGATGTTCAGCTGATCCCAGACACGGTCGATCTCTGCCTGATCCAGCAGGTTCAGGCCCTCCACATAGGTCTCGAAGTCCACCCCAGCCTCTTTGGCCTGCTGCTGCAGGGAGTACCAGTAGGCGTCGGCGTCCATGGACTGATGGTCCGTGTCAATGCCGGTGTCAATGATGGCGACGCGGCTTCCCGCGCCGGTGTAGCCGCTGGCCCAGGCCAGGCCGGAGCCGATCATCTCAGAAGACGTTGCCATGTTGGGATCCGTCTCCAGATCCTGCTCCACCACCGCAGGCTCATATCGGGTTTCGATCACCACATCCTTGACTCCGGAAACATCCAGAATCTGCTGGATCTGCCCGTATTCCACATTGGCGGAGATGGCGTTGGTAGCCAAAGTCATGTTCCAGGCTACCTGCAGCTCCTGGCCGGTGGCAGCTTCAATCCGGGACTGCACCTCCTCCTGCTTCTGGGCCAGGGTCTGGCGGTAGCTCATGGCTTGGACGTTGGACGCCACATTTTGGCTGTCAAACCGCGCCAGGGTGGCCGCCGGCTCCAGGAAAATGGTCACACGGACTTGGTCTGTATCCTCATAGAGGGTCTGACCAGTCTGCAGCGGTTCCACCTCCTGGCCGGCAGTGGAATCCAGTTGCGTGGAAACAGCGCCGGCGTCTACTTCGCGAAAGGTCAGATCCTCCACTCCGGATGTGGGACTTGCCGCCGCAGTGACCGAAAATGGCCCTGTCAGGATCATGGCAAGTACCAGCAAGAGAGATAGGATTCTACGCGTTGTCTTGTGACACATGAACGAAAACCTCACTTTCTTTTTTGACGGGCAGTGCCTGCACCCGCCTGTTGTTCGCTAGTGTAACACGAATCCTGCAAATTGTCAACATAAAAAATGCAAATTCGCAGTTTTTATTGTCGGGACTTTCACCCTATAGAACGGGCGCTCACCGGGCGCACTCAGAACTGCCCTGTCCCATCCCCCGGGACAGGGCAGTCTACGGCCAACTAAACAGAGCACCCACCCATCATGGAACTTTTCCCCATCAAGAGGCGATCACGGACGGCTGTTTCAACCGTCGAACTCTTGTCTTAACAGCCATTTTGCAAAAAAGGAAAAAACCAGCAATTTCCCCCCTTGACAAACTGCCCCTCGCCCAGTATAATACATACCGTTGTGAGACGGACGATTAGCTCAGCTGGTAGAGCATTCGCTTGACGTGCGAAGGGTCAGCGGTTCGAGTC